>Ga0335078_10009524_pt1 | contig 14398 bp, 13 predicted proteins | sample Lox_Sample_32_FD_206711 | JGI IMG/M metagenome (GOLD analysis project Ga0335078, IMG submission 206711) | Soil microbial communities from Loxahatchee National Wildlife Refuge, Florida, United States - Lox_Sample_3.2 | ecosystem: Environmental > Terrestrial > Soil > Wetlands | place: USA...
CGGGCACGTCGGTGGTGATCTCGCCGGAGGGCACCCGGTCGGCAACCCCGGCGGTCGGCCCGTTCAAGAAGGGCGGCTTCCACCTGGCGATGCAGGGCGACCACCTGGCGGAGACGCATGCCGTCGAGCGGATCGCGCTGGAGGTATCCCACCGGATCAACCGGGCGACGCCCGTGACGCCCACCGCGGCCGTGTGCGTGGCGCTGCTGGCTGCCGACCGAGCCCTGACCATGGCCGAGGTGCTGGCCACGGTCGCGCCGCTAGCCGACTACCTGCGGCGCCGTGGCTGGCCGGTAGCCGGCGCGGCCGACCTCACCGACCGCTCTACCGTGCGCCGGGCCCTGCAGGAACTCGTGGCCTCCGGGGTGCTCACCTGCTACTCCGGCGGCCCGGATACGGTATGGGGGATAGGCGCCGACCAGCACCTGGTCGCGGCGGTGTACCGCAACAGTGCGATCCACGTGCTGGTGGTGCGGGCGATCGCCGAGCTCGCGCTGGTGGCCGTGGCGCAGCGCCAGGACGGATCCGCGCGCAACGCCTGGGACGAGGCATTGCGGCTGCGGGACCTGCTGAAGTTCGACTTTTTCTTTGCTAGGCGGCGCGACTTCGCCGTCGATCTGCAAGCGGAGCTGACGCTGATCGACCCCGGCGCCGGCCAGGTGGGCGCCGAGGTAAGCCCGGGCGATGCGCAGCTGTGGCTGGAACGCCTCCGGCCGCACGTGGCGCACCTGGTACTACGCCCGTTCCTCGACGCCTACTGGCTGGTTGCCGAGCAACTGGCTGCGGCCGACGCCTCAGAGGAGCTCGACGAGCAGCAGTTCCTCACCGGGTGCCTGCGCGTGGGCCGGCAGTGGGCGCTCCAGCGCCGGCTGGCCAGCGAGGAGTCCGTCTCGGCCGAGATGTTCCGGACGGCGCTGCAGCTGGCCCGGCACCGCGGCCTCATCGCGTCCGATAACCCCGCCCTCGGCAAACGCCGAAGGGCCTTCGCCGACGAACTTCGCGAGGTACGGCGGTACGTCGGCGAGATCGCCGACATCGCAGGCCGCGAGACTGCCCGTTGAGTATGGGATAAGAGGCCGGAATGCTGTCATTCGCCTTCAGCCCGGAGCAGGAAGAATTCCGCGTCCAGCTGCGCAAGTTCGCCGCAGCCGAGCTCGCGCCCCGGTACATCGAGCGGGCCGCGCGCCCGGAGTTCTGCTGGGACGCGCACCGGCAACTGGCCGAGCTCGGCGTCCTCGGCATCGGCCTTCCGGAAAAGCACGGCGGGACCGGGGCGCTCGACCCGGTGACGCTCGGCCTTGCCGCGGAGACACTGGCCTACGGTGACGTGAACGTCGCATCCGCTCCGGTGCTCTCCGGCCTCGTCGCCGCCCAGCTCGCGGAGAACGGGCTGGACGCCGTCGTCGACGAGTGGCTGCCTCGGCTGGTTGCCGGCGACGTCGTCGCTGCGATCGCGGTCACTGAGCCCTCGTGCGGTTCTGACGTCTCACGCCTCCGTACCGAGGCGCGTAGAGTCCCCGGCGGCTGGCGGATTCGCGGCGAGAAGATTGCGATCACGCTCGCCACGGCGGCGTCGGTGGCGCTGGTCTACGCCCGGGAGCCTGAGTCAGCAGGGTACCGGGGGATCAGCTGCTTCGCCGTGCCGCTCGACACCGAGGGCATCGCCCGCACGCACACGCCGGGCATGGGGTGCCTCCCGCTGTGCTGGGGCCAGCTGTCCTTCGACGACGTCTTCGTGCCGGAGGACCACGTCGTGGGGGAGCCGGGCCGGGGCTTCGCGGGTGCCATGGAGCACTTCGACTTCAGTCGGCCGGCGCTCGGCCTGCTGTGCCTCGGCGCGGCCCAGGCGAGCGTCGACCAGGCATGCACGTGGGCCGCCCAGCGCGAGGCGTTCGACCGGCCCTTGGCTGCCTTCCAGGGTGTCTCCTTCCCCCTTGCGGAGCACGCGACGTACATGGAGGCAGCCCGCTGGCTGTGTTATCGCTCGCTGTGCGCGCGGGAGGCAGGGGAGAAGCACACGCACTTCGCCGCGATGTCCAAGTGGTGGCCGCCGATCGTGGCCAAGGACGCGATCGAGACGGCGATCGTCACGTTCGGCAATCTCGGGTACTCGACCGAGATGCCTCTCCAGCAGAGGTACCGCGACGTGGCGAGCTACCTGATCGCCGACGGGACCGCCGGCATCCAGAAGCGGATCATCGCGACGGCGATGATGGGCAAGGTGGCAGCGCTGTGACGGCGACGCCGTCCGTGGCTCCGAAGCTGGGAGTGGCGGTCAACGAGGCTCTGCTCATCCCCGATCCGGCGGCGCGGCGGCGGATCCTCGACCACATCGCCAGCGCCGGCCTGGACCACGTCACCACCGGTGATCACATCAGCTTCCAAGGCGGCACGGGCTTCGACGGGCTGGTGTCGGCAATGTCGATCCTCGCCGCCAGCGACACCGTCAAGGTGATCGTCGGCGTCTACCTCGCGGCGCTGCGGCACCCCATGGTGACAGCGAGGCAGCTCGCGACCATATCCCAGATGGCGCCCGCCCGGCTGATACTCGGAATCGGTGTCGGCGGAGAAGACCGCAGCGAGATCTCGAACGCGGGCGTGGATCCCGCGACGCGAGGCCGCAGGCTGGACGAGACGCTCGAGGTACTTCGCACGCTGGCCACCGGCGAGGCCGTAGACCACCAGGGACAGTTCTTCTCGCTCAGCAACGCCCGGATCCTGCCCCCGCCGGACCCGCGGATCCCGCTGGTCGTCGGCGGCTCCGGCGACGCCGCCGTCCGGCGCGCCGCCGCGTTTGGTGATGGCTGGCTGGGCATCTTCTGCTCGGCTCGCCGGTTCGGTGAGACCGTCGAGCGCATCCGCGACGCCACGGCCGAGTCCGGGCGTCCGGCACCGTGGTGGTTCGGGCTGAGCATGTGGTGCGGCCTAGGCTCCGACGGGGACCGTGCCCGCGAGCTGCTCGGCCGGCGGATGCAGGCGCTCTACAACCAGCCGCCGGAGAGATTCCAGCACGTCACGGCGGCAGGGACGCCCGAGCAGGTCGCGGAGAAGCTCGCGCCCTTCGTCCAGGCGGGTGCCGAGCACCTGACGATCATCACGGTCGCCGACTCCGTCCACGACGGCATCGACCTGGCCGCCGAGGTGCGTCGCCTGCTCCAGGCCGAGTTCGCGTCGGTCGGCTGAGGAGGCCCGTGTGCACGCGATCGTGATGCCCGAGTACGGCGGCCCGGACTCCCTCGTGTCCGCCGAGCAACCGGACCCCGTGACAGAGCCAGGCTGGACGGTGGTGCGGCTGCGCGCCGCGGCCCTCAACTGGCACGACGTCCTCGTGCGCCAGGGCAGGTACCAGTCCCCTCTGCCCCACATACCAGGTGCAGACGGCACGGGGACGGACGCGGAGACCGGGGAGGACGTCCTGGTCGTGCCGTCACTGTGGTGGGGCGACGACGAGTCGGCGCCGGGTCCTTACTGGGAGATCCTCGGCGACCATCGCCCGGGCACTTACGCCGAGATGGTGCGCGTCCCCTGCGAATGTGTCGTGCCCAAGCCGGCCCGGCTGTCATGGCCGGAGGCGGCTGCGCTGCCGCTGGTGGGTCTCACCACCTACCGGGCGCTGTTCGCTCGTGCCCGGCTTGCGCCGGGCGAGTCACTACTGGTTCTCGGGGCCGGCGGTGGCGTCGCCACGATGGCCGTCTCGCTCGCCTCAGCCGTGGGATGCACCGTCGTGGTCACCTCGTCCTCCCAGGACAAGGTGAGCCGGTCCCGGGAGCTGGGGGCCTCCGCTGGGGTCCTCTACGGCGACCCGTCGTGGCCGCAAGCGGCGCGAGAACTGTCACCCGGTGGGCGCGGCTTCGACGTCGTCCTGGACTCGGTCGGGACCTGGCAGCAATCCGTCGGCACGCTGCGCCCAGGCGGTCGGCTCGTGGTCCTAGGCGCCTCCCGCGCCGAGCGCGCAGACCTCGACGTTCGGTGTTTCTACTTCGGCCAGTTCGACCTGCTCGGCACCACTATGGGGAGTACCCGTGACTTCGCGGGCTTGCTTGCCTTGCTCGACGCCTGCGACGTTCCTCCCCCCGTCATCGACCGGACGTTCCCCCTGGACGAAGCCGCCGCCGCGCACGCCTATCTCGAGACCGGAGCCGGTTTCGGCAAGATCGTTCTCGAGATCGCCTGAACGCCGACCGAGAAACATCGCGCCGAGGAAAGAGGACCCATGACCGGCCGCGTGCGCTACGAGCTGGACGCTCAAGGAGCTGCCTTCGTGACTCTTGACGCTCCGGAGTCTCGCAACGCCTTGAGCGACGAGCTTCTCGACGATCTCCTCGACGCGCTCCAGCGAGCCCGTACCGATGACGCCGTCCGGGTCGTGGTGCTCACGTCTTCACACGACCGGGTGTTCTCCGCCGGAGGTGACCTCAAGGCGTTCGCCGGCGATGCTCCGGCCATCGGCAAGTACGCCGGACTGGACCGCTTCCCCCGGCTGTACAAGCTCATCGGAGGCCTGGGTAAGCCTGTGATCTGCGCCGCGAACGGCGACGTTCTGGCCGGCGCCTTCGGCCTAGCCCTTGCCTGTGACCTCGTCATCGCCCGGGAAGGCGCCCGCTTCGGATGCCCGGAGATCAATGTGGGCGTGTTCCCATTCATGATCTCCGCGCTGATCTACCGCAACATCGATCGGATGAAGGCCAACGAACTGATGATGCTCGGCGAGCCGATCGACGCGGCGGAAGCGCGACGATTGAACATCGTCAACGCCGTCGCCCCGGCCGAGAGCTTCGACGAGGTGGTTCGCGAGTGGGCGCACAAGGTGGCGAAAAAGTCACCTCTCCTCATGCGCCTGGGCAAGAACGCCATCGACGCCACGCGGGACATGAGCCTGCCGGACGCGCTGGAGGCGCTGCGCGCACAGCTCGCGCTAGCGTTCACCACCGAGGACATCGTGGAGGGCGTGGCTGCCTTCCGGGACAAGCGCGAAGCGGTTTGGAAGATGCGCTGAGCCGACCGCTACCGAATGTCAGCGGACCGGATATCCCGGCGGTCTGCCTTCGCCGACGTCCGGCCTCTCTCGGTCGCGAGCATCCGCGCCATTCTGCCGTTGATGAGGCTGCCGCCCGAGCAGCCTTGGATGCGGACGTCATTGCCGTCGCCGAACGTCTTGTGCGGCAGGTATGGTGCTTGGACCAGCCCATCCAGGCTGGTCAGATCGTAAGCGCGTCGGTGAGCCCTGGGGTTTGCGGGCCTCAGCATGCCGGGGGCACTGGCGTTTGCCCTGAGCGCCGGCAAGGTCTTAACTCCCTAGCGGGAGAGGGGAATCTCCCCACGGGATGATGCGCGACAAAACACTCGCGATTAGTTTTCGCCATAGCGCTGATTCGCATTCGTCAGGATACCCGTGTGCCGTATATAAACGCTGAGCGAGGTGTAGACCCGGCGAATGCGGGCCCGCACCGAGGGAGAATATCTGATGGAAGTTACGGCGGCGATTCTGCGAGAAGTCGGCGGCGACTTCGGCCTGGAGAAGGTCCAGCTCGACGCGCCGAGGCCGAGTGAGGTTCTGGTGCAGATCAGCGCGGTTGGCATCTGCCATACCGATCTGGCCACACGAGATGGCGCGTTGCCCTTCCCGCTCCCGGGCGTGCTCGGGCACGAGGGAGCCGGCGTCGTCGTGGAGGTCGGCGAGGGCGTGACGAAGGTCGCGCCAGGCGGCCGGGTGGGCGTGAGTTTCGCCAGCTGCGGCTCTTGCCCGGCATGCGCGTCCGGTGTGCCGGCGTACTGCCACCGGTTCATGGAGCTGAACTACGCCGGCGTGCGTACCAGCGACGGCTCATCGCCCATCAGCAACGAGCAAGGTTCGACCAGCTGATCACCACGGTGCCGTTTTCCAAGATCAACGACGGAGTCGCCCTGCAGCACGGCGGACAGGCGGTCAAGGTCGTCCTGGTCCACGACACCGGCCAGTAGCCCAGCCCTCCGGACTAAGCGTCCCGTTCGCACCCTCGGTCCTATTGACTCAATGGTCTAACCATTATAGCGTAAGCGAATCAGTGCCGCTGGGGTGAGGTGCGCCGACCCGCGCGAGGCGGTGCGTCCCTCGGATCAGCGATCGAAGGCCGTCACGCCAGGAGACCGGCATGAACTCAATAGAGCAGCAGCCGAGCCGATCGGATGAGTATCGTACGGCCGGCTACTGGGGGGACGACACATTCGTCACCTTGATCGACAAATGGGCCGATGCCGACCCGAGCCATCCGTACGTCTCCGACGGCACCCGGGAACTGAGCTACGGCGAGTTTCGTGACCAAGCGAATCGCCTGGCCACCGCGTTCGCGACGCTGGGGGTCAGGCACGGTGACCGGGTGGCTGTCCAGCTGCCGAACTGGAGCGAGTACTTCCTGGTCTATGCGGCGTGCTCGCGCCTGGGCGCAGTCATGATCCCCATCGTCGTCGTCTACCGGGCAGGCGAGTCGGCTTCATCGTCGAGAACGCAGGCGCGGTCGGCCTCATCACCTGCGGCGAGTTCCGCCGCTTCAACCACGCCGCGATGGCCCGCGAGGTAGCCGAGACCGCTAACCGCCCCCTGTTCCGGGTGGTCGTACGCGGTGAACCGACGGACGGTGCGAAGTCCTTCGATGAGCTGCTCACCATGCAGTCCGACGCCAGCGTTCTGCCCCCGCCGCCCACGGCTGACGACCGTCACCTGATCCTCTACAGCTCCGGCACCGAGTCCCAGCCGAAGGGCTGCCTGCACACGTGGAACACCTGTTCGTTTCTGCCGAAGCAAGCCGTGCAAGCCCTCGGCATGACCCGGTCCGACGTCATGTTCATGCCCTCGCCGGTGACCCATGCCCTCGGATTGACGCTAGGAGTCATGGCCCCGACCATGGCGGGAGCATCGGTGCACCTGCTGGACGTCTTCGATGCGCAGACCGCCCTGGATCGCTTGGGCGACCACGGCTGCACCGGTACGGCGAGCCCTGCCCCGTTCCTCCGCATGATGCTGGACGCCTATGATCCGAGCGTTCACGACGTATCGCGACTGCGCTTCTGGCTGTCCGCGGGTGCGCCCATTCCGGCGGCTCTCGTCGAAGAGGCGGCGGAGAAGTTCTCCGGCTGCCGTGTCGTCAGCGCATACGGATCGAGCGAAACGATGATGGCGACCGTCTGCCGCCCGGAAGATCCCGTGGAGCGGGTCGCCTCATCCGACGGACGGCCTGTTGCTGGCGTCGAGATCCGGATCGTCGGCGACGATGATAAGCCGGTCGGACCGGGGGAGGACGGCGAGATCCGCTACCGCGGCCCCGGCCGGATGCTGGAATACTGGCGCAGGCTCGAGCTCACGGCCGCTGCCACGGACAGCGAGGGCTGGTGGCGCACCGGCGATCTGGGACGACTGGACGAGGACGGCTACCTCCGGTTTACCGGACGGCTAAAGGACATCATCATCCGCGGTGGGTTCAACATCAGCGCGCGACAGGTAGAAGAGGCCCTGCTGGCCCATCCCAAGATCGCGAATGTGGCTGTGATCGGCGTGCCCGATCCCGCCGTCGGTGAACGAGTCTGCGCCGTCATCGTGCCGAGGGGTCCCTCGGAAATCACGCTCAAAGAAATGCGGGACTACCTGACCAACGAGAGCAAGCTGGCCATCTGGAAGGTTCCCGAGCGAATCGAGTTCCTGTCCGAACTACTCGTTACAGCAGCCGGAAAGGTTCAGAAGTTCGCTCTGCGCGACAAGTTCGGATCACACTCTGGGGCCTAACCGAGAACAACCGTACCAAGGGTGAGTGGGTGGCTGCGATCTGGAGCGTCAAATGACCCCAGCTGAATCGAAGGTACTGTACGAGAAGCGTGGCGAGATCGCTTATGTCACGCTGAATCGCCCGGAGAAGCTCAACGCCATCGACAACGACGTCGAGGAGCAGTTGTTCCAGGCGTGGACGCGTTTCCGCAAGGACCCCGATGTCCGGCTGGCAATCTTGTCAGGAAACGGCGAGAAGGCGTTCTGCGCTGGCGCCGATTTGCATACCCACATCGACGGCTGGACCGGCGGTGGGCCCGATCTGGGCCGTAAGATGCTCAGCAGAGGTTTCGCTGGCAGGATCACCCGCGGGCTGCATCGCATCAACAAGCCGATCATTGCCGCTTTGCACGGCAAGGTGATGGGCGGCGGGATCGAGCTGGCGCTGGCGTGCGACATCCGGGTGGCAAGCGATGACGCCGAGTTCGGCTTCTACCACATGCGCCGGGGCATGCACTTTGCCGACGGCGGGATCGTGCGGCTGGTCAACACCTGCGGCGTCGGCATCGCCATGGAGCTGGAACTGATGGGCGAACCCATTTCGGCCCAGCACGCGAAGGAATGCCATCTGGTCAACCGTGTCGTGCCGCGCGAGGACCTGATGGCGACGGTGGAGGATATGGCGGCCAGGATCCTGCGTAACCCGCGGATCGCGGTGGAGTCGGCGAAGGAAACCATTCTCGAGGTAGTCGGCCGACCTCTTGACGACCAGCTTCGCATCGAGTGCCTGTACGGTTACTCGATCATGGGTGACCCGCAGATCGTCGAGCGCAGGGACTCGTTCTTCACCCAGGGTGACCCTGTGCGCAAGGACTAGCGCGATGGAAGAACTGAACACCGGGAGCGCGAGCACCCGCGCCTCCGGCGCCGTGCGGTTCGGCGTGAATTTGATGCCTCACACTTGGGTCGGCCGACCCCCCATAGTCGGGTCCGCTCTCAAGGCGCACCGAACTCGCCTGCTGGACCGGATGCACCAGGCGGGCATTGACCACGTCATGGTCGGCGATCACGTGATGTTCCAGGACGGTGTCGGCAACGACGGGCTCACCGACGCCGCCTCAGTCGCCACCGCCACCGATGAACTCGGCGTGTACCTTGCCGTCTACCTCATGGTTCTGCGCCACCCCGTGCTGGTGGCACGGCAGATCCTTACCGTAGCCCAGTTCGCTCCCGGCCGGCTCTCGCTCGGGCTCGGCATCGGAGGCGATGACCGGCGCGAAGTCCTCGCCTGCGGGGTCGACCCGCGGACCCGGGGTCGGCGTATGGACGAGGCGCTGTATATCGTGCGACGGCTGCTGGCCGACGAGAGCATCACCCACGACGGCGAGTTCTTCCAACTGGACCAGGCGCGTCTTCGCCCCGTCCCGGCCGAGCCGGTGCCGCTGGTCGTGGGCGGACGGTCCGAGGCCGCGTTGCGGCGGGCGGGCAGGCTCGGCGACGGCTGGCTTGGCATCTGGACTACCGCCGACCGGTGTGCCGAAGCGATCGACCTCGTTGAGCAGCACGGCGCGGCCGTCGGCCGCTCAGACGTCGAGTGGCGCCACGGCATGACCTTCTGGTGTGGCTTCGGCGCTGACCGGGCGCAGGCCCGAGACCGGGTCGCTCCGGCAATGGAGGGTCTCTACCGCACTCCGTTCGAGAAGTTCGAGCGCTACATCCCGTACGGCACTCCCGCGCAGGTCGCCGAGTTCATCGCGCCATTCATTGAAGCCGGCGCCACCACGGTCAACCTCATCCCGTTTGCCTCCAGCGATGAGGCCGCTATCGAGGCCGTGGCCGAAACACGCGAAGTGCTCGGGAAGGAAGCCGCTGCCGCCCCGAAGTGACTTCTGCGGTGCAGATGCCGCGTTCCGCATGTGCGATTGCCCGGCCCGTTCGGTTAGTCCCGGGCGAGCGCTCAGCCGCTCGCAACCTCGATCGCGGTGCGCTCCTCCACCTCCTGCACTGCCTCGGCGTACGCATGGACGTGCTTGTTCATCCGGTGCTGGGCGGCGTCCGGGCCCTGCGCGCGGATAGCTTCGGTGATGCCCCAGTGGGCCCGGATCGTCGTCCGCCGGACGTCGCTGTCGATGAAACCCTTGGTGTCGGTGGAGGAATAGATGGCTCGCGACAATGCCAGCATGAACCCGGTCAGCAGCTCGTTGTGGCTGGCAATGGCGACTGCGACGTGCCAGTTCACGTTGGCCTGAAGAAATTCCGCGAGTGATCCGTCGACGGAGATGGCCTCGTTGGCCTTGTCGAGCCGCTCGAGATCGGCGTCGGTGCGGTACCTTGCCGGCAGCTGCGCGCAGGCGGGCTCGATCGCCTCGCGCGTCTCGAGCAAGGCAGCCATCCGGATGCGCCTACCGCGGATAACCAGGGCGACGGAGTCGGCCACCGACTCATCGTCCGGTCTCTGCACGAAGGCGCCGCCTGCCCGCCCAGTCCTGATGCGGATCAAGCCCTGGACCTCGAGGATGCGCAGCGCCTCCCGAACCGTCGCCCGGCTCATCTGGGTCTGCGCCACGAGGTCGCGCTCGGTGGGCAGCGCGGTACCCTCGGGAAACTCGCCCAGGAGGATCCGCTCGCGCAGGTCATCCGCGAGGATCTCAGAGGCTTTGGGAACAGGCATCGGCGTCAGCCGGACTGGCGGCCGGTTCGGCCCGCCTTTCGAGACCAGTGGTTCCCGCATCGCTCACATCCTTGATTTGGCCTTACCTAATTTATCAGCTCTGATACCTCGCACCGGCTGCACCACGCTCGAACGCCTGGCGGAGAGCTCCCTGCCTAGCTGGCCGACGCCGCCAAGGGAGGTGGCGCGCGGCGGGCTGGGGCTGCGGCGACGCAGCGACCTTCACGGTGAAGGAATGCTACTGGGCGTAACCTCTTGCCAAAAAGGTCATACCATTCTAGCATTCGGGGATGGGTCGCACACGCGAGGAGAGGTCCCCATGAACGCACCGATCAAGACCGTCCGCGACCGGTACAGCGAGGAGCGGATCGCCGCGTTCTATGCCGCGGGTTACTGGCAGCCGACCAGCTTCAATGCCCTGGTCGGGGAGCAGGCCGCTCGCCGTGGTGACCAGACCTTCGTGTTCGACAGCACCACATCGCTGACGTACGCCGGCTTCCGTGACAAGGCGGCACGACTCGCCGTGGGGCTTAAGCGGCGGGGTGTACGCCGCACAGACCGGGTCGCCGTGCAGCTTCCCAACTGGACAGAATTCCCCGTAATCGCCGCGGCGCTGTCCAGGATCGGCGCGATCATGGTCCCCATCATGCCGATCTACCGCGAGGAGGAAGTCGCCTACGTGCTGCAGCACTCCGGCGCGGTGGCCGCGGTGACCTGCCACGAGTTCCGCGGGTTCGGACACCTGGAGATGTTCCAGAAGCTGCGCGCCGAAGCTCCGGACCTGCGCACCGTGTACGTCGCTCGCACCCCCGCAGGGGTGGACGAGTCCGAGACCCCGTCACTGGAAGGCCTGGTAGCCGACGGGGATCTGGCGGCCCTCGAAGAGGAGGCCGGCCCCGACTCGTCGCCCGACGACGGATTCCTCATCGTGTACACCTCGGGTACGACCTCCAGGCCGAAGGGGTGCTTCCACACCTTCAACACCTATCGCGCGAGCGCGAACGCGATCATCAAGGGCCTGGGATACACCGAGCGGGACGTGCAGTTCGGACCTTCGCCCATATCCCACACGACGGGCCTGGTAACCAGCGTGATCATGCCCCTGATGGCGGGCGCGAAATCCTACCTGATGGAAGCATGGAACCCGGAGGAGGGGCTGCGCCGGATCGAGCGCCACCGTTGCACCGCTGCCGTGACCGCGACGCCGTTCCTGCAGATGCTGATGGCGGCGTACGACCCTGGCCAGCACGACGCCAGCAGCCTGCGCCTCTGGGTCTGCGCGGGGTCGCCGATCCCGAGGGCCGTCGTAGAGCGCTCCCGTGAGATCTTCCCTGGCTGCCGGACCCTCAGCCTCTACGGCCGCTCGGAGAACCTCGTCACCACCATGTGCAAGGTGGACGACCGTGCCGACCGGGCGGTCACGTCGGACGGCTCGGCCGTCGAAGGTGCCGAAGTGAAGATCCTCGGCGAGGACGGTTTCGAGGTGCCGCGCGGTGAGGAGGGCGACATCGCCTACCGGGGGCCCAGCCACATGATCGAGTACTTCCACGACAACGAGCAGACGGCCGCGCTGTTCACGCCCGAGGGTCTCTCACGGTCCGGAGACCTCGGCCGGATGGACGAGGACGGGTACGTCCGGGTGACGGGACGTCTTAAGGACATCATCATCCGGGGCGGGATGAACATCAGTGCGCGCGAGATCGAAGACCACCTGGTGCGGCACCCGGGCATCGCGGAAGTGGCCGTGGTGGGCATGCCGGACGAGCGGCTGGGCGAGAAGGCATGTGCGTACGTCGTCCTGGCCGACCCGCCGGCGGTCTTGACGCTCCACGACATCACGGACTATCTCCGTGCGCAGAAGCTCGCGACGCAGAAGCTGCCGGAGCGCCTCGAGGTCGTGCCGGCCCTGCCCATGACAGCTACCGGCAAGGTCCAGAAGCACATCCTGCGCACAGACATCAAGGAGAAGCTTGGGGTGGTATGAACGCCGGCTGGTTCTCCGCGATGATCGCGAATTCCCGCACAACAGCCGACGCCCAGCCCGCGAGCGGCGCCTGTCGGCTGGCGGCCTGCACGGGTAGCTCCGGGGCGGCGCGTAACACTGCGTCGACGAGCATCGCGCTGTCCGAACACGCAGGCATGATCCGGCGAGCCGCCACGCCACCATCCGAGACCGCACGCACCTGGGATGGCGAGCAGCCGTGGCTCGGACATGGCCCTCCGATTCCCAGCGCCACCATGCGTGACGTCCTGGCGGTCATTGACCGCGTAAGCGACCTGTGTGGACCACACGGCAATCCGCAGGCACGGATACGGCAGCTGTAGTTCGTTGTGATCATGGTGTTGTCTCGGCGTAGGCGTTCCAGCGTTGGTGGGCTTGGCGGGCGCGGTGCTGGTGGCGGCGTCGCCAATCTGACCAGTGCAGCCGGTGGGTCCGGTCCCGGCGGGGCGGCGGGATGACGGTGTCGCGCAGGAGCCGCAGTAGTTCCGGGATGGTGACCGGGATCAGCCCGGTGTCCGGGCCTGAGGCGGCGTCGTGCTGGCGCTGGGAGGCGACGGCTACCGCGAGGTAGATGTAGGCGAGCAGGCAGATCGCGGTCCAGCGGTGCCAGGACTTCCAGCGGATGACCTGCCCGGCGTCCAGGCCAGTGGCCTGCTTCGCGAGCTGGTGATCTTCTTCGATCCGCCACCTGGCCGATGCGATGGCGATCAGCTTGGACAGCGGGACCGGCCCGGGCGTCCAGCACCGGTAGAAGGACAGCGTGCCGGTATAGCGGTGCCGTCGCGCCAGCAGGACGCTGTGCCCGCCGGCGTGCCCATCGGGCGTGTCGTCGCTGGTCACCTCGAGCATCGCCCAGTCGTAATGCCGGGTGCCCTTGGTCCCGGACCCGGTGCGCATCCGGTGCCAGGCGCGGGCGGGAATCAGGCCGGCCGCCGCGGCCGCGGTCACGGTGCGGCCCGAGCTGGTGCTGACGGTGTGGTTCGCGCGGACCGCCAGCACGTAGCCCATCTGGCCCTGGCGGATGCTCCGGCGCAGCTCGCGGCCGCCATATACCTCATCTCCGGCCACGAAGGCGGCGCGGATCCCCCGGGTGTGCGCGCGGTCCAGCAGCCCGGCGGCCAGCTGCGGCTTGGTGGCGAACATGACCTCCTCCGGGACCCCGGCCCGCTCGCGGTGCTCCTCATCAGCGGCGCACGCTTCGGGCAGGTACAGCGCCCGGCCGATCAGCGCATGCCCGCGGCCGGTGGCATAGGTCAAGGTCACCGCCACCTGGCACAGCGCGACCCCGCCCACGGTGCCGCTGTACTGGCGGGCCGCGCCAACGCAATCGGCGGAGGACTTCTCATCAGCGGTTTCATCCACGATCAGCACCGCGTCCCCGTCATCGAGATGGCTGACCGCCCACGCCGACACGATGTCCGCCAGGCGCTGGGCCCGCTGGAGCCGATGCGCTCCGGCGGGAAGGTGCTGGATTTCGAGGAGGCCGACCCGGACACCGATGTGTTCGGCCTGGGCAAGATCGAGGACTTGTCCTGGAAGGGAATGCTGGACCTGGCGCCCTGCACTGAGTGCGGGCGGTGCCAGTCGCAGTGCCCAGCCTGGGCTACCGGTAAGCCGCTGTCCCCGAAGCAGGTCATCTTGGACCTGCGCGATCACGCCCTCGCCAAGGTCCCCTGGCTGCTAGCCGACACCGACCCCCACCACCGCGGTGGAGGAGAAGCTGACCTACCACGACCCGTGCTTCCTGGGCCGGCACAACAAGGTGTTCACCCCGCCCCGGCAGATCCTCGAGGCTGTCCCCGGGGTGCAGGCCACCGAGATGCACCGGTGCAAGAACCGCGGGTTCTGCTGCGGCGCTGGCGGGGCCCGGATGTGGATGGAGGATCGGATCGGCAAGCGGATCAACATCGAGCGGATCGAGGAGGCCCTGGCCCTGGACCCCGACACCATCTCCACCGCCTGCCCCTACTGTCTGGCAATGCTCGGCGAC
>Ga0335078_10009525_pt1 | contig 14398 bp, 14 predicted proteins | sample Lox_Sample_32_FD_206711 | JGI IMG/M metagenome (GOLD analysis project Ga0335078, IMG submission 206711) | Soil microbial communities from Loxahatchee National Wildlife Refuge, Florida, United States - Lox_Sample_3.2 | ecosystem: Environmental > Terrestrial > Soil > Wetlands | place: USA...
TCCGGCCGCTCCGTTAAGGAACCGCTGCCGATCGAGAAATCTCACCCGTCGTTGCGCCGCCCGGAGAACGCGAGCGGGGCAGGGCGGCACGCAACGTGGTGCACTCCGCTGCAGCTTGAGGCGCTCACGACTTCGGACCTCGACTTGATCTTTCTCGCCACCCCGCACGAGACCTCGGAGAACTGCGTGGCCGCGCTGCTCGATCGCGGGTTGCGCGTGATCGACCTGAGCGGAGCTTTCCGCCTGAAGGACGCGAGCGCCTACCCGCTTTGGTACGGCTTCGAGCACCATGCTCCCAGACAACTGGCGGAAGCGGTTTACGGCCTCACGGAGCTGAATGCGGACGCGATTCGCGAGGCGCGGCTGGTGGCGAATCCGGGATGCTACGCCACTTCCGTGATCCTGGCCCTGGCGCCGCTCGTGCGGCACGGTTGGCTGGATCGCGAGGCCGGCGTGGTGTGCGACTCAAAGTCAGGCGCAAGCGGGGCTGGCCGTGCCGCGAGCGAGAGCTTGCATTTTCCCGAGGTCAATGAGAACTGCCGCGCCTACGGCCTCTTCACCCACCGTCACGTTCCGGAGATGCTTCAGGCGCTCAGCGTCGAGGAAGAGCGATTCACTTTCACCCCGCACCTGCTGCCGATTACCCGGGGCATTCTGAGCACCGTCTACGTGCGCCTGGCGCGCCGCGCCGACCGGGCTGAAATCGCGTCGCTCTATCGCGGCTTTTACGCGCATGCGCCTCTGGTACGCGTCTATGCGGAAGGCCCGCTGCCGGAGATTCAGGCAGTGGCACACACCAACTTCACTGATCTGGGCTTCGCACTTGACCGCAGCGGACGGCGGCTGGTCGTGGTTTCGGCGCTGGATAATCTTGGCAAAGGGGCCGCCGGGCAGGCGGTCGAGAATATGAACCTGATGTTTGGCTTTCCCTGGGAGACCGCGGTCGTATGACGGTGGTGATCAAAATCGGCGGGCAGGCAGTGGAAGGGGCTGTGCAACGGCGCAGCCTGGCAAAGCAGATTGCCGGCTTGTGCCGGTCCGGGCACCGCATCGTGGTGGTTCACGGAGGCGGCAAGCTTCTTACCCACACGCTGACGCGGCTTGGCATTCCTACCGAGTTTTATCGCGGGTTACGCGTTACCTGCGCCGAAACGCGCGATGCGGCGTTGATGGTACTGGCTGGCGTCGTGAACAAACGGTGGGTGGCCGAGTTGGAGCGCGCCGGGCAGCCGGCAATCGGAATCTGCGGCGGGGATGGGGGACTGGTGGTGGCGCGGAAGCTGGCCGTGCGCGAGCTGAATGGCAACGGTCATGCCCGCGCCTCAGCAAAGCTCAAGGGCTCGGCGAAGTCGAAGGGACGGCGGGACCTGGGCTTCGTCGGCCGGCCGAGCCGGGTCAATCCCCGCATTTTGGACATGGCCTTCCGCGAAGGTGTAGTCCCGGTGGTAGCAAGCGTGGCCCTCAGTCCGCGGGGTGAATACCTTAACGTCAACGCCGACGATTTTGCGGCCGCGCTCGCTTCGACGCTGGAAGCCGATCGGCTGATCTACCTCACCGAGTCAGGCGGCGTTTGGGACGCGGAGCGGCAGCTGCTGCCGGTGGTAAAGCTGGGCGAAATCCAACGACTTATTCGCCGCGGGATCGTGCGCGACGGCATGATTCCCAAGCTCGAGTCCTGCGCGCGCACGCTGCGCCGCAAGGTGGGCGAGATCGATATCGTATCGCCGGAGGCGGCGGGGGTTTTGCAACATGTGCTTGAGGGAAATGAAATCGTGGGCACGCGGATTGTGAGTCGCTAAGAAAGTGATCCGCAGATTGCCCACAGAGACTCCTATGAATTTCAAAGAGATCGCCGAACTCGAGAAACGCGTCCTGATTCCAACTTATGAGCGGTTGCCGATCCTCGCCGTGCGCGGAGACGGCGCGGTGGTCTACGACAATCAAGGGAAAGGCTACGTGGACTTTCTGGGAGGGCTGGCAGTCAATGCGCTAGGCTACTCGCATCCGGAGATTCTCGAGGTGCTGCGCGACGACTCGCAGTCCCTGCTTCACGTCTCGAACCTTCTGTACCATTCTTATCAGGCGCCGCTGGCCGAGAAGTTGGCGCGGCTGGCCGGACTCGATCGCGTGTTCTTCGGCAATTCGGGAACGGAAGTTACCGAAGGCGCCATCAAACTCGCGCGAGCCTACGCACGCCAGCACCATGCGTCGGAACCCTTCGAGCGTTACGAGATTCTGGCGGTGGAGAACTCCTTTCACGGCCGGACCCTGGGCGCGCTGGCCGCAACCTGGCCCGAGAAGTATCGCCGTCCCTTTGAGCCGCTGGTGCCGGGTGTGAGGTTCATTCGCCTGAACGACGTCGAACACCTGCGCGCGAGCTTCACGCCGCGCGTGGCCGGCATTCTGGTAGAGACGATCCAGGGCGAGGGCGGAGTCGTCCCGGTCGAAGAGGCGTTTCTGCGAACGGCGCAGGACCTGTGCCGCGCCGACGACGCTCTGCTGATCTCGGACGAGATTCAGTGCGGGCTCGGACGCACCGGCCGCATTTTTGCTTTCCAGCAATACGGGCTTGATCCTGACGTCGTGCTGGTGGCCAAGCCGCTGGCAGCCGGCCTGCCGCTGGCCGCGATGATCGCCAGCGAAAGAGCTGCGCAGGCGTTTTCACCGGGCCTGCACGGCACCACTTTTGGCGGCGGCCCGCTCCAGTGCCGTCTGGCTTTGAAGTTCCTGGAGATTCTCCAGCGCCCCGGGTTCCTCGAAAACGTCCGCGATGTGGGCGCATATTTTCGGCAGCGGCTGGAGGCTCTTCAGCAGGATTTACCGGTGATCCGCGAAGTGCGCGGCGAGGGATTGATGGTTGCGGCGGAGCTCAAGGTCCCCGGCAAGGATGTGGTCCGTCAGATGCTCGATCGTGGCTTCTTGCTGAACTGCACCCAGACCACGGTCTTGCGCTTCTTGCCGCCGCTCATCATCGAGCGACACCAAGTGGATCAATTGATCGCCGCTTTGCGGCCGATCCTGAAAGACCTTCCGTTCGCGGAAGAGAAAACTATGGCCGAGGTGCAAACATGTCAACCGTAGCTGCAATGCCGACTGCCGCCGCCGCGCCCAGAGTGACGACCCGACCTCAAAGGCAGGAGAGGCTGAGCGTCCACGATCTGGTGAGTGAAGTTCAATTGACGCGCGGCGATGTCGAACTGATCTTCCGCACCGCCGAGCAGGTTAAATCGGCGCCGCGGCTGTTTGCGCGCGCTCTGGCGGGCAAGCAACTTGCCATGATCTTTGAAAAGCCCTCGCTGCGCACGCGCGTCTCCTTTGAGGTTGGAATCACCAGCATGGGCGGTTTCGCGATCTACCTCGACCACAGCAAGCCGCGGCTGGGTGAGCGGGAGTCGATTCCCGACGTGGCCCGCAATCTCGAGCGCTGGGTGGACGGCATTGCTGCCCGCACGTTCAGTCAGAGCGCGGTGGAAGAGTTGGCTGCCAACGCGTCCATTCCCGTGATCAACGCGCTCACCGATCTGCTTCATCCGTGTCAGGCCCTGGCCGACTTCTTCACCTTGACCGAGAGGTTCGGCACCACCGACGGCCTGAAGATGGCTTTCATCGGTGACGGCAACAATGTGTGCCACTCGCTGATGCTGATTGCGGCCAAGTGCGGAGCGCGAATCACGGTTGCGACACCGGCGGGATTTGAGCCCAACCCACGAATGGTGGAGGAAGCGAAGACGGTAAGTCAGAACGCCGTCGAAGTAGTGCGCGATCCTCACCAGGCGGTCGAAGGCGCCCAGGCGGTTTATACCGACGTGTGGGCCAGTATGGGTCAGGAGCAGCTTGCGCATCTACGGAGCCAGGTGTTTGCGTCGTACAGCGTGACCGACGATCTGATGGCGGCCGCAGATCCCTGCGCGGTCTTCATGCACTGCCTCCCTGCTCATCGGGGCAAGGAAGTAACCGACTCCGTGATGGATTCGGCGCGCTCGATTGTGTTTGACCAGGCTGAGAACCGGCTCCACATTCAGAAGGCGCTACTGCTGCTCCTGCTCGGCCATGGAGGCAACGGCAACGGGCGGCGTCGCGTCTGAAGGGAAGCCATCAGCTCTCAGCCATCAGCTTTCAGCAACGAGCGGCTTTCCTTGCTGCTTGCCTGACTGCTGGCTGCTGATAGCTGACGGCTGAAAGCCGAAGGCTGAACGCTGAAGGCAATCGCTGACTTTGACGATGATAAGGAAAGCCGAACTCGAAGACGTGCCGGTTCTGGCGGAAATGATCAATCATTACGCCCGGGAGCGCATCCTTTTGCCGCGTTCGCTTCCGGAACTCTACGAGTGTGTGCGGGAGTTTGTGGTCGCCGAGAAAGACGGCGTGGTGGTGGGTTGCGCGGCTCTCAAGTTTTACAACGCGGACCTGGGCGAAATCCGCTCGCTCTGCGTCGCGCCGGGAGCGAACCATCACGGCATAGGTCGCGCCCTGGTGGAGGATCTTATTGCCGAAGCCTCGCATCGCCGCCTCAAGACCGTGTTCGCCCTCACTATGGCTCCCGCGTTCTTCCAAAAGTGCGGCTTCCGTGAGACCGTGCGTGAGCGGCTGCCGCAGAAGGTGTGGCGAGACTGCCTGCGCTGCGAGAAGTACTTCTGCTGCGACGAGAAGGCGTTCGTCTTTGATCTTGTGCGGCTTTCGGCAAACGAAGCTGAGGCGCCGGCGGAGCGCTCGGAAGTTCTTGCCTGAACCATGAACTTCAAAAAGGTCCGGCTGGAGTTCGCCCACGAGGGCCGCGTCGCTCGAGTGACCCTGGCGGTCCCCAGAGCCAACATCCTCGATGGCACAATGATTTCGGAACTCGACGCCGCCTTCACACTCTGTGCGGATCGGGAACTGAATGCGGTAGTCCTGGGAGCGGAAGGGCCGAACTTCAGTTTTGGCTCCAGCATCGAAGAGCACCGCCGCGAGCATATCGCAGACGCTCTTGCCGCCTTGCACGCGCTGCTGAAGCGAGTTAACGACTCGCCGGCGCCGGTGATCGCCGCAGTCCGCGGTCAGTGCCTGGGCGGCGGATTTGAGCTGGTGCTGGCCTGTGATCTGATCATCGCCGAGGAGAGCGCGCAGTTCGGATGCCCGGAGATTAAGCTCGGGGTCTTCGCTCCGGCGGCTTCCGCGCTGTTGCCGGTTCGGACCACTCAGGCCTTAGCCTCGAAACTCCTCCTCACCGGTGAATCGATCCCCGCGTTGGAAGCGGTAGGGCACGGATTGGTGGCGCGCGCGGTGAAGGCGGACTTAGAGGACGATCTTGAACGCTGGCTGCTGGCCGACTTTCTCCCGCGCTCGTCTTCTTCTCTCCGCTATGGCTGCCGCGCGGCTCGACTGTCGGTTGAACGCGCCCTCGTCACGGATCTCCCTCGAATCGAGAAGTTGTACCTGGACGACTTGATGTCGACCCCCGACGCCGTCGACGGTATAGACGCCTTTCTGGAGAAACGACCGCCCCGTTGGAATAACGAACGACGGTAGCAACTGGTGAGTAAACATCCATGCAAACAGCTAATATTCGGACGCTGCACCAAGATGACGGTGCAGCACGCCTGACGGTGCTTCACTCTTGACTTTCAACTTTCGGCTGCGGCTACTTCCGAGAATGATATACTAGGCCCAACGGGACCCCAGTCGGCCCCGAGGGGGGTTCATGCGAGGTAGTCACACCCCGGAAAGAAGGTCGATCATTCATGTCATGGGAATTCATCGTCGTAAGACTACTTGTTGTGGCCGTTCTGGCAACGGCTTCGTACCACCTGCGTCCTTTCCAGCTTTCGAATTTCTCGTCCGTGCTCTTGGGGACGGCGGTGGGGCTTTTCTTCGTCATGTTCGAACTGCGCCTGGAGAAAACGAGCCTTAAGCGGCTGATTGGCGCCGCCATCGGATCGATTCTGGGTATTCTGGGCGCGCTGATGATCAGCCAGTTGCTCAACTTCACATCGATCGACCGAGCTTCACTTTCGTTTATCCATGTGAGCTTGCTTATCCTCATGGCCTACGTCGGGTTGACGTTGGGAGCCACCAAGGGTGACCTGTTAAACCTGGCGGCGCTGGGCGGCCTCTTCCCGGGAGAGACGCAGAAGAAGAACCCGTACAAGATCCTCGATACGAGCGTCATCATTGACGGCCGCATCGCTGATGTCTGCGAGACCGGATTCGTCGAGGGAGTGTTGGTGATACCCCAGTTTGTTCTGCGCGAGCTGCAGCTGATTGCGGACTCGTCGGACTCGCTCAAGCGCAACCGCGGCCGGCGGGGGCTGGACATTCTACAGCGAATCCAGAAGATGTCGGGCCCCAAGGTGCAGATCGTCGAAGACGATTTCCCGCACGTGCGGGCCGTGGACTTGAAGCTGATCGAGCTGGCCAAATTGTATGAGGGCAAGATCGTCACCAACGATTTCAATCTAAATAAGGTGGCCCAGCTCCAGGGTCTCCCCGTGCTTAACGTCAACGAGCTGGCCAATGCCCTGAAACCTGCCGTCCTGCCCGGCGAGGCGATGCGCGTGTTTATCCTCAAAGAAGGCAAGGAATATAACCAGGGAGTAGCCTACCTGGATGACGGCACGATGGTGGTGGTGGATAACGCGCGCAAGATGATTTCCAAGACCATCGATATCTCCGTCACCAGCGTCCTGCAGACGACCGCCGGCAGAATGATTTTTGGCAAGTTTGACGAACGCGTGCGTGTGGAAACCGCCGAACCGGTGGCCAGCAAGGCGTGAAGTTCCAGTGGTCAGTGGTCAGTGGCTGGCGGTTGGTGGTGAGCGGCTAGCAAGAGCGCGATGAAGGCCTCTGGTGGCGAGGCGACAAGATTCTTGTTGCAACGAGCATTAGCGCCAGTCATCGGTCACCGGCCTGCCGCTGCTTTGGTTTCGACCTTCGACTGTAGACTATAAACTGTTTGCATGAGCGTCCTGGCCATCATTCCTGCTGCCGGCTTCGGGGTCCGAATGGGGACCGACACGCCGAAGCAGTTTCTCTCCCTGGAGGGGGTGCCGATCTTTATCTACACGCTGCGTAAGTTCGCGGCCTGCGGCGCGATCGATGAGATTCTGCTGGCGTTGCGCGACGAGGATCGCGAGCGCGCCCAAAGCGACATTCACCGCGAGGAGTTCTCGAAGCCCGTCCGCCTGGTCACGGGAGGCGCCTCGCGGCAGGAAACCGTGGCGCGGGCTTTGGCGCAAGCGCCGCCGGGTGTGGACGTGGTCGTGGTGCATGACGCCGTGCGGCCTTTCATCGACGTGGAGACGATTGGGCGCGTGGTGGAAGCGGCTCGCAGTCACGGTGCGGCGATTCTGGGTGTCCCCAGTGTCGACACGGTGAAGCAGGTGCAGCAACACACGATTCTGGGCACTTTGCCGCGCGAGCGCATCGTGCTGGCGCAGACTCCGCAGGCCTTCCGCGCCGGCCTGATCCAGGAGGCTTTCCGCCGCGCAGCCGAGGACGGCTTCAATGGCACCGATGAGTCCAGCCTGGTGGAACGGTTGGGACACGCCGTGACCGTTCTGATGGGCTCGGACCGCAACATCAAAATCACCAAGCCCTCGGACCTTCCGCTGGCGCGGCTCTATATTGCGCAGGAACAATCAGACAGGCCTAGCCCCGCATGAACTCGCTGCGCACCCCATTCCGCATCGGTTCCGGCTGTGACGTGCATCGCCTGGTCAGCGGGCGAAAACTCATTCTGGGCGGCGTGGAGGTCCTCTTCGAGAAAGGCCCGGAGAGCCATTCCGACGGTGACGCGCTGGCCCACGCCGTCTGCGACGCCCTGCTCGGCGCCGCCGGACTCGGGGACATCGGCCGCCACTTCTCCAACCGGTCGCCCGAGTGGCGAGATGCGTCCAGTCTTCTCTTTCTGGATCGAGTGGCCAAGCTTATCGCGAACGCCAACTATGCGATCGTCAACATTGACTCGACCATCGAACTCGAGCGGCCCCAACTCGCGCCTCACATTCCCCGGATGGAAGAGACGCTCGCCCAGGCGCTCTCGATCCGCCCGGACCAGGTAAGCGTCAAAGCCAAGACCGGCGAAGGTCTGGACGCCGTCGGCCACGGTGAGGCGGTCCGCGCCAATGCGGTAGCGTTGCTGGTTTCAATGGGCGATCGCTGATGGCCGATTGAGAACGACTTCGTCAGCTGTCAGTCGTCAGTTATCAGCTATCGGGGCAAAAGTAGTTCCCAGCACGGAAGACCATGATTGCTGAACGCTGAAAGCGAGTTCAATCGGCAAGTGGCAATCGGCAATTCGGTCGGAGGCTCCCATGGAAATGTCACGCCGTGATGCCTGTTGGTTGGTGCCGGCCTTGCTGGCTTCGACCGGCTATGCCGCGGAGGCAACTACGCTAGCCTCTAAGACCTATCGCTTCCAGGACCTCTCTGCCCACCCGTCGGATGGCCACACCACCCGCCCTATTCTCGAGGGCATGACTCACGCCGGCTGTCACATCGAGCTGCATGAGACCACCCTGGAGCCGGGAGCGTCTCCGCACCCGCCCCACCAGCACGTGCGCGAGGAGATGTTCTTCATCCGGGAGGGACAACTTGACGTGACGATCGCCGGCACGCCGACGCGCCTCGGCCCCGGTTCGGTGGCTTTCGTGGCCTCTAACGACGAACACGGCGTCAGCAACCCTGGGCCTCAAACGGCCCAGTATTTCGTGCTGGCCATCGGCAACGACAAATGACGCGTCGCCGCTCGTGGGAGACAGCTTTGATCCCCCGCTTGCCGGGCATCCACCCCGGAAAGACGAGCCCCGCTTACCTCTACAGCCTCATGAAATTCGCCAGCAGGTCTTTTCCCGCACTCGTGAGCACACTCTCGGGATGGAACTGCACTCCTTCCACCTTCATTCGCTTGTGCCGCAAACCCATGATAAGACCGTCGGGCGAGGTGGCGGAAACCTCCAGGCAGCCGGGCAAGCCGGCACGCTCGACGATCAACGAATGATAGCGCGTCGCCGGAAACGGATTGGGTAATCCGGAAAAAACGGTCTTCCCGTCGTGGGCTATCTCACTCGTCTTCCCGTGCATAATCTCGGGCGCGCGCACCACCTGGCCCCCGAATGCCTGGCCGATCGCCTGGTGGCCGAGGCAGACTCCCAGGATGGGTACTTGGCCGGAAAAACTCCGGATCACTTCGAGACAGATGCCCGCCTCGCTTGGAGTCTTGGGGCCGGGGGAGATCACGATGCGCTCCGGGGCCATGCGCTCGATTTCGTCCAGCGTGATCTGATCGTTGCGCCGCACCTCCATGGTTGCGCCCAGTTCGCCCAGGTACTGAACCAGGTTGTACGTGAACGAATCGTAGTTGTCGATGATCAGAATCATAAAAACCAGTGACTAATGGCTAGTGGGCTAGTGCTTAGTGACTCGTGGTCCGTCGCTCCAGACCACGGTGCCCCGACAAATCAGGGAGCAGAAATTAGAAGCGGAGGCCGGTCGGTTCTGGTTTCTGCTTTCTGATTTCTGATTTGTTCACAGTTTATATCCGATCTTGCGCAAGAGCTCCTTGCGAGATTGGATGTCGGCCTCAGCCTCGATTCCCTTGGTCTTCACGCCATCGATGACGCCGAGAATTCCGCGCCCTTGCTCAGTTTCCGCCACGATCACTTCCACCGGATTCGCCGTAGCGCAGAAGATGCGGCAGACCTCGGGCACGCTCTTGATGGTATTCAGAATGTTAACAGGGAATCCGCCCTCCATGAAAACGATGAACGCGTGGCCACAGGAAAGCGCCAGGGCATTCTGCTGCGCCAACTCGATCAGTCGCGTGTCGTTGCCGGCGTAGCGTACGAGCGCCGGTCCGGACGCTTCACAAAAGCCGATGCCGAACTTCATGCCGGGGACCGTCTGAACAATCGCCTCGTGGAGGTCCTCAACCGTCTTGATGAAGTGCGACTGGCCGAGAATGAAGTTCATTTCCTCAGGCTTCTCGATCTTGACGATCTTCAGTTCCATGGCTTACTCCCAAGCGTTTGTGGTCCGTTTGCCCGTCGTCAGTTGTTCGTTGCAACAAGGGTTTCTGATCCAACTCCTGGCGGCGCGGGAAATCTAACCTCGCGATAGAGCCGGTCGAAGATCACAAACAGGGCGGCGATCACGGCAAACACCAGCCAACTGCCTTCGGGTCCCACCGATCCACCCGTCAGCCAGTCGGGACCGTGAAAGGAAGAATTGAGGAGGTGCCCGGTGACCATGGCGCCGCTATCTGGGACCGAGTAAATGAAGCTTTCCGAATAGTCCCACATGGCGTGCATTCCGACCGCAAACCACAGGGTACCGGTGCGCCGCACCGTGAAGCAGAAAAAGAGTCCAATCAACGCCGCCGCCGCCGCTCCAATCCACGATTCGCCCCGGTTGCCCAGGTGCCCCGCCCCAAACAAGGCCGAAAGCAAGAATGCCGACGGCCAGAAGCGCATGCCCGTGGACAAAGTGAAGAGGGCATAGCCGCGCATCAGGAACTCTTCAAAGAAGCCAACCAGCAGGAAGGCCAGGCCCCAAACCGCGGCGTAGTAGGCTAGCGGCCGTCCGTGCAGGGCGAGGCTTCCAAATGCGAAGCCGTGGTCGGCGCGGATGAGGAGAAGCAACGCCGTCAGGGCAATGAAGCCCCACACCACTCCCAGCCAGAACCGGGCTCCAAACGCGCCGCGTCCGGGCAAACCGTATTCACGGAATGAGCGCTTTTCGATGCGAGCCATGACCGCCGCCGCGAGAAGTAAAGCAAAGAAAGGCAGGCCCTCGCCGAGGAGCGCACTCCTCGGGCCAAGTCCGTTTTCGGGACGAAGCCCCAGCGCGCGAGCCACCGGACTGAGAACGACGACCACGATGATGGCGATGACCAGATAGATCAGCAGCCTCCAGCCGGCGCGAATTCCGTTGGGGCCGCGAAACACTCTCTCGATTGCCGACGGTCGCGGGCTGGAACTCCCGGGGCCGCCGGAAACGATGGGGGACGGCAGACTGTTCTCCGTCTCCATGCCGGTTATTTGTGGATTCGGATCATCCATTTCTGCCTCAACTCCATGAACGAAAGTTCAACACCGCAGCCTGTAGCCGCAACCCAAGAAGATCGGAACACAGAGTTCACAGAGGTTTCACAAAGGCCACAGAGAAAAGCCAAGAATCGTATTCCCTAGTCGTTCTCTTCTCAGTGATCTCTGTGAACCTCGGTGAACTCTGTGTTGAACCTTCTTCTTCGTGGTTAACCCCTCTGGCCTAGTCAGCGACCTTGAGTACCGCCAGGAACGCTTCCTGCGGAATATCCACGCGCCCCACCCGCTTCATGCGCTTCTTGCCCTCTTTTTGTTTCTCCAGCAGCTTGCGTTTCCGCGTGATATCCCCGCCGTAGCACTTGGCCAGGACATTCTTGCGAATGGGCGGCACGTTCTCGCGGGCAATGACCTTAGACCCGATGCTGGCCTGGATGGCGACTTCGAACATCTGGCGCGGGATCAGCTTGCGCATCCTCTCGCACAACGCCCGGCCGCGGGCGAAGGCGTTGTCGCGGTGAGTGACGAATGAAAGCGCGTCCACCGGCTCGCCCGCCACCAGCAGGTCCACCTTCACCAGGTCAGAAACCCAGTAGCCCGAGAAATGATAGTCGAGCGACGCGTACCCGCGCGAGACGGACTTGAGCCGGTCGTAGAAATCGAGGACGATCTCGTTCAGCGGCAGCTCGTAGGTCAGCAACACGCGCTTGGTGGAGACGTATTCGAAGCCCTTTTGTACGCCGCGCTTTTCCTCCACCAACGCCAGGATGCCGCCCAGGAACTCGTCATTCGTCAGGATCAGCGCCGTGATGATGGGTTCCTCGATCTTCTCGATATCGCCCGCCGCCGGAAACTTGGCGGGGTTATCGACTTCGATCAGCTCGCCGCTCTTGGTCGTGACGCGGTAAAGCACGCCGGGCGCGGTGGTGACCAGGTCGAGGTTGAACTCGCGTTCCAACCGCTCCTGGACGATATCCATGTGCAGCAGGCCCAGAAAGCCGCAGCGAAAGCCGAATCCCAGCGCCACCGAGTTTTCCGGTTCGTAGAAAAACGAGGAGTCGTTCAGCCGCAGCTTCTCCAGCGCATCGCGCAGCTCCTCGTATTGATTCGCCTCCACCGGGTAGAGGCCGGCGAACACCATCGGCTTGATCTCGCGGAACCCGGGCAGAGGTGCGGAGGCAGGCCGGGCGTCTTCGGTAATGGTGTCGCCGATGCGCGTATCGGAGACGCGCTTGATGTTGGCCACGATGTAGCCCGCCTCGCCGGCCTGCAGGGTCTCAATCGGAATCAGCTTGGGCGTGCGAATGCCCAACTCCTCCACCGTGTAAACCTGGTTGTTCGACCACAGCCGGACGCGCGTCCCGACGCGAATGATCCCATCCACGACGCGTCCCAGCACGATGACGCCGCGATAGCTGTCGTACCAGGAGTCGAAGATCAGCACGCGCAGCGGCGCTTCCGGAGTACCCTTGGGAGGAGGAATGCGCTTGACAATCGCCTCCAGCACCTCCGGAACGCCGGTGCCATGCTTGGCGCTCACCAGGACGGCATCGCTCGCGTCCAGGGCGAGCGCGTGCTCGATCTGCTGCTTCGTGGCATCCACCTCGGCCCCGGGCAGATCGATTTTGTTGATGACCGGAATGATCTCCAGGTTGTTGTTGAGCGCCAACTGGGCATTAGCCAGCGTCTGCGCCTCCACACCCTGCGAGGCATCCACCACCAGCAGCGCCCCCTCGCACGCCGCGAGGCTCCGCGAGACCTCATAGGAAAAATCAACGTGGCCGGGCGTATCGATCAGGTTCAACTGGTACTCGTGGCCGTCCTGGGCGTGATAAACCAGCCGCACGACGTGGGCTTTGATGGTGATGCCGCGCTCGCGCTCCAGGTCCATCGAATCGAGCACCTGGTCCGACATCTCACGCTTCGAGAGCGCACCCGTCAGTTCGAGCAGGCGATCGGCAAGCGTCGACTTCCCGTGGTCGATGTGAGCCACGATGGAGAAGTTGCGAATGTATTGGGCTTCAGCCATGCGAAGTAACGTTCCTACGCCGTTTAGAGGCCAAGTTGTCGATAGTTTGCGCGGTCGGCTTCCAGTCCTCAAGAGTGTAGTCCAGGTAGACTCCCGCCCGCCTCAGCAGTCCATCGACTTCGTCGTGGCTGGTCCCGAATAGTTCAGCCGCCTGGCCTACACTCAGGGCGCCAGACCGGCACCCCTCGATCGCGATCCTCTCCAGGATGACGCGGGACACGTCCGGGCGATCGTGCGCCAGACTCTCGGCCACATCATCGGGCAATTCTAAGGTGATTTGCATATCCATCCTCGATCATGTACCGAAACCCTTGCCGAGAGACTCACGCTTCCCCGAACAATCTTGTTCAGCGACCTCGTAGCTCCATTATGCACCAGAGTCGCGTATCACAGAAGCGGCGCCCAGCATGAAAGTCGTAGCGCAGCCGCGGTTGAAAAGCAGGTCTACCTAGCCCTTCTTCGGCCACTCGTAGGCATGGGTTTTAATTGCGCGGTAGTTCTCGTCCAAAGCTGGTTCCAGCAGCAGGATGGCGGCGATGCGGCGTGCCATCTCCTGCACCCATCGAACCTCATCCCTCGTCACGCTCGCGACGCGCTGGCGAGCATCCGCGACGTAGAGCTTTCCGCCCTGGCCGCGGTCCGCGCCGCGTAAGAAGCAAGGAACCAAGCCACATCCTCGGGCGCCGCGATCGGCGCGGCATGACGCATGACGCGCTGCAGGTACTCCACAAAGCGGTCATTCTGTTTCTCCGCCGTCGAATCAGGAGAGCCCGCCGTGTGCCAGAACGCTTTCTCGTTTTCCGCCAATCGGTACGTTTCGAGGATAGCCGCGCTGCCATCCGCATCTTGGCCCACCAGGACGAAGTCGCGGTAGTTGGTGACGAGCACCTGTCGATACTTCTGCCAGTATTTGGTGACCTGTTTGGCCTCGGCGGTCACCCAGGCGTCGTTTTTGGCGGGCTTGACTTCAATCGCGCCCCGTGCCGGAAGCTGGCCCGGCTTGGGCTCGGGGTCGGAAGGCTTCTCGAACTGCTCGGAAGTAAAAAGGCCCGCGTCGGGCTTGCCAGCCCCAAGGTTGGCGAGTTGCAGGACGCATTTGACCTTAGGCTTAAGCTTTCTCCCCACCTGGTTCAAGAGGGAGGCGAGAGGGTGATAGTAGGATTCCTCCTCAACCCCGGCGCCCGTCGAACGAATCTCGCGCAATTCTCGAAGGTACGTTTCTAGCGGCGTCATCGATGGCAAATAGTTACCACACCCACCGGCCCTCTGACAAGAGCAAGGGGACCGGACCCACGACCTGTTTTCCAAGGTTCCGGGTGCCTTGTGAGCGGAGAGCGTTAGCGAGCGGACC
>Ga0335078_10009526_pt1 | contig 14397 bp, 13 predicted proteins | sample Lox_Sample_32_FD_206711 | JGI IMG/M metagenome (GOLD analysis project Ga0335078, IMG submission 206711) | Soil microbial communities from Loxahatchee National Wildlife Refuge, Florida, United States - Lox_Sample_3.2 | ecosystem: Environmental > Terrestrial > Soil > Wetlands | place: USA...
ATTTTGCAGATACTCGAAGCAGCTATCCGTCAGATCCTTCATCGTGCGGCTTTCAAAGTTGTTCACCGCAAGGATGACCGCGCGCCAGCCGGCCCAGGTCATAGCCAGCGTCAGCGCGATCACAAGGATCGTGTGGTAGATGTCCTTGAGACTCCCGCGCTGCAGGGTGTTGATGGGATCGATCGCCAGCAGGTCGAAGAAGCGCTTGTACGAAAGCGGCAAGAGGATATCGCCGGCAATCGCCAATGCGATTCCCACCGACCATAGGATTAACCACCGCCGATACACACGCACGTGGCGCCAGTAGATCGCGAGAGTCTGTGCGCTGAGGTCGACTCTTCTTGCTTTCGCGCTGGCTGCCTCTACCACGTGCCTCTCCTTGCAGGAACGCTAACGGATGTTTATGCCCGCTCTTCGGAGAAATTGGATCCTCTCAGGCGGGACGGAAGTAACGCTGGAGTGATTGATTAAGACCCAGGACTACAGAAACTACCAGTGTAACTGAGGAACGTCGCGGAGCTGTGAAGCGAGTTGAGGTTGTAAGCGCAAGTGCCACCGATTAACTCTGGATCGCTGGGCGTACTCGTCATTTTCGATCAACGCGGACCCGTGCGATGATCTGCTCAATGACTGCGGTCTTGGCGTCGGCGTAATTCTGAACGTACTTCCACTCCTTCTGCGATAAGGCCGCCTTCGTGCGCGCGTACAGATCCCGATCATCCGCATTGCATCGCAGCCAATCCCGGAACATCAGCATGCGGTCGACTTCCGGGCAGCCGGATGAAAACACGTGCAGGTTGATGTCCGTGTCCGGCCCCTTGAACATTCGGTGTTCGTACCAGTTGGGCTCTCGGATGCGGAGCACATACCCAGCCGTTTCGAGGGCCGGCACATACGAATCTTCGTCCGCCGAGTCAGCGACCACCAGCAGCAGATCGATGATGGGCTTTGCTGCGAGCCCTGGCACGGACGTCGAGCCTGCATGCTCAATCCGCAACGCGAGGGTCCCAAGCACGGACCGAATTCGTTCAGCCTCACGGGCAAACAGCTCCGGCCACCGCGGATCGTAGTCCGCAATCAGGATTCGGCTGGACAATGGCTTCAGCTCGCCGATTGTGTGAGCGCGGATCTCTTCCTCGGTGTGCTGGGTGCAGTTATCGAGTGGCTGGGGCTCTTTCGGCATTTGCAGGCTGATCTCATTTTACGAATCGAGCCGCCGGGGAGGTCAGTTGAAGATGGCGGCCCGCGGCCGGGAGATTGCCGCAAATCAAGTACGATTATGCAAGTGAACCGCGAGGGCAAAGTCAAAATGCTCACCAATTTGATACAGGACTTTCGATTTGCCGCGCGAATGCTGCGGCGCAATCGCGGGTTCGCCGCATCCGCGATTCTGATTCTCGCCCTTGGCATCGCCGCGAGTACAGGTCTCTTTGCGGTGATCGATGCCGTGGTGCTGCACCCGCTGCCGTATGCCGGCGCCGATCGCATCGCGCGCGTTCGTTTGGTGACGCCGTCCGGTCAGCCTCAGGCGGCAATGGCGACCGCCGGCCAGTTCCGCGCGCTCAGGACCGCGGCGACCCTTCAAACATCAAGCTTGGATGGAGCCTACATCCAGGACAGCTTTACGAAGACGCTCAGCGGAACGCCTTTTCCGGAATCGGTGTGGACCGAGGATTTCAGCGGTAACGCGCTATCGATGCTTGGCGTCCAGCCACTGATCGGGCGGGTGTTCAGTGAAGCCGACGCGCCGATCGGGTCAGAGGCACAGCATGTCGCGGTGCTGACGTACCCGTTCTGGCTGCGTCGCTTCTTCGGCCAACCGGACGCGATCGGACAAACACTCCGCCTCAATGGCGAGCCATTCACTATCATCGGCGTGATTCCGCGTGAGTACTCTACCGATATCACCGACATCGTCGTTCCGCTGCGGATGCCACTCGCGTCGGATGCGACGTGGCCGATCACTGTGCGAGTGAAGCCCGGCAGCTCGATGGCCCGGGCCGAGGCCGAATTGCAGCAGGTTTACGAACAATTCGCGCGAACGAGGCCCGCTTCCTATCCGCCGAGCTTCCGTGTGCAGTTGAGCGGGCTTGTGGACGAGGAACGAGGCGCCGCGTACGTGCCAGTTCTCGGTCTGCTGTTCGGAGCTGCAGCGTCGCTCCTGTTGATGGGGTGCGCGAACGTGACGACCCTGCTGCTGGCGCGCGGCCGTTATCGGATGCGCGAGATGGCCGTGCGCCAGGCACTCGGCGCGGGACGATGGCGGCTGGTCAGCCTCCTGCTTGCTGAAGCGCTCCTTGTCACGGTGGCTGCCGCCGGTCTCGCGCTATTGACGGTGACGTACGCGCTACCTGTGCTTCTTGCCGAGACGCCAGGCGACGTCTCGCAGCGCGCGGCCCGCATCGTCGTCGGACCCACGGCGATTCTCTTTGCGACAACGATAAGCGCAGCGGTGTCGATGATCGTCGGCTTGTGGCCGGCATTGTCCGTCTCGCGTGCGCGGAGCAATGCGATGCGCTCGGCGTCCGCAGCCAGGGCGGCTTCTGGCGCGAGCCGTGCGAGTTCGGGCTTCCTGGTCGCCACGCAGGTGGCGATCGCCGTGGTACTCCTGGCGGGAACCGGCGCTGCGATTCGTGCACTTGTCGATCTCTATCGCGCTCCGGTCGGCTACGACCCGACGCGCGTGACGATCGCACAGATCTACTTGCCGGTCGGGAGTTACACCAACTGGCCGGCGCGTGTGGCGTTGTATCAACGTCTGCGGTCGGAGGTGACGAGCGATCCCGCCGTGGAGAGCGCAACAATCAGCTTGATTCCCACGGGGCCGCCGCCGCGCACGGGCGTCGGAACTCGCATCGAGGTTGAAGGTGTGCCTGCTGACGATCGTGAAGTGCTGGCGCACTCGGTCGCGTCCGACTATTTCTCTACGTTGAAGATGCCGCTGGTGCGTGGGCGCACGTGGTCTTTCGCCGATGACACGCGCGCGGAACCGGTGGTGGTGGTCAACGAAACGATGGCGCGGTGGTTGTGGCCTAACGAAGACCCGATCGGCAAACACGTGCGCGACCGGTCGTTCCTCGGACGGCGGCCCGACTGGATCCTGAACGCTCCCGGCCGGGATGGCTCCTTCGAAGTGGTCGGTGTTTTGCGAGACGTGCCGAATCGGGGATTGCGCGAGCCGATCGCGCCGGCGATGTACTACCCGTACACCGTCGCCCTTAGCGATGTCGCGGTCCTGTCGGTCCGCACCAAGGGGAGTCCGCTGGTTGCCCAAAGTGCTGCCGAATCCCGCCTGCGGGCGGCGGTCAGCAGGGCAGACGGGAACCTTCCGATCATCCGGTTCATCACACCCGAAACGTTCATGGGCCGACAGCAAGGCGAGTTCGTGAGCGGCGTGCTCTTGGCCTTTGCAGGTATCGCACTGGTGCTTGCCTCGTTCGGGCTGTTCAGCGTCGCGTGCTACACGATTGCGCATCGCACGCGCGAGTTCGGCATTCGGATCGCGCTCGGTGCGGCGCCGAGTGCCGTGCTCCGAGCGGCGCTCCAATCAACCATGCTCGCGGTGTTCGCCGGCCTCGTCGTCGGATTGGTCCTGAGTGCCGGCCTTAGCTCCGTGCTCGCACGGTGGTCGATCCGCAATATCGACGACCCGGTCGTCCTGGCTGCCGCGGTGGGCACGATGCTTTTGTCGACGGGAATTGCGACGCTCATTCCGGCTCGACGGGCGAGCGCGATCGATCCGACGATTGCCTTGAGGGCCGAATAGCGCCCGGGTTCATCCCGCCGTCTTCGCCCGATCACGCGGCGCGATCACTTTGACGCTACTTCCAGCGGTCTTGTCGAACTCGTCCTAGTCCTGTTCACCAAGAGTTTGGAGGTATGTTCGGCCGTACGGATAGAACAGTTCCTTGCGGCCTTGCTGCCAAGCTGCTTTGAGCTCCTCTGTCGTGATGTCCCAATCGGGCCGGCACTTTCGGGTGACTGCACGAAGGTCCTGGCGGAGATCCTCAATCGTCGGACGGCCGAAGAACCAATAGCCGTTGTAGATCTTATGAATGATGAGGGCCGGTTCGAGAACGATGGTGTGCGGAATCATCGGATCGTGATCGGGATCCGTGTATTCGGCGATGTCAAGGTCCTTCTGAACGACTCTTCCGGCATCAGATAGGAACGTCCAGTGGGCACCGACGCCCGAGTGGTACTCGTTGGTTAGAGTGATGTTGTCGGTGCTGATCGTGACCAGGCGGCAGTATCCAACTTCCATCTCGCGGTGGAACTGAACCAGGAGTTCGGCTTGCCGGCGGTCTTTCGGACAATATCCTCCGCGGCTGAGCACCAAGACCATCGGATGCTGACCTTGCAGCTCCGAAAGCTTGCGCCGCTTGGTAGTGTGGTCTGTCAGTTCGTAATCCGGGAAGGGTGCGCCGGGAACGAGGTCGGATCGCATGGCTGGAAAGCTCCTTTCGCAGGGTTATCTGAATCCCAATCGCGGACCATGCATTGATCAAGTGGAAACCCGGGCTACACGGTCGCTATCCGTACTGCTCGGGATACGCCTTGCGCTGCTCCTCCGCGATCTCCATCGCTGACCCGATCTGGATCAGCTCGCCCTTACCGATTCCAGGGCAGAAGCGCGCGGTGCGATTCCACTCGCGGCGGTTCTCCACCATCTCGGGCCAGAACGGAAACGTGCGGCACTGGGTGGGTTTAGCGGGATGAATGGAACATCCGTCGGATTTAAGAAACGGGCATTGCTTGTCGCGAGGCTTGCGGAAGCGCCGCTGATGACGAGTTCGGTAGATGTAGCGGGCCTCGAACGCGGCGGCGGAAAGGCCGATGAATTTCGCGGCGCGCTTGACGTCGTCCTCGGAGAGATAAACGTAGCCTTCCTGGTCGCAGCACTTGGTGCAGCCGGGCTGGCAGGCGAAGCGGAGCTCCCCTACACCCGAACTCATGACTTGCACTGGAGAATTCTCGACAGAGTCCAGGAATTCTTCGGCTTTACGGATTGAACGTCGTCGATCAGCCATCGCCCGCCGGTCTTCCGAAAGTCGAAATGAATCTCCTCAGCGGTCCCCAGATTGACAAACTTTGCAATGACGAGCTTCTGATCGAGGTGGCCGGGCACATCGAGACCGGAGACCTGGACGTTCTTGATCTCCCAATCCTGCGCGTCGAGCCAGAAGTCGAAGTCCAAGCAACCGACCTCGCCCTTATGCTTCCTGCGGTCGTCCGAAATCAAAGCTGCCAAACGGGGCGTGTAAATGTTCTCGGGGGGATTATAGTCACTGCCGTGTTGAGCTGCCACGTAATGCTTATACACGTCGGTGACAAACGCGACAGGGTCCTGAATCGGCGTGGATTGAGCTCGCAACGCGGTGGAAGCGAATAGAAGGGTCAAGCTGACGAGTGGTGTTTTCACACACGCACCTTTTCGAGCGGCACTCCTCGCCGGCATAACGCGCAGGAGTTCGCATCCGCGTAGTACTTCGCATCCAGCCGCGCCAGGTAATAAAACGGAAGCGGATCGAACCGAATCGCGTTGGGGTGCGGCTGATAGATCACCACGGCGACTCCCACAACTTCCCCGCCGTGCGATTCGACCAGTTCCTTGAGCGTCGAAAGCTTGTGGCCGGTTCGGATGATGTCATCCACCAGCAGCACCTTTTCGCCCTTCTTCACGTCCAGGAATTGCCGGAAGTGCATCGGACCGTTCGGGGTGGTGCGCTCCGCCCAATAGACCTGGCGCGCGCGCAGGGCTTCGCACACGCCATACGCGACTGGAAGGCCGCCGGTGGCCGGCGCGACGATCGAAAGCTCCGGGATGATGGCGCGAATGTCGGGATGCGCGCGCAATTGCCGGCTCAGGCCGACGCTCAAAATTTTCGCAGCGTCGTAATAGCGCATGGTCAGCGCGACCTGCAGATAGCCGTCCGAATGAACGCCGTTGGGATATTCGAAGTGGCCGTCGCGGGCTCCTCCGGTTTTCTGGAGCAGAGCCACCACTTCGTCGTGAGTGGGAATCAAGTGCATGGGTAGAATGTTTCCTAGTGCGCGTCTTCTAATGTGCGCCTCGGCCGCTCAACAACTGCGGAATCGTGCGCAAAATGATTTTCCAGTCCAGCGCCAGCGACCAATTATCGATGTACTGCATGTCCAGCCGCATCCATGTCTCGAAATCGACTGTATCGCGCCCGCTGACCGCCCACAGGCAAGTCAGGCCGGGACGCATCCGCAAACGCCGCCGCTGCCAGCGCTGGTAGTGCTCGACCTCTTCGGGCAGAGCCGGCCGCGGCCCAACCAGCGACATATCGCCCTTCAGGACGTTCCAGAGCTGCGGCCACTCGTCGATCGAAAACTTGCGCAGCCATCGCCCGACGGCGGTCAGCCTGGGATCGTTTGGGATCTTGAGCGCCAACTGCCGACTGCTCAAGTGTTCGAGCGAAGCCCGCATCGTTTCCGCGTTTTCGCACATGGAGCGAAATTTATAAAATACGAAGCGGCGGCCGTTCAACCCGCAGCGCTCCTGGCGGAAAATTGCCGGACCAGGCGAAGTCAGCCGGATGATCAGAACGACGATCGCCATCACCGGAAACAGCAGGACAAGCCACGCCGCCGCCAGAACGATGTCGGTAGTGCGTTTGATCAGGAGGCGAATTTCGTCATGCGGCGTGGCGGAAAACGTAAGCAGCGGAGAGGACCCCAGCCGGTCGAGATACACCTGGCTGTTAACGTGCGGAAAGAAATCCACGGCTACGCGCGTACGGACTCCTTCTTCATCGCAGGCGAGCATGATCTCTTCCAGCTCCGCAAGCCGGCTGCTGTCGACCGCAAAAATAATCTCGTCAATCACATTGCGGCGGAGAAGCTGCGTCAATTCTTCCAGCGGATAAACCGGGTAACGGGCCGAAAGCTCGATTTCCTGCTGCGCGGACATGCTGCGCTGCTCACACATGAACCCCTTCAGCCGGACGCCATAAGGCGCGGCGTGTTCCAATTCGCGGCCAAGCCGCAGAGCCGGTTCTCCGGTTCCGACCACCATAACGTAGTGCGTCACGCCGAAGCGGCCTCGCACCGCGCCGAGCAATCGCGGCGCGTTCAATCGCACCAGGCACAGAAACACCCACGTGAGCCCGCCGAACGCGGCGAGGAAAAATCGGCTCAAATCCAGCCGAAGCATGTACTCGAACAGCACCATCAGCGCAGAGCCGAGCAGGCATTGCCGGAATGCGTCGCGCAGGATTATCCGCGGCGATGCCGCATCGATGCGGTCGTAAATCTCCCACCAATAGCCGAGCCCGACCCACACCAAGATTGACCAGCCCAACAGCAGAATCTGTGGCTGAGGATTTATATAGAAAACGTACTTGAGCTCCAGCCGAGTGCGAATCGAATACGCCAACTGAAACGCAAGCGTTAGAAGAACGGCGTCGGTGGCCGCGAACAATACCCTGGCTTTGCGGCGATGGCCCCGGAACATTCCCATTCAGGATACCGCTGAACAATGGTAGCGATCAGGTCTTCACGCCGCGGGCTACGTATGACGTCCGCGGACACGCGGCCGGGTCAACAAATTCATGCAGGACCTGCGAGGAAGATTACATTCGCATGAGAGATCCTTTTTACCGCCCGCGGCGTGGTCAAGGCAGCGGCGAGACAGCAAACAGTTACTGAACCTCGCAGGCAGCGCACTCAAGCTCCTGTAGTGGTCGAGAGCATCTCCCTCAAAGCGCGCCGATCTACTTTTCCGGTCAGCCCTTTCGGCAGTGCGTCGAGGAACACAATCCGCTCAGGGACCTTGTAATCCGCAAGGCATTGCCCACAGAACGCCCGCAGCTCCGCCTCACTCACCGTTCGGCCCTCCCGGAGGACGAGGAAAGCCACCACTATTTCTCCACAGGCCGGGTCGGGCGCTCCCGCCACTCCGGCTTCGAGCACGGCCGGGTGGCGGTACAGCGCTTCTTCTACTTCCTGCGGCGAGATGTTCGATCCAGCTCGGATGATGATTTGTTTCAGGCGACCCTTGAACCAGTAATAACCGTCCGAGTCGCGCGAGCCAAGATCGCCGGTGTGCAGCCAGCCCTCCTTGTCCATGGCCGCCTTGGTCGAAGCAGGATCATTCCAATAACCAATGCAGTTGGCGGCGCTGCGCACGAGAATTTCGCCGGTTTCGCCGTTTGCTACGTCACATCCGGCGTGATCTACAATCCGCAAGTCGCATCCTTCCGGAGGCTGGCCTACGGAACCGGATCGGATCGAGCCCTGGCGGTTATACGTAATCGGTAATGTCTCCGTCATTCCGTAAACTTCCTGAATTTCCGGTCCAAAGATCTCCCGGGATCTCTGCTGGAGCGCGAGGGACACGGAATCGCCACCAACGAAGATGATTCGCAGCGACGAGACATCGCGCGGCTTTCGAGTCTGCTCTTCCGTTACAAGCTGCCATAACGCCGGGAGACAAAATACGAGGGTGGCTCGGAACCGCTCCACCGCGTCGAGCACTGCTTCCGGGTCGAACGGCAGCAAGACAACGCTGGCGCCCAGGTACAGCGACGGGAGCAGCACGGCATTCAGGGCCGCCGCGTGCATCACTTGAGTCGCGGCGAGGCTGGCATCGCCGGGCCGAACCAGGTCTTGGGTCATCATATCCGCCGTCTGGAACAAAGAGCGGTGAGTATGTGCCACTCCCTTGGGCCGCGACGAAGTGCCGGAAGTGTATAGAATCACCGCGGGTTGATCGGGATCGAGAGGCGGCAACTCCGCCGCACTTGAATCCACGGCTAGAGGGCTTGGCAACGCGCTGCGAGTCGGACGTCCGGTTCCGGACTGCTCCGCCAGCGGCGCCAGCGCAGGTTCACTGAAACAGATTTTGGCCTCCGCATGATCCAAAATGTAGCCGATTTCGGCCGGTTTCAGCCTCGTATTTACGGTTACTGCAATAAGCCCAGCCTTGAACACGCCAAAGAAAAGCTGTACTACTTCGATCGAATTCGGCCAATGCAAGGCCACGCGATCGCCCGGCTTTAATCCCTGAGCGAGAAACCATCGTGCGAGCGCCGTGGAAGTCTCGTCCAGTTCCCGGTAAGACATGGATCGATCTCCGCATAGTAGAGCCGTGCTGAGTGGTTGCTTCGCCGCATGAGCGCGAAGCCGGTCGCAAAGATTCATGCTAAGCAGCCAGTATACGCCTTCATTTCCGAGCCTCCGTGAAAGGCCGGTGGCCGCGCCGTGGAACCTTGGTAAAATCTTGCGTGAGACTGCGGTGACAGAATTCCTACCATTCAAGCTCGACGCGGAAAATCAGTGTCTCTGGCGCGAAGGCAAGCGGGTAACGCTCACGCCAAAGGCCTTCTCCGTGTTGCTTTACCTGGTGGATCGAGCCGGACGGCTGGTCGCGCAGAATGAACTGCTGGACGCGCTATGGCCGGGCATCTACGTTCAACCCGAGGTTCTGAAGACCCATATCCTGGAGATCCGCAGCGCCCTGGGCGACGACGCGCGAAACCCGTCCTTTATCGAAACCCAGCCAAAACGCGGTTACCGGTTCATTGCAATCGTCTCGAACGGGAGCGACGCAGAACGGGCTAGCGGCGATTCCTCGGCCGCGCGAAAACCGGTTCCGGCTGCCTCGATTGCGGTGCTTCCGTTTGCCGATCTTAGCGGCGACAAAAGCGACGAGTATTTTAGCGACGGCCTCACCGAAGAGATCATCAATGCGCTGGCGAAGGTCCGGGGACTTAAGGTGATCGCGCGGACTTCCGCATTCGCTTTCAAAGGACGGAACGAAGATATCCGGCGGATCGCCGAGGCGCTGGGGGTCGCCAACGTGCTTGAAGGCAGTGTGCGCAGGTCGGGAAATCGGGTGCGTATCACCGCCCAGTTGATCGATGCATCCGACGGCGCTCACCTTTGGTCGGATCGATATGACCGGGAAATCACCGATATATTTGCGGTCCAGGATGAGCTTGCGGCGGCGATCGCGGAGGCATTACATGCAAAACTGGGCGTGCCCTACCAGAGCTCCGCGAAGCCCCCGGCGAATCCGGAAGCGTATCAAGCGTATCTGGAGGGCCGCTATTACATGCACCAGATAACACCCAAGGGCATGGAGCGTGCGCATGAATGTTATCAGCGAGCCATCCGGCTGGATCCCGGCTACGCTCTTCCGCACGTCGGCCTGGCTGAGCGGGCGTACTATCAAGCGATTTACCTGGAGGGCCGCCCCCGCGAGATTGTTCCCGCGGCGCTGGCCCGGTTGGCGCGCGCGCTGCAGTTGGATCCGATGCTGGCTGAGGCACATGTGGTTCGGGGTATTTTTTCTTCATTTTACGAATACGACTGGAAAGCTTCCAGCGAGCATTTCGCGCGCGCCCTGGAAATGGACCCGATGTCCGGGAGGGCCCGCTCCAGCCACAGCCTCTGGCACTTGCTTCCGGTGGGACGGCTGGAGGAGGCGCTCGATGAAGTCAAACGAGCCGTTCAGCTTGATCCATTGAATCCCGCGAGCCGGAACCCGGAGACCTGGATGCTGGCTGTAATGCGAAAAGAGAAGGCGATCGAGCGCGCGCGATCGGCGCTCCAACTGTTTTCCTCGCGGTGGATCGGCAACTGGGTCGGTTCGCACGCGTTTATATGGTGGGGATTGTACGAGGAGGCGGTCGGCGCGTTGGAGGGTGGACTTGATGTAGTTCCAGACAACACGCATCTTTTGGGAGCTCTGGCATTAGCGCGGGGGCGCCAGGGCAAGCTGGACGAGGCCCAGCGGATCCGGGCTGAGTTGGAAGAACGGTCCAGACGGCAGTACGTTCCATTCTTCGCCAGAGCCTATGCCAGCGAGGCCTGCGGAGACGTGGACTTTGCCTACCAGCTCCTCAACCAAGCCATGGAGGAACGGGAACCGCTGGTGGTCCCGGTTCTCGGCGGCCGGAAGGCGCTCGGAGACACGGACCCTCGGCTACAGGCGTTGCTGCAAAAGATGAACCTGGCCTGAGTTACAACGGGTTAACGGGGGTCCGTAGCTATTGTTCTTGGCTCTGGCGATATGCGGTCTACTATGTAGGGCCAATCTGCTTCAGTAACGTGCCGGCATCGAAGTAGATGCGCCCCGCTGTGATCTGCCGTGTCGCTGAATCGTACTCATAGACCGAACAACCGGGCACCCGAACGTGAGCACCGGTTGCTGGAACGCCGGCGAATGTCCCCCTGTGTTCGGCTTCAAAACTCCATTCAACGACTACAACGCCTTGTCCGAAAACCATATTTTGGGGAATGTGGCGGTTTCCCGGGAAACCAGTGATGAACGGCAGAACGAACTGCTCGCGGACGGCCGTCTTCCCCTCGAGATGAAGACCCGGAACTTGAATCACCACATTTTCCGCGTAGTAAGACATGATGATGTCCGCGTCCGTACCTTGCCATGCGCCAAAGTATTCATTGATGAACGACTCAACATCAATGCTAGTCCCGATCGCTGTAGAAGGCACCATGATTTCTCCTCCGCTCGTGTATTTTACTCCAGGGAGGCCGCGCGGGACCCTTCACAAAAATCCTGGAATGGTCCCGCCCAGCCTCACAGCCAATCCAAACCAAACTCCACCTGCTTGCGCAGGTTTACCGAAACCTCACGTTACAGCTTCACGGTGACGGTTTTGATCTCGGTATACTGCTGAAGGCCGTATTCGCCCATCTCGCGTCCGATTCCGGATTGCTTGAAGCCTCCGAACGGCGCTCTGTTATCCACCACGTTGTAGCAATTCACCCAGACGGTGCCCGCGCGAACGCTGTTCGCGACCGCGTGCGCCTTGCCGATATCGCGCGTCCAGACTGCGGCGGCTAGCCCGTAGGTGGTATTGTTGGCGCGATCCACAACCTCTTCTACGGTCTTGAAGGGAATGATGCTCATCACTGGACCGAAAATCTCTTCCTGCGCGATTTTCATGCCGTCCTCAACGTCGGCGAAGACAGTGGGTTGAATGAAATACCCGCGATCCCCGACACGGCTGCCGCCGCACACGAGCTTCGCGCCCTGCTGCCGACCCGAGTCAATGTAGCTCATCACCTTGTCGAACTGCGTTGCATCTACCTGCGGACCTTGTTCGGTGGCGGGGTCGAAAGGATCGCCCACGGTACGGCGTTGGGCTCGCGCACCGCTCCTCTCGACAAACTCATCGTAAATCCTCTCTTCCACGAACACGCGCGATCCTGCGCAGCAGCACTGCCCGTGGTTGAAGAAGAGCCCGAAATGCGCGCCCTCCACGGCTTCGTCCAGATTTGTGTCGGCGAAGATGATATTGGGGCTTTTGCCTCCGAGCTCCAGTGTCACGCGCTTTAGATTGGATTGCGCGGCCGCCGCCATGATCAAGTGCCCGACTTCAGTCGAGCCGGTGAACGCTACCTTGTCTACGTCCATATGGCGCGCGATCGCCGCGCCCGCGGTCGGGCCGTAGCCTGGCAGCAGATTTACCACCCCCTCGGGAAATCCTGCTTCGAGGATCAGTTCGCCCATCCGCAGCGCGGTCAGCGGCGTCTGCTCGGCGGGCTTCATGACTGAGGTATTGCCCATGGCCAGCGCGGGCGCAAGCTTCCAGGAGAGCATCAGCAGCGGGAAGTTCCACGGAATGATTTGCCCGACCACTCCCACCGGCTCTATCCGCGTGTAGCAGAAGAAATCACCATCGATCGGGATGGTCTTTCCATGGACTTTGTCCGCCCAGCCGGCGAAATAACGGAAGCAATCCGCCGAGGCGGCGACATCGAACGCCTTTGCCATGGCGAACGTCTTTCCGTTATCGAGCGCCTCAAGCGCCGCCAGCTCATCCGTGTGCTTCTCGATCAGATCCGCGAGCCGGTTGAGCAACCGCCCGCGCTCTGACGCCATCGTCTTGCGCCATGGGCCGCGTTCGAACGCCGCGCGCGCGGCGCGAACCGCGCTTTCAACATCCGCACCGTCAGCCTCGGCGATTTGGCAAATCTCCTCGCCTGTTGACGGGTTGATGGTCGGGAACGTCTTGCCCGACGCACTCTCGATCCACCGATTGTTGATCAGAAGCTTGGTCGTGGGAATTGCAGTAGCGCTCGTTCCGGGCTGGGTCAGGACTGAGGCCATCGTAATCTCCTTTTCGCGTCTCGTGCATAAACCGCCGTCAGCTACCCCGTCAGGATACGTCTTCGTTCTCGTGCTGAAGTGAAATTCCGGTGGGCGGGAGGTGGAACCTTGGTAAAACTGGCTCCGCCGGTACGGGATTTTTACCGTAGCCTTACCGCCGGGTTGTCAAACTTACGATTTCTCCACGGGGATTTCACGCCTTACGATCCTAGCCCCGGTTATTCTGCTTTTCGAAAGCCGCAACTTCAAAAGGAGACAAACAATGATCCGATACATGCGTTTGACATTAAGAGCAACCAGCATCGTCATCCTGGGCGCCTGGGCCGCCTCGGCGTTGCTGGCGAAGTCCGATGACGCGACGAACACCGACTATCTGTATCAGTACCTCGGGTCGAACGGGGTCCAGATCCGCTACGTGGAAATGGGAGCCGGGGAACCGCTCGTGCTGATCCCCGCCCTGAGCGGTACGATCGAGGACTGGATCAAGGCCGGCGGGTTCACGTTGCCATACCACACTCTGGTCCTGGATCGCCAAGATTCGGATTCCGGACGAAGCGCCAGCGCTGCAGGGGAGGATGTGATCCGGCTTCTGGATTTACTCCGGATCCCGAGAGCGCATGTCGTGGGCTATTCCAGCGGCGCGGAAGTAGTTGCGTACCTGTCGCGAATTCACCCGGATCGCTTGCTCACAGCGGCTGCGTGTGAGCTTCCTCAGGCAACGCTTCCAGGGCCAGGCGTAGTGGAGCTGCCTGCCGAGTCCAACGGCCGAATTCCCGATCCGCAGTTTATGCGCTCCCTAGCGTTGTTTCTGCACTCGCATCCCGCCAGCCGTCGGCTGTGGGCGCCACTTCCGCCCCAACCAGTCGCCCAACAAGCGGACGCCGCGCGTTAGATGAGTGGGCGTGTCGACTCGCATGAATCACAGCGCGGAGCCGAGCAGCGTCGCGCAGGATTATCCGCGGCGATCCCGCATCGATGCGGTCGTAAATTTCCCACCAATAGCCGAGCCCGACCCACACCAAGATCGACCACCCCAGCAGAAGGACGTGAGGCTGCGGGTCAATGTAGAAAACATGTTTAAGGTCCAGCCGGGAGCGAATCCAATACGCCAATTGAAACGCGAGCGTCAGAAGAACGGCGTCGGTGGCCGAAAACAAAACCCTGGCTTTACGGCGATGGCCCCGGAATATTCGCATTCAGGATACCGCCGAACGTGCTTGCCAGCAGTTTGCGCTTTAGACTGGGGCTAAGCCGCGATATTCAGCAGGCTCTTGGTGATGTCGTCTTCGGCC
>Ga0335078_10009527_pt1 | contig 14395 bp, 13 predicted proteins | sample Lox_Sample_32_FD_206711 | JGI IMG/M metagenome (GOLD analysis project Ga0335078, IMG submission 206711) | Soil microbial communities from Loxahatchee National Wildlife Refuge, Florida, United States - Lox_Sample_3.2 | ecosystem: Environmental > Terrestrial > Soil > Wetlands | place: USA...
GTCGGCACGGTCGGTGTCGGCACGGTCGGTGTCGGCACGGTCGGTGTCGGCACGGTCGGTGTCGGCACGGTCGGTGTCGGCACGGTCGGTGTCGGCACGGTCGGTGTCGGCACGGTCGGTGTCGGCACGGTCGGCGTCCGCGCGCTCGGCGTCCGCGCGCTCGGCCGCGGCATTGTCGGCGCGGGCAAATGTGGCGTCATTGGCGGACACCGCGCGTGCTCGCCGGGCCGGGGCAGGGGGCAGGCGGCGACATGCGCCGCCGCTTGTGCCTCGCGCACAACCTGTAGTGCCCGCGAGCCGGCACGTGGCGGTCGGCGCTGGCCGCCAGCTGCCGACTGCCGGCGGCCGGCCACAGTTCACACCGGCTGGTTACGGCGGATTTGTGGGGACGACCTTCACCGGGCCCGCATCACGAATCCGTGCCCAGGTGTACGTCTGGACACCGCCGCAGTATGCGCGGAAACCGGATGAGCGTTTTCCCGTGCTCGAACTGCTGCATGGCGTGCCTGACTCGCCCGGCGGCTGGATGCGGGCCATGCACGTGGTCGCCCACCTCAACGCGGCGATCACGGCCGGGAAATCGCACCCCTACATTCTCGTGATTCCGCAAATCACCCCCTTCGCTGACCGGTCGGCGCCATGGGACAACCAGGAATGCAGCGACGTGCCTGGTGATGGCGACGTAGCCACCTGGATCACCCAGGATGTCAGGGGAATGGTGTTGAGGAACTTCCGTGCCATCGAGTCAGCGGCGGGCTGGGGGCTGATGGGCTATTCCACCGGCGGTTTTTGCGCGGCCAAGCTCCTTCTTCAGCACCCAGAACGCTTCCACGCAGCGGTCTCGCTATCCGGCTACTACGTACCCGAGTCGCGGCTGCTGACAGAGGATCGCGCGCTATCCACGCGGAACAGCCCGTTGTGGGCGATCGGCCATCAACGCACGCCCGCGGTGTCGTTGCTGATGACGGCAAGCGGCCAAGACAGGTCGGATCCGCCCTCGCAGCCACAGCAGATGATCGACGCGGCCAGGGCCAACCCGCTCTCGCGCGCCACCGAAGTTCAATCGTTCGTCGCACCGCTCGGCGGCGGCCATAACCAGGGCGCCTGGCAGAAGATGCTGCCCACGGCCTTCTCCTGGCTCTCCAGGCGGCTCGCCGGGCCAGTCCCAATCGCATCGCACCGCCCGGGAGGCCGACGGTGAGTCTCACCAGCCTTTCGCTGCGCGCCCTGACCATCGTGCTGGCGATCCTCGCCACCGCCGCCACGATGCTGCTGTGGAACCGGGTGGCAGGACCGCGCGTGACACGGGCGGCAAGCCGGCTCGGGCTGCTCCTGGCCAGCTACACCTTTACCATGATCGCGGTGCTCGTTTCGATCAATATCGCCTACGGCGGCCTGATCTCGTCCTGGGGCGGCCTATTCGACAACCTCCGCCCCGGGCCGCTACACGCGGTCGATAGGGGCGGGTCACCGCACGCGGCAGGTGGGGGCGGGTCACCGCACGCGGCCGGAGGGGGCGCGATGACGCCGGGGCGGGGGAGCACCGCACCGCTCGCCCGCCCCGGCCACGACCAGTCACGGTCCTTCAATGAGCCTCGAAGAACTGCTCGTCCTCGGTAGAGCCCGTCAGTGCAACGTGGACGAGTTCGGCGAGATCGCCGTGCTGACCAGGTCGAAATATCCGGTGCCGACTTCACGCTGGTGCCTGGTCGCGGTGTAACCGGCCTTCTCGGCCGCGAACTCCGCTTCCTGCAGGCGCGCATAGGCCGGCATCCCCTCGGCCTCGTATCCTCGGGCGAGGTCGAACATCGAGTAGTTGAGCGCGTGGAATCCGGCAAGCGTGATGAACTGGAACTTGTATCCCATCTCGCCGAGCTCGCGCTGGAATTTGTCAATCGTGCCGTCATCCAGGTGCTTGCGCCAGTTGAACGAGGGTGAGCAGTTGAACCCGAGCATCTGGTCTGGGTACTTCGCCTTGATCGCTTCGGCGAACTCCCTGGCCACAGCGAGGTCCGGGGTGGAGGTCTCCATCCACAGCAGATCCGAGTACGGCGCGTAGGCCAGCCCGCGTGCGATGGAGGCCTCAATGCCGTTGTGCACATGGTAAGAGCCCTCAGCCGTCCGCTCGCCTGTGACGAACTCGCGGTCGCGCTCGTCCACATCACTCGTGATCAAAGTGGCGGCCTGTGCATCGGTCCGCGCGATCACAATCGAAGGCACGCCACACACATCGGCGGCCAGCCTGGCCGCGCTCGGGGTGCGAATGTGCTGCCCAGTCGGGATGAGCACTTTGCCGCCGAGGTGACCGCACTTCTTCTCGGACACAAGCTGATCTTCCCAGTGCACGCCCGCGGCACTGGCCGCGATCAGCGCTTTCATCAGTTCGTAGGCGTTGAGCACGCCACCGAATCCGGCCTCTGCGTCTGCCACAATCGGGGCCAGCCAATGCGGAGCCTCTTCGGCCTTGCCCGCTGACCAGGTGATCTGGTCAGCGGGCAGCAGCGCGTTGTTGATGCGGCGTACCACCCGCGGAACCGAGTTGGCCGGATACAAGCTCTGGTCGGGGTACGTCTGGCCGGCCAGGTTGGCGTCCGCCGCGACCTGCCAACCGGAAGGGTAGATGGCCTTGAGCCCGGCACGTACCTGCTGGACCGCCTGATATGGTCTAGACCTTATGATGTTCGGTCAGCGGCTGCGCCACCTCCTGCCAGCGCCCGCCTGCGGGGCTTTCCGCGCGCTGGGAGGGCATGGCGTGGCCGTCCGCCCGTGCGCACTCGCACATTCTGTCTGCGCTGCCGACCGGCTCGTTCCCCGGCGTCGATCAGGGCGACGTGTACGATTTCCTCGAGCGGCACGACAGCGAGTGACAAACGGGGGCCGATAGGGCGTGCCGTGCTGACTAGGGTCCCGCACCCAGCCGAGGAAATATTCACACGCCTGAAACGTTTGCGCTGGTGAAACGTGTTTTCCGGGGTGTATTCAGTGGCCCGTAGAGATATCGATGCGCAGGCGTCGGAACGTGACACGCGTAGGGGGGAAGCGTTGCTGCCTGAGGTCAGGACCTGGCTGCGGGACGCCACGACGGCCGCGGCGGACTGGTCCCCGCCCGCGCTCGCAGCCGCCAAAGGGACGGCCCGCGTCAGCGTGGTGCTTCCCGCCTACAACGAGCGCCGCACGGTGGGCTCGATCGTAGCGGCGATCCGCGGCTCGCTGATGCAGGCGCAGCCGCTTGTCGATGAGATCGTCGTGATCGATTCACGATCTACCGACGACACGGCCAGGGTGGCTGCCGCCGCGGGCGCGCAGGTGTTCGCGCAGGACGACGTGCTCGCGCGGCTACGGCCAGAGTCGGGGAAGGGCGAGGCGCTGTGGAAGTCCCTCGCGGTTACCACGGGCGACCTGATTGTCTTTCTCGACGCCGATGTGCGGAACTTCTCGCCGTCGTTTGTCACCGGACTGCTCGGCCCGCTGCTGACGGACCCGGGCATCAGCTTCGTCAAGGCCAGCTACGATCGGCCGCTGGAAAGATCTGCCGACAGCGGTGGCCGGGTTACCGAACTGGTCGCGCGCCCGCTGCTAAACCTGCACTGGCCGCACCTGGCCGGTTTCATCCAGCCGCTTTCCGGTGAGTACGCGGCGCGGCGCGCTGTACTGGAGCGGGTCCCGTTCTTCACCGGCTACGGGGTCGAACTCGGTCTGCTCGTCGACCTCTTCGAGGCGCACGGCCTGGCCGCAATGGCGCAGGTGGACCTGGGCACGAGGGTGCACTCGCATCAGGGCACCGCCGCGCTCGGCCGGATGTCGAGCCAGATCATGTGGACCGCCTGGTCACGGCTGCAACGCCACGGCCAGATCGTGGCCAGTGGGGAGCCCACGGCGCTGCTCACGCAGTTCCGCAGGAACGCGGGAGGGCATCACGCGGACGTCAGTGATGTCTCGGTCGCACAGCGGCCGCCGATGATCGAGATCCATGAGTATCTGGCTGCCCGCATGCTCGCCGCCGACGCCTGACGCGGGGAATTGTCCTGAACGGCTGCGCAGCGTGACACTTTCTGCCCTGCGGGGTGGCTGTGGGCGGGACACGGCGATGAGCCACGGCGCGTGGGGCGAAGCCGGAGCATACACGGTGGCTAGTTTCAGCGGCGGGTAACCGGTGTAGTTCTCCGCAAGCGAGGTGGCGGCGGCACGTGATGTGGTTACGTGGCGCAGTTGGGACAGTTGCAGCTGCGATTCCTTCTCCGCCAGCCGTGCCACCTAGTCGTCGTAGACCGCCTCGGGCACGAGATGGGGTCCCGTGGTCATGCGGATTGGCCTTGCTGCAGGAAGGACCCCCACGCGCCCGCCGAGACCGTTGGTTACCTGGCCTGTAGGGCCTGGGCAAGCGCGTGGAGGGTCGCAGCCTGGCTCGCCAGGTCTTGCTGGTGCTTTTCCAGCGCCTGATCCTGGGCGGCCAGGTGATCCTGGATCTTCAGCGCTTCGGCGAGCACCGCCTCGGCGTCCTCGTAGGTTTGCTCAGACCGCTTGTCCGCGGCCTTTGCTTGTACGTTCTGGCCGACGATGATGATCGGCAGCAGGACGAGCTGGAGGAAATTGGAGGATATCCACGCGACGATGATCGTCAGGTTGCCGCTCTTTATCGCGGAAGGCAAGCTGATCAGCGCGATCAGGGAGAACACATAGCCGCAGACCATGGTGCCGACGAGCAGCGTGATCTTCAGGCCCAGCCAGGTGTTAAACCTGGCGAAGGCGGTGTCGGCCGGATGCTGGTCCCTGACCTTCACCGGCCCGCTCATCTTGCGGGCCTGGATGTGCGGGTGCGGTACGTACTCGTAGAGGCTCATGTCACCTCGCTAACTGAACCGCCGCGCGCGACGGATAAGCGGATATTAGGTTGGATGAATACAAGGATCGCCCCGGCGTCGAGGTACCGTTGCGCTTTCCCATGATCACGGAGAGTTTTCGCGCAATCCAGACCGTTGCGTAACTCCCCCTTCGGCTGCCGCCGTGTTGCGGTCGTAGTTGGCCTGCAGGGGGGCTACGGCGTTCCCCGCAGGCCAACGATCAAGCTCGTTCGGCCTCCGGTCTAGTGTTCGACGGCCTTCAGCACGGAAATAGCTGCGTGATCACGGTGGCGCCGGCTGGACGTCGCGGTGGCGGCGGGCCAGGTGAGCCGGTAAGTTGGTCGTCGTGCGGACCGTAGCCCAGCTCCCGTGGTGGCGTCGCCCTCTTGGCGGCGCTCGTTCGCGTTTCTGACTTCACAAGCGACCGCCCGGGTTAGGCGGTCGCGGTCTGCGGCTCCGCCGGTTCCCGGGCCCTATCCCGGAGAGGCCGACGTGGACCCCACCTTTCAAGAAGCAGGCCAAGCAGAATTCGTGACCGGCTGCGGTGTCAAGGTCACCAGGATCGCGCAGCCCTTCGACCCTCAGCGGATGGGCGCGATCGCGTCCGCCGTCGATCACCGCCGGGGTGGCGTGCTCAGCTCGGGCATGGAGTACCCAGGCAGGTACAGCCGCTGGCACATGGCCTACATCGACCCGTGCATCGAGATCATCGCACGCGGCCCAGTGATCACAGCGCGGGCCTTGAACGACAGGGGCATCGTTCTGCTGCCCGTCATTGAAGCCGCCTTTCGCGTCAGTGGAATTCTAGCCAGTGCAAACGGCGGTGCCGCGACAAACACCGCAAACGGCGGTGCCGCCGCAGGCATCGCAGCCACTGGAGGCATTGCAGGCGGCGACGCCACCGCAGCCAAGGCAGGCGCCGCAAACCCCCGTGCCACCATAGGCACTCCAGACACTGAGGCCGATACCGGGGTAGCCAGTGATGCCACTTCAGATGTCACTGGCACCGCGGCGTCAGCCATTTCGGCCGCGTTCGCTGCTCCCCGGCGCAACGAGATCACGGTGGTCATCCCGTCACCCGAGGGTGTGATCCCGGAGGAGGAGCGGACTCGCCGTCCGACGGTTTTTTCCGCACTGCGTGAGGTTGTCGCGGCGTTGCGGTCCGATGACCCGAACCTTGGGCTGTATGGCGCCTTCGGCTACGATCTCGCGTTTCAGTTCGAACCGGTTACGCTGCGCCATCAGCGTCCGGCCAGCCAGCGTGACCTGGTCCTGCACCTGCCCGATGAGATTTACCTGGTGGACAGGAAGCGGGAGACGGCCCTGCGGTACTCCTACGAGTTCGAGACCAAAGGTACGGGCGGTGGGCGCACCGACGGCCTGCCGCGCACCACGCCGCTCACGCCGCACCCCCCACCCTCCCCGCCGGGCCGCCGGCCCATCCCGCCGCGGCCGGCGCGTGGCACGTACGCGCGGGTCGTGGCGGATGCCAGGCAGCGGTTCATCCGCGGTGACCTGTTCGAAGTGGTGCCTGGACAGGTGTTCCACCATGCCTGTGACTCACCTGCCGACTTCTACGAACGGCTGCGTTACCGCAATCCGGCGCCCTATGAGTTCTTCTTCAACCTCGGCCAGGGCGAGTACCTGGTGGGCGCGTCGCCGGAGATGTTTGTCCGGGTATCAGGCGACCGGGTGGAGACATGCCCGATCTCGGGGACGATAGCGCGCGGCGCTGACCCCCTCGAGGATGCGGCGAACATCCGTACCCTGCTCAACTCGGCAAAGGAGGACTCGGAGCTGACGATGTGCACGGACGTTGACCGGAACGACAAGGCGCGGGTGTGCGTGCCAGGAAGCGTCAAGGTGATCGGCCGTCGCCAGATCGAGATGTACAGCAGGCTGATCCATACCGTCGACCACATCGAGGGGCGGTTGCGCCCTGGTTACGACGCGCTCGACGCTTTCCTCACCCACATGTGGGCTGTGACGGTGACTGGCGCGCCGAAGACCTGGGCGATGCAGTTCATCGAGGATCATGAAGAGGGCCCGAGGCGCTGGTACGGGGGGGCGGTCGGAAGGATCGGCTTCGACGGTTCGCTCAACACCGGCCTCACTTTGCGCACCGCGCACATCACCGGCGGGATCGCCGCGGTCCGCGCGGGCGCGACGCTGCTGTATGACTCGGATCCGCAGGCCGAGGAGCGGGAGACGGAACTGAAGGCTCGCGCACTGCTCGAGACGCTCGCCATGGCGACGCAGGCCACTGCGGGGGGACCGGGAGGTCGCCCCCCAGGGCGAGCAGAGCCTGAAGGGCTGCCACAGCCTGGCGCCGATCCCGCCGCCACCACTCTGCCCGGTGATGGATTGACCGTGCTTCTCGTCGATCACCAGGATTCCTTCGTCAACACGCTGGCGGACTACTTCAGGCAGCAGAGTGCCCGGGTCACCACGATGCGAGCGGGCTTTGCGCCTACTCTGCTCGACCAGATCGGGCCCGATCTCGTCGTGCTGTCGCCTGGGCCTGGCTGGCCATCCGACTTTGGCTGTGAGGCTCTGCTCAAGGAGCTTGATGCGCGCGGCATGGCTGCGTTCGGGGTGTGCCTGGGACTGCAGGCCATGGTGGAGCACGCCGGCGGCACGCTCGGGCTGCTGCCGCGCCCGGTGCACGGCAAGGCCGGCCTGGTGCGGCGCTGTTCGCCCGGGGGAAATAGGTCTGCCGCGAGCTGCCCATCCGCTGGACTGCTCGACGGCCTGCCCGAGGAGTTCACGGCCGCCAGGTACCACTCCGTGCACGCCACCGCTGAGCAGGTGCACGGGGGCTTCGACGTCACCGCGATGACGGCGGATGGCGCGGTAATGGCGATCGAGAACGAGGCCGCAGGCAGATGGGCGGTCCAGTTCCACCCCGAGTCGATCCTGACCACGGAGGGCCGCGCGGGCCAACGGGTTATCGCGAACGTCCTTCGGCTGTGCCGCGCGCGGATGTCGGGCCGACCTGGTTAGCTAGTCTCCGCACACCGCCCACCGGTCCTGCTCGGACCATTAGAACCGACTGGGGTCGCCACCGTGCAGAGCGTCGAACCTGAGATCTTCCTCGTCAGCAGGCCACAGCTCGACTACGAGGCCATCGCCCGTTACCTGCGGGAAGTGGGCGGCGAGAGCTGGCTCGAGCGCCTGGACAGGGGTGACCTCGACGGCGAGCGTGGCGAACACGGCAACGATCCGCAAAACCTCGCCGAGTTCGCGGGCAAGCTCTGCTACCGGTCTTGGGAACCTGGGCTGAATCCCAACGTCAGGAAGGTCCGCGGCGATCAGCCGAAGTACCTGGAGAACATACTGTCCAGCGCGCACGGCTCCGTGCTCGAGCACGTCAGCTTCACCTTCGTGCTGCACAACTGCAGCAGGGTGCTCACCCACGAGCTTGTCCGCCACCGGCCAGGGACGGCCATCTCACAGGAGTCGCTGCGCTTCGTACGGCTGGCCGACATACCTTTCTGGTTCCCCGAGTGGGCGCGCCAGGATCCAGAATTGATGAAGCGCGCGACGGCCGTTCTGGAGCAGCTTGAAGGGTTCCAGCTCTGGATGGCGAGCCATTTCGGGCTCGACGAAGAAGGAGTGCCGTTCCACGAGAAGAAGCACAAGACGTCGTTCATGCGGCGGTTCGCACCGGATGGCGTCGCAACTGGCCTGCTCTGGACGGCGAACATCCGGACACTTCGGCACACGATCGAGGCGAGAACCGATTCAGGGGCAGAGGAGGAGATCCGGCTGGTATTCGGCCGGATCGGCGAGTTCATGCGGGCCGAGGCGCCTTCGTTGTTCGGTGACTACGTGGTCGAGGACGGTACGTGGGTGCCACGGTGGCGCAAGGTATAAGGGCCAGGGACCAAGCCGCGCCCGTGTCATGCGTCCGTCCCCAGCGGGTCGCTATAGATGCGGGTGATCGGGATTCCGATGGTGGTCAGGACCTGAGTGGTCTCGCGGACCAGGCCGGCGGGCCCACTGATGTACACGTCATGGTCGGGCCACGTCCGCTGCCGCGCTACGACATCGGGGAGCAGGCCGCGGATGCCGTCGAATTGCGCATCGTCGGACACGACCGGGATAACTTGCAGCGACGGGTGACAGGACGCCATCCGGCGAAGGGCCGTGAGGTCGTACAGATCTGATTCCTTCCGGGTGCCGAAAAAGAGGTGAATACGGCGCTGAGCGCCGGGTGTGATGCTGTGAAGCAGCTGTTCTATAATGGCCTTTATCGGGGCCAGGCCAGTGCCTCCTGCAACGCACAGAACATGCCTGGCGGAGCCTGTTTCGGGGACCATTGTTCCGTCCGCGCGGCTAAGCAGAAGCGTATCGCCGGGGCGCGTATAATGGACTAGAGAACCGCTGACCCACCCACCAGGAATTGCACGAACATGAAACTGGATGATGCCGTCTTCGCGGGGCGCGTTCGCAATGGAGTAGGTGCGCCACACTCGGGGCCAGCGGGCACATTGCACGCTCACGTATTGGCCCGAGCGGTAGGGCAGCGGCTGAGTGGGGCGGACCGTCAGGACGGCGATATCGGGCCCGCGCTTGTCATGCGCGACCACATCGCCAAGCCACCAGGGCGGTGCCTGGCAGGCATCGTCGTCTGCTGCCCTGATCATGACGTTAGAGACTCGGTCGAATGCGTCCTGCCAGGCGCCCTGCACTTCGGCGGTCCACCCATCGGCAAGGAAGGCTCTCAGCGTGGCCATAAACGCAGCGCAGATGGCTGTGTAGTGGGCGGGGATGACGCCGAACTTCCTATGGTCGCGTCCCAGGTCCGCCGCATAGCTATCTAGGGCATACTGGCTGTCCAGGCTCCAGACGATACGAGTGATCGCCGCAAATAGCCGGTCGCCGTGGTCGCTCATGGATGCGGGGAACATGCCGCGCAATTTTGGATTCTCGGCAAACAAGCGGCCATGAAAGGATGTGATGAACTCTTTAGCCACTGGTTCGATGAGTGCGAGGGACTCTTTTATGGTCCGGTGGTCGGTTGGCGTACGCAGGCTCACGCCATGATTGAGCTCGTCGGTTTGAGGCGAGAAGCGTGCCCGGCTCTCATGGAACTCATTCGCCGCCGGCGGGGTTGTGCTCACGGGTACCGCAGTCTCACTTTCCTGCCAGCCATTCCCTATAGCCTCCGATCGTCAGGACCGCCATAGTATGAGTGTTGCACTCATGCTGGGCGATCACAAGCGTTTCGTGACAAGCGGGACCAAGGGGCCACTGAAGGCAATGAGTTCCGTGCAATGGCTCGTGCATCTGCAATTGCATTACGATAATTATTAGTACTATTCGGTCCGTTGACTGACCATCCGAACAGGCCTGCTCGGCCAGGTCACACAACGCGAATCCCCGGGCCAGATCAGGCAGTTTGATCTGGGCGGCCGACGATTTCTGCGGGGGATCACGGGGGTAGTCTCCCGGGGCAATACGGTCGGAAAGTGGACCTGCCGTAGCACCTGCCGAGCCGCAGTTGCCTGCTGCGGGCCGCGCGTTCCCCATCGCGCTTTCGTGAACACTGGCCGGGTGCCTTCCGGCCACGGGGGGCCGGGCCGGGCGGACGCCGAACGGGCACCGACACGGGGCCGGCCGCCCCCGGACAGGCACCGCGACGGGGCCGGCCAACCTGGCCGGTCAGGCGCGCCGCGGCTGAGCGCTCCGAACAGCGCGTTATTCGACATGTGCTATCCGTGACGAGGCAGGTTTCCGCGGCCATTTTCAGGCAGCCGATTAACTCAGGTCCTGCCCACGTCAGGGCGGCAATGCACCATCATGGGACGGAGGAGGATATTCCGCGATTTCTGGGAGGCCGCCAAGCGACGGCATGCGACGGGGCAACGGCGCAGGCTGGCGCGTATCCGCCGCGACGAAAGCCCATCGGCCGCGACCAGTCGGGAGTCGGTGTTCGCACGCTACGCGGGCGCAGGACACGCGCTGGTACGTGCCGGGCTGGGACGTGCCGGGCTGGGACGTCCAGCGGCGTCCCAGAGTTCCGGGCGTCGCGTGCGTTCCGGAACAGGCTTGCAGGAGGAAGCACGAGGATGGAGTCCCGCCCGCTCATTGGCATTACGAGCCATCTCGAACCCGCGCGCTGGGGGGACTGGGTCCGGGAGGCCGTTGTGGCCCCAGCCAGTTACGCGCGGGCCGTGCACCGGGCCGGCGGTATCCCCGTCGTGCTGCCGCCGATTCCTGGCGACGGCCTCACGGACATCGTGCGCGCGCTGGGCGGGCTTGTCCTTTCCGCAGGCGGCGACATCGACCCTGGGTTGTATGGCCAGCAGGCGCAGGAGCGGACCGGTGATCCAGATTCGCGCCGAGACAGGTTCGAGTTCTCGATCATCCGGGCCGCGATTGAGGCGAGGCTGCCATTCCTCGCGATATCGAGGGGCATGCAGGTGCTGAATGTCGCGCTGGGCGGCACCCTGATCCAGCATCTGCCCGCGTTTGTCGGGCACGACAGGCATGCGCCGGGCCCAGGCCACGCGGGTGGCCATGGCATCCGGATCAGCAGTGAAGGCAACCTTGCCAGCATTCTCGGCACGACGGTCACAGTGACCGCGAACCATCATCAGGCGGTACACCGGCTCGGCACCGGGCTGGTCGCGGTCGCCTGGGCGGATGACCAAATCGTCGAGGCCGTTGAGCTACCGGGGCATCCGTTCGGCATCGGCGTGCAGTGGCGCCCGGAGGACGGCGACGACCCGCGCCTGTTCGAGGCGTTCATCAACGCGGCCGTGCAGCGCGCGGCCCATCGGCCGCCGGCCCAAAATGGCGGGCGCGGGTCGGTCGCGCCGGTAGTCGCATCCGTCAGCCAGCGCGGCGCACCCAGCAGGCGCGGCCGGCGTGCTTGAAGCCGCATGGCCCCAGGGGGGCGACCGCTGGGATCGCCTAGCACAACTGTCGCAGCGCTTATGTATGTTGCAAGAACGGCAGCCAGCGCACCGGCCTGGCCTGGATGATCGCTGCCCCTGCTGACCGGCAGGCGGAGGACTGGTGCGCGACGTGACGCCGCCGGGGTGCGTATAACGGGATGCATATACCGGTATGCGTATACCGGATGACCGCGCCGGTGAGGCGCCGACGGCGGGAGGATCCGCGTGATCGACGGATACGAGCGGTACAAGCGGCTGCGGATCGACTGGGCGGACGTGGGCGTGCTCCAGGTGACGATGAGCGCGCCAGGCAGGCTGAATGCCGTTGACGCGACCGCTCACGGTGAACTCGCGGAGATCTGGCGGGACGCCGACCGTGACGACCGGGTCCGGGCTGTGCTGGTCCGCGGCGAGGGCGCCGCGTTCTCCGCCGGCGGTGATCTCTCGATGATCGAGGAGATGATCGAGGATTACCGGACCCGCTCACGTGTCCTCGCCGAGGCTCGTGACATCGTCTACAACCTGATCAACTGCTCCAAGCCGGTGGTCAGCGCCATGCAGGGGCCCGCGGTCGGGGCCGGCCTCGCGGTAGGCTTGCTAGCCGACGTGTCGGTCGCCGGGCGCAACGCCCGCATCATCGATGGCCATACCAGGCTCGGCGTGGTGGCCGGCGACCATTCCGCGCTTGTCTGGCCGCTGCTGTGCGGCCTGGCCAAGGCCAAGTACTACCTGCTGCTCTGCGAGCCGGTCTCCGGCGCGGAGGCCGAGCGCATCGGCCTGGTCAGCGTCTGCGTGGATGACGACCGCGTGCACGAGGAGGCACTGCGGATCGCGGCCACGCTCGCGGCAGGAGCGGCCGGCGCGATCAGGTGGACCAAGTATGCGCTCAACAACTGGCTACGGCAGGCCGGGCCGGCCTTCGACGCGTCGCTTGCGCTCGAGTTCTTCCAGTTCGCCGGCCCCGACATCCGGGAGGGCCTACGTGCCCTTCGCGACAAACGCGACCCGGACCACGGGGCCAGCTGACCGCTGCTGGCCCGCGAACGGCGCCGGTGCGCCGTGGGGCAGCACAGGCCCCGCGGACCTTCTCGGAGCGAGATCCCGCGGCAGCCGTTCAGTATGAGCGGGGGAGCCCAAGCTCGTGCGTGGCGATGTGGGCCAGGATCAGCTCTTCCGCGACCGGCGCTATCCGCCCGATCCGCGCGTCGCGGAACATCCGGGCAACCGGGTAATCGAGCGAATAGGCCATCCCGCCGAACGTCTGGAAGGCGCGGTCGGCCGCTTCCCATGACGCCTGGGTGGCGGTCAGCTTGGCGATGTTGGCCTCCGTGCCGCACGGCTGATGCATGTCGAACAGCCAGGCCGCCTTGTAGGTCATCAGCCTGGCAAGTTCCGTCTTTGCCTTGATCTGCGCCAGCGGGAAGGCGATCGCCTGGTTCGTGCCGATCGGTCGGCCGAAGACCTCTCGCTCACGCGCGTAGCCGCATGTCACCTTGAGTGCCGCGTCCGCGCCGCCGATCGCGCTGGCGGCGACGATGATCCGCTCGGGGTTGAGGATATCCCAGAGCACCGTGAATCCCCGGTCCACCTCGCCGAGCACCCGGTGCGCGGGCACCCGGACATCGTCGAGGAACACCATATTGGAGGGAATCGTGTTCCAGCCGAGCTTGGGGATCGGCTGGTAAGTGAGCGTGCCCGTCGTGGTGGCCTCCTTCACGTCGACAAGCAGCACCGTGAGGCCGCTGGTACGCGGCTTTGCCTCGGCGGCCGGTATCGTCCTCGTGACGAGCAGCATGTAGTCGGCGCGCTGCACGCCGGTAATCCAGACCTTCTGACCGCGCACAAGGAAGTCGGAGCCGTCCCTGCGGGCCTGCGTCGTGATACGCAGAGAGTCGCTGCCCGCGTCGGGCTCGGTGATGGCGAAACAGGTCTCAAGCTGGCCGGCCGCGAGCCCGGGAAGCAGGTCGCGTTTTTGCTCCGCCGTGCCGTGCCTGCTGATGGTGAGCGCGCCAAAGCCGGGGGTGAGCAGGTAGATGAAGGACGAACCTGAACCCGCCCCCGACGAGGAAAGGGTCTCCGTCGCTACCGCGAGCTCGAGCAGGCCGAGGCCGGCGCCGCCGTACTCCTGCGGAACGCAGAGCCCGAGCCAGCCACCCTTGGCCAGTTCTGCCCAGACCTCCGTTGGCCATCTCTTGTCCTGCTCGCATTGGTCCCAGTAGCTGTGGTCGTAGCGTGCACCGACCGCAGCGACGCCCTCACGTACCGCCTCGGCGGTCTCCGGCAGGTTGAAGTCCATCCGGTGCCTTCTCTCGCGGCTGCGTACTTCCAGGTCTGCCCCGCCCGGTTGGGTAGGCCATATCGTGGCCAGACCTGTCCGGGCCCACCTATCCGGGCGGGCCCACCTGTCCGGGCCCACCTATCCGGGCGGGCCCACCTGTCCGGGCCCACCTATCCGGGCGGGCCCACCTGTCCGGGCCCACCTTAACCGAACGAGATTCGCTCACGCCGCCCGCGCTCGCTCGCGTACGCTCGCTCACGTACGCTCGCTAGGTGCCGTTCTCGCGGCCCATCGGCAGCGGGCGCACACGCAGGTGCCCCTGGACGATCGAGACCGTGGCCCCGGCCTTGAGGTCGGCGGCGACGGCAGCC
>Ga0335078_10009529_pt1 | contig 14395 bp, 11 predicted proteins | sample Lox_Sample_32_FD_206711 | JGI IMG/M metagenome (GOLD analysis project Ga0335078, IMG submission 206711) | Soil microbial communities from Loxahatchee National Wildlife Refuge, Florida, United States - Lox_Sample_3.2 | ecosystem: Environmental > Terrestrial > Soil > Wetlands | place: USA...
CCGGATCGCCGCGAGGACCTGGGTCGGCTCGAGTACGAGGCACAAGAGCGCGGACGAAGTGTACAACTGGACCAGGTTGACGCCGGCGGTCGAGAGCCGCTGAGAGACCTCCGCGACGACCCCCGGGCGCTGCCGACCGCCGGGTACCCGGAGCCGCAGCAGGCGCAGGTGCCGGAGCATCGTCAGCGCGCGGTTCCGGCGGCCGGCGAGCGCCGGAGCGATCGTGGTCACCACGGACGGGTCGTCGAGGGACCGGACCTTGAGAACGATCCCTTCCGCACGGGCGGGCTCGATCGTGAGCGGGTGCAACACGCGCGCTCCGAACTGGGCGAGCTCCTCGGCCTCTTCGTAGGAGAGCTCGGGGATCGGCCGAGCATCGGGGACCTCCTTCGGGTCCGCGGAGAGCACGGCGACGTGTCGCTTGATGAGTTCGACGCGCGAGGCACCGAGCAGCGCCCCGATCGCCGATGCCGCGTAGTCGGAGCCGCCGCGGCCGAGGGTCGCGACCCGGCCCTCCAGGCTCCGACCGAAGTACCCCGTAACGATCGGTAGTTCGCCCCGCGCGAGACGCCGGCCGAGGCCCCGACGCACCGCCACTCGAGATCGGTCGAACAGGATGCACGAAGCGCCGTAGGCGTTGTCGGTGATCAGGCCAAGATGGTCCGCTTCCACCGCCACCCCCGGCAGCCCATCCGCCCGAAGGCGTGCAGCGAGCCAATGCACCGCGAGGCGTTCGCCCTGGCTCAACACCCGGTCGCTCAGGGCGGGGTCCGGCTCCCCGTTCGCCTCGACGATCGCGAAGAGCCGGGCGAGACGCTCCACCTGGCGTCGTCCGGCGAGAGGTAGACCCAGGTGCTCCCTGCGAAGCCGCTCGAGCACTTCGACGTGGAGCTGCTTCGAGCGAGGATGGGCGAGCGCACCGCTGAGCAGGTCGGTAACGCCTTCGCGGGCGGACGCCACGACCACGACGGGAGAGCCCTCCGAGCGAAGGTCCCGGACGTCGTGGACCACCCTGACCGGGTCCGCGAGCGATGCGCCGCCGAACTTCACCACCACCGGACGACGTGCTCGGCTCACGGAGGAATCTCCGGGGCGGTCGGCAGGAAGCCCTTCTTCCACGCGAGCTCGGCGTTCAGCACCGACGTGCCCGCACCCCCCCGCACGGCGTTGTGGGAGAGGACAAAGAAGCGAAGGTACGGCGGGTCCCAACGAACGCGTCCGACGACGGCCGCCATACCGCGAGCCCGAACCGGATGTCCGGCCCACCGGTCTCGGAGCGGTTGGGGGCGGTCCGCCTCCGAGCGGAGTTCCACCGGAGGACACGGCGCGGTGGGCAGACCCAGGGCGTGGAGCGGGTCGAACGTCCGCCATGCGTGCTTCAATTCGGTGAGGGTCGGGCGTCGCGTTGCCTCGACCGTGACCGCTTCCAGGTGCCCGTCCCGGGTGGCGACGCGCGCGCAGTGGGCGAGGATCGGGAGCCGAGCGCTTCGTACCGCCCCTGCGCGGAAATCGCCGAGGATCCTTCTCGACTCCTGCTCGATCTTCTCTTCTTCGTTCCGGATGAACGGAACGACGTTGTCCGTGATCGAGAGCGACGGGACCCCCGGGAATCCCGCTCCCGAAAGGGCCTGGTAGGTCGCCACGTGGACGGTCTTCGGTGCGAGGAGGTCGCGGACGGGTGCCAACGCCAGGACCAGCCCCGCCGCGGAGCAGTTCGGGTCCGTGACGAGGATGCCGCTCGTCCTCGACCGATGCGTGAGGAGGGCGAGATGCGCCCCGTTCACCTCGGGAACGAGCAAGGGTACGCCGGGGTCCATCCGATGGTCCGCCGCGTTCGAGAACACCGAGATCCCGCGGCGCACGAGTTCGGACTCGAGGGGTCCCGCCGTCCCCGAGGGAAGTGCCGAGAACACGACCCGGACCTTATCGTGGGCCAACGCCGCGGGGCCTCGCGCCACGAGCCGTCGCATCTCGAGATCCGGAGGAGGCGCCTCCGCGAGCTGCCACACCTCGGACAAGGCACGCCCCTCCGACCGTTCGGTCGAAATGAGCATGGGCGACTCGAACCAGGGATGGTCCGCGAGCAGACGAGCAAAGTGTTGGCCGATGTACCCGCTGGCACCGAGGATCGCGCAGCTCAGTCGTCGGTCGGTCATGGAAGGAACCCTCCCCGGAGGCCCAAGTCCGCGAGAGCGACCGCCGTGACCGCCTCGATCACCACGACGGCGCGCGGAACGATGCACGGGTCGTGACGTCCTGTAACCCCGAGTGTCGCCGGCGTCCCGTCCGCCAGGTTGACGGTCCGTTGAGGACGAGCAATGGACGACGTGGGTTTCACCGCGACGCGAACGACGAGAGGCATCCCCGTGGTGAGCCCTCCCAGGATTCCGCCCGCATGGTTCGTCGCGGTCCGGACCGCGCCGTTCACCCAGACGAACGGGTCGTTGTGGTCGCTGCCCCTCATTTCGGCAGCTCGGAACCCCGCACCGAACCCGATCGCCTTGACCGCCGGCACTGCGAATGCAATGTGGGCGATCGCGCTCTCGACCGAGTCGAAGAACGGTTCTCCGAGGCCCACCGGCAGTCCCTCGGCCCGAACTTCGACCACGCCACCGAGACTGTCTCCCTGACGGCGCACCTCCGCGATCGCCGCCTCCATGGCGCTCGCCGCCGCAGGGTCGGGGCACCCTACTTCGTTCTTCGCCGCCCGTTCTCGTACGGAGGAAAGCGGCTCCTGCTCCTCCACGGGGGCGGTTATCGAGCCGATCGATCGAGTGAATGCGACCAGCTCCACGTTACGGACCGCAAGAAGGGTCTTCGCGACGGCGCCGGCGATCACCAACCCCACGGTCATTCTCCCAGAAAAGATTCCTCCACCGGAGAGGTCGGCGTCGGGCCCGTAGCGGACTCGGGCCGGGTAGTCCGCATGGCCCGGACGGGGAGTATCGCGCGTCCGTTCGTAGGGGGCGCGCACCACATCCTCGTTGGCGACGTGCGCCCGAAGGGTCGTTCCGTCGGCGCGCCCGTCCACGACGCCGGAGTCGATGATCAAACGATCCTCCTCATGCCGCCGGGTCGCAAGTCGTCGACCGACCGGGCGACGACGGTCGAGGTCTGCCTGGATTCGGGCCGGGTCGATGGGAGTTCCGGCCGGGATCCCGTCGATCGTGACCCCGACCTCCGGCCCATGGCTCGACCCGAACACCGCGATCCGGAAACGCTCCCCGTACTCCATCATCCCGAGCGAACCCCCCCGGTGATCGTGCCGAGCACGTCCCAGAATCCCGGGAACGATTTGCGGACCGCGGTCGCATCTCCCAGGATCGACTCCCTCTCCGCGGCGAGGGCGCCCACGGCCGCGCTCATGATCATCCGATGGTCGGTGAAACGATCGACCCGTAGAGCCCGAGGGCGCGAGACTCCCTCGATCCTCATCTCGCCGGGTCGGGTCCGGACGGTCGCCCCGAACTTTCGTGCGAGGGCCGCCGTCTCCGCCTTCCGGTCCGTCTCCTTCCCGACCACGTGCTCCGCCCCGAGAAGATAGCTCGTCCCAGAGGTCACGGCCGCGAGCGCCCCGGCGAGAGGGTACAGGTCGGGCGCATTGGTGAGGTCGACCCGGAACGGGGTTCGTCGCCCCGCGGAGACCGTTGCTCCGCCCGCCGACCGGGACACGACCGCTCCCGCCGAGCGCAGCAGGTCGAGCACAGCGAGGTCGGCCTGAGGCCATCCGCGGGGCACCCCGTCGACGTGGACCTTTCCCCCGCCCGTCGCCGCAGCCGCCCACAGGTAGGCCGCGGAAGAGGCGTCGCCCGGAACCGTGAACCCCCTTCCCTCGAAGCGGTGGGGGCCGTGGAACCGGAAGGTCCGTCCTCGACGTTCGAACGGTACGTGGTGGGCCGCCAGCATCGCGAGGGTCGCATCGATGTACGGTTCGGAGACGATGCGACCCGTAAGCGTGAGGGAAGAATCGCCATCGAGAGTGGGCAAGGCCAGGAGCAGCGCCGACGCGAACTGCGAACTTCTCGACGCGTCGACCGAAACGGCTCCCGCGTGGATCGGTCCGCGAATCTCGATCGGAAACCCTTCGTTGCCGACGTGGCGACAGCTCGCTCCTAGGCGGCGAAGCGCCGCGAGGAGTTCGTCGATCGGCCGTTCGGACAGTCGGGGTGCCCCGGTCACTCGCACCGGGCGTTCCGCGAGGGCGGCGAGGGCCGAAATGAAACGGAGGGTCGTACCGGATTCGCCGCAGTTGACTCGAGCACGTCGCTCGCGGGGTGCGCCCTCAGCCGGGGCAAGGACGTCCCAGAATCCCCACGCACGACGGACCGGGGTCCCAAGTTCGCCGACCGCGCTCGCGGTCGCACGGGTATCGTCGGCATCGAGCGGGCCTCGCACCCGGTATCTTCGGCGTGTCAGGTGGCCCACCACGAGCGCACGATGCGTGTAGCTTTTGGACGGTGGAGCTCGCACGTCGCCGGTGGCGGACCCTGGACGGAGATGAACGACGCTCATGCGACCTCCGGATCCGTACCGGGGCCGCGGGTGAACGGCACGATCAATCGTTGCGCGGAGTCGGCCGGAAAAAGCCGAAGCAACTCCGGTAACATGTCGGTCGGCGCGACCGCGGCGACCGCCGGGCCGAGACCGGATACGCCACACGCCACCGCGCCGTGGCGTTCGAGCCGGGCTCGGAGCTCACCGTACGGGTAGCCCATGGTTCGTTCGACGAGGGTCGAGTTGAGCCGCATCGCGCGGGGCCAGTCACCGTTCTGCGCGGCGGCGACGGCCTCTTCCCCGGCGTCCCGCTCCCGCGCGAAGGCACCGCGAAGGTCCGGGGACGGTGGGTGCGTCCGCTCGGGGACGTACAACGCGACCCCAAGCCCCGGCGCGACATCGCTCCGCTTCAATACCTCCCCGCGAAAGTTGTCGGTAAGGACGAAACCGGACGCGAGCCCAGCCAGTGCATCGTCGAGGGCCCCGGTCGCACTGACCCCGACCTGGCGAGTGATTTCGGCCGCGCACCGGCCCACTTCGAGGTGCGCGGGATGCCGACCGGACGCCCGAGCGACCGCCCGCACGATCGCGGTGCTCACGGCGCTCGAGCTCTTGAGGCCCCGAGCTACCGGGATCTCGGAGGTCAGCGTCAGCCGAGCCGTAACGTTCTCGCCCGGGAGAAACCGGGCGAGGGCTGTTCGCAGGGACCCGTCGACGACCGGCGAGCGCGAGGCCTCCGGGATCTCGAGAACCGTCGGGGAGCTCGAGCCCCCGACCGTGATCTCCACCTGGGCCGAGACATGGAGCCCGATCCCGATGGCGCAGCCGATCCCCGTCGGCAGGGCGTTCACGACCGTGATCGCTGAGGAGGTGATGGCGGCTCCGTTCACGGTTCCCCTCCGAGGACCGCAGCGAGTTGGTCGGCCGAGGGTTCGTCCCCCCACCAGATCCCGAAGCTGGCGGCGGCCTGGTAGACCAGCAAACGGGAGCCGTCCTCGTAGGAGGCCCCCACACGCTCGGCCTCCTTTCGAGCGACCGGCGTCGCCGGGTCGTAGACCCAATCGAGGAGATGCCCCCCAGAGGTGAGCCACGGCGCACCCGGGAACGGGCCTTCCGCGCCTTCCCGACCCAGTGGGGTCGCATTCACGACCAGGGTGGGGCGCTCGGGTCCGCTCGACGATGACGCGTGAGCTCCAAACTCCCTGGCGAGGTTCTCGGCGATCTCGGGGCGGCGGGCCCAGACCCAGGCTTCGACGCCCATCGACCGGGCCGCGGCGAGGGTTGCCCGAGCGGCGCCTCCGGCGCCGATGACTCCTACCGACCGGCCGTCCCACGTGGAGTCAGCTCGAAGCTCTTCGAACCGGCGGAGCACCGCTGCGAGGTCGGTGTTCTCCGCCTCGACCTCTTCGCGGTCGAAGGAAAGCGTGTTCGCGACTCCGCACGCAAGCGCGCCGGAGCCGACGCGATCGGCGACCTCCAGCGCGGCGTGCTTGAACGGATGCGTTACGTTCAGCCCCCGGAACCCGCCGTCCACGAGAAAGGGAAGCGACTCGACGAACTCCGACTCGTCCTCGAAGTCCAGGGCAAGGTAGAGGCCGGACCTTCGGTTCTCGCGCATCCACCGGGCGTGCAGCGACGGGCTCCGAGAATGGGCCACCGGGTGGCCGGCCACTGCGAAGATCGGGGCGATCCCTCCGGCGTCGAGGTACGCGCGAAGTCGGTCGACCGGGATTTGGCTGGGCTCCACAACGCTCCGAGGTTCGCCAGCGGCGTCGGCCGGGAGCGACGCAAAGACCATCGACAACCCGAAGCGGCCGGCCCAGGCCCTGAGCAGGGGCCCGGACGATCCGACCGTGTGCGCGACGAGCGCCGTCTCGCCCGGAGGCGGCAGGGCGGGGAGCATCTCGGAGACCAGCTGCCCGATGCCTGCTGGGACCACCACCTTGCGCGTCGCCCCTTCGGGGACGGGCTCCCGCAGGAGACGGGCCCATTCGGTCGTTGGAACCGGCTGGAGACGGTGGCTGCTCACGATCAGTCCTCGGCCCTCCCGAGGGGCGAGCGATGCCGCAACCGGCAGGTCCCGAGCGGACTCGATGTCGATCTCGCGAAACGGAAGTCGTGCGATCTCGGAGAGCCACGTTCGCCGCTCCTCCGGCGCGTCCGGCCCCTCTCCGCCCTCCGCTCGGGACCGCAAGGTCGCCACCAGGGGTAGCTCGGAGGGAAAGAGAGCCTCCAACCGACCCCTCTCCGCGGGCGTCAGTCGGTCGCACCGAACCTCCGCGAGGTCCGCGCCCGATCTCCGAGCCTCCGCGACCTGCTTCCGCGCATCGGCAACCGTCCGCGCGGGGAGCGTGACCACGACCGCCGGGACCCGGTTCATCGTTCGACGATCGTCTCCTCCACGGCGCGGCCCAGATGCCGACCGGGGGCCATGCGGACGCCATGAACAGGGATTCCGGGCGCGAGCTCCGTCATCGGGATCCGACGGCCTTCGGCCGAGAGGCGGACCGTCTCCGCTTCCTGGAGGAAGACCGTGCGCATCGTTTCGTCGACGACGGCGGAGACCGCGACCATCGGTCGACGCTCGATCTTGACTCTTCCCACTCGGGCGGAACGGACCGTCCCTCCCGGACGGCTCACCAGGACCGCGTCGCCGGGTTCGAGCTCGGAAAGGTATCGGGTGGAACCATCGCCCATCAGCACGTAGGAGTGAGCGGCGCCGGCGTTCACGCGGAACGGTCGGGGACGACTGAACTGCGACCCGACCGCCTCGCTCGCTACATGAAAGAGAAAACCCGCAGCGCTCCCCACCAGAAGCCCCTCGTCCGGGTCGAGAAGGGAGGTCGTGTCGACGATCACGCGGTCGCCCACCCCGGCCGCGCGGACCGCAGCGACCGGTACGAGCGTCCACGCGAGGTCGCTCGCGAGGGGCCCCTCGAGGAGCGCCTCGAGCTCGTCCACCTGGTCGGGTGAGCGGAGTTCGACGATCACCCGTTGGGCGCCGTGCTCCAGCGCTCCAAGCGCGGCCGGCACCTCGCGGGGATTCCGGGCGAACACCCAGAGTTCGATCCGACGGTTCGCAGCGGCGATAGCGTTCTCGAGCGGGATGATCCGGTCTCCGGTCCACTCCAGCGCGAGAATGCCGCCCGAGGGGGCGGATCGAACCGCCGCCTCGAGTTCGCCGGGGTCGCGGGCCGTGACGACCGGGACCTCCCGGGGGGATGTCCCGGAGAAGGTCAGCCGGTCGCCGGCTCGGACAAGGATCTCCTCGTCGTCCGCGGACGGAACGTCCTCCCCCGGGGGGAGCGCGAACCGCCGGAATCCTCGGTGACGGGCGCGCTCGAGGATCGAGGCGCGCGCCTCCCGCGTCGCCGCGGTCGGCGCCACCGTCACCCGCTCGCGCGTCACGGTCGCACCGCTACTCCGGACCGTGGAGGATGGTGGAGATCCGTCGGGCGATCGGCCCCACCGGCCGACGCTGGAAGAGGTTCCTTCCGATGCAGATCCCTCCGCCACCCGCTCGAACGCTCTCTCGAACGATGGTGAGAAACTCCTCCTCATTGTCCAGTCGAACGCCCCCTCCGATTAGGACCGGGACCGGGGTCGTTCGACACAGCTTCGCGAATTCCGTGGCGGACCCCGGATAGCTCGTTTTGACGATGTCCGCCCCGGTGTCAGCGGCGGCGCGGGCGGCGTGGCGGATCTCGTCCGGGGATCCCCCGTTCGATTTCTTCACGTAGGACATGCACAACAGCGGGAGGCCGAGCCGGCGGCATTGATCGGCCGCGACCCCAAGGTCTCGGAGCATCTCGGGCTCTTCGGGAATGCCGAAATTCACCTGGACGCTTAGAACGTCTGCGCCGAGGCTCACGGCCTCTTCGGCCGTCCCGACAAGGACCTTCTGATTCGAGGTGGTGCCGAGGCTGGTGGAGGCCGAGACGTGGACACCGAGCAGCGTCGTCGGTGCAAGCACGGGAGCGAGTTCCCGGACCGCGCCCTTCGTCACGATCAGAAGGTCGGCGCCGCCGTCCTGGAGCTCTCGGGCGAGCGGGGCCAGCTCCTCGAGACCGTCGATCGGCCCCATCGAGACGGGGTGGTCGAGCGGAACCGAGAAGAGCTTCCGCTCAGAGGTCGGGAACAGTCGCTTCAGCCGGATCGATTTTCCTTCCATAGTTCCTCCCTTGGGGGTTGGTTCCGTGGAGGAAGGCGCTGAAGAACGCGGTCCAAGGACGTGCAGGGCACGCTGGGACGGCGCCCTCCCGGCGCCTTCCCGTCACCAGAGCCAGGTCACGGCAACCCGGTCCGCGATCGTCGCGGGGTGGGCGCGAGAAGCGAGGGCTGCCATCGAAAGTGCACACCGGTCCCGTTCTATTTAGCTTTCGTCGCGGCCCGGTGTCCGTTCGCCGCCGCAAGGACACCGTCCACGAGGAGCGCATGGATCGAGAATCCGCGCATCATCTGTTCCCACATCTGCTTGCGGATCGGGGGGGTGGACGCGAACCCGGCCACGATCTGCCCGATCCACTCACTATGCTCCACGTCGGCGGTGACGTGGAGCGAGTAGTACTCGAGATGGGACTCGTCGACCCCGTAATGCGTGCGGAACGCCGGAAGCAGGCGAGCGCAGAGCTCGACGTTCGGAGGTTCGGAGGAGCCCGCCGCCGAGACGTAGAACGGATTGACCCGATTCGTGTAGAGGAAGTCGTCGATCGCCACCATCGTGCTCGGGAGAAGCGCCGCACTCTGGACGTCCTTCCGGGGAACGCCGAGACCTTCGCAGAACCGCAGCCAAAGCTCCGGATGGCCGGGAGCTTTCCCCTTCGGGTCCCCGGCCTCCTCGACCAGCTGGGCGAGGATCATCCGGCGGTAGGGGGCGTTGGAAGCATCCCAGGAACAGTTCGCGAACCGTTCCGCCATCGCGATCGGGACCGACGCGAGCCAGGGGTAGAACTGCTTCACCCAGGCGTGGACGACCGGCCGGGGGACCTCGCCTCGCTCGAGCTGGGCAAAGAACGGGTGCGTCTTGAACGGGTGGTTCGCCATCTTGTACTTCGTGAGCTCGTCGCGGAACGTCGCGCCTTCGAAGCGGTCCCAGGGTGCCTCGGTCATCGGCTCGCCGAACGGACCTCGGTATTTGGTCGCCGAGGTTCCGTCCTGAACCTCCCGGGTTATCGCGCGACGGCCCGGTTCCGGTCCGTGTCATCGTCACCGGGCACCGCACCGCTCGTCCCTCCGTTCGGACCCCTCGAAGGGCTCCGGGTACTCGAGTCTGCACGGTATGTGGCCGGCCCTTGGGCGGCCACGTATCTCTCCGAATTCGGGGCCCGGGTGATCCACATCGAGGGCCCTCCGTTCGAACCTCCGTACGCGGACCCGACGCGGACGACCCGACCGATGCTCGACGGGGGTGCGCCGGGGGAGGCGGTCTCCGAGTCGTGGGCCCAATACTCCCGCAACAAGCTCTCGGTCGGGCTGGACATCCGACGACCCGAGGGCCGTCAGATCTTTCTGCGTCTCGTCGCCCAGTCGGACCTGTGGATCGAATCGTCCCGTCCGGGCACGTACGAGAAGTTCGAGCTTTCGGACGAGGAGGTCTGGAAGGCGAATCCGCAGCTCACGATCGTTCACGTTTCGGGATACGGGCGGACCGGCCGACCCGATCGGGTCGCCGCTCCATCGTACGATCTGACGGCACAGGCGTACAGCGGCTTTCTCTCGCTGCAAGGAAACCCGGACCCGGACCCACCGATGCGGGCGGGCACGGCCCTCAACGACACGGTGACGGGTCTCGCGGCGGCCACCGCCGGATTGATGGGGTACATCCACGCCCGACGCACGGGACGGGGACAGTCGGTGGACGTCGCCCAGTACGAGGTGTTCTTCATCCTGCTGGAGAACCTCGCGCTGGACTACTTCGCCCGCGGCGTCGTCCGGGGCCGGTTCGGCTCCGGTCACGCGCGGTTGCACCCGTACGATGTGCACCGTGCGAAGGACGGATGGGTCGTGGTCGCGGCGCCGACACCCGAAGCCTGGGACCGCCTGAAAAGGGTACTTGACTTTGCGGACCCTACGTTCGACGATCGGGATCACCGTCTCGCCCACCGGGACGTCGTGGACCGGGCGATCGCCGAGTTCTGTGCGGCGCGAACCCGCGACGAGCTCGAAGCGATCGGTCGTCGGCACGATGTTGCGATCACCCGGGTCTTCGACATCGCGGACATCGCGCACGATGACCACTTCCGGGAACGGGGGATGTTCGTGGAGTGGGATGACCCGGTCGCCGGGCGCCTGAAGGGCGCTGGGGTCGCCCCAAAATTCTCAGCGACCCCGGGAGGCGTGTGGCGGGGCGCGCCGTGGTTGGGGCAGGACAACGACCGCGTCCTGGTCGACCTGCTCGCGCTGTCCCCGACCGACGTCGCGGAGCTGCGGAGGACGGGAGTCGTCGGCGAACGGCCTCCGACCGCGCCGCCCAATTCGGACCCTCCGTTCTTCGTTCGGGAGGGCCTTTAGATGGGCGTGCTGCCGCCCGACCCGTCCGATCCTCTCGCGAAGGAGGTCGAGGAGTTCGCCGCGGGTCACCGGCTGGCAGAGCGGTATCGTGACCTCGACCGGGCTCCGGCGTTTCCGGCCGCAGAGTACCGTGCGATGGGTCGGGCCGGGCTCCTCGGCCTGCGGACCCCCGCGCGTTTGGGGGGCCGTGGACTGCCGCTTCCGCGGGTCGGGCTCGCCCTCTTCCACCTCGCGTACCGTTCGGGAACGGTGTTTGGAAAGCTCAGTCTCCAGCCCGAGTTCTGTTCGGTGCTGGGCGGCCACGGATCCCCCGCGCTCGTGGAGCGATGGTTCCGGCCGATGGTCCGCGGCGAGACCGTGGTCGGCAATCAGATCACGGAGCCCGGAGCGGGTTCCGACGCCCAAGCCCTCTCGCTGGCGGCGATCCGCGACGGGGACGAATACGTCCTGACGGGCGTGAAGAGCGAGGTCGCCCTGTGCATGGACGCCGAGGCGGCGATCGTCTACGGACGAGTTCCCGGGGAGGACCCGCGAGGAGGCATCACCGCGTTCCTGGTGCCGCAGGACCTGCCCGGCGTGGACCGCCACGCGTCCTCCGGAGACCTCGGCGAACGGTGGCAGCGCCGAGGGACGGTGCGGTACGATCGGGTCCGGATCCCGGTGGGAAACCGGATCGGCGAGGAAGGGCAAGGGTTCGCCTACCTCCGCGCGGAACTTACGCAGGAGCGCGCCCTGCTCGCCGCGATCTACCTCGGTGCTGCCTTCGCATCCTGGGAGTCCACGGTGGAGTACGTTCAACGACGCACCGTCTTCGGGAAACCTCTCTCGCGACAGGAGGCGGTCGGGTTCGCGCTCGCGCAGGACGGAGGTCGTCTCTCTTCCGACTGGCTGTTCGTCACGGAGACCCTGGATCGGCTCGAGCGGGGGATCGAGGCAACGGCGGACGCCGCCCTCGCGAAGTGGATGGCCGTGGAGGACGGGCTCGGGGCGATTGATCACGCGATCCAGTTCCATGGAGGACGAGGGTATTCGCAGGACCTCCCGCACGAGCAGCGCTGGCGCGACGTTCGCAGCGGGGGGATCGCGCACGGTCCCAGCGAGATCATGCTCGTCGTCGCAGCGCACGAGCTGTGGAACCGACCGAAGAGCTGACCCGGCTGAGCCGGGGCTGCGGCGTTGGTTCGGAGCGAACCGCCGCGTCCGGCCGGGCGGTTTCGGTCGGGAAACTTCACCCTGCCTTGGAGGCGGCCGAGCGGCTCTTGCGAGGGTCGGCGGGCTTCGAGGGGGACTCCGGAGCCGCAACGAATTGCTCGGCCTCCGTCGACCCGTCCATCGCCAGGGTCGAAGTGAGTCCGCCCGACAGGATCTGGGCCACCTCGTCGAAGTACCCTGTGCCGACGAACGACTGGTGTTTGACGGCTGCGTATCCCTCCGCCTCCGCACGGAACTCCTCCTCCTGGAGTTCGGTGTACGCGGCCATTCCCGTCTGGGCATAGCCCCGGGCGAGACGGAACATAGAGAGGTTCAACGCGTGGAAGCCGGCAAGGGTCACGAACTGGAACTTGTATCCCATCTCGCCGATGGTCGATTGGAACTCGGCGATCACGTCGGCGGGCAGCTTCTTCCGCCAGTTGAACGACGGCGAACAGTTGTACGCCAGCAGCTTCCCCGGGTGTTCCCGGTGGATCTCGCGCGCGAATCGAGCCGCTTCCTCGAGGTCAGGGCCGGCGGTCTCGAACCAGAGCAGGTCCGAGTAGGGAGCATAGGCAAGCCCTCGAGCGATCGCCATGTCGAGACCACCAGTGACCTCGAAGAACCCCTCCGGGGTCCGCTTGCCGGTCAGGAACGGAGCGTCGCGCGGGTCGACATCGCTCGTCAGGAGCTTCGCGGAGAGCGCGTCGGTCCGGGCGACCACGAGCGTCGGAACGTTGGAGATGTCCGCCGCAAGGCGGGCCGCCCAGAGCTTCTGGTTGAACTCCCGCGCCGGGACGAGGACCTTCCCTCCCATGTGGCCACACTTCTTGACGGACGCGAGTTGGTCTTCGAGGTGAAGTCCGGCGACCCCGGCGTCGATCAGCGACTTGGTGAGCTCGAAGACGTTCAGGTTCCCGCCGAATCCGGCCTCTCCGTCGGCGACGATCGGGGCGTACCAATAGACGTCGCCCCGGCCGACGCTGTGCTGCTTCTCGTCCTCGCGCCGGAAGGCGTTGTTGATCCGGCGGACGAGGTTCGGCATGGAATCGGCCGGGTAGAGGCTCTGGTCGGGGTACGTCTGGTCGGCGTCGTTCGCGTCGGCCGCGACCTGCCATCCGCTCGCGTAGATCGCCGGCAATCCCGCGGCGACCATCTGGACGGCCTGCGTGCCGGTCATCGCGCCAAGGGTCGGAAGATACGGCTCGGAATGGAGCAGTTGCCAGAGTCGCTGAGAGCCAAGGGAGGCAAGAGTGTGCGAGATCGTCACCGACCCGCGCAATCGTTCCACGTCGTCCGCGCGGTAGGGCCGGACGATCCCCTTCCAGCGTTCGTTCTGCTTCCAGTCGACCCCGACGGGTTCGGTCATGCCGAGTCGCCCCCTTGCGGGTCCCCCAGTTCAGGGTACGCACGCTCGGTGATAAACCCGGCGAGTTCCGGCTCGGCGAGCAGTGCGTCGAGGAGGCCGGCCGCCCGGTCGAGCGCGGAGAACGGTCCCGGAGTCGCACTCTCCGACGCGAAACGTGCCCGCTCGGTTGCGAACGCTTCGCGCACCAGTGCTAGGTCGACCGGTCGGCCGTCGTCCAACCGGGCGGCGTGATGGATCCACTGCCACAGTTGGGTCCGAGCGATCTCCGCGGTCGCGGCGTCCTCCATGAGATGGTCGATCGGTACACACCCGATGCCGCGGAGCCACGACTCCAAGTAGAGCAACGACGCGCGAGCGTTCCGTCGGACCCCGTCGGCGGTGATCGCGCCGTTGGGCATTTCGAGCAGGTCGGCCGGCAGGACGTCGGGGAGCGACAATGGCCGGGAGATCTGGTTCGGGTCCGGCATCCCCCGGTCGAAGACCTCGAGGGCCACGGGAACGAGGCCGGGGTGGGCGACCCACGTGCCGTCATGCCCCGCGGCAACTTCCCGTTCCTTGTCCGCCACCACGAGAGCGATCGCCCGGGCATTCGCTTCCGAATCGTCCTTGATCGGGATCTGGGCGGCCATCCCCCCCATCGCGTGCGCGCCGCGTCGATGGCAGGTCCGGATCAACAGATGGGAGTAGGCGGTCAGAAACGGGGCCGCCATCGTGAGCTTCGACCGATCGGGGAATCGTGCGTCCGGGACGTCCTCGAACTGCTTGATGAAGCTGAACAGGTAATCCCAACGGCCGCAGTTGAGGCCGACCGAATGTTCGCGCAGTTCCCAG
>Ga0335078_10009530_pt1 | contig 14395 bp, 12 predicted proteins | sample Lox_Sample_32_FD_206711 | JGI IMG/M metagenome (GOLD analysis project Ga0335078, IMG submission 206711) | Soil microbial communities from Loxahatchee National Wildlife Refuge, Florida, United States - Lox_Sample_3.2 | ecosystem: Environmental > Terrestrial > Soil > Wetlands | place: USA...
CGGTCCAGGATAACGCTTACGTTACTCTCGGCCCCCGCGGACTCGCGAATGTGCACGCTGATTTCGCGAATGATGTCTTCGCGCTCGGCGATCGACAGGTTGGCCAGGCACTCACGCAGACTGCGCTGGTAGGTTTCGATTTGGGATTCGGCGGCGGCGTTCATTGTGCGACCTCTTCTTTCTCTTTCTTGGCGGCGAGCACGGGCTTCAATAGACGCGTGAGCTCGCGCGAAAATTCTGTCCAGGTGGCCGCCATCTGTTCGAGGCGGAGACGACCAGCGTCGGTCAGCCAGTAATACTTGCGCGGATGTCCAGCTTCAGCCTCTACCCATTCAGAGGCCAGTAGGCCCTCCTCTTTCAGCCGGCTGAGGATGGGGTAGACGGTGCCTTCAGCGAGGGACAGCTGGGGACTGTCGCTGAAGAACCGGATGATTTCCAGCCCGTAGAGGCGGCCATCCCAGAGCGCGGCGAGGGTCGCCATCTCCAGAGCGCCCTTGCGGATCTGTTGTTCCCAGCGTTCGGACGGCTTGATTTCGGTCATTGCAATATACCTGGCAATGCACAGTATATTGCAAGCTGATAGATGTCAAGAGAAAAGTCTTGTACGGCCGATATCCGCGCAACTACTTGTTGATCGCCTTCAGGTCGGCTTCGAGGAACGAGACCGGGTCGGCCATCACCGAGTCGTGCTCGACGCGAACCTTGCCGGAGGCGATGACGACTGTGGTTGGGATCTGCTCGGGTAGGCCGAGGCGCTGCTGCCATTCGAGTCCGGAGGCGATGCGCAGCGATTCGAGCTTCTGCCCGGTGACCAGTTTCTCGATTGCGGCGGGAGCGGCAGGGCTGTCGAGCACGTTCATGGCGACGACGACTGTGTCCGGGTGCTTGAGCTGAAAGTTTTGTAATCCCCGTAACTCGGAGATGCAGACGCCTCAACCTGGCGACCAGAAGTTAAGGACAACGGTTTTGCCGTTGAGGTTGGCGGCATCGAACTTCTCGCCCTTGAGCGTGGTGAAGTTGAGTGAAGGAGCAGGACGGTTGAGCAGCACTGGGACGTAGTCGGCGGCCTGGAAGCGCTCCTGGATACGGCGGTTCAGCTCTGCCTGGTACTTTTTCTCATTGCCGAAGTTCTTGCGGTAATAACGTTGGAGTTCGTCGCGATATTGCAAATCGACGTTCGATGGCAGCAGAGCGGCGTCGAAGTATTCGTCGAGAGCTTTCTGCTTTGGGCCGGTGGCGGCGTAAGCAATGGCGAGAACCTCATGGGCTTGGGCGTTCTTCTTCATTGCGTTGACCGCGATTTCGGCTTGCTGGACGGCGAGATCGGGTTGGTGCAGGCCGAGGTAGGCGCGGGCGCGAAGCAGGGCGGATATTGCGTCCTCCTGCTTCTCAATCTCGGGGGGAACGATCAGAGCCTTGTTCTTGACTAATGTAGCACGGCTTTGCGAAGTCTCGTCGAGGAGCTTAATGGCTTCCTCGAACTTGATTCCCTTGTCGATGTAGAGGCGCGCGAGCATCTCGAAGTCGTTCGGAACATTGGTGGTCTGCCAATCCTCTGCCTGCGGCAAGCCGCCGCGAATTTTCGCCAGTGAAGCTTCGGCGCCGGGGATGTTCTTCATCTGGATCAAATTCTGTAAGCGCATTTCCTCGCGCTCGTCGTAGGCTCCCGAGGGCGGAAAGTCCTTCATGACCTGATCGATCATCGCAAGCCGCTTCTTCGGATCGGGTTCCTGGCCGACGCGGTTGAAGGCGACCATCGCGCGCATGGAATCACTGTTTCTTGGACGATCGCGATCAACAAGCGAGACCACGTGATCGACAAAGGAGGGCGGCAGATCGTTGGGGTGCCGCAGCACGAAGTTCTCCACGCCATTGAGATAGTTACTATCCTTCGCTTTCTGGTCGAGAGTCGGGTCGATTTCCGCGGCGACCTTGGCATAAGCACTTGCGTCGCCACCATCACGCTGAACCTTCAGTTGCAGCAATTCGGTGGTGAGGAAACCAGGGGTCATTTCGCCGGTACTCTCGGCAGCTTCGAGTACTGAGACAGCCTTATCAAGGTCCTGGGTGCGGTGAATGCCCAGCGGCCAGTTTTCGCCGGTGTAGGTCTTGGCTTGCGCGATTACACCGCTGGAATCTTTGGTGCCCGTCGGCGAGCAGAACACCACATCCCAGTAGTTGCCGTTGTTGTCGTCGATCGCGCCGGTGGAGTCTTTGACGTAGAAGATGGAGTACATGGCGTGCTGGAGTGGGACCGTTGCTTCCCAATGATCGCCTTCTTGCTTGAATGGCAAGGCGGGATCGCGTTGAACGAAGCGAGGGCCGTTAAACGCGATCTGGAGTGTGAGCGACTCCGGGTCCTTGATTTTGGCGACTTTCGCTGCGGGAAAATACATCACCCGCATTTCCCTGGTCGCGTTCGGGGAAGGCGAGGGACGAAAGCTCGAGACGGGGCAAACCGGATCCATGAGCACTGGCCAGCGGGGAACATCGGCGTTTGGCAGTTGCTTCGGCGGAGTTTGCGCGGCCAGAGTCGCGGCCACAACGAGCGCGACGGCGAGGACGAGACGGCGCATGGATCACCTCGGCAGGGCCCGGATGCGACGCGGAAAGTTTAGCGCGTTCGGAAGGGGGAACGGAGCAAAACGGAGGGCTTGCAACGAAAAACGGAACAAGAGCGGAGGCCGCTTGTATGCGGTGCCAGGGCATCACCTGAAACGGGAGAGGGCGCCTGTTCCCTCACCAGCACAGAGAGGAATGCCTGTGCGGCAAAACAAAAAGCGCGGACGAGGTGTCCGCGCTGGCCTGGTTCTGAGTAACGAGTACGTTATGCGGGCGACGGGCGCTCGCCCGGGACGATGCCGGGCTGGGCTCCGCCGGGGGCGGGCTTCAGCACTTGTTGTACGGCGTTACCGTCGTCATGCGGCGCCGGACGCGCCGGAAGTTCCTTGCCGTCCATGAGCAGCTTGATCTCGGCGGCATCGAGGACTTCGCGCTCCAGCAGCGCGTTTGCGATCCTCGTCAGTACCTCGCGGTTCTGGTCGAGGATGTCGTGCGCCGCCTTGTACGCCGTATCGATGAAGCGCTTGACCTCGGAGTCGATGCGAATAGCGGTTTCTTCCGAGTAGTCGCGGTGCTGGTTGATCTCGCGGCCGAGGAAGATCTGCTCTTCCTTCTTGCCGAAGGTCAGCGGTCCGAGATCGCTCATGCCGAACTCGCACACCATTTTACGTGCCAATTCGGAAGCCTGCTCGATGTCGTTGCCTGCACCGGTAGTCATGGTGCTGAGGAACAGCTCTTCCGCGAGACGGCCACCCATCATGATCGCCAGGCGGGTGGTCAGGTAATCGCGCGTGTAGGTGTGCTTGTCGTCAATCGGCAACTGCATCGTCACGCCCAGCGCCATTCCGCGCGGAATGATCGTCACCTTGTGCAGCGGGTCTGAGTTCTTCGACATGACCGCGACCAGCGCGTGTCCGGCTTCGTGGAAAGCGGTGACCTTCTTCTCTTCGTCGGAGAGGATCATCGACTTGCGCTCGGCGCCCATCAGGACCTTGTCCTTGGCGAGTTCGCAGTCGAACATCGTCACCGTCTTGCGGTTCTGTCGGGCGGCGAGCAGCGCCGCTTCGTTCACCAGGTTCGCCAGGTCGGCGCCGCTGAAGCCCGGTGTTCCGCGAGCAAGAACCGAGAGATCGACGTCGTCCCCGAGAGGAATCTTGCGGCTGTGCACGCGGAGGATCTCTTCGCGTCCGCGAACGTCCGGACGAGGAACCACAACGCGGCGGTCAAAGCGGCCCGGACGGAGCAGAGCCGGATCGAGCACATCGGGACGATTAGTGGCGGCGATTAGAATGACGCCTTCGTTCGACTCGAAGCCATCCATCTCGACCAGTAACTGGTTGAGCGTCTGTTCGCGTTCATCGTGTCCGCCGCCAAGTCCAGCTCCGCGGTGACGCCCGACGGCGTCGATTTCGTCGATGAAGATGATGCAGGGAGCATTTTTCTTACCCTGTTCGAACAGGTCGCGAACGCGGCTTGCGCCCACGCCGACGAACATCTCGACGAAGTCGGAACCCGAGATTGAGAAGAACGGAACATTCGCTTCGCCGGCGACCGCGCGGGCTAGCAGGGTCTTACCGGTGCCCGGAGGTCCCACGAGCAGTACACCCTTGGGAATGCGTCCCCCGAGCTTCTGGAACTTTTGCGCTTCGCGCAGGAACTCGATGATCTCGCGCAGTTCTTCCTTGGCCTCATCGACGCCGGCGACATCTTTGAACGTCACCTTCTTCTGCTGCATCGAGAGCAGGCGCGCGCGGCTTTTACCGAAGCTGAGTGCTTTATTTCCACCGGTCTGCATCTGGCGGATCATGATGAACCAGAGAGCACCAATCAGGATCAGCGGAGAAAGCTGGAGTAACCAGCTGGGCCAACTGCCGCTCTGGTTATCGTGAATCGTGACGGCGACATTTTTATCCCGCATGGCTTTGTACATGTCGGGATAGTTCGCGGGAACGGTGGTCGTGAAAGCGCTGCCGTCGGTATTCTTACCGTGAACAGACGTACCTTCGATGGTGACCTCTTTGACCTTGCCTTGGTCAACGTCGGTCATGAGTTGCGAAAAACTGATGGTGCTTTCCTTCGGGCCGTTGGTCCCGGACTTCACCACCTGCCACAACAGCACGGCGCAAAGTACGATCACCAGCCAGAAAACCACCGTCTTAACCGTTGAATTCACCTATAGCTCCTAAAACTCGGCGCGCCGCGCATACACCGAAGCTGCGCCCTTACCCCAAACACTTAGATGCCTCTGAAGGCAAATTGTCTCAGCAGTTTGAGCCCAACAGTATTGTAACCCGGTCAGCAAAAGAATTCTGCCGTGGGACTGAAACCCGCGCGCCCAAGAAATGACCCGAAATGCCTTAATCCTGAGTCACTTGGCATTACTCCGTGCCGCCGCTTCCTTGGTGGTCGCGATGTAGGGAAGATTGCGTCCCAAATTGGGAGCGCCCAGTCCGTATCCAAAGACGTATTTCTCGTCGAGCAGGAAGCCAAAATAATCAGGCTGCAACAGGACGCGGCGGCTGGCTTGGCGGTCAAGCAAAGCGCAGATTTTCACCGATTTGGCGCCGCGTGCCAGCAGGTTCCGGTGCAGGAATTCCGTGGTAACGCCGGTCTGGAGCAGGCCGTGGATGAGCAGCACGTCGCCGCCCTTCACGTAAACCTCCGGGCTGAAGAATATCTCGGTAGTGCCCGTGCCGCCAGTCTCGCCACGTTGGACTTCCTGGGTCTCCGGCTTGACAAACTGGCAGATGACGGGGAGCTCAATTTGGCGGACCAGGTCGGCCACGAAGACGAAGCAATCCTCAAGGACGCCAACGATGTAGACAGTCTTGCCGACGTAGTCGCCATTGATCTGGCGGGCGATATCGGTGACACGGCGCTGGATTTGCTCCGCCGTGAGGACCGCCTGTAAGGTCCCGGGAACACCCAGGTCGGGTTGTTGTGCCTGTGCTTGAGCCAAGAGAGCCTCGATCTACCGCTCGGGGGAAAGCGGATGGGTTTCGATTACAAGAGCCTTGCCATGCCTTGCCACGAACTCAGCGGCTGCCGGGAACCCGCGCATCCACACGATCTGGTCTCCAGCGAGAACCACGGGCCACAGCGCCTTTTCGCGAGCAGGAAGATGCCGTCCCTGTAGCAATTCCTTTACCTTCCTGGCCGAACGCGTGTGTTCCGGCCAGAAACGGTCACCCGGCCGCCAATTGCGCACCAAAAGCTCTGGCGGAAGTCGGTCTAAGGCTAATCTGGGTGCGTCATTATAACGCGATAGAGCTTCTGGTTCGGTGACAAGAAGGGTACTGATGCGGATGCCGAGTTCGGCAACGTCCACTTTTCCCGGAATGGGAAGCCGATACGAGTATCCACAGGGTTTCGCCTGTGGTTCGCCGGTCTCAAAGCGAAGTGTCCCCCTGTCAAGCGCAGCTCGGAAGCCGTTGGGAATCTCGACCTGTGCCTGCGGCTTTCCCAGTTGGTCGAGGATTTGTTCAGAATGGTGGAAGTCGAGAGTGGCTCCTGCCTGGATGGCTGCCAGGCGAATAACCCTCCGCTGCAGAGCGAGTGGCAGCTTCAGCAATTCGGCAACGGCAAGGCACTGGTTCCGGTGCACGCCGACAAAAGCTTCTGCCGTTGCGGCGGACCAGAACTCGTCTTCCGCACGGGCGATCTCGGCCAAGTTCGAGAGCGAGTTTACGACTTCAGAATTGAAGCTCTTTTCCAGAAAGGGAATGAGCTGGTGGCGAATCCGGTTGCGCGTGTAGATCGGCTCGGAGTTGGTCGAATCCTCGCGCCATGATTGCCCGAGCTCCTTTAGATAGCGAACCAATTCGCGATGTTGCGCCCAAAGCAGTGGGCGAATGACAGCCCCTTCGCCAACCCGCAAGCGAGGGTGAATGCCGGACAGCCCGCTGGTGCCAGTTCCGCGACAGACACGGAGCAGCACCGTTTCAGCCTGGTCATCCAGGGTATGTCCGGTGGCGACCTTATCGATGAGTCCTTCTCGGATGAGCCGTCCGAAGTAGCCGTAGCGCAGTTCGCGTCCCGCGGCTTCGAGAGAAAGTTCCTTCTCGCGTGCGAAGCGCTTGGTGTCGGCTTCGGAAGCGTGGACGTCCAGCTTGTGAGAAGACGCGAGCTCGCGCACGAATTGCTCATCGCCATCGCTTTCATCGCCCCGGAGCTTGTGGTTGAAGTGAACGATCGAAAGAACGACGCCCAGGTCGGCCCGAAGTGCAAGCAGCATTCGCAGGAGCGCGACAGAGTCGGGGCCGCCGGACACAGCAACGCCGAGCCGGTCACCGGGCTTGAGCAGGCTGTGACGGGCAAGGTACTCGCGAACCCGGCGCAAAATCGTGCTGTGATCTGTCCAACTCATTCAAGGTTCCGCGACCCAATCTTCAATCTAAAACCTTCAATTGTCATTAGTCCGCGGCAGGCTCAAGTTCTTCCGGTGAAATCCGTGCGACGATTCGCGGCAGCAACTCTGCCGTGAGCATGGCAGCGAGAATAAGCGCCGCGCCGACCTTTTGCAGCACCGCAAAGTGCTCTCCCATCCAGTAAACCCCAATCAGCGTGGCCGTGACCGGCTCAAGGCTGTAAATGACCGCCGCTTCGGTCGCCGAAAGATACGCCTGCATCGCGCTCATCCCCCAGAACCCGAAGAGCGTAACGAAAAACACCATGACGGCGAGCGCGATCACCACGGTTTCGTTGTGCAGCGCTGTTGGAGCGGTCTGGAACCCACTGGGCGCCGGAAGAAATAGAGTGATGATCGCCGACACGCCACCCGTGATTGCCACTTGCGTGAAGGCGAGCGTCCAGGCGTTGGAGCGGCGCGAGGCGATCGCCGTGTACGTAACGTGGAAGGTACAGATGATGGCGCAAACGAAGGTTTCGAAGTCGCCGCGGTTCCAGCCGCTCCACAGATTCCCGCCGGGAATGTGGATGAGCAGGTAAAGACCAAAGGTCGCGATCAGGGCCCCGAACGCGTGGGACAGCTTGACGCGATGACGCAGCACAAACGCGAGTAGCGGGGTGAAGGGAACGTAAAGCGACGTGATCAGCCCCGACTTCGCGCTGCTTGTGAAGCGAAGCCCGTCGGTCTGCAGCCAGAAGATGGCAACCAGCAGTACGCCAAGCACGGCGCCATCCTGCACGGAACGCCGATCGAGCCGAACCTTATTCAACCTGAGTAGCAGGAAGAGTCCGAGCGCTCCGAACACGAAGCGCAAGCTGATCGCGGCCCCAACCGAGAGGCCTCCGCGCAGGACTGTTTGCATCGCGGCAAATCCGCAGCCGAAAACGATCGCGACTCCGGCGATGACAGCAACAGCAATCGCGTGTTGTCGACGCGAGCGTTCCACCCACCCATCTTACGAGAAACAGATAGAAGAACCCGAATCTCCGGACGTGGCAGGGCAAACCCGGACGCAAAGAGTGTCCTCCAATGTTACGGCAGGGGCCTAACTCTGGAGTTTTGGGGAAAACGATGAAGTGGACATTCTTCGCAGGATTGGGAATGGGAGCGGCGCTTGGAATGCTGGTGGCGCCGAAGTCGGGAAACGAGTTGCGCGACGACATACAGGAATTTGCACGCGATTCCTACGAGCAGGGACGCGAGAAGCTGGAACCGGTGCTCGATCAGGCGCGCGAGAAGGTGCAGCCCGCAGTGGAGCAGGCGCGCCAGCGCGTAGAGCCCGTGCTCGACGGAATTCGCGATCGCGTCGATTCTCTGACGACACAGGCGGCTTCCGTCCGGGATCGAGTGGTGGACCGGGCTTCCGATTTGAAGGAACGCGTCACCAACGGCGGACTGCTCAGTATCCTCAACGAATGGCCGCACGAGCGGCTGATGGAAATTCACGGGATCGGCCCGGTGCTGGCCTCGAAGATCATTCAGCACCGTCCGTATCACTCGGAGCAGCAGTTGATCGACTTGAAGGAACTGCCGCCGAGTGCGCTTGAAAGTTTGAGACGAGCTGCGTAATTATCCTACCTTTCCAGCCCGGTCCCTCGCTGGGGGCCGGGCTCCTGCCCTTCTGGATAACGAAATTTCTACCTAGGAAGTCTACTTGCCGTATCACAGAACCCTTAGCTAATCGTCTGCACAGGCAACGCTGGCGCATCCAACCGAGCAGAGTCAGGAGATTGCGATGGGCGAGACGGTGAAGATCCTGTTCGTGGACGACGAGCCGGCGATTCGAGCGTCATTGCCCGCCATCCTGCGGATGCACGGGTTTGATGTCACCAGCGCCGCTAATGTCGCGCAGGCGCTGCAGCAGATCGCGGTTAAAAACTTCGACGTACTCATCTCCGATCTGAACATCGGCAACGCGGGCGACGGTTTTACCGTCGTCAGCGCGATGAAACGCACCCAGCCCGATTGCGTCACCCTGATCCTGACCGGGTATCCCGCCTTCGAGACGGCGCTGCAGGCTATTCGCAGCCAAGTGGACGACTACCTTATTAAGCCCGCAGCGGTCGAGGAACTGGTTATGTCGATCGAAAACAAGCTGCGCGACCGCACCCCGCGAAAGCTCGATCATGTCATGCGCGTGCCGCAGATCCTTCATGAGCACGCCCGTGAGGTGGTGATGCGCATACGCGCCGGCGATTCCAGGTTCCCGCGCTTGCCGCGGTTCCGGATACGCGATGAGGAATATTCGGACGATGCCGAAACTCTTGTCCGCGAACTGGCGGAACAGATGATGAGTGGCGACTCGCGACTGACGCCGGAGATGATTGAGTGGAGCCGCGAATATGGCCGTACCCGACAGCAGCAGGGATACTCGCCGGGCATGCTCGTCGAAGAGAACCGCATTGTCTGCGAAGCCATCCTTGATGTCATTCGCGGCAACCTGCTGATCGTCGACCTGAGTTTTCTGGTAAGCGATTTGAAGTCGCTCTCCGCGACGATGTCGCTGATGTTGCGCGAAGCGATCATGGCTCACACCACCGCCATGAGGGCGGCGTGAAGAAGTCGTTCAGCTTTCTGACCTGTAACGACGATGTTTGATTCCTCATGAAAGCGGCGGCGGTATGTAGCCAAACGCCTCTTCTATCGCTCTCGCCACCGCGAGAACGATGGCTTCGTCCCAAGGACGCCCCGCAATCTGCACGCCGATGGGCAATCCCTCTTTTGATTTTGTGACCGGCACAACCGCTGCCGGACAGCCCAGCAGGTTGAACCATTGCGTGTAGGGAAACGTGTCGACGAAGGTCGCAACATGATTTTCGCCCGTCCAACCGATCTCGCCGTGCTTGAATGCCGGGCCGGGTGCGACGGGCAAAAGCCAAACCGGGTATTGCTCCATCTGCCGCAGTACCGCTTCGCGCACAATGTCCCGTTCCATGATCGACATCAGCAGAGATTCCGAGGTGAATGCCGGCAGTTGCGATTGCAGTTTGCGCATGTCAGCCAGGATCGGCGAAATGCGGTGCTCGTTCCCTTTGAGCATCGGCCCAAAGAGCATGGCCGTCATGCGTACGAAAACGTCCTGCCAGAGTTCGTGCACGCGCTTCAGATGCCCGGGGCGGAAGGGCTCGACCGTGAAGCCCTGATCGCCAAGCGCCTTCGCGGCCTGCCGGACAGCGTCGTGCGTCTCGGGTGAAACCGGGTGCTCGCCATCATCTTCGCAGTAGCCGATACGAAGCTCGCGCAGTTCGGCGGGGTCAGCCTCCACCAGCGGCACCGGCACGCTCACGGGATCGCCTGGATCGTCTCCCGACATGACCCCGAGCATCAGGTGCAGGTCTTCGACGTGGCGAGCCATGGGGCCAACCTGTCCGAGCCACGCGAATGGACCGGCGCCGGAAGGGAAGTGACCGGTTGCGGGAATGCGTCCGGGCGTCGGCTTCAGCGCGCAGATACCGGTGTAATGCGCCGGCACACGAACCGATCCCCCGCCGTCGCTTCCGACTCCGCCAGCCGATATGCCCGCCGCGATCGCCGCCGCCTCTCCGCCGCTCGAACCTCCTGGCGTGCGCGCGCGGTCCCAAGGGTTGTTCGTGCGCCCGTAAAGCAGGTTGTCTGTCTCCCACGCCATCAGGAACTCCGGCGTGTTCGTGACGCCGAGGACGATCGCTCCCGCGGCCTTCAGGCGCTGCACCAGCACCGCATCCGCCTTAGGGATGTTGTTCGCGCGCAGCTTCGATCCCGCCTCGCACTTCAGACCGGCAACATCGATGCACGACTTGATGGAGATTGGAACTCCATGCATCGGTCCGAGTTCATCGCCATCGATCACCGCCTTTTCCGCAGCGCGGGCTTCGGCCAGTGCGGCTGCGGCGCGGACGTCCACGAACGCGTTCAGTTTCGGATTAAGCTCCTCGATCCGCGCCAAATGTGCTTCTACCAGCTCCACCGCCGAAATCTCTCTCGCACCAATCATCGCCGCCATCTTTGTCGCCGAGATTTGCAGCAGTTCCGAACCCATGCCAGCAGGATAGCGGTTCACCGCCGCATCGATCAAAGTTGCCAGGTCGTTTGACAGCGCCATCGCGGAACGCCTAACCTCGCGAATCGTGAAAACAACGTTTCTCGCACTGCTTCTTTTCGCGTCCAGCGCCGCCTTCGGTGAATGGCATCACTTGGGACCGGTCACCGGCATCGAACAGCGCCCTCACTCGGTGATTGTCACGGCCGGACCTGCCGAGGTTGAGATCATCGCAGTGAGCGATTCGACCATTCGGGTGCGCGTTGCACCGGATGGAAAGCTTGGACCCGATCACTCCTGGGCGATTGTCGACCACGCGAACGATCCGAAATCGGCTTTCAAGGTAGTCGATGAAACGAAGCAGGCAACCTTAAGCACCGCCGCCGTTAAGGTTGTGATCAACAAAGACCCACTACAGATCAGCTTTCATGACGCGCAGGGAAACGTGATCAACGCCGATTCCATGCCCATGGCTTTCGACGGTCCACAGTTCCGCGTCTGGAAAGCGATGTCCCTCGACGATCACTTCTATGGACTCGGCGACAAGACCGGCCCAGTTGACCACCACAACTACGCCTACACCAACTGGAACACCGACGCTTACGCCTACCAGGAAGGTACCGACCCGCTCTACAAGGACATCCCGTTCTTCCTCGGCATGAAGCACGGTGTTGCTTACGGCATTTTCCTCGACAACACCTTTCGCTCGTCGTTTGATTTCGGCAAGGAGTTTCGTGATCAGTACTCGTTTGGCGCAGAGGACGGCGAACTGAACTATTACTTCATCGATGGGCCCGATCCGAAGCAGGTCCTTGAACAGTACATCGATCTCACCGGCCACACGCCGTTGCCGCCGCTCTGGACCCTCGGTTTCCAGCAGTCACGTTACAGTTACATGAGCGAGCAGCGCGTGCTCGAGGTGGCGAAAAAGTTCCGTGATCTCAAGATTCCCGCCGACGCCATCTATCTCGACATCGACTATCAGATCCAGAATCGGCCGTTCACCATCAACCGCGAGCGTTTCCCGCACTTTGAGCAGATGGTAAAGCAACTCGGCGACGAAGGTTTCAAGGTCGTCGCCATCACCGACCTGCACATCGCCAAGGCCGATTATCCGCCGTACAACGAAGGCATGAAGCAGAACGTCTTCGTGCACAATCCTGATGGGTCCGTGTATGTTGGCAAGGTCTGGCCGGGCGACAGCGTCTTCGTCGACTTCACCAACGAAAAAGGACGCCAGTTCTGGGGATCGCTCTACGCTGAGTTCGTCAAAGACGGCGTGGCGGGATTCTGGAACGACATGAACGAGCCCTCCATCTTCTTCACTCCGACGAAGACCATGCCACTCGATGTTGTTCAGCACCCCGACTGGGGAGGAGTGGCCACACAACGCGAGATCCACAACGTCTTCGGAATGCTCAACACCGAAGGCACGTGGGAAGGACTGACGAAGTTGCGGCCCAATGTGCGTCCCGTGGTGCTGACGCGCGCTTCATACGCGGGCGGCGGTCGTTTCGCTACCACGTGGACCGGCGACAACAGCAGCACCTGGAACCACATGCGCATCAGCATCCCCATGCTGCTGAACCTCGGTGTTTCGGGATTCCCGATGGTCGGCGACGATATCGGCGGCTACCGCGGCGCGCCCACACCAGAACTGCTCACGCGCTGGATCGAACTTGGTGCCTTCAATCCTATTTATCGTGACCACACCGAGAAGGGTTCGCCCGACCAGGAGCCCTGGGTGCACGGTCCTGAGCAAACGGACATTCGCAGGAAGTACATCGACCTGCGTTACGAGATGTTGCCGTACTCCTATGCCATCGCCGACGAGATGTCGCGCACAGGCATTCCGATGATGCGACCTTTGTACCTCGAGTATCCGAAAGAAGAAGACCTGGCGACGAACTCAAGCGAATTTCTATGGGGTCCCGACATCCTCGTCGCACCGAAAGTTGAGAACTTCCTCCAGCCGTACGCCATCCAAATGCCCGCGGGCGAATGGTACGACTATTGGACGAACCAGAAGGTCACGCCGGGGAAGGTCCCCGAACAGGACGGAGGCGGACAGGCATTGAGGGTCGATCCGCCGCTCGACGTGCTTCCGATCTTCGTGCGCGCAGGCGCGATCATTCCGGAACAACCAGTCGTGCAGAGCACTAGCGAAACGCCGCAGGGCCCGCTCGAATTACGCGTCTATCCTGGACCCGATTGCCACGGTGTCCTCTACGCCGACGACGGCAGTACGCTGAATTATCAGAAGGGTGAGTATTTGCGGCAGTCGATTACATGCGAATCGTCAGGCGCAGGTTTAACCGTGAAGCTCGCTGCTCCGGAGGGAAACTATGTCCCCTGGTGGAAGGAACTAAAAGTGATGGTGCCGGGTGGGCGCTCGGTCACCGTCCCCTACCTGCACGCGGCGCAATCGGTGGATGTGAAGTAGCCCGCGGAGGTGTCGCTAGATGACGTTTGGTAGTAGCGCTCTTTCCATGGTATTAGAGCCAACCCCTTAATATTCTCCGGTCATCTTTTCATCTTGCGGCCGCGCAAAGCATCTCCATCGTTGTGAATAGTGAAATGGAATCCCACGCTTCGACCAAGAGCCTACAGTCGGCCTCCGATCGGCTTACTCAGCAGGACCTGCGCGTTCTCCTCGACCATGCGCCCGATGCGATCGGTCGGTTCGACCGGCAACTGCGACACCTTTACGTGAACGAAGCGACGGCACGCGCGAACCGGCGTCCTGCGAGCGATTTCATCGGCAAGACGATGACCGACCTCGGTCACCGTCCTGAAACGATCGCCGCCATCGACAATAATCTGCGAGCGGTTTTCGCAACCGGCGAAGAGCGCAGGTTCGAGATCTCTTTCGAGTCGCCGGATGGGCCAATGTGGTTTGCGTGCCGCATGGTTCCGGAGCGTGACGAACACGACCGGGTGGAATACGTGCTGGTCATCAGCCGCGACATCACCCAGCAGAAGCAGGCTGAAAAAGCGCTGCGCGAAGCGGAGAACCGGGCGGCGGCGGCGCAAATCACCGGCGAACTCGCGCACGAAATAAACAACCCGCTCGCTGCGGCGGTGAATGCCATCTATCTCCTCCAGCGTAAGCCCTCGCTCGACAAAGAGGCCAGGGAGTTAATGGAAATGACCGCCTCGAGCCTGGACCGCATCACTAACATCTCCCGTCGCATGCTGGGGCTCTATCAGAAGGGGCGCGAGCAGGGTAGCTAACTCGTCCGGAAGGTTTTTGCATCCGGAAATATGCTTCAACATCAAAACGTTTTATGAACTCACAATCGATTCCGGCTCGCTTCGATTTTGCCTTGCTGGTTCTGCGTATCGCTTCGGCTTTGGTGTTTCTCTACCACGGTAGCGCCATTCTGTTTGGCGTGCTGGGAGGGCCC
>Ga0335078_10009531_pt1 | contig 14392 bp, 14 predicted proteins | sample Lox_Sample_32_FD_206711 | JGI IMG/M metagenome (GOLD analysis project Ga0335078, IMG submission 206711) | Soil microbial communities from Loxahatchee National Wildlife Refuge, Florida, United States - Lox_Sample_3.2 | ecosystem: Environmental > Terrestrial > Soil > Wetlands | place: USA...
GATCTCACTCCGCAGCAGCAGCTCGACTACAAGATGCAACTCGCGTTTGGCCCGAGCGGCCGCGAAACTATCGCAACCTATCTGACCCGGCTGGCCTACCGTGTGCGCTTCTACCACTTCTTTTTTCTCGCGCCCCTCTACCTTGTTCTACCGGCTTTTTTCTTGGCAACCCGCGAGTTCCGGTTCGCTTGGGTCGCGGTCACTCTACTCCTCTTCGCGCTCGGGGTCAACTTCTTTCCAGCTTTCCACTTTCACTACATTGCGGCTGTTACCTGCCTCTTCATTCTGGTCAGCGTTACCGGCCTTCAACAACTCAGCCGGCTGGCCATCCGTGGGTGGCCGGTTGGAGGGGAAGCCGCCCGCTTCATCCTCTACCTCTGCGCCGCCCATTTCATCTTCTGGTATGGCCTTCATGTGTTTGATACCGCCGATTTCTCGATTGCTCTTCGACGTTACGAAACCTGGGACATCATCAACCACACCAACCCCGAACGGCGCATAGAGGTCAATCAACAGCTCGCGAAAATACCCGGAAAGCTACTCGTCTTCGTCCGCTACTGGCCGCAGCACATCTTCCAGGATGAGTGGGTCTACAACGCAGCCGATATCGACGGAGCCAGCATCGTCTGGGCGCGCGATCTTGGCGCCGAGAACCAGAAACTCCAAGATTATTACCCCGATCGCTCGGTCTGGTTGTTGGAACCGGATGCTCGGCCGCCCAAGCTCAGCCATTATGAGCCCGAGCCGCCGGCGCCCACGCCCACATCGTCACCTTCGCCGCTCCGGCTCGAGCAGGTACATTAGCGATGGACCTGCTTCGCTTCTTTCTACCGCTACGGAACCCGATTGGATTTGGCGCCGCCGATTTCATCGAGCTGATCCTGGCCATTGTTCTCGTCTTGCTCGTCCTTGCTTCTCGTCCGATCCTCGAGCCCTACATTCGAAAGCTCGCGCGGAGTACGGCGTGGTCGATGCTCGTGCTCGGTTTGCTTCCCATAGCTTTCCGCCTCGCCCTGTTACCGCAGTACCCGATCCCGTCACCTAACGTGACCGATGACTTCAGCTATGTTCTCCTCGCCGATACGCTCCGGCACTTCCGACTAGCCAATCCGCCGCATCCGCTGCATCAGTTCTTTGAAACTTTCTTCGTGCTGCAGGAACCAACCTATAGTTCGGTCTTCCCGCTGGGTCAAGGAATCATCCTCGCGCTCGGTTGGACGCTCTTCGGGCATCCTTGGGCCGGCGTCGCGGCCTCGATCGGTGGATTCTGCGCGCTTTGCTATTGGATGCTGCGCGGCTGGACCACTTCGGGATGGGCCTTCCTCGGCGGGTTGCTGGCCGTGGTTCAATTCGGACCGCTCAGTCAGTGGATGAACAGTTTCTGGGGCGGCGCAGTTTCGGCTTGCGCAGGCTGTCTTGTGTTCGGAGCCTTGCCTCGAATCCGCGAAATGGCTCGTACTCGCGATGCCGCACTCTTGGGTCTCGGCCTCGGGCTTCAACTCCTCACACGTCCCTACGAGCTCATCTTTCTTGTCTTGAGCACAGCTCTATTCCTGCTTCCTTCATTTCGCAAGATCCCATCACTCACTCCGACGCTGCTCCTGCTACTCCCCGCCATCGCGCTCACTCTTTTGCACAACAAGCAGGTTACCGGCAGTTGGACGACGCTGCCCTACATGCTCAGCCAGTATCAGTACGGCGTTCCTACAACATTTACCTTCCAGCTCAATCCAATCCCCCATCGCCAGCTTACGCGCGAGCAACAACTCGATTACGAAATCCAATCGCAGGTTCACGGAGTCTCGACCGACACAGTTGCGGCGTTTTGGGAGCGCTTTGTCGGCCGGGTTCGTTTTTATCGCTTTTTCTTTCTAGCGCCGCTCTACCTCGCGTTGCCGGCTTTCCTCCTCTCGCTCCGCGAACGCCGGTACCTGTTCATACTTCTGACGATTTTCATTTTCAGCCTCGGCGTCAATTTCTATCCGTATTTCTACACGCACTACATAGCCGCTGTTGCCTGTTTGTTTGTGCTTATCAGTGTTACGGCGCTCGAGCGCTTGAGCCGGCTCAATCTTCGCGGGTCGCCTGTCGGCGAAACATCCTCGCGTCTCATCGTGTTTCTCTGCGTGGCCCATTTTGTCTTTTGGTACGGTCTTCATTTCTCCCGTAACGGGCCGCTCTACGGCGCGATGACCCCCTACGAAACCTGGGACGCAATCAACCATGACGATCCTGACGGCCGCATCGCGATCAATAGGCGGCTTTCACAGGCCCCTGGAAAGCAACTGGTTTTTGTCCGCTATTATCCGCCGCATCAATTTCAGGAGTGGGTCCACAATGCTGCCGACATCGACGCAGCGCGAATAGTTTGGGCTCGCGACTTGGGCCCGGGAGAAAACCAGAAACTCCAGCATTACTACCCCGACCGCACCGCCTGGTTGCTCGAACCCGACTTCCACCCGCCGAGGCTTAGGCCGTTAAATTAGAAATATGCAGTGACATCAGGTGCCGAAGGTCGCAGACTTTCCAATGATAAGATTGTTCCATAGAAGGTCAATCCATGGATTCCCGCCGTAAGTTCATCGGCGCGATGGCCACCGGCATCGCCACTACGCTCGCCTCGTCGCAGGGCGTGCTGGGTGCCAACGATCGCGTTCGCATGGGAGTCATCGGCGTCGGCGACCGCGGGACCGAACTAGTTCATTGGGCTCTTAACTGTCCGAACGTCGACCTCGTAGCTTTCGCGGACATCTACACCAGGCGACTTACCGACGCTAAGAGGCTCGTCCCAGGTGCGACCACTTATCTCGATCACCGTCGCCTGCTCGACGACAAGTCGATCGACGCCGTCGTTATCGCCACTCCCCAACACTTGCATTGCGAACATTTCGTCAACTCGATTCAAGCCGGCAAGCACGTCTATCAGGAAAAGACGATGGCCTTCACGATTGATCACGCCAAGCGTATGCGGTCCGTTTACCATAGCGCCCCTAATCTAACCGTCCAGGTCGGCCACCAATCCTGTTCTTCGGGCCAAATGCGCGACGCTCTCAATTTCCTTGCCACCGGCTATGTCGGAAAAGTAACGGCCGTTCGCATGCACATGTACCGCAACACACCGCACGGCAAGCCCCAGTGGGCGCGGCCGGTTTATCCCGACATGAATCCCGAGAACGTCCTCTGGAGTTCCTTTCTCGGCGAGGCCCCGAAGCACGATTTCGATGCCAACCGCTACATTAACTGGCGATTCTTTTGGGACTATTCCGGCGGCAACGTCTACGAAAACATGTGCCACCAGCTTTCGTTCTGGTACAGAGCGCTCAACCTGCAGATTCCCAAAGCCGTAACCATGACTGGTGGTACCTACCTGTGGAAAGACGGCCGCGAAGTTCCCGACACCATGAACGTCGCCTTAGAGCAGCCCGAAGAGATTCTTGTTACTTGGGACTCTGCCTTCGGCAATAACCAGCTCGGCGTGGCAGAGGACGTGCTTGGCACGGACGGCACGATCTCGAGGGGTCCATCGCTTCGATACTCTCCCCAAAAGGTGAATCGCCCGGACGGAACCGAAATGATCGGTCGCAGCACCGCCTCCGGCAACGCGCACATGCAGAATTTTGTGGACTGCATCCGCAATGGCAAAGAACCGAACTCTCCGTTCGATTTGGGATATCGCGTCTCCGTCGCCTGCTGCATGGCCGTGGAAAGCTACCGTCAGGACCGCACTATCCGTTGGGATCCCCAGAAAGAAGTGATCGTCTGATCCCCCGATGGAATTCGATTACACGCCAGAGCAGATCCATCTTCGTAAAACGGTCCGAGAGTTTGCTGAAGCCGAGATAGCGCCTCACGTGCTGGAGTGGGACGAAGAGCAGATCTTTCCACTCGACGCTTTCAAGAAAGCCGGCCAGCTTGGTTTCCTGGGGGCCATATTCCCGGAAGATCTCGGCGGCGCTGGGCTCGGCTACATCGACTACTCCATCATCATGGAGGAAATCTCGCGTGTCGATCCTTCCTTCGGACTGATCGTCGCGGCGCACGTTTCCCTTTGCACGAATCACATTTTTGTCGCTGGCAATGACGAGCAACATAAGAAATATATTCCGAAGCTAGCGGCCGGCGAATGGATCGGCTGCTGGGGACTCACCGAACCTGAATCGGGTTCCGATGCTGGAAGCATGCGAACCAAGGCCGTTAAACAAGGCGAGTGCTGGGTGTTAGACGGTAGCAAGACCTTCATTACGAACGCGCATTACGCCGACGTTTGTGTCGCCATGGCGATGACGGACCGCGCCGCCTCGCAGCGCGGTGTTTCCGCTTTCATCCTGGAAAAGGGCGTGCCTGGCTTTCGATATGGCAAGAAAGAAAACAAACTCGGAATGCGTTCCAGCGTGACAGGCGAACTTATCTTCACCGATTGCCGGGTGGCCGGGACCCAGATGGTCGGCAAGCCGGGCGAAGGCTTCGTCGACAGCCTGCGTATTCTCGACGGCGGCCGCATTTCCATCGCCGCTCTAGCACTCGGTACGGCCCAGGGAGCCTTCGAAGCAGCGCTGAAATATTCCAAGCAACGCAGACAGTTCGGCCGGCCGATTTCAGAATTCCAGACGATCCAGAACAAGCTGGCTGATATGGCCACCGAAATCGATGCTGCCCGCCTGCTCACTTATCGCTCCGGCTGGATGAAAGACCAGGGCCAGCGCGTGACCAAAGAATCCTCGATGGCAAAGCTATTCGCTTCCGAGGTCGCCGTTCGCGCCGCTAATGAAGCACTCCAGATTCACGGGGGCAATGGCTTCATGAAGGATTACCCGGTCGAGAAATTCTATCGCGACGTTAAGCTCTGCACCATCGGCGAAGGAACCAGTGAGATCCAGCGTCTGGTCATCGCGCGTCAACTACTTAAGAGTTGATGACCGACCAGTCTAGGAAAATCCTGGCCGGCGATCCTCGAGCCTTAGCTCGCACGGCCACCGCAATCGAGAATCGGTCGCTCAACGCAGAGCCATTGCTTAAAGAGCTTTTTCCCCATACCGGAAAAGCCACCGTGATCGGAATTACCGGCTCGCCCGGCGTTGGCAAGAGCACGCTGGTCGATCGACTGGTCCATGAGCTTCGCGGGGAAAGAAAACAAGTGGGCGTCATTGCCGTCGATCCAACCAGCCCCTATACCGGCGGCGCAATCTTGGGCGACCGCATCCGCATGCTCAACCACCACGCTGATCCCGGAGTCTTCATTCGATCCATGGCCACCCGTGGTTGGCTGGGCGGGATCGCAGCGGCTACCACCGATATGGTTCTGCTGCTCGACGCTGCCGGCAAGGACATTGTGCTCGTCGAAACCGTTGGAGTCGGTCAGGATGAAGTGGAAATCGCGAAGCTCGCCGATGCGACCATCCTAGTCCTGGTTCCGGGAATGGGCGACGACGTGCAGGCCATCAAGGCCGGTATCATGGAAATTGCCGACGTTTTTGTGATCAACAAAGCAGACCAACCCGGCGCGGACCGTCTGGAGCGCGAGATCAAAGCGATCCAAAGTCTCTCCACTCGCAAAGACGGCTGGGTTCCGCCGGTGGTTCTAACTACTGCCACCGATGGGCACGGCATAGCTGAGACTCTTGCCGCTGTACGATCGTTCCTGGCGCGCGGTGGTGCGAAAGATCGAGCCGTTGCTAACTGGCATCTGCGGCTCCGCGAAATGCTGCGAGAAAGGCTGCTTGCACGCTTCTCGAATATCGATTTCCGAGCGGCCGCAGAAAAGGTCGCCTCGCGGCAGGAAAATCCATACTCAATCATCGATGGCTGGCTCAAACACTCTGAAGATTGATCACCTCGGCATCGCGGTGCGATCACTCGATACCGCGCTGGCCTTCTACGAAAAGCAGCTCGGCTTTTCCGTCGGTCTGCGTGAAACAGTCAAGCAGGAAAAAGTGAATGTCGCTATGCTACCTGCCGGCGAATCGCGCATCGAACTGCTCGAGGCCACTCAAGAGGATTCGGTGATCGCGAGGTTCATCGACAAGCGCGGTGAAGGATTGCACCACGTCGCCGTCAAAGTACCCGACCTCGCGGGTGCCGTTGCCCGCCTCAAATCCAGCGGAGCACGCTTGTTAAACGATCCCCGGCCTGGCGCCGGCGGCCATCTTTATGTCTTTGTCCATCCTTCATCAACCGGCGGTGTCTTGCTGGAACTCATACAGGAATGAAACGAACTATCTGAAAATGAAACCATCGATCGGTATTATCGGCGGCAGCGGATTGTACTCCATGCCGAGCTTCGAAATACAACAGGAGCTGATTATCGACACGCCTTGGGGCCCGCCTTCCGAAGCGTATGTCATCGGAAAATTGGCGTCGAAAGAGGTCGCTTTTCTTGCCCGCCATGGCAGAGGCCATCGCATCTCGCCTTCCGAGCTGAATTTCCGCGCCAACATTTACGGCTTCAAATCGCTCGGAGTCGAGCGGATCATTTCGCTCAGCGCCGTCGGCTCTCTAACCGAAAAACATCCGCCGCTCAAATTCGTGATCCCCGATCAGTTTTTCGATCGCACGCGCGATCGCGTTTCCACTTTTTTCGGCGAGGGATTGGTGGCGCACATCAGCTTCGCCGATCCGGTTTGTCCTCAGCTTTCTGAAGCAGTGCGGAAATCGTGTGTCGCGGTTGGCGTCGACGTCGCAAAGGGTGGCACCTATCTTTGCATGGAGGGGCCAGCCTTTTCGACGAAAGCCGAATCGAACGTCTATCGCTGTTGGGGCATGGATGTGATCGGCATGACCAACCTCCAGGAGGCCAAGCTGGCTCGTGAAGCCGAGATTTGTTACGTAACGATCGCGATGGTTACCGATTACGATTGCTGGCACGAAGAGCACGACGCCGTGACCGTCACTAACATCCTCGCGAACCTGAGCAAGAATGCGGAGAATGCTTGTAAAGTAGTGGCCGCCACGGTGGCAAGCATGCCGCCCATGCGCGAATGCAAGTGTGGCGCCGCGCTCTCACACGCGTTAATCACCGATCGGAACGCGGTTCCGGAAGCTACCCGGAAAAAACTGGAGCTGTTGGTTGGAAAATACCTCGGCTGACTCCCTGGCGCGTGAACTCCTGAAGCATTGCTTGGCCGGCTCGCCCTATCCTGAGCATCTTCTGGATCAACTGCTGGTGGGCGATCGCAGCCGCGCTTTGTTTCGCATTGTAGTGGAGCGCCTGGCCGATCTTTTCGACCCACGCCTCTGCGGCGTGTACGCCGATCTTTTCTCGCAAGTCATCGCGCGCCGCATTCCCGATTTGCATGCCGAACATATCCTGGCACGCTATGACCGGGTGCGCCGGCGCCGAAAGTTCGACCGCAACCCCGCCGCCATTCAAAATGTGTTCGTGTTATCGCGCGTCACATTGGGCGCCGACGTTGCGATCACCAGCATTATGCTGAACGCGGCCAAGCGGTGCTTTCAGAACGCCCAGATTTACTTCGTTGGACCGCAAAAAGCCTGGGAGCTCTTCGCGGCCGATCCACGATTGGCCCACATCTCCATCCCCTATGGCCGTGGCGGATCACTCGATGATCGTCTTTCGATCTGGCCGTCGTTGCGCGAAATGCTATCTAAACCGGCCAGCATTGTCATCGATCCCGACTCCCGCCTCACGCAGTTGGGACTTCTACCAATCTGTCCGGAAGGCGATTACTATTTCTTCGAGAGCCGCTCGTATGGCAGCGATAGCGATGAGCCGCTCTCGCTGCTAGCGCGCCGCTGGGTTTCAGAAACATTCGGGGTCACCGACGTGCGGCCGTATATTCACACCGGTCTCGATGCCACTGCTTTCGCCACCACAGTGAGCTTCGGCGTCGGTGAAAATCTCGAAAAACGACTTCCCGACCCCTTCGAAGAAGAACTGCTCGGCCATCTTCCGCGGCCGGTTCTGATCGACAAGGGCGCCGGAGGTGAAGAAGCGCGCCGTGTGGAGCGCGCTGTGGCTCGCGCCGGCCCTGGCGTCGCGATGTGGGACGGTTCTTTCGCGGGCTTCGCCGCCCATATCGAACGCAGCCAATTGTATGTTGGGTACGACTCCGCTGGCGGCCACGTCGCTGCGGTGTGCGGCGTTCCCTTGATCAGCATCTTCACCGGGTTCGCCTCCGAGCGGATGTTCCAGCGCTGGCGTCCCACTGGTCCCGGAAAGATCATCATACTTCGCGCCGATCAATTCACCGGGGCGACTGCCTTGACCAAAGCTGTTATTCGATCATTATGAAGGTGCGGCGCGCTGATTATTTCTTCTGAGACTTGTCTTCTGACGGCTTTTCCTTGGTCTCGTCGTCCGGCAGGGGCGCAGGCGTCTCAGTGTCAAACTTAATCGAGCTACCTGTCTCGAATTTGCGATACAAGCGGAACTCTGTCTCGTTCTTAGTACTCTCTCGCGACCGGCTGGCGACCAGGACCGATTTCAACGGCAACAAGTATTCGCCGTCAGCGATCTTTTCGAAGTCATAATCGAGTGTTTGATGAGAATCTCGTACAGGAAACGTGTCCGGAAGGTTGTATGGATCCAGCGTTAGCTTGGTTATCATCTTCGTGTCCTCGTCGACGTAGACGAGCCCGCGATAGGCGGGAACAATGTCCAAATTGTTCTCGACAATCATGTGATACCGCGAGAACTCTTGCTCTATGTCGTACGCAAACACGTAGGTCTTCCGGCCGCGCAAAGTTCCCCAGTGATCCCAAGAAAAACGGGCATGGCTTTCCGGTTCGAAGATCTCCTTCATCATCGTGCCGAATTCACCCGCCGACGTTGTGCCGCCGAAAGACTCCATCGATTTGTTGGTCACGGGCTGGTCGTTATGCAGGATAACCTGATAATCCTCCTTTTGCCCGTCATAGGTCAGGCGCGTGGTGATTGTGTCGGCGTGATACCAGTTGTCCTTACCTTTGGGATCGAAACTGCGGCGCGTCACCTGAACACAGATGAAGTTCGGCAGATTCTTGGTATAGTTCATCACGTATTCACGCGCTTCGTCGATAATCTTGGCCTGCTCAATTGAACTCGGCGGAGGCGGCGGCACATAGACGGGCTTCGGAGGCGGCGGTGCGGCGGCGGGCAGCGTGGCAGACGTATTACTTAGCAAGCGCAGAGCTGCAACCGTTTTGGCTCCCGCTCCCATGCCTTGCAGTTCCTCCACCGTCTTGTCATCCAGCTTCTCGGCCATCTTTACGTGGTGGAGATAATCGGCCACATCTTTATCGGGCGTCTTGAGTTGAATGGCTGAGCGGATGAAGGTCGTCAGTTTATCAACCGTCAGGCTCATATCCGCGGCGCCGAGCCCGATCACGGCGGCGAAAATTAACACATACCGCATATTAATATTGTGCCTCAGCTTCACCCCGAAAGGAGGTGCGCCAGGGCCTCTGGCAGTTCCGGATAGTGGAACCGGAAACCGGCGGATTGTGCCGCTTTCGGGACAACCCGCTGGCTGCCGAGGATGACCTCGGCCATTTCGCCGAACAGGAGCTTGAGTGCGAATCGGGGCACCGGAAAAACGGCCGGACGATGCAGCGCGGCTGCAAGCTCCTGAGTGAACTCAGCGTTGGTGACCGGGTTCGGGGCGGTAGCGTTGAGAGGTCCGCGGATCGCGGACTTCTCGAGTGCAAACCGAATCAGGCCGATCACGTCCTCAACGTGAATCCACGACATCCATTGATGCCCCGAAGCCAGGCGTCCGCCGAGACCAAGCCGAAAAGGAAGCAGCATCTTGGCAAGCGCGCCCCCGTCTTTGCCAAGCACCATGCCAAACCGCAGCGGCACCACTCGAATTCCTAGCGCTTCGGCCTTTTCACCAGCTTGCTCCCAGTCGGCCACGACTTGTGCGAGGAAGTCGCTGCCAGGGTTTGATGTTTCCGTAAGCACTTCGTCGCCGCGCGATCCGTAATATCCGATCGCCGAGGCGCACACGAGCACCTGCGGGCGGTGCGATTGCTTAGACAGTGCACCTACCAGATTCCCCGTTCCATCGACGCGGCTGCTGCGAATGCGCTGTTTCACCTCTGGCGTCCATCGCTGTGCCACCGTTTCGCCCACCAGGTGAACGACTGCGTCCGCCGATGCCAGGCTCTTGTGCGGCGGCTCGGCGTGCGTGGAACCCCACTCCGAGAAGCGGACGGCTTGCGGAAGACTGCCGCTGCGCTTTCTTCCGAGGGCGTGAACGCCGTGCCCATCCTCCAGCAGCGCTTGGACCAGCCGCTGACCGATGAAACCCGTGGCGCCGGTGACGGTAACGTTCATCGAACACATTCTACGCCGCGCACGTAGGCGTCGACGTCGGTCTTGCGGCGCATGCCGTCATACGACATGTAGCGCACCTGTCCGAAGATGGGCCGCACCATCCAGGGGCGATCATGCAGGCCGAAGCACCAAAGGATGTTCGTATATGTATTGGGATCACGTCCGTCCAGGGCATAGCGATCGTTCAAGTAGATCATCGTGGCCAGCGCTTCTTCCGGAGTCTCTGTCCATTCGATAATCTTCTTGCCCCAATACATTCGGTAGTAGCCGTGGATTTTTCCGGAACACAGCAGTTCCTTTTGAGCCGCGTTCCAAAGCGGATCGTGTGTTGCGCAACTTTCGAACTGCTCTCGCGAGTAAATCGGAGCGCGCTGGTCGCTCGCGTGTTTGGCGAGCGTTTTCCGGGCCCAATCCGGAAGGCTGCGCAGCGATTGTTGATCTTCGGTGAAGCAGGCGAAGTTGAAAGCCAGCTCCCGTCGAACGATTAACTCTTCCAGGAAATCATCGGCGATGAGCTTATGCTCGCGCGCGTGTCGTTCAGCCGCCAGCGCTACTTCAAGCGACGAGATGTGGCCGAAATGAAGGTATGGACTGAGCCCAGACGTTGCCTTCGCGGAAGGTTCGTTGTGCAAGCTACCGTAACGGTGGAGGCTGTCCTGCAGGAAAGTGTTCAGACGCCTTTTGGCCTCGCCCGAACCGCCGTGAAATTCCGGCGAGGGTCGGACGCTGTGGTCGATCTCGCAAGACGCGACCAGTTCAGGTATGTTCGATCTGGTCACGCGCGTGTTTAGAGCGGGCAGCTTGGCTTGAAATTTACGGCGCACGTTCACCGCGGGCGGAGGCGTCAGATATCGCGGCAGGAGCTTACGGATTTTGGGACGGATCGTGTAGGCAGCGTATTCGCGCTTTTCGAATCGCCGCATGGGAACGATACAACTGGAATCGACGGCGTGATACGGAATGTCGACCTTGGCTGGCACTCGAGCGTTGTGGGAGCGGGCAATAAACGTTGGATAGTCATCGCTGACTATCGCCGCAGCGTCCTGAGCCACCCGGTATAGCGCATCATTCGGATCGCTGAGCTCGCGCCGCAAATGAAAAACATAGCCGATGCCCAGCTCGCGCAGGCGTTGTTCTGTGTCGGGAACACCTTGCAGAATGAAAGTGTGAAGGCGGTCACTCGCGAAAGGGTAAGAACAAGTGAGGCCCTCATAGAACAGCAAGGGCAGCCCGCGGTCATTCGCAAGCTGCGCGGCGTACGCGAGGGCATGATTAAAATCGACGCGGCGATTCATCTGCGCCCAATACAGCACGTATTGTGCTCCAGCCCGGAACGATGCTTGATTCAGGCGCTGAACACGATAGTCCACTCCTTCCATGATGCTCGTTTACGCGGGGCCGCTACAATAAGTGTTTGTAGCTATGCGAGCCTGGAACCGGGCCAAATTGCTGTGGGGCTACCTGCGGCACAAACCGACGCTTAACGCGCTGCCGGTGGAGTACATCGTCGAAACCACCGCCAAATGCAATTTGTATTGCCCGATGTGTCCGCGTGAAACTTATAAGCAGCCAAAAGAGGACATGACAGAAGAGATTTTCACGCGGCTGGTCGAAGAGTCGGGGCGCAGCGCCGAGCACATGATGCTGATCGGGCTGGGCGAACCCTTTATGGATCGCCAGATTTTCGATCGCATCTCGTATTGTGCGCGTCACAATATTTCGACGCTGCTGTCAACGAACGGCACTTTTTTCGACGAGAAGACCTGCGCGCGGCTGCTCGACACGCCGCTCGAGCACATTACCCTGAGTTTCGACGGGGCGACCAAAGAGTCATACGAATATTATCGGAAGGGCGCCAAGTTCCAGAAGGTTCGCGACAACTTTGTGCGATTTGCGCGCATGAAGCACGAGCGCGGAGCTAAAGTGCAGGTAGTCGTCCAGATGGTGCGGATGGAACGGAATGCTGGGGAAGTAGAAGATTTCATCCGTTTCTGGACCGGGGTGTCGGGCGTCGACCAGGTTCGCATCAAAGAGGACGAGACCAATCTGTTGCAGCCCGAGGCGGGACATACGGCGAAAGACTGGAAGCATCCTTGTCACTATCTGTGGCGCGGGCCCATGTATGTGAAGCATAACGGCGACGTCTATCCATGCTGCCAGAGCTATATGTTGGATGGACGGCCGGTGGGAAATGTCGCGGCGCAATCTCTTCCCGAAATCTGGAATTCGCAAGAGATGCAGCGCATGCGGAGTTCGCACGCCGAGGGCCGTGCGGGAGAGATCGCAATCTGCTCACGCTGCTGCACCACGATTCCGCATCCGTTGTTAGTTGCAGGAAGCCTGCTCTTGCATGGTCGGACAGTCCGACGGTTGTTGCCGTGGGTCGAACGCATGGTTTATTTTTCGAAACTGCCGCGGAGGCTTTTGACGCCGGTAAGCAAGAGCGCGCCCGCGCGGGAGCTTGTGCAGATCGATACGGAACGGAAGTGAGTAATGTTCGCGATGATAGAATAGCGGATCATGAGACGCTCACCAGCCACCGGAATAGCCGCCGCAATGCTGGTCACGGCCGGAGCGTGCGTGGCATTTCAGACGAAGCCAGATTTGCCCTACACCGCGATCGAGCATCCGGAATTCATCCCGGTTTCACAAGTCACTTTTATAACCGATCGCGATCGTTTGATCGGCGTGACTGATGGCAAGATCGCCAAGGCTTATCCAGGCGGAATCCTCGCACAGCATGGCTTAGTGCAGGACAAACTCACAGGCGGACCGATCGCCGTCACGTGGTGAAGCTACTGCAACACAGCTCTCGTGTTCAGGGCTGAGGGGCAGGGCAAAGAGCTCCATTTTGAAAATGCGGGCGTGATTGGCGGTAATGAAGTCTTCCGCGATCGTGAGAGTGGCAGCCGCTGGCAGCAGTCAAGTCTGGAAGCCATTTCGGGGCCGATGAAGGGCGAGCACCTCAAGCTATATCCGTTCCTGCTGACGAACTGGGGCGAGTGGCGCAAACTGCATCCCGATACGGTTGTGCTGAAGCCCCTCCCCGGCTATGCGGAACGCATTCGGGAGTACAACAAGCGGGTGTTAGAGGGCTTGTCGCAGCGCGGGTCGGCTCCTGATGGAGTGTTGCGCTCCGATAAGCGGCTTCCTCCGAAGACCATGATCCTTGGCCTGGATGCCGGAGGCGCCCACACTGCCTTCCCGCTAAACACGCTCCGCGAGACGCGGGTGATCAACGAGCCGCTTGGCAGCGAACCAATTGTGGTTGTGCATCAACCGGGCTCGGATACCACCACCGCATTCTCCTCGCGTCTCAATGGCAAAGTGCTGAAGTTCGAAGCTGCAAATGCGGCAGCCACAGAACTCACTGACCTGGAGACGCATTCCCGATGGAATCCTTATGGCCACTGCATCTCCGGCAGTTTGGCGGGTTCGAATCTGAGGTCGCTCATCCTCGAACCGGAGTACTGGTTCGCATGGTCGGAATTCCATCCGGACACGACCATCTACGCACCCGTGCATTAGTGCGCGCCAGTCGCTGGACCAGGCATCGTTAGAGTCGCACCCTTCTTAGCGAAGATCAGCGCCAGAAGTCTCGCCGGCTCGGTGCTGCTGGCGTTCTTCGAAACCTCATGCGTAGCGCCGGGCGGCTCATAGAACATCTCTCCGGCTTTATAAACCCGCTCGGCTTGGCCAGAGATCTTGGTGACGACGGCGCCTTCCAGCACGTACGCCAAAACGAAACCGGCATGATGGTGCGGCGGACCCACGCGCCCTGGCGGGTACGGTACGTGGCTGACCGTCACTTGCCAGTCGTCCATGGTTAGGTTGGGAAGATCGTGTACAAAAACTGCGTTCGGATCAGCCTGCCCCTTTTGAGTCTGGGCGCTGCCGGCGGCTTCGGTTAGAAGGGCGAGTGCGGCGGCAAGAGCATCGCGACGAGTTGTCATGACATATGATACTAGCGCAGGGGACCGCATCCAGCATGAAAAGCCGACTCTAGTGTGGCTTGGCTTCACCGTCGTACTCTTAGCGGTAAGCACCTACATTCCGATCTTTACTCTCTTTGCCGCCACACGAGACATCCCGTGGGTGAACTACTTGCTCTTTCTCGCC
>Ga0335078_10009532_pt1 | contig 14391 bp, 16 predicted proteins | sample Lox_Sample_32_FD_206711 | JGI IMG/M metagenome (GOLD analysis project Ga0335078, IMG submission 206711) | Soil microbial communities from Loxahatchee National Wildlife Refuge, Florida, United States - Lox_Sample_3.2 | ecosystem: Environmental > Terrestrial > Soil > Wetlands | place: USA...
CGCGCCGCCGCCGCCTCCTCGCCGCCCGGCACCAGCACCAGCACCTCCGCGCCGGGGATGCCCTCGCGTTCCGACAGCGCCGCGATCGAGCGGCTGGCCACCGCGCGCGCGCCGCGCTCGGCCACCGCGCGCACGCGCCCGCGCCAGCCCTCGTCGGTGGGCGTCTGCGGGTGCGCGCGAGCAACCAGCATGCTCGCGCCGTCCTCGATCGCGAGCGACAGGTCCTTCGCGCGCTCCAGCAGCGCCGCGCGATCGCTCAGCTCGCGGCGCAGGATCGCGCGCAGGAAGTCCGCGGCCGCCGTTTCCGAGACGCGCTCGGGCGCGCGCACGCGCTCCACCTCGGAGGCGATCATCGTCAGCAGCAGCCTGCGCATCGAGTCGCCCGGCTCGGTCTTGGCGCGCATGTGCAGCGTGCCCACCACCGTGTCCGCCACGCGCAGCGGCGCGCTGCTCACGCCCTCGCCGCCCGACAGCAGCGCGCGCTCCTCCGCCGGCGAGCGCGCAGCCACCGCCAGCGTCGCCCCCCAAGCGTCCGTCACCGCCAGGCTCGCGTCAAGCGCCCGCGCCGCCGCGCGCACCACCTCGGGCAGGCCCGCGCCCGACTCGACCGCCTCGGTGATCGCGTCGAGCGCAGCCAGATCTGACACGCCGGTCAGCCCCAGAAGTAGACGGCCGCAAGCGCGCCGACCACCCCCACGCCCAACAGCACGGCCAGCACGTACAGCGACAGCACCGCTGCGGCCACCCGCTGCCACATGCGCGAGTAGCACGACACCACCGGCACCAGGATCAGCCCGGCGAACAGCGCCAGGCTCACCACGCCCGCGCCGATCGCCACCAGCTCGTTGATCTGCGACCTAGTCATCGAATCCGCCCGGATTGTTACGCACGGAGCCGTCGTCCGCGCGGGCGAACGCCGCCTGCACCGACACCGCGCAGACCGGCGGCGGTGTGCGCTCCGCCAGCAGCGACTCCGCCGCGCGCGCCCGTTCCAGCGCGCCGTCGCCATCCGCCGCGCCGGCCGCGTCCGCGAACAGCCCGATCACCGTCGGACCCGAGCCGCTCACCAGCGCGTGCTGAGCGCCCGCCTCGCGCGCCTGCGCCAGCGCCTGCGCGATCGGCGGGCACAGCGACGCCGCCGCCCGCTGGAGGTCGTTGTGCAGCAGCTCGGCGTCCGGGGGCAGCGGCGCGCCGTGCGCCAGCGCCGCCTCGAGCGCCCGACCGCGCTCCCGCAGCGCCCGCGCCGTTCGCGTCAGCGCGAGCGTGTCCGCCTGCGCGTACACCGCCGCCGTGGACAGCTCCGCGTCCAGCGCCAGCACCAGCACTGCCAGCCGCGAGCGCGGCGGCAGCAGCTCGCGCAGGCGCTCGCCGGCCCCGCTCGCCAGCCAGCGCCCCGGCGCGATCTGCGCCGGCACGTCCGCCCCCAGCTCGCCGCCCAGCTCGCGCAGCAGCCGCTCGTCCCCCAGCCCCGACGCGCGCTGCGCCAGGCGCAGCGCCGCCGCCGCGTCCGCCGAGCCCCCAGCCAGGCCCGCCGCCAGCGGGATGCGCTTGGCGATGCGCAGCCGCTGCGGCGGCGCGTCCCAGCCCGTCGCAGCGCGAAACGCGCGCAGCGCCCTCGCCGCGAGGTTGTCCGCGCTCGCGCCCGGCACCCCCGGGCACAGCACCTCGTCGCGCTCGCCGCGGTCGTCCGCCTGCTCGCGCTCGCCGCCCACGCGCCGTTCCGGCCCCGGCGCCGCGCCTGCCGGTTCGAGCGTCAGCTCGTCCGCCAGCGAGATCGACTGCATCACGCTCACGAGCTCGTGCCTGCCGTCGCTCGCGCGCTTCGGGCCCACGAACAGGCCCAGGTTGATCTTCGCCGGCGCCAGCTCGCGCAGCACGCTCACGCTCACAGCCCCAGCGCGTCCGCGAGCGCGCGGAACTCCTCCGGCGACAGGCGCTCCGCGCGCGCGTCCGCGCGCTGGCCGACGCGCTCCAGCGCCGAGCGCACCTGCTCGCGCGCGAGCGGCGCCCCCGCCAGCGCGAGCGAGCCCGCGAGCGTCTTGCGCCGGTGCGCGAACGCGCGGCTCACCAGCCCGCGCAGCGCCGGGCTCGCCCCCTCGCCGCGGCGGCGCATGCGCACCAGCACCGAGTCCACGTTGGGCACCGGGTGGAACACCGTGCGCGGTATCGCCCGCAGCACCTTCACCTCGCACGCCAACTGCGCCAGCACCGACGGCGCCCCGTAGGCCGCGGTTCCCGGCGCGGCGGCCAGGCGCTCGCCCACCTCGCGCTGCACCATCGCCACCCACAGGCTCACGCCCGCGAGCTGCTCGACCGTGCGCAGCAGCACGCTCGCCGCAACGCCGTAGGGCAGGTTGGCCACCACCTTGCCAGGCGCCGGGTCCAGCGCCGCGAGGTCCAGCGCGATCGCGTCGGCCCAGTGCACCGTCACGTTCTCGTGCGCGTCCGTCGCGTCGCGCAGCGCCTCGCGCAGGCGCGTGTCGATCTCCACCACGTGCACGTGCGCAGCCTCCTGCGCCAGGCGCTCCGACAGCACCCCCAGGCCGCCGCCCACCTCGAGCACCACGTCCCGCGGCGACAGCTCCGCCGCGCGCGCGACCACGCCCAGGATGTTGGAGTCGATCAGGAAGTTCTGGCCCAGCTCGCGGTCGGGGCGCACGCCGAAGCTGCGCATGCGCCGCAGGCTCGGCTGGGTGGGGCCGGGCGGCTGCTCACCCGGGGGCTTGCGCTCTGCCACCGCACTCACCTGCGCCCCGTCATGGGCCGTTCCAGCCGAACACCCGCGCGGCGTTGCGCGTCACCGCCGCGTCCAGCTCGGCGAGGCTCACGCCCCGCAGCTGCGCGAGGAACGCCGCGGTGTGCGCCACGAACGCCGGCTGGTTGCGCTGCTTCCTGACGGCCTGCGGGGTCAGGTACGGCGCGTCGGTCTCCACCAGCAGCAGCTCCTCCGGCACGCTCAGCGCCGCCCGCGCCAGCTCGGCGGCGCTCCTGTACGTGACGTTGCCCGCGAACGAGATCGCATAGCCCCGCCGCACGCACTCCTCCACGTGCTCGGGCATCGAGAAGCAGTGCATCACCACGCTCACCCCCTGCGCCTGCTCGGCAAGCTGCGCCAGCGTGTCCTCCGCGGCCGCGCGCGTGTGGATCACCAGCGGCTTGCCCGTCTCGCGCGCCAGCCGTATCTGCGCGGCGAACGCGCGCCGCTGGTCCGCGCGCGGCGCCGTGTCGCGGTAGTAGTCGAGCCCCGTCTCGCCGATCGCCGCGCAGCGCTCGTGCGCCGCCAGCGCGCGCAGCTCCGCCAGGTCCGAGTCGTCGAAGCCCCGCGCCGAGTTGGGATGACGCCCCACCGCCGCGAACACCTGCGGGAAGTCCTCCGCCGCCGCCAGCTCCGCGCGGCAGGACACGCCGTCGATGCCCACGCTCAGCATGCGCGTCACGCCGGCGGCGTCCGCCGCCGCCACCAGCTCCGCGTTGGGCTGCTCGCACAGGTGCAGGTGGGTGTGGGAGTCGATCACGCTCGCGCGGGGGTGGGCGGGTCAGATCATCGAGACTTCGGGAACAGCGACTCCAGCTGCCCGATCGGCTGGGCGCCCGCCGGCGCGGCCTGCCAGCGCGCGCCGTCCAGCGAGCGGCCCTCCGCGCCCAGCGCCGCCAGCAGCCGCTCGGCGCTCACGGGCAGGTACGGCGTCAGCAGCACCCCCAGCACGCGCAGGCCGCCGACGAGCGTGCACAGCACGCCGTCGAGCTCATCCGCGCGCCCTGGGTCCTTGGCGAGCTGCCACGGCGCGCTCTCCTCCACGTAGCGGTTGAGCCGCCGCACGCGCTGCCAGATGACCTCCAGCGCGCCCGTCAGCTCCGCGCGGTCGATCAGCCATTCCACCTCCTCGCGCAGGCCCGCGAAGTCCGCGTCGAGCTGCGGATCCAGCTCCGCGGCGGGCACCGCGCCGTCGCGGTAGCGGTGCACCATCGCGATCGTGCGGCTGGCGAGGTTGCCCAGCTCGTTGGCCAGCTCGCTCTCGTAGCGAAGCTCGAACGAGGCCGTCGACACCGACCCGTCCTGCCCGAACGGCACGTCGCGCAGCAGGTAGAAGCGCAGCGCGTCCGCGCCGTAGCGCTCGATCACCGCGAACGGGTCGAGCACGTTGCCCAGCGACTTGCTCATCTTCTCGCCGTCCATCAGCAGGAAGCCGTGCACGAACACGTGCCGCGGCAGCTCCAGCTCCGCGGCCATCAGCAGCGCCGGCCAGTACACGGCGTGGAAGCGCAGGATGTCCTTGCCGATCAGGTGGTAGTCGGCCGGCCAGAACGTCTGCGTGCGGTCGCTCTCGCCGGCGTAGGACAGCGCCGAGTAGTAGTTCAGCAGCGCGTCGAACCACACGTAGAAGACGTGCTCGGGGTCCCACGGCACCTGCACCCCCCACGTCAGCTTGTGGCGCGTCAGCGGCACGTCGCGCAGGCCCGAGCGGATGAACGACAGCGCCTCGTTGTAGCGCGTGCGCGGCGCCACGAAGTCCTCGCGCTCGTCGTACAGCGCCTCCAGGCGCTGCTGGAAGGCGGACAGCTTGAAGAAGTAGTTGTCCTCCTGCTCGCGCGTCAGCTGCACGTGGTGGATCGGGCACAGGTTGCCCGCGTCGATCTCGGCCTCCGCCTTGAAGTCCGCGCAGCGAGGGCAGTACCAGCCTTCGTAGGTGCCCATGTACACGTAGCCGTTCTCGCGCACCAGCTCCAGCACCCGCTGCACCGTCGCTTCGTGCTGCGCATCGGTGGTGCGGATGAAGAAGTCGTTGCTCGCGTGCAGCTGCGGCGCCAGCGCGCGGAAGCGCTCGGCGTTGCGGTCGGCCAGCTCCTGCGGCTCGACGCCCAGCGCGTGCGCCGCGTCCGCCACCGGCTCGCCGTGCTCGTCGGTGCCCGTCAGGAAGAACACCTCCTCGCCGCGCTGGCGGTGGTGGCGAGCCATCACGTCCGCCGCGATCGTCGTGTAGGCGTGGCCCAGGTGGGGCGCCGCGTTGACGTAGTAGATGGGGGTGGTGACGTAGAAGGACACGGAGGTAGCTGGACGCTAGCGGGGACCGATGAGCGTGGTGATCGCGGTGGACACGACTTAGCACGAACCGTGCACGCCTCTCACCCGTCCCCCGGCGCGTCCGTCAGCGCCGGGCGCGCACCAGCTCCCGGTACAGCTCGTTCGCGGCGGTCCCCGTCAGCCGCCCCACCACCCCCGCGGCGGCGCGCGGCTTGGCGCCCACCTGCACCAGCTCGCGCACAGCCGCCACCGCGTCCGCGCGCCCCACCTGTGCCTTGCCCGCGCCCGCGGCTGCGGCCGCCGCCCCGATCACCAGCGTCACCTCTCCGCGCGCGGGCTGCTCGCGGTAGTGCGCCGCCAGATCCGATGCGGGGCCGCGGCGCACCTCCTCGTGCAGCTTGGTCAGCTCGCGGCACACCGCCGCCGCCCGCTCCGGATCGTGCTCGGCCAGCAGCTCCAGCGTCCTCGCCAGGCGCCGCGGCGACTCGAACGCCACCAGCGTCTCCTCCGCCCCGCCCAGCAGCTCGCGCAGCTCCCGGCGCGCGCGCGGCAGGAACCCCACGAAGCGCCAGCGCTCGGCGGGCAGGCCGGAGGCCACCAGCGCGGTGGTCACCGCGCTGGGGCCCGGCAGCACCTCCACCGCGAGCCCCGCGCGCAGGCACGCCTGCACGAGCGCGAAGCCAGGATCGGACACCAGCGGGGCGCCCGCGTCCGACACCAGCGCCACCAGCGCGCCCGCGCCGATGCGCTCCAGCAGCTCCGCCGTGCGCGCGCGTTCGTTGTGCTCGTGCAGGCTCACGAGCCGCGCGGGGGCGGCCGCGGCGAGCCCGTGGCCCTCCCCTTGGGGGGAGACCCTGACGGGCGCACTCCCTTCGGGGGCACAGGCGGGCAGGCGGGCGAGCAGCAGGCCCGTGCGGCGCGTGTCCTCGCAGGCGATGACGTCGGCGCTGCGCAGCGTGTCGAGCACGCGCAGCGTCACGTCCTGCAGGTTGCCGATCGGCGTGGGGCACACGACGAGCCGCCCGACCGACGCGGCCGTGGTGGTCATCTCGCAAATATAGGGTCAAGCGTCCATGGCAGAGAAAGCTGACGAGCCGCCGCAGTACACGCGCTACCGCGCGCGGCCGCGGCTGCCCAAGGGAGGTTCGGGCACGGAGCGCGACGGCCTGCGCGGGCCGGGGCGGCTGCCGCCCGCGCCCGGGCGCGGCGGGCGCGACGGCGAAGCGCGCGCTCACGGCGGCATACGCACGGGCTGGCGCCGCTGGGCGACGCCCAAGCGCGCGGCGCTCGGCGTGCTCGCCCTGGCGTTCGGCTGGGTGGCGCTGTCGCTGCTGCTGTTCCTGGTCAGCTCCCACTTCGAGCGCACCTCGCTGCCGTCGAACGTCGCGGGCGTGCTCGACTCCTCCGGCTACCCGCTCACGTCGGCCAACAACATCCTCGTGCTGGGCTCCGACCGCCGCCAGAAGGACAGCAGGGAACCCGGCGCCGAAACCACCGGCTTCGGACGCTCGGACACGATCATGCTGATCCGCACCGGCGCCGGACACGCGGCGCGCCTGTCGATCCCGCGCGACACCGTCGTCGAAATACCCGGACACGGCCTGCAGAAGATCAACGCCGCGCACGAGTACGGCGGGCCGGCGGAGTCGGTGTCGGTGATCGAGCACTGGCTGGAAGTGCCCATCAACCACGTGGTGGAAGTCAACTTCGAAAACTTCCCGCAGCTGATCGAAGCGATGGGAGGCGTCACCTACACCGGCGGCTGCGTCATCTCCAAGCTCGACGGCGGCTCCGCGGACGGCGGCTTCACCCTGCGCCTCAGCGCGGGCAGCCACCATCTCGACGGCAAGGAAGCGCTGGCGCTGGCGCGCACGCGCGAGAACCTGTGCGCACCCAACGAGACCGACATCCAGCGCGAGGAACACCAGCAGGCGCTGTTCACGGACATGAAGAGCCAGCTGCTGTCGCCGACGAGCTTCCTGCGCCTGCCGTGGATCGCCTGGGACACGCCGCCGGCGATCATCTCCGACATGAGCGGCACGGAACTGCTGGGCATGTTCGCCGCGCTCGCCGTCACAGGCACGCCGCCCACGCACGTGCTGCTGCCGACCGGTCAGGTGACGCTCGCCGACGGTGAAGAAGGCCTGACGATCTCCGAACAGGCGCGCAAGGCCGATGTCGCTCGGTTCATGAGCGGCTGAGCGGGGCGCTCAGCTTTTCGCCGCCACCGGCTTGGAGCCGGCGGGCTTCGAGGAGTCCGCGCGCTTGCCGTCCGAGGAGCCCTTGGCGGCGCCGTCGCCCCCCGAGGGCTTCTCGCCGGAGGACTTCTCGCCGGAGGACTTCTCAGAGGACGACTTCTCGCCGCCCGCCTTCTCGCCGCCCGCCTTCTCGGCGGCCGCCGCGGCGGCCGTCTCGCGCTGGCGCGCGCGCGTGCCGTAGTCGGTGTTGTAGAAGCCCTTGCCCTTGAAGTGAACCGCGGGCGGATGCAGAACGCGCTCCACCGGCACGCCGGTGTCGGGGTCCACCTTCAGCGGATCGTCGCTGAAGCTCTGCTGCACCTCGAACGTGGTGCCGTCGGGGCGCCGGTACTCGTAGATCGGCATCGGCAGCGGATTATAGGAACGCGAACCGGTTGACAACAGGCGAGGTCCGCGGTCCGGATGCGCGCGGAGGGCTAATCGGTGAGCAGCGCTCGCGCGCAGGCGATGCCCGCGTCGATCGTCTCCGTGAAGTCGCGCTCGGGCTCCGTCAGCAGCCGCAGCGCGAAGCCGTCGCCCAGCGAGAACAGCACCTCGGCGACCGCTTCGGGCTCGGCGTGCAGGCGCAGCACGCCCTCGCGCTGCGCCGCAGCGAGCATCGCGGCGACGTGTTCGCGCGTGTTGCGCATCAGACCCGCGTACTCGACGGCGATGTCGGCGTTGCGGCGCGAAAGGGTGAACAGCTCGAACACCAGCGTCACGAAGTCAGGGTCCTCACTGATCGTCTGTCGCAGGTTCTCCGCCATCAGGTCGATGAAGTCATCGGCCGACTTGGCGGACTGCAGCTGACGCTCCAGCCGCTCCAGCCGCAGGTCGCAGTCGCGCCTGACGGCCTCCGCCAGGAGCTGCTCCTTGGTCCCGAAGTAGTAGTGCAGCAGCCCCCTCGACACGCCCGCCTCGCGCGAGACCTGATCGAAGGTGGACGCCGCCGTTCCACGCCGCGCGACGCTGCTGCGCATCGCGTCGATGATGCGCTGGGCCTTCTCGCCCGAAAGCGAGCGCCCGCGCGCTGGGTCCGTGCGCGAGGACGCGCCTGCGCGGGTGGCGAGGTCACTGCTGCTCATGAGCGCGGCATCCATGCTCATCGAGAACGGTCGAGCGCTGCTGCTCAGCTGCCGGCGACGCCGGCCGGCGCGGGCGTCTCGGGCGTGGTGGTCGAGCTGTAGTCGAACTCCTCCTCCGCCCCGAACAGCAGGTCGAGGAGCTTCGAGCGCAGGCTCTCGCTGACGGCGAGCGCGAGCGCGGATCCGAGCACGAGCAGCAGCAGCGAGCGGCCGATGCCGCCACGCCGGCGCTCCGCCTTGGGCGGCTCGCGCAGCGAGCTCGTCGCCTGGCGCAGCGCGTTGGCCGCGTCGCCCAGCTCGCGCTGCAGCTTGCGGTCGTTGAACAGCGCCTGCGTCGCGGGCTTGCCGTTGCTCATGCGCCCGTATGCGCTGCGCGCGGCGACGTAGGCCGACAGCAGGTTGGAGCGCAGCTCGTCGTCTTCGACCAGACGCTGGAGATACCGGTTCTGCTGCGCCACGCGCGCCGCGTTCCCCGCCTTACCGAATCTGTCCTTCGCTGCCATGGTGGCCACCGCCTCCGCCGAGAGCTTGCAGGTCTGATCTCAATATACCCGCTGAGTACCCCCTGCGCGCGCCGGCGCGGACGCCCTACGCGTGCAGCGCCGCCTGCTCCTGAGCGGACGGGAACGCCCACGCGGCGCGCGTGCGCCGCTCCTGGCGGAAGACGAAGCGCAGCTGCTGCGGCGGCCTGAGCTGCGCCTCGTTGGGCCTGAAGGTCGCGCACGGCTCGTCCAGCTCGAGCGCGCAGAGGAGGTTCACGCGGAAGTAGCACTCCTCACAGCTAACCTTGAGCGCCGGGCGCCTGGACGCCCGCTTGACCTGTGCCGCCTGCACCAGACCCCCTCGACTGCGATCGGATTGAACAACGACGGCCGCGATCAAAGCACCATTCAGCCGGCCGCTCAAGGACCACGCGCGCCCCACTCCGCAAATCGCAGAAGAAACACTCCCTACCCGGAAATAGCCTCCGGGCAGTCACTTTCTCGTGACAATCGCGTCCTCTGAGCCGCAGTTTCCGATGATTTCAGACACGCCGTCAGCCAACGGGTCATCATCTGAGTCCGTGCCACTGCGCGTTCTCGTCACCGGCGCAAGCGGCTTCGTCGGCTCGCTGCTGATCCCCGCGCTGTGCGAGCAGGGACACGCGGTGAGGGCGTTCGGACGCGATCCCCGGCGCGTGCACCGCGCGCTGGGGCGCACGTGCGCCCGGCGCGACGCGCTCGCGGTGGAGATGGCGCAGGGCGACGTGCTGAGCGCCGACGGGCTGGCGGCGGCGCTCGCGGGCATCGACGTGGCCTACTACCTGATCCACTCGATGGAGCGCTCTCCCGGCAACGCGCCGTTCGACGAGCGCGACCGCATCGGCGCCGAGAACTTCGCCGCGGCGGCCAGCCGCGCGGGCGTGCGCCGGATCGTGTACCTCGGCGGCCTGGTGCCCGCCGGCCCGCCCGACGCGCACGCGGCCGCGGACGCCGCGCGCGAGCGCAGCTCGCGCCATCTGGCCAGCCGCGCCCAGGTGGAGCGCATCCTGCTGGGCGCGGTCCCCGACTCGCTCGCCCTGCGCGCCTCGATCGTGATCGGCGCGCGCTCGCGCTCCTTCCGGCTGCTCGTTCACCTGGTCGAGCGGATGCCGGTGCTCGCGCTTCCCTCCTGGCAGACGCTGCGCACCCGACCGATCGACGAGCGCGACATCACGGCGATGCTCGCCGCGTGCGCGACCGTGGCGGCGCCGCCGCGGCGCACGCTCGACATCGGCGGGCCCGACGTGCTCAGCTACGGCGAGATGCTTCAGCGCATCGCAGAGCTGATGCTGGTGGGGCGTCCGGCGCTGAGGCTCGGGGTGAAGCTGACCGGCGTGACCGCGCGCGTGGCGGCTGCGATCGCCGGCGAGGACCCCGAGCTGGTCGTGCCGCTGATGGAAGGGCTCGAGGCCGACCTGCTGCCGGGCGACGAGCGCGCGTCGCGGCTGTTGGGAGTGCGGTTGCACTCATTCGACTCAGCCGTGGAACACGCGCTCGCCGAGTGGGAAGCGTTCGAGCCATTGGCAGCGCGATGAGCCTGGTGACGGCCTCGATCCAGATCGCCGCCCCGCCCGAGGATGTGTGGAGGGCGGTGATGGACCCGCGGCGGCTGGGCGAGTGGGTCACGATTCACCGCAAGCTCGTCCACGCCGACGACGGCCCCCCGCGCGTCGGTTACACGATGGACCAGCAGATCCACATGCGCGGGGTCAGCCTCGAGGTCCACTGGAAGCTCGTCGAGTGCCGCCCCGGGAAGCTGGCCGTGTGGGAGGGCCGCGGCCCCGCGCGCTCGCATGCCCACAGCGAATACATCCTCAGCGCGCGGGATGGCGGCACGCGCTTTGACTATCGCAACGATTTCCGCCCACCCCTCGGGCCGGTGGGGGCGTTGGTAAGCCGCGCGCTCGTGGGGGGCATGCCCGAGCGCGAGGCCCGACGCACGCTTGAGCGGCTTCGTGCACACCTTGAGGGGAATACGGCTGGCAATTAGTGTAAGGTCAAGTCAAAAGCGATGTGGTGCAAACTCGCATCGACACTAGTGAACAGGACTCATATCGTGACCGATTTCCTTGACGAGAAGCGCCAAGAGATCAGCAATCGACTGAAAGAGCTCCAGCCGGCGGTGGAGGAGTACAACCGCCTGGAAGCGGCCGCAGCAGCTCTCGCGGGGCTGGGCGGCAGGTCCGCCGCCTCGACCGCCACCGCCACCGCCACCACCGCGCGCCGTCGTGGACCCGGACGTCCGCGCGGCTCGGGCCGCAAAGCGAGCACGGCGACAGTCGCCGCGCCGAAAGCCGCGCGCAAACCCGGACGCCCCCCCGCCAAAAGGCGCGCGGGCCGTCGCAAAGGCAGCGGCACCCGTGCCGCCGAGGCGCGCTCGTTCGTGCAGGGACAGCCGGGCATCACCATCCCCGAGCTGGCCGCCAAGATGGGCATCAAGCAGAACTACCTCTACCGCGTGCTCCCCGGCCTCGAGCAGGAAGGCCATGTGGAGAAGAAAGGCCGCGGCTGGTTCCCGAAGGGCTAGTCTCGGAGTTCCCCTCGGAGTTCCTGCACTCGCCGGGCTCCCTCTCGTCTCCGGCGTCAGGTTGACATAAGGGCGTGGTCGTAATGACCACGCCCCTTTTTCTTTAAATGAGGCCCTGCCCGGCTACGGTGTCGCGCTCGCCGATCAGCTCGGCGACGGAGGCGTCGATCTTCTCGCGCGAGAAGGCGTCGATGTCCAGGCCCTGGACGATCGCGTACTCGCCGTCCCGGCAGGTACACGGAAAGCCGCTGATGAGCCCCTCGGGGACGCCGTATGAGCCGTCGGAGGGCACGCCCATCGACACCCAGGCCCCGTCGGTGCCTTTCACCCAGTCGCTCACGTGGTCGATCGCCGCGCTCGCCGCGGAGGCCGCCGAGGAGGCGCCGCGCGCCTCGATGACGGCGGCGCCGCGTTTGCCGACGTCCGGCAGGAACTGGCTCTCGATCCACTGCTGGTCGTCAACCACGCCCGCGGCGATCCTGCCGCCGACGTGAGCGTGGAACAGGTCGGGGTACATGGTCGGCGAGTGGTTGCCCCACACGCCCATGTTGGACACGTCGGTGACGGGCACCTCCAGCTTGTTGGCGAGCTGCGCGATCGCGCGGTTGTGGTCGAGGCGCATCATCGATGTGAAGCGCTCGCGCGGTATGTCGGGCGCGTTGTTCATGGCGATCAGGCAGTTGGTGTTGGCGGGATTGCCCACCACCAGCACCTTCACGTCAGCCGCCGCCACGGAGTTCAGAGCCTTGCCCTGGACCGTGAATATCTCGCCGTTGGCGCTCAGCAGCTCGGCGCGCTCCATGCCCTTGGTGCGCGGCCGCGAGCCCACCAGCAGCGCCACGTTGGTGGCGTCGAAGGCGTCGGCGGGACGGTCGTGCAGGTCGAGGCCGGCGAGCAGCGGGAAGGCGCAGTCAACGAGCTCCATCGCCACCCCCTCGAGCGCGCCCATCGCCTGCGGGATCTCCAGCAGGCGCAGGTCCACTTGCTGGTCGGGGCCGAGCAGCTGCCCGGAGGCGATGCGGAAGACGATGCTGTAGCCGATCTGCCCGGCGGCGCCGGTGACGGTGACTCTCGTGGGATTGCTCAACTGCTCATCTCCTGTTTCAGGTTCTGGTCGATCGATGAAAGGAAGTCCTGCGTCGTCTGCCAGGGCTCGTCCGGGCCGATCAGCAGCGCGAGGTCTTTGGTCATCTTGCCGCTTTCGACCGTCTGCACGCACACTCGCTCGAGCGTCTGCGCGAACTCGCCGACCTCGGGGGTGTCGTCCAGGCGCCCGCGCGCGATCAGCCCCCGCGTCCACGCGAAGATCGATGCGATCGGGTTGGTGGAGGTGGGCTCGCCCTGCTGGTGCAGACGGTAGTGGCGCGTGACGGTGCCGTGGGCGGCCTCGGCCTCGACGGTGTTGCCGTCCGCGGTCATTAGCACGCTCGTCATCAGGCCGAGCGAGCCGAAGCCCTGGGCGACGGTGTCGGACTGCACATCGCCGTCGTAGTTCTTGCACGCCCACACGTAACCGCCCTCCCACTTCAGCGCGGCGGCGACCATGTCGTCGATCAGGCGGTGTTCGTAGGTGATGCCCGCGGCCTCGAACTCGCTCTCGAACTCGTTTTCGTAGACCTCGGCGAAGATGTCTTTGAAGCGCCCGTCGTAGCGTTTGAGGATCGTGTTCTTGGTGGACATGTACACCGGGTAGCCGCGCTCCAGGCCGTAGCGAAGGCTCGCGCGCGCGAAGTCGCGGATCGAGTCGTCGAGGTTGTACATCGCCATCGCCACGCCGCCGCCGGGGAAGTCGTACACCTCGAGCTCGATCGGCTGGCCGCCGTCGGCGGGCGCGAACGCCAGCGTCAGCTTGCCCTCGCCGGGGACCACCATGTCGGTCGCGCGGTACTGGTCGCCGAAGGCGTGGCGGCCGATCACGATCGGCTTGGTCCAGTTGGGCACCAGCCGCGGGATGTTGGAGATCACGATCGGCTCGCGGAAGATCACCCCGCCGAGGATGTTGCGGATGGTGCCGTTGGGCGAGCGGTACATGTCCTTCAGCCCGAACTCCCGCACGCGCGCCTCGTCGGGCGTGATCGTCGCGCACTTGACGCCCACGCCGTGGCGCTTGATCGCTTCCGCCGCCTCCACCGTCACGCGGTCGTCGGTGGCGTCGCGGTGCTCGATGCCCAGGTCGTAGTAGTCCAGCTGCACGTCCAGGTAGGGGACGATCAGCTGCTCCTTGATGAACGACCAGATGATCCGCGTCATCTCGTCGCCGTCGAGCTCCACGACGGGGTTCTTCACCTTGATCTTGGCCATTGGGCGGGTCCTTGCTGTGTGCGCGGCGCAGGCGCCGCCTGCGGGGGGACAGGGGCGGCCGATGCTATCGCGCCGTCATTCGTTCCAGCTCGCCTGCGCGCCGTGCGCAACGAGCACGTGCGCGGGGCCGCCTGCGAACGGGACCGTGACCACGCGCCCCGAGGACGGAGGGTTCTCCAGCGCTTCCTCGTCGGCGAGCACGGTGGTGCCGTCGTGGGAGATTCCCGCTCCCATCAGCTCGTGGCGCCCGGGCGTGGTCAGCTCCCGCGCGCGCGCCGATGCGACTTCCACGGTCCACGCGGCGCTCGTGTCCTGGCCCTCGAACTCCGCCAGCAGCCGCGAGCCGGAGGCGGAGAACGCGACCGGCACGAGCCCCTCGACCAGCGGGTCGACCTTCACGTGCGTGAGCTGGCGCGCGCGCCCGCCGCCCGCCGGCGCCAGCCAGATCTGATACAGCGGCGCCTCGAGGTGGCGCAGGCGCTCGCGGTCGAAGGCGATCCCGCCGCTGCCCCACACGGGATTGAGGCTGCGCCCGTCGTGGGTGAGCAGTCGCTGTCCCGACCCGTCGGGCGCGCTGACGTGAACGTTCACCGACGCGAGCGACTGGTAGGAGCTGGTGAGGCCATAGGCGAGCTGGTCGCTGCCTTCCGGCGCGAAGCTCGCGCCCTCGGCGATCCCGTGCGCGACCGTCGCGATC
>Ga0335078_10009533_pt1 | contig 14391 bp, 11 predicted proteins | sample Lox_Sample_32_FD_206711 | JGI IMG/M metagenome (GOLD analysis project Ga0335078, IMG submission 206711) | Soil microbial communities from Loxahatchee National Wildlife Refuge, Florida, United States - Lox_Sample_3.2 | ecosystem: Environmental > Terrestrial > Soil > Wetlands | place: USA...
GGCCGCCGGTGAGCTTGGCATCGCGTGGTGGACCCTGGCGCCGTTCGGCGTGACAGAGGAGGGCGGTGCCGGGGAAGGCGGTGCCGGGCCGGGCGCTGGCCAGTCCGCGGGGGAACGGCCGGGGACGGGCGGAGCGGCGCACTCGTTCGGTATCACCATCAACGCACAGCCCGCGGCGGCCTACCGCGGCGAGACCGGCCGCATGATCGCGGACGTCCGCCGGTGGCTCGCCGAGGGCTGGCGAGTGGTGCTTGTCACCGAGGGGCACGGGCCCGCCAAGCGGCTCGCCGAGGTGCTGCGCGGCGAGGGCTTCGGCGCGCGGGCCGGCGACCTCGACGCCGAGCCCGAGGGCGGTGTGCCCTACGTGGCGACCGGGGAGCTGCGGCAGGGGTTCACCTGGCCGGCGGTGCGGCTCGCGGTGCTGACAGAAGCAGACTTCGCCGCGCGCGGTGCCTCAAGGCCCGGCTCGCGTGACGAGCGGCGGATGCCGTCCGCGCGGCGGCGCGGCGGGGTGGATCCGCTGCAGCTCAAGCCGGGCGACTACGTGGTGCACGAGCAGCACGGCGTGGGCCGGTTCGTCGAGATGACGTCGCGGACCGCGGCGGGCGCGACCCGCGACTACCTGGTGGTTGAGTACGCGCCCGCCAGGCGCGGGCACCCGCCCGACCGGCTGTACGTGCCGACCGACCAGCTTGATGAGGTCACCAGGTACGTGGGCGGCGAGGCGCCTGCGCTGCACAGGCTCGGCGGCGCGGACTGGGCCAAGACCAAGGGCCGTGCGCGCAAGGCGGTACGCGAGATCGCCGCCGAGCTCATCCGGCTGTACTCGGCGCGGATGGCCTCGCCCGGGCACCCGTTCGGTCCGGACACGCCGTGGCAGCGGGAGCTCGAGGACGCGTTCCCTTACGTGGAGACGCCCGACCAGCTGTCCGCCGTGGACGACGTCAAGCGCGACATGGAGAAGCCGGTGCCGATGGACCGGCTCATCTGCGGCGACGTCGGCTACGGCAAGACCGAGATCGCGGTGCGCGCCGCGTTCAAGGCGGTGCAGGACGGCAAGCAGGTCGCCGTGCTCGTGCCGACCACGATCCTCGCGCAGCAGCACTTCAACACGTTCTCCGAGCGGTACGCGCCGTTCCCCGTGTCCGTGAAGCCGATGTCGCGGTTCCAGGGCGCGGGCGAGGTGGCGGAGACGCAGCGCGGTCTCGCCGACGGGACCGTGGACGTGGTGATCGGCACGCACCGGCTGCTGTCGCCAGAGACCAGGTTCAAGCGGCTCGGCCTGGTGATCATCGACGAGGAGCAGCGGTTCGGCGTCGAGCACAAGGAGTACCTCAAGCGGCTGCGCACCGAGGTGGACGTGCTCGCCATGTCCGCGACGCCGATACCGCGGACGCTGGAGATGGGCGTCGCGGGCATCAGGGAGATGTCCACCATCCTGACGCCGCCGGAGGAGCGCCATCCGGTGCTCACCTTCGTCGGCGGGTACGACGAGAGGCAGATCGGCGCCGCGATCAGGCGCGAGCTGCTCCGCGACGGCCAGGTCTTCTTCGTGCACAACCGGGTGCAGTCGATTCGTAAGGTGGCCACGCGGCTCGGCGAGCTTGTGCCAGAGGCGCGGATCGCGATCGCCCACGGGCAGATGAACGAGCACGAGCTTGAGCGGGTCATGATCGGCTTCTGGGAGCGGTCGTTCGACATCCTTGTCGCCACCACGATCGTCGAGTCGGGGCTCGACATTCCGAACGCGAACACGCTGATCGTGGACCGGGCCGACGCGCAGGGGCTGTCCCAGCTGCACCAGCTGCGCGGCCGGGTCGGGCGGGGGCGGGAGCGGGCGTACGCGTACTTCCTGTACCCGCAGGACAAGCCGCTGACCGAGACGGCGCACGAGCGGCTGGCGACCGTGGCGCAGCACACGGAGGTCGGCGCCGGGATGTACGTGGCGCTCAAGGACCTGGAGATCCGCGGGGCGGGGAACCTCCTGGGCGGCGAGCAGTCCGGGCACATCGCCGGGGTCGGCTTCGACCTGTACGTGCGGATGATCGGCGAGGCGGTGCGCGAGCTGCGCGATGATGCCCCGGCGGAGCGCGCCGAGGTGCGGGTCGAGCTGCCGGTCAACGCGCACATACCGCACGACTACATACCGGGCGAGCGGCTGCGGCTCGCGGCCTACACGTCGATCGCCTCGATCGACTCGGAGTCCGATGTGGCCGCCGTGCGCGATGAGCTCCTCGACAGGTACGGCGAGCTGCCGGTGCCCGTGGCGACGCTGCTCGACGTGGCGCGGCTGCGGTTCGCGGCGCGGCGGGCCGGGCTGACGGACATCACGCTGCAGGGGTCGCACGTGCGGTTCGCCCCCGTTGTCCTGCCTGATTCGCGGGTGGTGCGGGTTCAGCGGCTATACCCCAAGACGCTGCTCAAGCCGGCGGTGCGTACCATGCTGGTACCAGTACCGAAGTCCGGGGCCTCTCCCGGTGGCTTCGGCGGGGAGCCGCTGCGTGACGGCGAGCTGCTCGCTTGGTGCGCGGAGGTTGTCCGTTCGGTACTGTCCGAGTCGTAGATTTGCTGCTGTGGTTTTCTAGCCTGCCGAAGGGGTCGTCTGTGTCTCGCAAGGGTCTGTTCGCTAAGAGGGGCCGCCGGGCGGCCGTGCTCGGTGTCGCCGGCCTCGGCGCGTGCGCGCTGCTTGCCGCCTGCTCTCCGGTGCAGGCGGGAGCCGCGGCGACCGTTGGCAGCCAGCGGATCACCGTGTCCTCGCTGGACACCCAGGTGTCGAACCTGCAGGAGGCGGCCAAGCCGTACGGCAGCCTGCCGGTCACCACCGCCGAGATGCCGTCCGCGGTGCTTTCCTGGATGATCAGGTTCGAGGTCATGGACCAGGTGGCCGCGGCGAACGGCATCAGCGTGACCGACTCCCAGTCGCAGGCGGCGCTTAACTCGCTGAGCTCGGTTGCCACGCAGAACGGGTTCACAAGCACCGCCGAGCTGCTCATCGGGAACGGCGTGCCCCCGCAGATGTTCCCGCAGGTGGGCCGCTGGGAGGCGGAGCAGACCGCCATCGAGGCGAAGGAGAACGGCGGCAAGGCGCCGACCACCACGGCGGAGCAGAACGCGGTAAGCGCCGCCTTCACGAAGGCGCAGTGCGAGACGGCGAAGTCGCTGAACATCAAGGTCAGCCCGCAGTTCGGCCGCCTGGACTACACGCAGTACGCGGTCGTGCCTGCGCCGGACACGCTGTCGCGCCCGGCGGGCACGCCGACAGCCGCGTCCACCCAGGGCCTCGTCCCGGCGTGCTGACCGTCCTGCTGAGCAGCCCGCGGGTCGCCCCTGGGCTGCTCAGCTGGCAGGCATGGTCCGCGCTGCGGTCGGCTTCCCGCGTGTTCGCTGGATCCGTTGATCACCCGCTCATCCCCGCACTGACGGCGGTCGGCGTGGTGCCTGCCGTCGTTGACGCGCCGCCGGCTTCTGACGGCCCGGCGCTTGGCGCGTTCCTGTCGTCTTTTGTGTCCTCGTCCTCGTCTGGCGGGTCGGTCGTGTGGCTCGCGCCGCAGGGCTCGGCTGCTGACCCGCTGTTCCTCGACCCGCTGTTCCTCGGCTCGCTTTCCGTGCCGTACCGGGTGGTTGACGGGTCGTACGACCTGCCAGGCGGGCACCTGCTCGACCTGGTGTCGATCATGGACAGGCTGCGCGTGTCCTGCCCGTGGGACCGGGAGCAGACGCACTCATCGTTGCTGCCCTATCTCCTGGAAGAGGCGTACGAGGCGGCGGAGACGATCGAGACCGGTGACCTGACGGCGCTGCGCGAGGAGATCGGCGACGTCATGTTCCAGGCGTTCTTCCACGCTCGGATAGCCGCGGAGCGGCCCGCTGCCGAGGGCGGGTTCACGATCGACGACGTGGCAGACACCCTTGCCGCGAAGCTGGTGCGACGGCACCCGCACGTGTTCGCCGGCGTGACCGCGACGTCGGCGGCGGACGTGAACGCGAACTGGGAAGAGATCAAGAAGGCGGAGCGTGCCGCGAAGGCCGCCCGGGCGGCCGTCGCCGACGGCTCGGCCGCGGGGGCGGGCGGGCCGTCGGTGCTCGATGGCGTCTCGTTCGGCCAGCCTGCGCTGTCACTGGCGGCGCAGTTGCAGCGGCGGGCGGAACGGGCGGGAATCGCCGTTCCCGTCGCCGACGGCGCAGGGGCGGATGCCGCGGGCCTGACTGGTGAGCGGCTCGGTGCGTTGCTGATGGACGTGGTCGCCCGCGCGCGCGAGGCGGGGCTTGACCCGGAGCTTGAGTTGCGCGCCGCGGGCCGCCGGTTCGCTGACCTGGTACGCGAACGGGAGCGCTCGGCACGTTCCGCGGACGCGTGACATCCGGCAGGCCCGCCGGCGGCTTCAGCGGAAATTAAGATTTCAAATCTGATTTCTATTAACTCTAATCTTTGCTTTTATGTCTTTCTACGAAGCCTGCTGCGCATGGTGCGCATGTTGTGCCCCATTCAATTACCAGCCAGTCACTTGTCCGGCAATTGCGGTCATGACCAGGTGTTTTGCGACAGGGGCGGCGGGTAACTTTTTCGCCGCGCGTCTCCAAATGATCGATTCCCGTTAATGGACGACGAGCTAAATGCCCTACTTCTGCGCTATTTTTATCGATTTTGTTGTTTCCATCATGTAAGGGAATTTCCGTCATGACGCATGGCGGAAAAGTGGATCGTACTAGTACAAATTTACTGTTTTGCCAGCTCAGAAGGCATATGATTGCAACTTTTCATATGGCGCATGCGCGTAAACCGGTCAGTCCGGCTGCGCGTCACGTATGGGAGAGGGTCAAGCAGGGTCAAGCAACGCAGGCAATCGGGCCAAAAGGGGAGCAATGTTTCGGCGGCAATTTTTGCTGCCGTGACCTGCCGAAGGGTGGGGTGGGGCGTGTCCGATTCTTCAATGACTGCTGTAAATGATCATGCAAACTGGCTGGCGGAGCGGCCGGATGCATGGATGCGAACCTATGTAAGGCAGGTGGCGCTTGCCGATTTCTCGGCGGCGGTCGTGGCGGCGATCGCGGCGATCGGAGTCCGCTTCGGTGCGCATCCCAACAGCAGGTATCTATTTCTCAGCTTGTCAATGCCGCTGCTCTGGCTGGTCGCGGTTCGTGTCTTCGGCGGGTACGAGAAGCGGTTCCTTGGTGTCGGCTCGGATGAGTTCCGCAGGGTACTGAACGCCGGGCTGAGCCTCACCGGCGCGCTCGCGCTCATCTCCTACGCGGTGAACAATGAGCTGTCCCGCCTCTATCTCGTCGTCAGCATGCAGGTCATCGTGCTGCTTGACCTGGTGGTCAGGTACGTGCTGCGCAAGCGGCTGCACAGGCAGCGCATACGCGGCCAGTGCATGAGCACCGTCGTGGCCGTCGGCCACGAGGGAGCGGTCAGGCAGCTCATCGGCGAGTTGCGCCGCGAGCCGCATCACGGGCTGAAGGTGGTGGCGGTCTGCCTGGCGGGCGAGGCCTTCCCGCGTGAGGTGGACGACGTCCCGGTGGTCGGTGACCTTGACGACACCGCGAACGTGGTGCGCAACCTCAACGCGGGCACGGTAGCCGTGCTCTCCTGCCCGGAGATGGACGGGGTGAAACTCCGGACGCTCGCCTGGGAACTGGAGAAGACGGGAACCGAGCTGTGCGTCGCCCCCGCGCTGCTCGACGTAGCGGGCCCGCGCACCACGATCAGGCCCACCGCGGGGCTGACCTTGCTGCACGTGGACCACCCGCAGCTGAGCGGGCCCAGGCAGATGGTCAAGGACCTGTTCGACCGGTCCGTGGCGGCACTCGCGCTGCTGGCCTTGTCGCCGCTGATGCTGGCGCTCGCGGTAACGATCCGGCTCTCCGACAAGGGCCCCGCGCTGTTCACCCAGACACGGGTCGGCAAGGACGGGGAGCCGTTCAAGATCTACAAGTTCCGGACGATGGTGGTGGACGCTGAGGCGCGCCTAGCCGACATCCGGGACAAGAACGAGTCCGACGGCGTCCTCTTCAAGATCCATAGGGATCCGCGGGTCACGGTCATCGGCGCACGGTTGCGGAAATGGTCGCTCGATGAGCTGCCACAGCTACTCAACGTGCTCCGCGGCGAGATGTCCCTGGTGGGACCCCGCCCGGCGCTGCCGGAAGAAGCGGCGAAGTACGTCTCGCATGTCCGCCGCCGGCTCGTTGTCAAGCCGGGCCTGACCGGAATGTGGCAGGTGAACGGCCGATCCGACCTCTCATGGGACGAAACGGTACGGCTAGACCTGCGCTACGTCGAGAACTGGTCGTTCGCCCTCGACCTGCAGATCCTGTGGAAAACCATCTCCGTGATACTGCACGGGTCCGGTGCTTACTGAGATGCCAGGTACTCTCATCGGTCCCGGCATCGGTGACACAGAGGTCGCCGAGACGGTGCGACCCGCCGCAACCGATCACGTTACGGGGGGTGTCGCCGAGATGGTGCGCTGCGCCGCCTCCGGTGACGCCGCCGCGTGGGACCGGCTCATGGATCAGTACGGCAGGCTCCTCTGGGCGATAACGAGGGACTTCAGCCTGACGGAGAGCGACGCGTCCGACGTGGTGCAGACCACCTGGCTGCGCTTGGTCGAGCACATCGACCGGCTCGAACACCCGGAGCGCGTCGGCGCATGGCTCGCCACCACGGCGAGGAACGAGTGCCTGCGCAACATAGCGGCGCGCAAGCGACTCGTTCCCATCGGCGAGGAGTACGGGCTGGAGGTCATCACCGATGACGAGCAGCCCGCCGACGAGGCGCTGCTCGCCGCCGAGCGAGTCCAGATGGTCAGGGAGGCGCTTAGGTTGCTGCCGCAGCGCTGGCAGCGGCTCATGGAACTGGTCATGGCGGAGCAGCCCTATGCCGTCATCTCCGATCGCCTCAACGTGCCGGTCGGCAGCATCGGCCCCACCAGGGGACGTTGCCTGGACCGGCTGCGCGTCCTGCTAGAGGCTTCCTGAGAGGCCGCTGGTGTCCACCCACACCCCACCAGCGGCCTCGATTTCCGGGTACGCCTTCCTTACCTCGGGGATGAGGTCGGGGACAAAGACCAGCACGGCGTCGGGCGGCGCGGCGGTTAGTTCGCGCGGCCCGATGACCGGGATGGCCGTGCCAGGCATTCGCAGCCCGCGCTTGCCTGGCGACGCGTCCGCCACAGCGGGCAGCAGGTCCGCGTCGACGCCGGCCGAGCACAGCAGCGCCACCGCGCGGGATGCCGCGCTGTACCCGAGCACGGACTTCCCGGCCGCGCGCTGCGCGGTGAGCCATTCGCGCAGCGCGTCACCCTGGGCGCTGACCTCGCGTTGCAGCCCGCCCACCACCGCCGGGCCGGTGATGCCGAGATGAGCCTCATCCTCGAGCAGCGAGCGCACCGTCTCGCCGGGGCCCGCCGTCGCCAGGTCGTCGCCGTCGTGGCAGGCAGCGAGCAGGACAGTGCCGCCGTACAGGCTGAACTGCCAGGCACCGCACGGCTTGAGCCCGGCCGGGGCAAGCATCGCGGCAAGCGCGGTGGCGGAGTAGTAGGCGTAGTGACCGTGGCGCAGCGCGTTCCACTGTCCCTGACGAACGATCGCGGCGAGCGAATGATATTGCAGCAGCAGCGTTCCGCCCGGTGCCAGCCGGGCGGCACGCTCTGCGACCGCTGCCGCCTGGTCCGCCGCGTGCATCATGCCGAAGCAGTCAACGATTACATCGGCACCGTCGGCGTCGGTGACCGGGTCAAGTCCGCGCGCCGCCAGCAGGTCGAGCCAGCTGCCGCCGTGCGGGCTGCCGTACTCGGCGACGCGCGCGCCGGGGGGCAGCACCCCCGCCGCGGCAACCCGGGCGACCGCGTCCGCGGCCTGTTCGACGAGGGCGGCGGGTTCCGCGCCCTTGGGCTCTTCCGGCACGGTCGGATCGGCGAGCAGCTGGGCAAGCCCGCAGGATGCGCAAAGCCACATTTGCAGCGGGTAAATCGGATCTGGCCCTGGTTCGTCATATCTAGGGAAGTGGTCACATGCGGGCTGTTTGCCGAGATCGAGCACGATTTGCCCGTCGCGACCGCGGCAAGCCCGGCACTCGTTGTTACCCATTCTGGCCTCCGCGCGGCGCGAGTAGGAAAGGATCAAACGGCGTACCGATGTAAATGTAGCGCGTTTTCACAGCTCGAATCATATTTATATTCAAAATTCACTAAGATAGCTTGAGGTGATATGTCTGCACAGCACGTGTGCCGTCTCTGCGGAGCGGAGCTTACACACACATTCGTCGATCTCGGTATGTCTCCGCTCTGCGAGAGCTACCTGCCCGGCGAGCGCCTCGATGATCCGGAAACCTTCTACCCGCTGCATGTCCGGCTGTGCGCTGCCTGCCTGCTCGTGCAACTGCCCGCGTACGTGCCTGGCGAGGACATCTTCTCCGATTATGCGTACTTCTCGTCCTACTCCGACTCGTGGGTCGCGCACGCGAAGCGCTACGCCGTGGAGATGATCGCCCGGCTCGGCCTGACCACCGACAGCCTGGTGACCGAGGTCGCCAGCAACGACGGGTACCTGCTACAGCACTTTCACGCGGCGGGCATCCCTGTGCTCGGCGTCGAGCCAGCCGCCAATGTCGCGAAGGCGGCTCAGGCCAAGGGCATCAGGACCGCGGTTCGCTTCCTCGGCCCAGAGACCGGCATGTTGATCGCCGCCCAGTACGGCCGGGCCGACCTTGTCGCCGCGAACAACGTTTTCGCGCACGTCCCCGACATCTGCGGCTTCGCGGCCGGCCTGCGCGCGCTGGTCAACGACACGGGCTTGGTGACCTTGGAGTTCCCTCACCTGCTCCGGCTGATCGAACGGCGGCAGTACGACACGATCTACCACGAGCACTACTCGTACCTGTCGCTGCTGACCGCCGGCCGCGCTCTCGCGGCCGCGGGCCTGTTGGTTGTCGATGTCGACGAACTCGGCACGCACGGCGGCTCGCTCCGGGTACACGCCCGTCCCGTTGAGACGGCGGGCGAACCAACCGAGCGGGTCACGGCGGTGCTCGCGGCGGAGGAGGCGGCCGGCCTGCACACGGTGGCCGGCCACGAAGGGTTCGCGGGCGCCGTGCTCAAGATCAAGAGCGACCTGCTCTCCTTCCTGCTCGCCGCGAAGGCCGAGGGCAAGACGGTGGCGGGATACGGTGCCCCGGGCAAGGGCAACACGCTGCTGAACCACTGCGGCATCCGGTCCGACCTGCTCGCGTACACCGTCGACCGGTCGCCTCACAAGCAGGGCATGTTCCTGCCGGGCACGCACATCCCGATCTACCCGCCCGAGCGGATCGCGGAAACCAGGCCGGACTACGTGCTCGTCCTCCCGTGGAACTTGCGCGATGAGATCAGCGCGCAGCTGTCCTACGTCCGCTCATGGAACGGGCGGCTGGTTTTTCCGATCCCTGCACTAGAAGTCGTCTGACCGCCTCGTCCCCGAGGGGAGTGTACTTATGAAGGTCGTACTGTTTTGCGGTGGCCTCGGCATGCGGATGCGGGACGGGGTGACAAACGCACCGAAGCCGATGGCCATGATCGGCGACCGGCCCCTGCTCTGGCACGTGATGCGCTACTACGCCCACTACGGGCACACCGATTTCGTGCTTTGCCTCGGCTACGGCGGCTCAGCGGTCAAGGACTTCTTCCTTAACTACGACGAGACGCGGTCCAACGACTTCGTACTCAACGGGTCGGGCAGAGACGTCGAGCTGTTCAAGACGGACATCTCCGACTGGCGGATCACGTTTGTCGACACCGGACTGCACTCCGCGATCGGTGAACGGCTCCGCCGGGTCCGCCGTTTCGTGGAGAACGAGGAGATGTTCCTCGCGAACTATGCCGACGTCTTCACCGACGCGCCGCTCCCCGACATGATCGCGCGCTTCAAGGCCTCCGACGCGGTGCTCAGCCTGCTCGCGGTGCCGCCCACGTCGTCGCACCATGTCGTCGAGATCGGCGAAAACGGGCGGATCACCCAGGTGACGCCGCTCAGGGACCTGCGCCAGTGGGAGAACGGCGGGTACTTCGTGATCCGCCCGGAGGTCTTCGATCACCTGAGCGTGGGCGAGGATCTCGTGGAAGACGCGATCGTCCGGCTCGTCCCGCAGGGCCGCGTCCTCGCCTATCCCTACAAGGGGTACTGGTGCCCTGCGGACACCGTCAAGGAGCGGGCGCAGATGGAGGAGTTGTACCACAGGGGAACCTGCCCGTGGATGGTCTGGGATCCCGAGCGGTCCGGTCAACTACCACCCGCGAGCATCCCGGTCCAGGTGCTCGCGACGACCGAGGCGGTTGTCGAGGCGTGATCACGTTCTCGCTGGCCGTGCCCGGCCCGCGGCCGCTGTCGCTGCTCGCGCTTGGCGCGCACCCGGACGACATCGAGATCGCGGCGGGCGGCACGCTGCTCAGCCTCGCCGAGCGCCACCCCGGCCTGCACGTCAGGCACGTGCTGATGACAGGGAGCACGGAACGCCAGCAAGAGGCGCGGGCCGCGGCCCGCGCCTTCACGCCAGGTGCCGACCTGGAGATCGAGACGCACCAGCTGCCCGATGGACGACTTCCTGCCCACTACGGGCAGGTCAAGGAGGTCCTCGAGGCCGTGGCACGGTCGCTGCGCCCCGACGTCATCCTGGCGCCGTCGGTGACCGACGCGCACCAAGACCACCGCATCGTGGGGGAACTCGTGGCGACCGCGTTCCGCGACCAACTCTGCCTCGCGTACGAGATACCTAAGTGGGACGGCGACATGGCCCGTCCCAACACGTACTTTCCGCTGACCGACGAAATCGCGCGCCGGAAGGCCGAGCTGCTCGATAAGTACTATCCCTCCCAGCATGGCCGGGACTGGTGGGGCGAGGAAACCTTCCTCGCGCTGGCCCGGCTGCGCGGAATGGAATGCCGCGCGCGTTATGCCGAGGCATTCACCTGCACGAAGCTAATCGTGTCGTAATTCATCAGATATTCATCTTGGGGGAACACGCCGTGCCAGCGTTTCTTACCGACCCGGACATTTCAGCGGCTGACCTGCGTCAGCGAATCTACTCGGGTGACCTGATCATTCTCACCCGGCTGCGCGCTCTCGCCGAGTTCATCGACTACATGCGCGGCGAGCTGACCGGGCTCTTCGCCCCGCACGACCCAGAGCACGCGCATGAACACATCGAGCCTGCCGCGATGGCGAAGCTCCTCGGGGAGTGGAAGCCCCGGTGGATCCATGCCGAGCGTTCACGTAAGCTCGTCCGCGCGATCATCGCCGAGGCCGGGTTCGAACCCGGTTACACCCACTACGACGTGCCCAAGCCGCGGACCTCCTTCCCCGTGGGACACCTCACGACAGGGATCGCGTTCGCTTTCCCGTGGCACAGGGACGTCTGGTACAGCGCCCCGGCACAGCAGGTCAACTGGTGGCTGCCGGTCTTCCCCGTGCGGGAGACCAACGCCATGGGCTTCGACCTGGCGAGCTTTGCCCGGGCGGTGCCGAATACCTCGGGCGATTTCGACTACTACGAGAACAACACCCGCCGGTCCACCACCGCCAAATCCGTGGGCAAGGAGGCCCAGGCGCGGCCCGCCGCGATCGATCACACGTCGGCCGTGGACCTGATACCGCTGCCGGCTCCCGGAGAGGTCCTGCTCTTCTCCGGCGCGCAGCTGCACACGTCGATACCGAACACCTCGGGCCTGGCCAGGTATAGCGTGGATTTCCGCACGGTGGATACCAGGGACCTGGTGGCAGGACGCGGGGCGCCGCTGGTGGATGCCGACTGCACCGGCACGGCGATCCGCGACTTTGTCAGTATCAAGGACGAAAGCGCCTTCGATGAGGAACTCGTCCAGTCTCTTTACGGGCCGCCTCCAGCCGAGGCGCTGCTCGTTTTCGGCGGCTCCGCCAGAGGGTAAGGCGGATTCTCCCGCGAAGAGTACGCGGCTAAGCTCATCAAGCTGCGCGCGCGCCTGCTTGGCCCGTTCCGGGAGCAGCTCACGGAGCTGCTCCCGGAACCGCGCGGCGTGGCTTTCGATGTCCGTGAACTGGATCTTCAGTCTCTCCACGTCGAGGGACCGAGCGTGCAGCACGTAGTCGCCAAGCCCGAGGTCCAGCATCAGTGAGTCGTTCTTCGGCGAGTAGCCGATGGAGATCGTGGGCTTGCCGAGCTTAAGCGCGCACATCACGTTGTGGAAGCGGGTCGCCACCACCGTGGTGACGTGGCTGATCTGGTCTATCAGCTCCTCGAGTGTGGTTACCTGGCTGCCGGTGATCCGCGACGCGCCAAGGCCGGGCCGTGACTGCCTGATGTCGGCCACGATCTCCTCGACCACCGGCTGGTCCACCTCGTCCCCGACGAACAGCCTGACGCTGCGCCCGGCGTCGATCAGCCAGCGAACGAAGGACGTCATGCTCGACACGTAGGAGGCGTAGATTTCATCGGCCCGGTCGCGGTCCTCGTTGCTGCCGTAGTAGGCCATCACCCCCACCCCGACGGCCAGCGGATCGACGGGGACGTCCTGACCGAACTGGAGACCGTACACCAGGTCCGTGTAGACCGGATCGCGGGACGTGTCGAGCCCTTGCCGCCTGAGCACATCGCGGGACGCCTCGTCACGGAATGACCGGTAGTAGGCCTGCCGCGCCGCGGATGTGAACAGGCGCGCGGTCATCCGGTTCTTGGCCGGGGTAGCGCCGGCGCTGACCAGTGCCACCCGCGTGCGCAGCAGCCGTCCGGTGGCGGCAAGCAGGAAGAGCGACCAGGGAACCCCCCACGGGTTGAGCGGCAGGGCCGCCTCCATGATCCCCATCCCTGGCACGATCACCACGTCATGCCGTCGGACCCACGCCGCGGTGCGGAAGATGTCAAGCCACTTCCCCAGTACCTTCAGGCCCGCTCCAAGCGGGCCGCCTGGGAGCTTGTGCGCCGCCTGCCACTGGATTGGAATCGCCTCGATGCCGTAGCGATCGCGCATCCGCTTCCAGCCCATGCACATCGCGTCGACCACCGCGTCCGGGTGCTCGGTCCGCAGGTAGCGGACGATGACCTCGGTCGACGCGTCATTGCCGATGTTCCCGGAGCCGAGCAGCCCGAACAAGCCCACGCGCGGGCCGGTGTCCTTAGCTTGCCTGGTCATCGGTTGCCCCGTCCCCTCAAGTGATCAGTGCCCGCCACGGCCTCAGCGGGCCGGCGTGTGGCCCGCGACGACCGCCTCGACGTCAATGGCCGGCTGCTGCCCGGCTTTCGGATGTTCGAATGTCACCGGACGATGTGGCCTGGCCCGCTGTGTCATCCATTCGGCGAGGTACAGGTAGCACTCGCGGCGCTCGGCCGGGGCGAGCGGCGCGCGATGGATCATCCGGATGTAGGCGCCGATGTACTCGGCGAACAGGCGCGGCGCCGGGTTAAGCCAGGCATTTCCCCGTTTGGGATCCATGTTCGCGCAGCGCGCGCGGACACTCGGGTGCGTGCGCTCCGCACGGCCCGGGTGCTCGCGGCGGAAGTACAGCCACTCGGGCACCTGGTAGAAGGGCCCGTACAGCGCGAGTTCGGCGATGATCGTCCGGTCGGCGTGGTGGTAGCTCTCCTTCATCGCGGTCCTGAGCAGCACCTCTTTGCGGATCACGCCGCCGTCGTCATCGCCACCGCTGTCGGTCAGCAGGCTGCGGAACCGGTCAGGTGCCCGCGCGGCGGACGTGCTGAGCGGGTAGTAGTTCGCCTGGAAGAACTTGCCGCTGCCGTCGATCATCGCCGTCCACGAGTGCGCGAGTACTAGCTTGGGATTCTCGTCCAGTGCGGCCACGCATTTTTCCAGCAGGTCCCGCGCGTACAGGTCATCGCCGGCCGCCCACTTGAACAATGCGGCCGAGGACCGCTCGACAACGAAATTGTGGTTGGGGGCAAGCCCCACGTTCTTCTGCTGCCGGAAGTAGCTGATGCGCGAGTCCTGCCTGGCGTACCGGAGGCAGATATCGCCCGTGTCGTCTGTTGACGCGTTATCGGAGATGATCAATTCGAAATCTTCGAACGTCTGGCCAAGCAGAGCCTCGATCGACTGGGCGACGTACGCAGATGAGTTATAAACCGGAAGCCCGACGCTCAGCCGGGGCACCTTGCTCATAGCTGCGAGTTCCTTCCTGAATTTGCTGTTGATTTCGTTGCCTGAGCGACGTTCTGTGTTCGCCCAGGGCGATGCGCAACTGCCGCCACCACAGCGCGGCCCCGATCCACGTGGCGAACGCGGTGCCTTCCACCGAGCCGTAGGTCCCGTGAACCGCCGCGCCGATGATGCCAAGGCCGATGTAAGTGGCCGCCGACATCAGGTTGACTCTCATGCTTCGCCTGGCAGCACCGAGCGCGCGCAGCCCCGCGGTGGCCCCGGCGATGAC
>Ga0335078_10009535_pt1 | contig 14390 bp, 11 predicted proteins | sample Lox_Sample_32_FD_206711 | JGI IMG/M metagenome (GOLD analysis project Ga0335078, IMG submission 206711) | Soil microbial communities from Loxahatchee National Wildlife Refuge, Florida, United States - Lox_Sample_3.2 | ecosystem: Environmental > Terrestrial > Soil > Wetlands | place: USA...
GGGTAGAACGATCAATTCCGAGCGACACCGCAGCTTCCTTGACGTTGCCTCGTTTGCGCTCCAGCACCGCGATGATGGCGCGGCGCTCCAACTCCGAAAGAGGAACGTCCGGAACCTCCCAGTTTTGTCCTGATTTGCTGCGCACCGCCAGCCACGAAAAATCGCTCTCTACTAGCGTGCCGTTCCGCGAAGTGACGATGGCGCGTTCGATCACGTTTTCGAGTTCGCGAACGTTGCCGGGCCAATCGTAGTCCATCAACAATTTCAGGGCCTCGGAGGATATCCCGGAGACATCCTTGCCCAGTTCGGAGGCGATGTGCTGCACGAAGTGCTCGGCCAAAAGCGGAATGTCTTCGCGGCGTTCGCGTAGCGGCGGGATAGTGATTTCAATAACGTTCAGCCTGTAAAATAGATCGTCGCGGAAACGTCCCTCATGCACTTCTTCTGCGAGATCCTTGTTGGTGGCGGCGATCACCCGGGCATCGACGGCGACCTCGTCGCTGCCGCCCACGCGATAAAAGCGCCTTTCCTGCAGCACGCGCAACAAATCGGCCTGCAATTTGGCTGAAATGTCGCCGATTTCGTCGAGAAAAATGGTTCCGCCGTCCGCGAGCTCGAATTTTCCCCTGGTTTGGGTGTCGGCCCCGGTGAAGGAGCCCTTCTCATGCCCAAACAATTCGCTTTCGAGCAAAGTTTCCGTCAGTGCGGCGCAGCTTACGCTCACAAAAGGTTTATCGGCGCGTGCGCCGGAGTAATGAATGGCGCGCGCCACAAGTTCCTTGCCGGTTCCGCTTTCTCCGCAAATCAAAACCGTGCTACGCAAGCTGGCAATGTCTTGAATCAGCGCCAGAATCTGCTGCATGCGGGGGTTTTTGGTGATGATGTCGTGATGGCGGTACTGCCGGTTGATCTTTTTGCGCAGAATGACGTTCTCGCTTTGCAGCTTTTTCAGTTTCAGGATGCGCGAAACCAGCATGGAAATTTCCTGCGGGTGGCAGGGCTTCACAATATATTCCTGCGCGCCTTCTTTCATCGCCTGAATGGCAGTGTCCACGGTGGCGTAGGCGGTAATAATAATGACCGACGCCTCGGGCCGGGCGCGGCGCATCTCCATCATGGTTTCGATGCCGTCCATGCCTCCCGGCATCTTCAGGTCGATAAAGGCAATGGCATAGTCGGTCAGCTTCGCCAGTTCCAGAGCTTTCTGCCCGTTGGGCGCGGTGTCCACGCGATAGCCGTCTTCGCGCAGCCAGGCGGCCATGGATTCGCTCATTACCTCTTCGTCGTCAACCACCAGGATCGGCCAGACCTTTTTCATAATGTCCCTCGATCGGGAGAAGAGATTTTCCCGGCTATCTGCTCTCCGCACTGCGCGCAGTAGCGTTCTTCCTTGTTGTCTACAAGACCGATGTGCGTGGCCAGGCTCATAACGCACTTGGCATCCGCGCAATGCGTCAGTCCGAAGGTGTGACCCAATTCATGCAAAACTTCCTTGGTTACGCGTTCGTGTAGTGCCGTTTCATCCGCGGGCAGAGCGTAGAATTCCTGCCGCAACCGGGCCAGGGAAATAACCGCCACGGGGCCATCCAACTGCGCTTGGCCAAAGACAAAGGTCAACGTGGGTATCGCCAGATCCCCTTCGGTGACGCCGATCATGCGGGCGGCATCGGTCGGCGCGCTGCGCGCCAATAGCTTCATAAGCTCCACCGATTTGTGCTGGCCGCGGTTTGCGTCATAAGCACCCTCGGGAAATACCATCGACGGGAAGCGCTGAACCGGCCAGGGAGTCCATTCCGCCAGCGTGTTTTCCACCCAATCCAGCACCTGAGGCGGAACAATGCCGATCGCGACCAGGTAAACGACGCTCACTCCGCATGTACCTGCACTTCTTTCTGTTCGACGGCGCCACCGCGCGCCTTGAGCGGCAGCGTTACTGTAAAGGAGGTGCCCTCGTTGCGGCGGCTGGTAACCTCAACTTCGCCGTCGTGAGCCTTGATGATCCCGTAAAGAACCGCCAGGCCCAGCCCGACGCCTTTTCCCTCGGCCTTGGTGGTGAAGAATGGATCGAAAATTTTGGAAAGGTTTTCCGGAGGAATTCCCTCGCCGGTATCGCTCACGCGGAGTTCCACTTCGTCGTCGTGCGCAATCACGCGCGTGCGGATGCGCAGTTCTCCGCCACCTTTTGCCTGCATGGCCTGGGCGCCGTTCAAAATCAGGTTCAGAATTACCTGTTGCATTTGCGAGGGATCGCACTTGACCAGCGGTAGATCTTCCTGCAGGTCGAGGACGGTTTGCGCGTTGATCAGCTTCAATTTGTGGCCGACTAGTCCCAGGGTGCTGCGCACCAGCTTGTTCAAGTCGGCCGGCGTGCGTTGCGGCTTGGACCTTCGCGAAAAGGCCAGCAAATCGGAAACAATTCGGCCAACGCGCGCCGTTTCCGTGGAAATCTGGCCAAGATACTTCTGAAATTCCGCTTCTCTTCCGGCGGGAAACTGACCACCGTTCATCAGGCGCTCCAGCAGGATGGAAAGATTGAGCACGCCCGATACCGGATTGTTGATCTCGTGCGCCACGCTGGCCGCCAACTGCCCAAGTGAAGCCAGGCGGTCGGTCTGAATCAGCTTGCGATGGGCGATTTCCAGTTGCGCGGTGCGCTCTGCCACCTTGCTTTCCAGGCCTTGCTGCATTTCATTTAACTCATCGACGGCCACTTTCAATCGCTCGCGCATGCGATTGAAGGAGTCCACCAGTTCATCCAGCTCCTGACTGCCGCGGGAGATTTCGATGGGTCGGTCGAGTTGTGTAACGCTGAGCGCCTTGGTTCCTGTAATCAGTTGGTGGATGGGCGTGGCCACGAAGCGGCGCGTGAACAGAATGACGAAGGCGGCGCCAATCACCACAACCAGGGTTGTGGATAAGACCGTCTGCAGCGTAATGGCCCGCGCTTGTTGTTCCACCGGCTTCAGCGGCAGGGAAACATCCAAGATGCCCAGCACCCGGGTGCTGGCTTCGTGCGCGTGGCAACTGGCGTTGCTGCAGGACGGCTCGTTGTAGATCGGCGTGACGATGTTCAGGGTCTTGACGCCTTCCGGCGAAGTTCCGTAGCGCACCCGCTGGAACACTGCCGGCTTGGTTTGTATCGGCGTGCCGCCGGAATGGCAACTGACGCACACTTCATTGGTCGGAGCGGCGACGTCGGAATGCTCCTGCACGTCGGTGGAGAAAACCAGGCGCCCTTCGCGGTTGAACATGCGGATGCGGTCGACGCCATGCTTGTCGGCGATGACCTGCATCATCTCGTAGGCGGCCTTGCGGTCGTCATCGAGCATGGCGTGCCAGGTGGCGCTGGTGATGCTCCAGGAGAGGCGGTCGGCGCCCAGAATCATGGTTTCGACGAGCTGGTTCTTTTGCGTGCGGAGACTCAGAAATCCGCTGATGCAACTGATGGCAACGATCAGGACGGTGAGCGAGAGGATAAGCTTAAAGTCGAGCCTGCGGGGCACGGAGCCCTCCGCGTCTCGTCGGTCAGGACATCTCTGGAGCGCGTCCGAGGAAACGGCAATTCCAGCTAATTACAAGTGTAGGCAGGGAGATACACGCGAACAGTGATTCGCAAACACGCAGGATGTGATGAGCAGCACATCGTCCGCATCGTCCCGTATCACAAGCACTTGCGGCGTAACAGCTAGCGCACCGTGGGAGTGTATTCGGTGTAGGTTTTCGGTGTGTCGTAGATGCAGTCGCAACTGAAGACCGTCCGGGCCTCTGCCGGATTGGCGGCGTCGGTATAGGAACACGACAGCCGCAGATTATTCGTATCTCAGCGCCACCATCGGATCGACCTTCATTGCTCGCTGAGCGGGGATAGCCGCGGCCAGCAGAGCCGCCGCCAACCCCACGAGCATGCCAACAACAACGGGCACAACGGATACGCGGAAAACGCTATCTTCACCGACTGTTTCGGCTCATGCGCGGGAACGGTCCACAGCAAGAGCTGGTCGATCAAGCTGAAGATTGCCGTGTTCATGCCGATGCCGAGCGCCAGCGTCAACACTACGACGGCGGTAAGCCGGGATTCTTTGCCAGCATGCGTAGGCCATAGCGCACGTCTTGCGAAAAACGATCCCACCCAGCCAGCGGCCGGATGTGCTGAACGAAGGGTCACCTAAAGGCAGGGTCTTGGTGAGCGGGGTGATTGTGGCACCAAACCCAGCTCCGGCCAAAAAGGCACGACGCAAGCGTAAGTCGCGCAATCAGACTGCAACGTTAGGAAATGTTTGGTGCCCAAGAGAGGACTCGAACCTCCACGACCGTAAGGCCACTAGCTCCTGAAGCTAGCGCGTCTGCCAGTTCCGCCACTTGGGCACAAGCGAGGAAAAACGAGGCGATATTCATTGTGAGCGTCCAGGCTGGTGTTTGTCAACGAAGGCCGTTCGGTCAGGTTTAGCGCAGATTCTGAGTAGTCTCTAGAGCAATTCTTTCAAGGTGAGCTGGACGTCGCGGCTGGTCTCGCCGTGCTTGACGGTCACGGCGACGCGCGTGCCTTCGGGCTGCAGGAACGCGGGATCGTTTATTTCGTCGGCTGGTTCGTGGCCATCAATCCGCGTAATCAGGTCGCCCACCGCGATTCCGGCGGACTCGGCCGGGCTACCGGGGAGCACGGTCATCACTTTTTCGCCCGCGTCGGTCGAATCGGTGAGAATGCCCGCGCGGTTGAATGTCTCCGGCTTTTCCCAATTGGCATTCTTCTCCAGATACAAAGCGCCGCGCATCACGTCAAAGGTCGCGGTGAAATTCCGCAGTACGCTGCGGCCGATGTTGCCGTCGATGGTTTCCGCGCCCATGGTGCTGCCGGTCCAAAGATAGGCAATCAGGTCGTGCGCTTCGACACCGCCAATCGCGACAGCCTTTACGCGTGCGTAATAGGCGTCGCCGTTTGGGCCGGCGTAATCCTTGCCGGAGTAGCCGTGGAAGTGCGCGCCCAATCGTTCCATCAGATGGTTGTGCTGCACAAAGCCGGAATAAAGCAGCAGGCCCACTTCGTTTCCGGTATCCAATGCGAATTTGCCGGGTGCGCCGCCGACACTGGCTTGCACCTCCAGCGAGATGCCGTCCTCAGATATAGGAACCTCAGTGCCGTTCCCGGAGTAGTGGAACGCAGGCGCGTTGTAAAACGCGAGCTGCTGGTGCTCGTAATCCACGCGGACCACCAGCCGCCGCAACACTTCGTAGCCGATGGCCGCGACCGGCGTGGCGCCGTTGCCGGCGGGAATATCGAGGATGTGAAACGTCTGGTCGTGCAAAACCAGATCGCCGATCTGGAGAGTTTTCACGTGAGTGGTTTGCGTCCCGATATTGCCGCCGTTCGTCACCCAGGTTTGTCCCTGCCCGCCATCGGGCGACAGACCCAGTTCTTTGGCGAGGCCAGCGCTGAGCACGTTCATGGAGCCGGTGTCGAAAAACATGCTGTACGGGCCTTTGCCGTTGATCCGGGCTTTGAAAACGATTCCGCCTTCTGCGGGCACGGTGGCTTTGCCGGAAGCGGGCATTTCGTAGTCCCGCTGAAACGGAATGGTGAAGTCGGCCGGGTCCACGGTCTTTAGCAAGGTGCGCCTGGTCGCGGTGGAGACCACTTCCTGATCGCCGCTGGGTCCGCGTTCCGTGAACGGCAGCATCAAACCTTCAACACTTCGGTAATCGCTCCAATATCTCGTCACCGGCCCGGCGACAATGCGCTCGATGAAGTGATTCGCGCGATTGATCCACAGCGTGAAGCCGTTGCCGCCCGGCACGCGGAACTCCAGGCGGTCGAACGCGCCATCTTTTTCCGTGGCTGGTTCCATAACGCGCACGGCCGCGCCGCCGAAATTCGCCTGCCAATATGCGTGGCGCTTCAGGTACAGCTCATCGGTGGCCCACTGACCGGCGGGCAGGAGCGAGATGTAACCGTTCTCGTCCTGGCGCCAGATGCCATCCGCCGCGACGCCGTATGCCTGATGAACGCCCAGCTCCGGGATCGCGGCGCGCATGGTGAACGCGCCAGTGGAGAGATTTTCGACGCTTGTGCCCGGCCCGGTCTTCCCGGAAACCGTGACTTGCATTTCCGTTTTGCATGCAATGAATTGATTCCATGTATCCCCGCCGGTCGCTCGACGGACACTTTCGAGAATTTTCTCCGCGGAGGGAGGGGGTGTTTGCGGCGCGCCGGAGAGAGTACTGGGGACGGTCAAGAGGGCTACCAGCAAGGCGCATGGTTTCACGGTCAACTCCGAAAGATCGCCGTAACTGTATCATTTGCAGCCAGTTAAGTCAGCCCCAATCTGTTTCGGCGGCTTGTCCGGGCCGCTGCCACCCCAGTGCCCTTTGCCCTAGCATTCGCAGCACAGAGTGCTATACTCCGCCCAGAAATACGTACCTGCTTCCGCAGGGGCGGGTACCGGGTCGGTCCAGTGGGAGGCTCCTATGGGCGAAATGGAAAGCATATTTCAGGGACCCATGCTGTATCTTCTGATCGTCTGGGGCGTCGTTACCGCCGTGTTCCTTGCCTTGGTGGCGTGGCGGAGCGTGCTCTCCAGTCACGAAGACGATCAGATTTTTCTGGACGCCGCGCAAGAGCACATGGCCAGGGAACAGCGCGAGCTGGTGCACAAAATCCAAATGCTTTCCCGGCCGGTTTTGGCTAGCGGCATTACCTCTGGCGTTTTGCTTTTGCTGATTGCCGGAATTTTCGTCTACAACGGACTGAAGAACTTCTAGCTCTTGCTAGGGACGCGAGCCCGTGGCTTGCGGCGTTGCATTCGCGGGGGCGGCAGGCTGCGAAGCCTGAACCAGCGAAGTGTGATTGTGAAGGATGATCCAGTCCTCCCCGCGTTTTTCGAGGATTAGCGTGGTTTGTCCGTCCGCGGCGCTTGGCGTTCCGTCCACGATGCCGGTGAATTCCCACTGATAACAGGCCCAGGCTACATTCCCGGAAGGCGCGATGCGAATCAGCGTATTGCTGCGTTCCATGCGCACTTGTTGCATGCGCGCGCGCTGCAATTGGTACGCGGCCAGGTAATTCGTCCAACCCATGGCCGGCGGCGCCCACGTGCCGGAAACCACGGAAACATCCTCGGCAATGTATTTGTGCATGCCGGGGGTATCGCCGACTTGCCATGCCGCGAGCATTTGGCCAATGCTGTAGTCAATTTTTTGTTCATCGGACATCGTGGCCGTGGGGTTGGCGGGCGGTGTGTCGTCCTTCTTCTTTTTCTTCTGCGCGGCGGCCGGGCCGGCGGCGGCCAGGGTGAAAAGCAAAAGCAACAAAATGCCGATAAGAGTGGCGGCGGGTGCGCGGTGTACTGCAACGAGCTTGCGATTCATGCTGGATCTGCTCCTACAAATTTCTCGTGCTGGAAACGATGACGGATAGACAGGCATGAGCATAACGCAATGTGCGACGCAGCGCAGCGCGATGTGCCCAGTTGGTTCCTGAAATGGTTAACCTGCGCGGCAGGCGCTGGCACGCGCCGTTCGACTCTAGTGAAAGCGCACGGCTTGAGCCGTGCGAAAACAGAGTCTAAGTCCGAGGGGCTTTAGCCCCTGGGGTTCCTGCGGATGCTCCGCCTTTGCGCCACTCAGGAACGCACGCTTATTTGGGTTGCGTGGCGGCGTTATAGATCGCCAGCCCAATTTCCGCGATGACACCTTCGCGGGTCGATTCCTTCGGCGGGGAGTCCGCGACCAGGACGGCTACGGCCAGCTTGCGCCCATCCGGCAGGGTGATCAGGCCGGCGTCGTTGGTAGCGTTGGTGTTGGGCCGGTTGCTGCCGGAGGTTCCAGTCTTGTGCGCTACGACGGTGCCCGGAGGCAGCAAGGCTTTCAAGCGCTGCTCGCCCGTCCGCGTGATGGTCATCCAGTTCAGCAGCACCGCGGTGTGCTCAGGGGAGAGCGGCGAGCGATCGGCGAGGCGGCGCAGCAGCGCGACCAGCGCCGCAGGTGTGGCGTAGTTGCGATTCTCGAGGCGGTCATTGCGCCCCAGAGCTTTTTCCGTGTCCTGGATATGGATGCCGTCGATGCCGAGGTTGCGGATGTAGGAGTCGGCCACGGCGGGACCACCCAGGACGCGCAGAAGAATGTCCGAGGCGACGCCGTCGCTTTCCACCACGGCGAGGCGCAGCAACTCGCGGATGCTTACCTCCACGTTGCCGTGCGGGTGCGCATCGCGCAGCGGGCTACCCTGGTCCGGGGAGATCAGGTCCGACGGACGAAAGCGCACCGGGGTGTCCAAGGTGAACTTGTTGTGCTCGATGGCATCGAGAGCGGCCATGGCGATGGGCAGCTTGTAGACGGACTGCATGGGCAGCTTGGCGTCAGCGTTGTAGTTGCAATCGAGCGTAGTGCCGGGCAGAGAGCAGGCTACACCAACGCGGCCGCGAGCCTTCGCGGCGTCGGCAACGATTTGGGAATGAAGAGGCGTGCCAGCCGGGCCCGGCAACAGCAGGACCGCGAGCAACATAACGCGCATGTAGTATCCTATGCTTAAAGTATGAAACTATAAACTAGATACAGCCCAAATTGTGATAGCATCTCCCCAATTTCTGACGGCGAGGTCAATATGGAGTCGAGCCAGGATATCAGCAACAATCGGCCCCTGACGGACGAACAGAAAAACTACTATGTCGCAAGGATGAAAGCCGCTTGGGCGGGGCTCCCGCCAGACAAGCGGGCCCAGTTAAAACCGTTGCTTGATGAAGCCCATCAACAGTACGCGGACTTTGTTACGAAGAAAACCCCACCCGCCCACAAATTTCACAATGTTCTACGCATGAAAAGCTATCTAACTGACGATAGGGACGGGTATCTGAAAGCTCATGGCCAACAGGTGGAAGCAGCCATTGAGGTCAAGCTCGGTCCCGAGGGAGAAATTCTTGGCACCGGGGAATACGAGCAGCTGGATCCTTGTTGGGAACTGGTTGCAGGCACGGTTTGGCTCGAGAATTTATTGTACAAACACCCTTTTCCACCGGGCACTCCGCCTCTGATACAGCTGGGTGTACTCGAACACGAAAAATTAAGAATCGCTGTGGCTGGCGATTTTGGCACGGGAAACTTCGGCGCGAATGACTCGCCGAGTACCAGGATCTCCAAAATAATCCCAAATTTGAAACCTCACATCACGATCCATTTAGGCGACGTGTACTACGCTGGAACCAGTTCGGAGGAGACGAGCAAATTGATGAACTTCTGGCCAGCCGGCTCGCTGTATTCGTTCACTCTGAATTCCAACCATGAGATGTATGCCGGCGGTGGACCTTATTTCAATGAAGCAGTGGGTGGACCGCTATTTCGTATGTCCCAGTCGCCGTGGAGTTTCTTTGCATTCGCGTATGGAAATTGGATCGTGGTGGGGCTCGATTCGGCGTACAACTCTGGGGTGCTCGATCTTTACATGAACGGTTCGCTGGGAAAGAACAACGAGCAATTGCCATTCCTAAGAACGCTGGCACAGAAGAGGAAAAAGGTAATTGTCCTGACGCACCACAACGGTCTGGAGCTAGATGGCACGAGGCCGAACGAGTTGTACAAGGAAGTGATGACTGCATTCAATGGCGTGAACCCGCCCACTTACTGGTATTGGGGGCACAAGCACGCTGGCGCAGTCTATAAGCTGCTTAACGGTACGTACTGCCGTTGCACCGGTCATGCCGCACTTCCTTGGGGCTTCTCATCTGAGTTACAGGGCAGCAATCAGGTGGAGTGGTTTGAGAAGAAAAATGCAGGGGACTCGGATGAGAAGCTGCGGGTGTTTAATGGCTTCACGATGCTGGAGCTTGATGCTGACACGCTCACCGAGACGTTTTATGACGAGCTCGGGCGCATCGCGTGGGCTCCTGGAAAAGGGGACACTCGTGGATGATTGCGGGGCCGTTGTCCAGCCAAAAGTGTTAGTATTACTTCATCGACAGCAGAACTGGGAAGCAACATACAGCGTTGCCGGAAGCAACCACTGATTTCTCATGTACATCCTATCGGATGACCAGATTGCGGACCTTATTCGCGAAAGTAAGCCCATACCCCCTGGCCTCTGCCCGCTCGAAAAGATGTCACTTAGGAATCATCACAAGCGAAGAGACTTCGACATCGAAGCCGAATCAAGAAATAATTTCGCTGTTGCGATCAGACAGTCAACCCTGAACATGTTGGACTTCTCAGTCATTCTCGGTTACAAACTTCCAGGGTCATTTACCGTTTTCAGGCTGCGTCGGTACAATGGAAAGTCACACCACCACACAAATACCATTGAGAAAGAAGCCTTCTACGACTTCCACGTTCATAAGGCTACCGAACGTTACCAAAAGCTTGGTTTTAAGGAAGAACACTTTGCCGTTAGAACGAGCGGCTATTACGATCTTGAGAGCGCGATCCAGTGTCTTTTGACGGATTGTGGGTTTCGGCATCCAATCGAGGATTCTCCGCTTTTCACCGGTAGGATATGAAGCTGCATTCGATAAGAGATGATTTCAGGAAGCGCGTCTGTGAGCAGATCGACCTGCAACAGGAAGGCGAGAATCGCTTTCGCATTCTTACTCCGTTCCGCTTTGAAGACGGGGATCATTTTGCTGTCGTCTTAAAGCGCGAACAGGGCCGCTGGATCCTGACCGACGAAGCAAACACACTAATGCACTTGTCCTATTGGATAGATGACAAGGACATTGACACAGGGAATCGTCGAGAAATCATTGAGGGCTCCTTGGCGGGATTCTCGGTCGAGAATCGAGAAGGGGAATTGGTCATCCCTATCGCTGACGACAAGTTCGGAGACGCCCTATTTGATTTTGTGCAAGCGCTAGCTAAGGTCTCGGACGTATCGTTTTTGTCTCGAGAGCGAGTCCGTTCAACATTCTTGGAGGACTTTCGGACTTTTCTAAAAAAACATGTGCCGGAAAACAGGCTAGCGTTCGACTGGACGGATGAAGTTCGTGATCCCAAAAGAAATTACCCGGTTGATTGCCGGATAAACGGTATGGCTCGGCCTCTGTTCGTCTACGCGTTGCCGAACGAGGGCAAGGTGAAGGACGCGACGATAAATCTCCTCAGCTTCGAGCAGTGGAAGCTTCAATTCCGCTCCATGGCTATATTTGAGGAGCAGGAGTCGATTCCGTCGCGAGTGCTCGCGAGATTTACTGACGTGTGCGAGAAGACTTTCTCCAACCTCGAAGGGGAGAATAAGGATCGCATTGTAGTTTACCTCCGTCGAATTCTGGCGCCTGACACAGCCTTCGATTTGTGAAGGTCCGACCCTAAAAAAAGAGAAGAGCTGGCGTAAAAAGCTACCGCTGCAGCCGGAAGCGCGCAGGCACGGATGCCTATGCCCAAGCCCCACCCTCAAGAATCGAGGGTGGGGCGCCCGCGCAGAGGTCACGGCATGCTGCGGTGCGGCTGCGCGTCACGGTTGATGTACAGCGGAAGGAGCAGAATAGGGGCAGCGGCGGAGAGGCGCTTAGATGCTGGCTAAGACATGGGTGTTGGCGTTGACGGTGGGGGTAACCGTTGGCGCGGTGCTGTTGCTGCTGGAGAACGAAAAAGTCAGCGAACTGTTTCAGGCGCATGTGCGAGACCGGCCGAAGCGGCGGCTGCTGCTGGCGACGATCGGCTTTTTCGTGACGTTTGCGGTGGCGCGCGCGATGGCGTACGCGGCGTACCGGCGCACGGGACCGTTTCATTATGTGTACGTCGGCGGGACGCACATCCATCACCTGGTGTGGGGGATTTTGCTGCTGCTGGCGGTGGGGTTTTGCTGGCTGGTAGAAGTGGGGACGGGAGGGCGAGGGTCGTCGCTGTTGGCGAGCCGGTTGATGTCTCTGCTGTACGGGGTGGGGGCGGCGTTGACGCTGGACGAGTTTGCGCTGTGGCTGAACGTGCAGGAGGGGATCTACTGGACGCGGCGGGACCTGGCGAGCGTGGATGCGGTGTTGCTGTTTGGCACGGGGCTGTTGATCGGGACGTGGGGAAAAGGATTTTTGAAGGCGCTGGGAATTGAGATTTGGGAGGAGCGGAAGAAGAGGAAGAGACGGAAGACGGAAAATAGAAAAGGGAAAATGGAGAAGAGGAAGACGCTGGCATAAAAGCCAGCGCTACATGCGGAGGTGGCGGAAGTTGGTTAGGCAGCGCTGGGCGGTTTCTAGTTGGGGGTAGTCGCTGCCTTCCTGTTCGATTAGGTAGAACTCGATGGCGCCTTGGGATTCCGCGGCGGCCAGCAGATTTTTCCAGGGGGCTACGCCTTCGCCGAAGAGGACCTTGTAGCCCTTTTGCGGCGACCAGTCCTTCAGGTGCATGGAACGGATGCGGCCGGGGTTGGCTTGGACCCAGGCGACGGGATCGCTGCCGGCTTCGAGGCAGGTGCCTACGTCGAGCTGCATCATGACGCTCTTGTCGGTGTTCTCCGCGAGAATTTCGATGGGCCTTTTGCCGGCGACAGGCCGCCATTCGGCATCGTGATTGTGATAGCCGGCGCGCAGGCCGTGGGCGCTGAGCGTGTGGTTGGCCTGATTCAGCAAATCGGCGACGCGCTTCCAGCCGTCGGCGTCTTTCACTTCGCCGGGATGCGCTAGGACGATGTAGCGCGCGCCAATGACCTGGTTGAGTTCAATAGCTTTCTGGATGCCTTCGGGCTTGAGGGCTTCGGAGCCGTTGTGGGTGGAGTAGCAGCGCAGGCCGAGAGCGTCCAGTTCCTGGCGAACCTGGCGGGCGTAGTCGAGGGTCCAGTCATAGTAGGGCGCGTAGAATTCCACGCATTGATAGCCCATTTTGGCGACGCTACGCACGGTGCCGAGTAGATCCTTCTGGAGTTCGTCGCGCACGGAATAGAGTTCCAGGCCGACGGCAATGTTTTCTTTGGAGTTCGCCAAGGAGGCAGCGAACGGAGCGAGTGCGGAAATAGCGAGGAAGGAACGGCGGGAAAGCGTGTCGCGGGTTTGCATGAGGCGAACGTTAGCACAGGTGGAGTTTATTGGAGGTGAGATTTGGCTTGGGAGGCACCGTGGGCGTACGCGCGCTGCGGTCCGGGAAGTCAGCACTGCGTTCGGAGCACAGGCAAGAGTGCCTGTGCCACACGGTACGCGATAGGCCAGAACATAAAATTGCGATAACACCGGATGAGGCGAGCACCCCATTCCTGATAGGGAACGCGGCGTTGCGTCGGAACGTCTGTCCGGCGCGGTTCGTGCCACGATGAGTCAGGAACGCATTGGAGGCGAGCGTGAGGCGACGAGCGTTTTTGGGTGTGGCGGCGGGGGCGTCGTTGGGCTTGTGGGCTCAGGGTGCGTTGGGCGCGACGTTCGCGGGGAGCGAAGAGGGATCCATTGCTTCGCTCGGGATGACGGCAGGTGTAACAGCAGCACCTGCCGATCTAAAGATCGGCCACTACAAAGACGGCCCGCCTCGGAAGGCGGCCGCTACGCCTGTGGGAACGTTGCGGGATGCGGGGGCGGGGCGGGGGATGCTGGTGGGGTCGTGCGTTTCGGCGGCGCAGCTGGCGGAGGCGGATTTTGCGGAGCTGGCCGCGCGGCAGTGCTCCATTGTGGTGGCGGAAAACGACATGAAGTGGCGCTTCACGCAGCCGGAGGAGAATCGCTACGACTTCACGCGCGCGGACGTGGTGGCGGGATTCGCGGAGAAGAACGGGCTGAAGCTGCGCGGCCACAATTTGTGCTGGCACCAGTCCTTGCCGGAATGGGTGGAGAAAACGGCGACGAAGGAAAATGCAGCGCGGCTGCTGCGCCAGCATATTTTGGTGGTGGCGGGACGCTACGCGGGGAAGATGCACTCGTGGGACGTGGTGAACGAAGCGATCGAAATCAAGGACGGGCGGCGGGACGGCCTGCGCGAATCCCTGTGGATGAAGCTGCTGGGGCCGGAATACCTGGCCATTGCGTTTCGTGCCGCGGCGGAAACGGATCCGGCGGCGAAGCTGACCTACAACGACTACGGACTGGAGGGCAACGGGAAGTATCACGAGGAGCGGCGCGCGGCGGCTCTGGCGCTGCTGCGGTGGATGCGGGAAAACAAGGTGCCGGTTCATGCGCTGGGGTTGCAGTCGCACCTGCATGAAGATTCCAGCGGAGATTTTCGCGCGCTGAATCGTTTTCTGGATGAAGTGAGCGCCATCGGGCTGGAAGTGTACGTGACGGAATTGGATGTGAAGCAGGAGGGGAGTGGGGAGTCGGCGGAGAAGCGCGCGGCCGAGGTTTACCGGGAGTATCTCGAAAATGTAGTGCGGCATCCGGCGGTGAAGGCGGTGTTGACGTGGGGATTGACGCGGCGAGGAAGGAATCACGAGGAAAGATTGTTGCCGTTTGGCGATGGCCTGCAGCCGACCGCGGCGTTTTACGCGATGCGAGACGCGCTGG
>Ga0335078_10009536_pt1 | contig 14390 bp, 11 predicted proteins | sample Lox_Sample_32_FD_206711 | JGI IMG/M metagenome (GOLD analysis project Ga0335078, IMG submission 206711) | Soil microbial communities from Loxahatchee National Wildlife Refuge, Florida, United States - Lox_Sample_3.2 | ecosystem: Environmental > Terrestrial > Soil > Wetlands | place: USA...
AAGAGAATAAAGCGCCCCTTCGCATTCAGCATGCCCATGCGGACGGCAGCGCCTTTGCCCATGTGGGGACAGGCCAGGACACGGATCCTGACGTCGCTTTCCTCCAAGAGACGCGCGATCGCCAAGGTCTCGTCGCGGCTGCCGTCGTCAGCAATGATGAGCTCGCAATCGAGCCTTCGGGTGCTGCACCACTGGATGGTCTCCAGCACCGTCCGGGGCAGACGCGCCTGTTCGTTATACGCGGGAATCACGATCGAAAGCTGGATCTCGTCAGGACATGCCGGTTTCAGTTCGACGGACGCGCCCAGCCGATCCAGGCTGGAGCGGGTCTCCTCGATAACCGGCGAAGGAGTGGCAGGCGCCGAGCGATGAGCGGTTGCGCGCTTGGGACGGCCCACCGGCAGGCGGTGGAAGCCGCCGGCCAAATACATGATCCCGCCGGTGATGGTCGTGAAGAAATACTGTCCGGCGTGCTGCAACAGGACCATGGCCAGCGCCAGAGGGGCGGAGACACCCGAGCTGATAAGGAAGAACGGCCCGGCAACCTCTATGGTACCGATACCGCCCATGGTCAGGGGAAGCAGGGAGGCGAAGTTCACAACCACAAGAAAGAGGAGGGCGATGCGCACGTTCATGCCGCTCCAGACCCCCAGCCCGAAGCAGTAGCAGGCCCCGATCTCGATGCCCCAGATCACCGCGGTCGCGGTGAGCGCGCCGAGCATGCGCGGCAAGGTTCCCAGGGGAAGCAGGCCGTCAACGAGCTGCGTGGCCTTATTCCGCACGAAGGCCGTCACATGGCCGGGAAACTTCCGATTCGCGCTGGAAATTAGAGACAAGATCCACGCATGGTGGCGAAAGCTGAGAACGAGCGCGGCCGTGAGAGCGGCGAAAACAAGCGAGACCAGAAACAGCGCCCACTGGAGCCGGCGGTCGACGTGAACCAGGCCGATGGCGACGAGAGCGAAGATCGACAGCATCAAGCCATCAAGAATGCGCTCGGCGGCGATGGAGGCCAGGGCGGCGGTGCGCCCGCGATCGCCGTCTGTCTTGGCCGCCGCACAATGCGCTCGCAGGACCTCACCGAGCCGGGCAGGCAGGACGTTGTTGCCCATAAAGCCGATCAAGATCAGTTGCAGTGAGTTCCAGTAGCTGAGGCTTCGCTCCCAGATGCACCACCGTGCCCCGCGCAGAAGATAGGCGAGAACCATCAGCGCGAGACCCAGAGTCAGCAGGCTGGAATGCGCCTGGCGGAGAGAAGCCGCCGTCTGGCGCAAGTCGAAGTGCCTGAGCAAGGCAAAGAGAATGAGCCCACCGAAAACCAGCGATAGAACGAACTCTGTGAGGCGTTTCATTGCGTATCAAGAATGCTGTGGGGGGCGTGAAGTGTCCCTAACTAAGCTCGAAGCGCGACCCAGACCGACAAGGATTTAGTCGGCGAGGAGCCCCAGATTTCAGTCCAGCACAGCGACTGGTGCTTCGTGGACCCGCAGCCATTGCTCAAACACGACCAGGCTGAACAAGATCTTGTGATTGTCCTGCCGGCCGGCGGCATGCTGGTGAAACAGTTCGCGCACTGCCGCCGGGCGAAGGTATTGGTAGATTCTGGAACCGCCGTCGAAGAAAATCTCCGTCATTGCGCCCTCCAGGGCACCGCGGAACCAGTCGTCGACAACGTTGACGGCGAACCCACGCTTCGGCCGTTTGAGCACTGAATCCGGAAGATAAGTGCGGCACACCTGGCGGTGCAACCATTTCCGGGAGCCGTGTCTGACTTTTAAGCTGGCGGGGAGGCGCTCGACGTATTCTACGATTTCTTTATCCAAAAAAGGGACACGGAGCTCGAGACTATGAGCCATAGAAAGCTTGTCGGCGTACATGAGAAGCTCGTCCGGCAGCGTGGAGCGCACCTCCAGGAACTGAAAACCGCCGAGTTCGTCGGTGGCCGACATCAAACCGGCCATGTCCGCCCAGCAATCCAGGACGCTGTCGCCCGAATCCGGGTCCAGCAGTCCTTCCTGGAACAACGCGTCCACTTCATCTCCGGGCAGGAGCGAAAAGACCTGTTGATAGCGGCGAAGCCGGTCGGAAGTGGCCAGGGAGTAAACTCCACGCTTCAAGGTCTCGTTTCTCGGTAGAGCAGACACGGCGGAGGAAACCGTGGCGCGCATCCAACCGGGCATCTGAGCCCAAAGCGCACCATAGCGGACGCCGAGATGACGGCGATAACCGCCAAACAATTCGTCCGGTCCCTGTCCGACCAGCGCAACCTTCACGTCCTGGCGGGCCCGTTCGCAGACAAAGTACATGGGAACAATCGAGGAAGCAGCGATAGGCTCTTCGAGTGACGCGACGATCTTAGGGAGCGCCTCTTCGAAGATCGATCTCGTGATCCTGACGGGTGTATGCCGCGATTTCAGAATGCGGGCGGTTTCCGAGGCGTCCGCCAGTTCGTCGTCGGCGAAGGTTGATCCGTATCCCACCGTGTAAGTCGGCCAGACATCCCCGTTGAGATTCATCAAGGCCAGCAGCAGTCCGGAATCGAGGCCGCCGCTCAGGAGGAGGCCGACCGGTACATCGCTGATCAGTTGACGCCGCACGGCCTGCTTGTAAAGCGTCAGCAACTCCTCGCGGGCTTCGCCCGGAGACTTGGCTGGCCTAAAAGGAGAGGGCCTGAAGTTGTACCACCGGCTCACCTGGCAGGAACCGTCTTGAACGCTAAGCTTGGTTCCTGGGGCGAGCTTGCGCACGCCTTTAAGGATCGTATAGGGCGACGGCGTAAACCGGTAGCGCAGGAAAAGATTGAGAGAAGTAGCATCGACCTCGGCCTCTTCCGGCATCATGGCACGAATAGCGCGAAGCTCGGAGCCGAAGTAAAGAGAATCCCCGTCGAGCCAGTAGTAAACCAGCTTGATTCCGAAAGGGTCGCGGGCGAGAACCAGCCGCCTTTGCCGCTCATCCCAGATTGCCAAGCCGAACATCCCGTTGAGACGATTCAGCACATCATCGCCCCACTGCTTATAACCGTGGACAATGACTTCTGTGTCCGAATTGGTGCGGAACACGTGGCCGTAGCTTTCGAGTTCACGCCGGAGCTCGTAAAAGTTATAGATTTCACCGTTAAAAACTACCCAGACGGATTCCTCCTGATCCGACATGGGCTGATGGCCGCCCGCCAGATCAATGATCGACAATCGGCGAAAGCCGAGTCCCAGAGCGCCCGCGAGGTAGTAGCCCTCGTCGTCGGGGCCCCGATGCACCAGAGTATCGGTCATGGCCTCGAGGTCGAGGCGGCGAACGGGAGCGCCACTTCCGAAATTATATTGTCCGCAAATGCCGCACATAAACGCGTGATATGGTGGCGTGCCTTCGGCAAGGCTGCGTGAAGGGTCAACCGGAGGTGAAAAGGAGATATCGATGCGGCGTGGACGGCCCCTGCGCTAGGACTGCTGTACAGGGATCGAGTCCATGTCATCGCCAACGCCAGAGCCGTGCTTGTGGCTGATGTTGCGTACTCGATCCAGCCGGGTGAGCAAGGCGTCCCGGATGTTGGCGAGCAATCGATGCGTAAGGGTGAGAGCTTGCTCGAACATACCTACACCACTCAGCTCAAGTCATGCAGGCTTGCCGGAAGCTCACTATCGTGCCGCTTTTAATCGTTCTGCCTCCAAGGGCTGGGGGGGTTGCGCGTGGCGTGAAGGCGCCGCCGGAGTCGGGATCGTACAGGCCTGTTCGGGCATAGCGCCGAAGGTATCGACACCTTTGAACGTCAGAAGCGATGCCAGGATGGACTTGAGCTTGGCCATTTGTTCTTTGCGGTGGAAAGCCATGAGCTCGGGGGAAACCGGGCGAGGTATGCGGCGCACGAACGCCCCGCAGTAACCGGCTCCCAAGGCCAATCCGCCCAGGACGTAAGGCCGCTTCGCGATGCGATAGGCGACTCGGAAAAGCTGCCATAACGGATGGCCACCCAGGTAGTAGTCTTTCTTGCCGTAGGAAAACAGGGAGGAAAGAACGCTACGTTCTGCAGTGCCAAGGCGCCGGTAATGAAAGAACGACTTCTCCCGAAAGGATCGCGTCTTCCACCCCAGCATCCGGGCCGTTGTGACGGCCATCCAGTCGACACCGCCGGCATGATGCGGCGTATAGCCACCAATCTCTTCCCAGCATTGCCTTCGAAACAGCTGGCATTGGCCGGCAACGTGTGTGCTTCCCTCGAAACTATCGGTCTCTGAACTGTAGTTCTCTTCTTTGAAGACTGTTCCCGCCACGCCGAGTGCAGGGTCAGTCGCAAATTGCCTCAAGAGAAACTCGAAATGGTCCGGATCAAAGGAGATGTCGCCGTCAAGATTGCCAATGACCGCGAACGGGAGGTCTCGCACCCTCTCATAGCCTATTCGAAACGCGTGCACCTTAGCTGCAAAGGTGCGCTCCCGCCGCTGAGGCCGCTGAATCATTTCGATCCAGGGATACTGGGCAAGGTACGCCCTTATGATGTCAGGAGTGCCGTCCGTCGACCCATCGTCCACGATCACCCATTTCAGCGGCCGATGCGTCTGACTGATAACCGATTCGACGGTCTTACGGATGAACGCCTCCTCATTGCGAGCCGGGGTAATCAAAGCGTATGGGAGGTAAGACGAAACTTGATCCAATTCGTTTGCGTTTACTCTCGTTGTCGTAGTGCTGACGTCGTCGCAAGTGGCCGCGTCGCAACTAAAAGCCGCCTTCTCTCCGGTCCCGTGCTGGGCAGCGTCCTTCGACGCGCCTCGTTTGCTAAAAGCCCTCTCATAGGCTGCAAGTAAATTGTCAACGGAATACTCCCAGGCGAGCTCCTTTTCGATTCGGTTTCTGCCGAATTCTCCCATCCGTCTTCGTTCTTCAGGCCTCTCAAGCAACCATAGAATCTTGTTGGCGAAGTCCTTCACCGGTTCCGTCGGGTCGGCATACAAAGACGCTTCCAGCGCGCTGAACCTGCCTTCTTTGGACTCAAACTGGACAATAGGCTTGCCAAGGGCCATATACTCCATAATTTTAATCATCGTCGAAATATTATTCATCTCAGACGGTCGGTCGGGATTTACACATACATCCGCCGTCGACAGAACGTCCAGCAAATCCTCGTCGGGAACGAATCCGGTGAAGGTAACCGTGTCCACCAGCGCTTTTTCCTCCACCATCTTCTCCAGCTTCAGCAGTTCGGGGCCTCGGCCGACGCACACAAAGTGAATGTCAGATCTCCCTAAGCTCTTTATGTATGCCGCCACCTCGATCAGAATATCCAATCCGTCTTGCACGTTCATGCAGCCGACGTACGCCACCATGTGCGGCTTTCCGCTCTTCCACGCGGCCTTGGGTGGGACTGCACAGAAAGAGTGCCGATCAGGCCCATTCCGTACGACGAATACATCGTGTGGCGGGACATGACCTCTGTTTATGGCGACATCTCGATAACTGTTGTTCGTCACTATGACTTCGTCGCTAAAGCGATATGTCATCTTCTCGAGCCACAGCAGGAGTCTGTGGAGCCTATCGGTTCTGCCGTACTTTGACAGATAAAGCTCCGGGTTAGCATCATGATGGTCAAAGATGTACTTAATCCCCATCAGTTTAAAGGGCAAAGCAACCACGAAGATATCGTCCGGAGGATTACAGCCCTGAATGACGTGAAATCCATGTCGCACGAAAATCCACCACGTATATAAGCACTCCCAGAACAAGGCGCAGCCATACTCCCAGAGGTATCCCGCAAGCGTGTGCCCTTCGGCCGGCATAGGATGCCTGTAAACGTGTATCCCGTCCAGCTCCTGGCGCCCCTGACGGTAGCCCTTGCGTTGCGGGCACAGCACCGTCACTTCGTATCCGTTCGCGTGGAGCGAACGGGCCTCGTTAAGGACCCGAGGGTCGGGCGGGACCGACTGGTTTTCAACGATAATTAGGGCTTTGCGCTTCATACAGAATGCTTGGACTTCAATGCTTCGGAGAGTGTTGCTGAACCAGGTGCGGGCTCGCCGCGGCCGCTCAACAGATGCTCTCGTATTTGCCGTTGCTGCTCGCGAAGCCCGGAACCCGAGCTAAGTCCACAACACACTGGTTCGCTTGGAGGCGTTGGGGCACGGTTCGAAACTCGGGATCGTTATTCCCGATCACAATCGTCTGGCCGTGTTTTAGGACGGAGTCGATATTGTCTGTCATCAATTTCGAAATGTGCGGTATGCGGTTCAGTATAAAGTCGCGGTTGGCGCCCATGAGTGTTGCTACTTGCACATTCCTATCATAAAGGCAAAGATCGTAGCCCTTACCGGCGAGCCGCTCGATGATTTCAATCATGGGGCTTTCGCGGAGATCGTCGGTTCCAGCTTTGAAACTGAAGCCCAAGACGCCTATTCGCCTTTGCCCTCTCTCCATGATCATCTTTAGGCCTCTGATCACTTGGAGCTCATTGCTGCGCAGGATCGAGTTCAAGATGGGCAATTCTAAGTCATGCGACTTGGCTGTGTACGCCAGCGCACGCAGGTCTTTGGGCAGGCAAGAGCCTCCAAAGGCAAAACCGGGAGAAAGATAGGACGGTGATATGTTGAGCTTTCTGTCCTGGCAAAAGATCTCCATCGCCTTGGCTCCGTCCACACAAAGAGACTTGCAGAGATTTCCGATTTCATTCGCGAAACCGATCTTGAGGGCGTGCCAACTGTTATCGATGTATTTGACCATCTCGGCAGTTTCGAGGTCGGTCCTAATCAAGGGTGCGTCGAGTTTTGCGTAGAGCGTGGCCAGGATATCCCCGCTGGTTCGATCAAGCTCGCCGATAATTGTTTTGGCGGGAATTCTAAAGTCTGCCACAGCCGAGCCCTCACGAAGAAACTCCGGATTGTTACAAACGCCAAAACCGATGCCGGCGCGCTTTCCGGAGTGTTCCTCCAACACCGGGATGACCACGCGTCGCATCGTTCCCGGCAGGATCGTACTGCGAATTACCACGATGTGCCGGCCGGTTTTGCTCTTGAGCGCGAAGCCTATTTCCTCACAGACGCGCCTGACATACGTCAAGTCGAGGTTGCCGTTGGCCTGGCTTGGAGTGCCCACGCAAACAAAAGACAGTTCCGTATCCTTGATCGCTTGGACCGAGTCTTGCGTCGCGCGCAGGCAGCGCGCCTTAAGACCGGTGGCAATGATCTCCCCGATGTCAGCTTCGATGATCGGGGATTGACCGGCGTTGATCAGGTCAACCTTCGTCCGCTCTCGATCGACGCCCACGACTTCGTGCCCGTCGTCAGCGAGGCAGGCTGCCGATACGGTACCCACATAACCTAAACCGAATATGCTTATTCTCAAGACGTCTCCCTCACAAGGCTTCGTCGCTCCGTTACAGGAGAAACTGCCGTGGCATGCTTGGATCGAACTGCTGCACGAACGCCGGTTGACGTCAAGCGAATCGGCACGGTTAGGAGGTTGTGCGACAAGGACGCCTCATCCGGGCCGAACACCTGCCAGGCGCGGCCGGTTCCCGCCATTTCCCGAATCAAACAACGGAGCGCAAACTTTCTTCCAAGACCGGACTACGGATCTCGCGGTTTGTATAGAGCAAGAAGCAAAGGCTTCTGAACATCTGCGATTGTGCCCAGCGATGCATCGGGGTGTCGTCCCACCCCAGGCGAAGTTGGCGACTTCGGAAGGAACCGTCCGGCCTTTGCCAGACTGTCACGAGTTGATCGACAACAATCCGGAGAATCTCGTCAAGCCTCGGAAAACGGCCGCTCAACAGAATGGCAAGATTGACGCACTCGGCGTAGTCGTATAACTCGCGGCGGTACACCGTCAGGCGAGGAGAGCGTGAGAATGGTTTGGGTAAACCGTGTTCGTCAAATAAGTGCTGACAATAGTAATCAATCCCACGCTCGACGGCTTTCGTGCAGACGGGGTCTCTCGTAAGCGCTTCGATTTTCGCGAGCGCTTTCAGCACAAAACAGGTATGAAAGTGATCAGTAAAATTCCTTTGACCATCGTTGGCATAATACCAGGAGCCATCCGGGTTTTGAGACTCGATGACGAAATTCAGATTTCTCTGGGCGATCTCGCGGTACTTAGGTTCCGCGAAGTCAAGGGCCGCGCTCATCAGAAGAAACGCTCTATAAGCGTTGGCGTTTACGACGCACACGGAGTGTCGGGGATCGGGAGTGTAGGAACAGGTAGAAGCGCTCGGGGAGACCTGAAAATCCTTATAGTCCTTGAACGCATGCTCAGCAATCGATCGCATGATTTGCAGCCAGCGGTCGCTGCCGTCGATCCGATAAGCATGTTTAAGCGCCTCGTAAACATAAGGTACCGTCGTGATAAGCGGTGTCCCTTCCTTAATGGTGCCGCGGATGGTCTCCCAGTCATACGGGTATCCCCAGCCGTAATGTTCATAGTCCGGGCACCGGGTCTGTTCAAGAATGTGAAGGAAGTGTACGGCCCGGCGATAGTAGCGCTCGTCCTCAAGGGCCTGCCTGAGAAATAAGAATCCCATAGCATAATGAGCGTCTGCTATGGGGAACCGCTGAGGTTTCCAAAACAGCCTTCGGGCAGACGGTACGAAGGCCTCGCATAACACCATGGGGGAGACGGCCAACATTCCAATGAGCCGCCTTGAGTAGTACAGCGCCTTCGCTCTTTGTCCGAAACGGCTGGCGTAAAAGCTCTGAAAGTCGTACGAAAGCTCTCCGTAATGATCGAGCCAGTCAATAAACCGCAGAATCGCCTTCCGAGCCTCGTTGATGGGCAAAGGCTCGACTCCGAACCCCGAAAAGGGTACAGACGCCGTCGGCGGTGTTGTCAAAGTTCCCTTACTTTGGCCCGCCACGTAAAGCCATAGGCAGCGTCATGCGGCTGCGCGGATTGAAGTACCGCAGGTAGGCAGCTCATCTCGAATCCAGAAAGAGCCGGTGGGTCAGCTCCAGCGTCATCAGTCTGTGAATCTCCGTTGTGTGATTGCGGTTGCCCTTGAGATGACCGTTTACGATGGTTTTGACCACCTCTGGCCTGAGGTACGCCCGAGTGAGGGAACGCTGGTCAAAGAGAATCTCGCGGACGTAATGCGCTAGTTCGTCGCGGTACCACACCCGAAAGTGAAAAGGCTTGTGGCGACCGAGCCAAATACGCTCTAAGTGAAGCGGGGCAAAGACGTGGTCAAGTTGAGCGATCCACTGCGGCATTCCCATGTCATACGCATATTCAGCCTTGAATAGGAATTCCAGAAGGCCGCGGGTAAAAACGCTGTTGAGGCCCCCAATGCCACGATCTGTGCGCAGACTGGACAGGGCCGGGTTCCCATCCCGGATGAGGCGCAGCCTCCCTTCCTCGTTGATTGCGACTGACCCGGGGGCTTTGTAAACTGTCTTGATTAAATCATTGTCGAGATAAGGCGAGCGAACGGCCACCTGTGTCTGCTCCAGGCCGAGCACACCGTAGTGGTGCCATGGCGACTGGCGGAAGGCCACAAACGTAACCGGGTGGGCCCGACGGGCTGCATCATAGGTCTCCTTCGCGGCGTGAATCAACGGCACCACATCAGGCTGGAAGAGCCCCCTGGCAGGCTCTTCTGCCTTGAACATGACGGCGTGCAGCAGTATCTCACTGCCGTATGTTCCAACGATCCGCACCGGAGCTATCTGTCGAGCCTTTTCGTTTACGTAGAGGTCCGGGGAACGGCTGAGGTCGACGCACGCATCCGTAAGGTAGACCGACCGCTCCGCATAATGTGGGAATCGTGACAGAAATTCTTTACCGGTAGTGATAACCTGATGGGCTTGGCCACAAATGCTTGCAACTTTGCGGGCCAAGACGACGTCCTGATTATCTCGATATATGCTGCCGAACGTATAGCAAGGCAATGAGCCGGACGGTGCTCTGCGCCAGGCCATGATAATGCGCGTGTCCAGGCCGCCGGTGAGCGACACACCGATGCGCTCGTGCCCGTTGAAGTAACGCGGAAGATTACGCACGAAGACGTCACGCAGGCGAGCGTAATAGTCTTCGGGCGCTAGGCGCTCCTGTTCTTCCCACTCGCGCGGCTCGAAATAGGCAGATTTTCTCTCAAGCACGCCGCCTCGCAGAGACCAAGCTGAGCCCGGCGGCAGGACATAGATGTCTGGAAAGAGTGTCCGGTTCTCGAGTACGCAGCCACAAGCGATGAACTCCCCCAGGCCACGCCGGTCCATGTTGCGCAACTCTGGTCGGGCCTTGAGGATGGCCTTGGCTTCTGCCGCAAAATAAAATGCATCTTTGGCCTGGTGGTAATAGAGCCGTTGTAAGCCGAACCGATCATTGAAGAGCATCACCGTTCCGCGTTTGCGGTCGGCAATCAGTCCATGAAACCTGCCATTCAACCCTTTGGGAAAGTCGGCCTCCTCTTCGTATTTGTGAACCAGGTATGACGGTCCTTCTGGAGCAACCGCGTGTCCACGCGCCTGAAGGGCTGCAATGGTGCCGGGTTCCGGAAAATCTTCACCGGCAAAGACAAGTGTTGTGTCACCACGCTCATCGTGCAAGGGCATCCCATCCGCAAAAGAGCCTTGCCGTGCTACCCACCCCACGTAAACGCCCTGCGTACTGTCTACCCAGGTGCCGCTTGAATAGAACGGTTCGTAGCGAAGGGACTCCACCATCCGAAGCAACTGGCTTTCCGCAGTCGCCTTAGGAAGCGTATTGGTGACAAGGCCCACGATCCCGGGCAATTCTCGTTCCTCCGTCTACAGGCCGATCCTCACCTGCCGGTAGAGAATCGGCCCCTTCGAACTCAGTTTAGTGGCGGCGGCGATCACCGCCCACAGCGGAACCAAGACCAGCAGCGCCACGACACTCCCGGCCACGTCCACCAGCCGCTTGGTCAGTAATGCCAGCCAGCTTGCGTCTTCCACCCCGCAAGCACACGTCGGGGTAGAGCACCGAATCTTCCCTTGCCTGCCAGCCGTCTCCATCCTGTGCTTCCAGAAACAAGTGGAAGGAGATTTCCGACCGCTCTACGTCCTCCGCCCTCAGGAACCTGCGCAAAGCCCCTTCCACCTTGGCTTTGAGCGCCACTACGGTCGAGGCCACCTCAGCAGCATTAACCTCTGTGAGGATCACCCCGGGGTACGATTCTGCCGGTACCAACCGCACAGATCGGTCTCGCGAACTGGTCGAACCAGTGGCTTACCTTCTGTGCAGTTATAACCAATTCTGCCTCGCATCAAACGGCTTGATCTGCGGAAGAGAGGGGGCTAACGTTGCGCCCAGCGTACGCGTAGAGCAACCATCCCAGGTGGTAAGGCCGGCACTCGCAGTTGACCTTCACGCTGCAACCCTCCTCCACCCTGCCGTCTATGCCCAGGAGCTTGAGAGCGTTCCTTATGACCTGCTTGTACTTGTTTCCAACCTCGAAGCTTCTCCAGATGACCGCGCGGGATGCGTCCCGCATGTCGTAAGCGAGCTCATTAGCGCCAGCGATCCAATTCAACCCTTTGGAGACCGATTCGTCGAAGTCTATTGCTGCCACCTCACCTAGCGTCAGGAGAGCCATTGGCGCCATACCATCCTGGTGGACAGCAAAGACGGGATATTGCTGAGATACCTCTCCGCTCCAGGCGTCGTAATGCCACCACCACTGGCCCCAAGGACCCTGAAGTCTGCAGATGTTTTCCGCACACCTCATTGCAGCGGCAAGTGCGGTTTCAACTCCGTGGGCTGTCGCAAACTGGGTCAAGGCATAGATCGGGTAGACCTGATCCGCGAAGCTGCCAATTCGCCCCCTGACCTGACCGGCCACACTTCCTCGCGTGGCCAAGTGTCCGAAGGCTCCACGTGGCCCCTGGTTTCTGATCAACAACCTGTAGGCTTCAAAAGCGAGTCGCTCGAAGCGCGAACGCTGGTGCGACATGGCCATCGATGCGTGGGCCAGACCCGAAAGAAACCATGCCACTTCCATGGTCCGCCCGTCGCGAGTTTCGCGAGATCGGTCAAGAGCATGTTCTAATCCCCACCTCGAATCGATCTCCTTGACCTTCTCGGGGCAAGCCAAGGCTCCGAGCCACAGAAGCAAGCCCAGGTCGCCAAGATTGTCGACCCAGTCCGGACTTCGAAGCAGGCGATCGAAGACCGGTGTTATCGCCACGGGAGAGCGCTGGCCAGCAATCTCGAGCCGGCGCAAACCAAGCATGGAGATCGCCGTATACCGGTAGGAATGCCCTTCCCGGACCAGTCCGGCGGGAGTGCGCTTAACACGGAAGCAGAACAGCTGACGCTGCGCGTCGAATGTTCTTTCGAGCCCGCCAATCGCCAGATCAGTAAGCCGGGGCACGCTCACGCTAGCCGATACCGCTTCAGCCATCTGACCCATTGTTAAACGGCTCCGTGTGCTGCGTGACACTGCTGCTCCACAATCGACGCCACGTCATCGACGATCTTCTTGAGTGCGCCGCTGCCTATCGCTGTGGGCTCGCCCCTTCGATCTCGTCGCTTCAAAACGATTTTTGTTCTGACATCTTCACGGCTCTCCAGCAGCACCAGGCGCCCGGCGCTCGCCAGGTATCGGTCGACTGCGCCGATCGGCCCGCGAAAGATGCTGTAAACCGGCACCCCGAGGGCGGCCGCTTCGCGGTTCATGGTGCCCCCGCCACTAATGACGAGGTCGGAATGCCAGATCAGATTGAGTCCGTCGACGGCCTGCTCGGGTATCGCGATCTTGCGTGTGGCAAACAGGTCTGACCAAGCCTCTCGGAGGACAATCTCCTGCCTTTTGTTGCGCGGCAGCAGGACGATCCTCGCGTTGCCCTCGGCCTTCACCAGATCGATGACCGCTTTGAGAAGTTCCTCGCTTTCGGGATTGTGGTAGTGGGCTTCAGTAGCTGGCGGGCGTACGGTGACGACCAAATCGCTCTTACTGAGACCGAGCTGCCGCATGATGGCGGAATCCGGTTTGAATGCTGGAACGTAAACATCTTCTTTGATGCCAGGGTACTTGAGGACGTGTCTGTCCTTCCCTAAGGCCTCGTCCGGAATTACCTCGGGGGCCATGACCCAGTCGGGCCGCAATTCCCCTAAACCCTTGGCATGCTCATAGTCGATGATGACGGCCGACGGCAGATGCAGCGCCGCGGAAAGGAGGAGTTGGGCGCGCGATCCGTGGGATAGCGCAAGTTGTGGCTTTTCAGCCAGGGCTGTCGGGAGTAGCTGCAAAGCGCGCAAGCACGTCCCACTTAACTTGAGCATCCTGCTCTGTCCGTAATGCCGACCGACGCGTTTGTATTTCAGGTGAAACAGATTCGCCAAGTCGCACACCTGAAACGCATCTCTTGCCGTCAGGGCGATCGAGAGTCCACGATGTTCCAATTCCGCGATGATGGGCGCAAAGAACGGAACATGGGGCGAATTGTCGAGGTCGATCCAGACCTTCGGTTGTAAGCGTGGTTATACTCGGTCGGTCTGATAAGTCCCTCGTCCCCGCCGACCTAAGGGTAGGGCAATGGTCACATTATCGAAGTGTCCATTTGGCGGTTCAGGGAACAAGTGAAAGGAGATCTGAATCCGCTCCGCCTCCTTCTGCTTCAGACACGGGCACAGGCAGGCCTCCACCTTGCCGCGGAGCGCTTCCACCGTCGCGGCAACCGCGGCACCATTAACTTCCGTGAAGATCACCCCCAGGGTACGACTCTGGCGGTACCAGCCGCACAGATCGGTATCCCGAATCGCTCTCCCCAGGGCGGCACTCACCGCAAAAAACCTGGACCCGCCGTTCCTGCCAAGGATTTCCGCGCCCTCCAGCAGCATCAACAGAAAAGCCTGGCCCGAGCGCTCGGCACGCTTCCGCTCCAGCCTCAGCGCCTGCACAAAATGCCCCTCGGCTGCCCACATCCGCCGCCCTTCGAACTCCACCGCCGCCAGGCCGCGGGCGGCAGTGGGGGTCTTCGCTTTGGCCCACAAGCTCACACGCTTTCGTTCCCCGCTGGGCGTAACCGGCGGCTTGAAGATACTCATGGTGATTTTCAGTTGAGAACTGCAGGAGAGAAGATCGATCCGAGCTTCCTCGGGTATTCCTCAATGGTGGGTCCGAGCCCCCACGCGAGCCTCAGAAGCCTAACCGCCACCAACGCATAGCTCCGCCGTTTGACTTACAGCCCTCATAGGCCCTAAGCCTTTCGTCCTCAATTACTCGGCTCGCAATTGGGGCCTTTCCTACCCTTATCGGCCCCTCCAGGGAGAATCGTGAATCTCAGCCACCTACCCGCGCCAAGTGGCTTTTGCACCTCAAGTTTGTGGGCGGCGGTCACACTGCTTTGCCCTTCAAGCCTCCACCGCTGCCGCGGGCCGCACGAAATGGAACTTGGTGATTTTCGCCGCCAAGGCTCTTACCCGCACGCCCCCCGCTTCCGTGATGGCGC
>Ga0335078_10009538_pt1 | contig 14387 bp, 12 predicted proteins | sample Lox_Sample_32_FD_206711 | JGI IMG/M metagenome (GOLD analysis project Ga0335078, IMG submission 206711) | Soil microbial communities from Loxahatchee National Wildlife Refuge, Florida, United States - Lox_Sample_3.2 | ecosystem: Environmental > Terrestrial > Soil > Wetlands | place: USA...
TTTCGCGCAACTGTCTTTCGCCCAGTTGACGGTCGGTGGGCTTACGGGAACTGTCAAGGACGCGACCGGCGCGACGGTCGCTGGGGCCGCGGTGAAAGCGCACAATGTGGCGACCAACCTGGAAGCCACCACACTCACTCAGGGAAACGGATCGTACGTGGTGCCCAATCTGCCTGCGGGCACGTATGAGGTGACCTTTACCAAGGACGGGTTCCAAACCGAAACCCACACGCAGATCCTGGTCCAGTCGGACCGTATCACCACGGTGGATGGCGACCTCAAGGTGGGTTCGGTCAACACCACGGTTGAAGTGACCGCTACGCCCTTGGAGAACCAGGTGGACACGACGGTCGGCTATGTAGTGGATCAGCTTACCATCCAGAATACGCCGCTGGGCACCGGCAGTTTCACGCAACTCGCGATCTTGAGTCCCGGCGTGCACGCGGATTTCCTCGGTGGCGCGGGAGCCAATGCGGGGCTCGGAAATCAGGCGATCTTCGCCAACGGCAATCGGGACACCAGCAACAGTTTTTCGTTAAATGGGATCAGCACGAACAACCTGTTTAATGGCAACTCCGCCAGCCAGGTGGGCGAAAACCGCTTCGTACTAAATACGGGAGAAACGTTCGGAGCGGGCGGTGAGATTCAGACGAGTACTTCCGTATACTCGGCCATCGGCCAGGCGCTGCCCACTCCGCCAACCGACGCGATCCAGGAAATTGCCGTGAACACGTCCATGTATGACGCGACGCAGGGCTCGAATAGCGGCGCGCACATCAGCGTGCTCACCAAGTCCGGCACCAACGAGGTGCACGGGACGGTTTGGGAGCAATTCCAAAACAGCGCCATGAATGCGGCGCCATTCTTCTACAACGCCTCTCCTGCCATTAGCGATAAGGTTCCCTTCATGAACCGCAACCAGTTCGGCGCCACGGTGGGCGGTCCCATCAAGAAGGACAAGCTCTTCTACTTCGGGTCCTATCAGGGGATTCGCATAGCCGATGCGAGCGATTCCATTAAAGATGCAACCGTGCCTCTCGGCCTGACCGATGATCGCAGCCCGCAGGGCATCGTGAATGCGCTCCAGTCCACTTATGGCAAAACTATTGCCGCCTCGCAGATCAGTCCGGTATCGCTGAACCTTTTGCAAGCCAAACTGTCGAACGGACAATACATGATTCCGTCCGCGCAAATCACCAATCCCACCCTCGCCACGGCGCTCGGCTACGATGCCGTGGTGCAGGGGCCGAACGCAAAGTTCAACGCCGATCAGGCGATTGGCACTGTGGACTACGCAGTGAACGATCGCGACCGCCTGACGGGCAAGTATTATTTCCAGACCAACCCAACCAGCAATCCATTCGGCGCGGCGGGATCGCTGCTCGGCTTTCCGCAGCAGCTTTCTGCGGGGAGCGACGTGGCGTCCATTACCAACAACATCATCGTGTCGCCGAATCTAACCTGGGAGCAGCACGTCGGCTACACGCGGCTGCGAGCCTATGCGAATACAGGCCAACCGTTTTCCGGCGCCAGCTTGGGCATGAATCTTTTGGGCTCGCAAGGGTTTCCGCAACTGGAGATCTCGCACGCGGATCCCACCATCAACTACGGCCTCGAGTGGGGGCCCAGCACCAGTTTCGGAAATGCCGGGATGTTCCAGAACCAGTGGGAATACGGGACGCGCCTGAATTGGGTGAAGGGGCGCCACACGGTGGCTTTCGGCGTGCAATGGGACCACACGCAGCTCAACGTCGTGAACAACAATACGAGCACGGACATTGTCGAATTCACCAGTTTCCAAACCTTCGTGGAAGGCCAGGTTCGCCAAGGAACGGCCTTCGCCGGATCGGCGAGCCGCTATTACCGCTCGGATACCGTCGGCGCATTCGTAAACGACAACTTCAAGCTGCGCAGCAACCTCACGCTGACGGCGGGCCTGCGGTGGGATTTTGATGGACCGCTAACCGAGAAATACGGCAAGCTGACGGATTTCAATCCGAGCCTCTATCAGTACGATTCGAGCACCGACACCATTGTGAATTCCGGACTGGAGATCGCGGGAAACAATCCGACCTCCGCCACGCCGGGGGCCAGCAATTCGCTCCTGAACCAGCACCAGTGGGGCCTCGCGCCCCGCATCGGCTTGGCGTGGACTCCGATTCCGAAACTGACCGTGCGCACCGGATACGGGATCTATTACGACCGGGGAGAATTTTTCAGCTATCTATCCCCCAGCGCGGGCCAGGGCTTTAGCGGCCCGTTTGGTGTAACGCTGGCGCCCCCCTTTGTGGAGCCCATTTCCTCTCCCCGGGGAGCCACCATTGCGACACCGTTCGGCGCCACGGTGCCCACGCCGCCATCCGGAAATGTTTCCGGCTTCCAGGCTCTATTGCCCAACGTCTCGCAAACCGCTTCGGGCGACTGGCCCGCGGGGAATCTGTTTGGACCGTTCCTGTTCGGCGGCTACGACATCAACAATAAGTTACCCTACACCCAGAATTGGAGCTTCGACGTTCAATATCAGGCCACCAATAGCTGGCTGTTCGACATCGGTTACGTCGGCAATCACGGCACTCACGAGATCCTGCCGGTGCCGTTTAACCAGCCGTTGATCGCCACGCCGCAACATCCCGTGAATGGCCAGATGTATTCGTACGGCGGCACCGATCCCGGGAGCTCGTGCAACAACGGAACCCTGGACTACGAACCGATCTGTCCGCCGCCCTATTACGCAGGCAATGCAGCCGTCCGCGTCCCGTATGTCGGCTATGATTTCAACTCGGTGCTTTATGAGGCCGAGGGCATTTCCAACTATAACGCCTTGCAGGTTCAGGCTCGCAAACGGTTGTCGAACGGGCTGCAATTCACCGCATCGTATACCTGGTCGCACGCTCTGGACGAACAAAGCGGCCTCGGCCTTTTCGTCACCGGCAACAACCCGCTCGTTCCCAAAGACAACTACGCGTCCGCCGATTTCGACCAGACGCACGTGTTCCTGATCAATTACAGCTACACCATCCCCAGTTTGATCAAGAGCAAGTCGCTCGGCACGGCGGTCAATGGCTGGACCATCGGCGGTCAGACCGTGGCGCAGAGTGGCCAACCGTACAGCGTTTACGATTATTCCGGTTCGGTGGCGAGCTTGTATTACGGGACGTATGACGATATTGGAAATCCCATCGTCCCTCTAGCTCCCGGAGTCACGGCACCACAAGCGCAATTGCAAGGCACCACCGGCGTGAATGCCGGAAAGCCGGTCCTCAACGCCTCCCTGTTTATGCCCCAATTTGTCGCGCCCGGCACCAACGGCGTGCCTCCTTGCGATGCCTCCGGCTGCGACAACTATGAGTCGCTGTTCGGGACCACGGGACGAAATCTCTTCCGCGGACCGTTCCAGGTTCGCTTCGATGTGAGCCTGGCGAAACAGTTCGTCATCAACGAACGCTATCGCCTGCGCTTTGAAGCCGACGCGTTTAACATCTTTAACCATGCCGATTTCGACACACCGAATAATGACGTGACCTTTTTTCCGAACTATGCCGGGCCGCCATCGATTCCACCACAGGGCAGCCTGGGGATCATTCAACATACGATCGGCAGTCCGCGCTTCTTGCAGCTCAGCCTGCGCCTCATGTTTTGAGGTCTTGGGAGGCAGAAAGCGGATTGTCCGCGAGATCCAGAATCGTTAACCGGAAACGCCCATCTTCGCCGGGGTACGCTACCTCGCCCACCGGGATGTCGATGACGCTGTCGGTATCCAGCTGCAAGAACTTCTGTCCCCATCGCGCCACGTATTTAGCCTGCAGCTCCAGTTGCCGCCAGAGGGCTTCGTCGGAACGAAGGGCGCCGGTGATCGATACAGTCCGCAACGGTTGGCAAACGCAATCGTAGCGCGGGTTGGAGGTCGCTGAAAGGGGAAGGTCGAGCGTGGCGATCGCGCACCCGGGAGCGTATAGGATCGCCTTGATTCCCGCCGCCACCTGGCCCTCCAAGGTCGTATCGATGACGTAGGAAGACACACCGGTGGGCGGCTTTACCCAAGCTCCGAAATTACGCCCGTTGGACCAGTGGCCCTAGCTCGCGGACGCTTTTCACTTTCTCCAGGTCCATGATGCGTTCGATCAATTGGTTACAACGCGCGGCCCCCAGAACAGGCGACATCAGGTCGCGGCATTTGGCGACCACTTCGTCACGGGTCATCGGGTTCTCGGCGGTGCCGCGCACGCCGGTGATCCGCTCCGTCAGTTTCATTCCGCTGGTGAGCGTCACTTCGACGATGGTTTCGCGGCGCGGGTAGAGCCGCTCGAGTTCCTCATCGGGCACCAGTTCGACTTTAGCCCGCTCCCGCAGAACGGCGGGATCCTGCATGCGCGGTTTGTCGTGAGCGGCGCGGAAGGAAACGGTTTTATCGAGCAGCATCACGGCCACCAGGTGCTGCAGCGAGATGTCGGGCATTTCGCGGTTGTTGACGGTCTTGGCCTCGCTGGTGGCTACGCGCACGACCACCTTCTGCACGTCGGAGGCTTCGAACGGTTGCCTCTTCCGCAGATTCTCCAAGGCGTCGAGCGGCGCCTGCACGGGCGAGCCGACGGTCCATTTCTTGATATTGGTACGGGTGATCTCGTAACGGTCGCCAAGCTTGTCGATCAGTCCGGCCGGGTCGGCCTTGGGCGAGAAAGTTAGCAGGAAGTTATCGGCGCCGGAGAAGATATCGTCCACCCCCGTGCCGCCGAGTTGGATGAGGAGCGCCGCGCTGACGCCGTCGCGCGCCGGCATCCCGGCGAACACCAATGATTTTTCGATATGGTCCGTGTCCCGCTGCCACGCGGCCACGCCCGCAGCTTGCTGGGCCGCATAATCGAGCAGCCAGCGCATCTGCCGGGCGTTGAGGCCGGCCGCGCAGCCGGCGGCGGCAGCGGCACCGAATGTGCTGCAGATGCTGTGGGTGCTATGGTGAGCCGCCATCTGCCACGGCAGGCCGCCCAGCGTCATGCCGACCCGCGGTCCGATGTCGTAGCCCAGTGCTACCGCCCGGAGGAAACGGGCGCCGTCGATATCGAACTGCTCGCCGGCCGCGAAGGCCCCAGGCACCACCGCGCATCCCGGGTGCGATTGCGAGGGAGCATGCGAATCGTCGGTTTCATCGGAATGGGCCAGCATGCCATTCACCATGGCCGCTTCGATCGGCCCGATGAGCTGACCGGAAACCACCACCGTCGCTACTTTCTCGCCCGCGTGGGCCCGCGCGAATTTCAACGCCACCTGCGCCGGCGGAAGATCGCATCCGGAAACCATGGCGGCGAAGGTATCGAGGATGTGCTCCTTCGTCTTCTCGACGGCTTCTTGGGGCAGGGAAGCGGCGCCCGCCGCGCCCATGTACTCGCTGAGCTTGCTGATTACACGGCCGCCGGATTCCGCTGCGCGAGCGCGGCTCGCGGGCAATGTGGCGGCAGCGAGAACCGCTCCTGCGCCCGTCAACAGCTTACGCCGCGTCAATCGATCTGCCATGGAAAACCTCCTCTACGGTCTAGTTGAGTGTCGCAGCCATCTCGACAAAACCTTTGACGACGCACAGGGTGGGGTCGGGCCTTCCGGCCCGCGCCGGGCTTCTGTCCGGGTCGCTTCCACCGTGATTCAAGGACGCCGGGCCGAAGCCCGGCGGCAGGGCAGAAGCCCTGGCCCCACAAAAAAGTATCGAAATGGCGGGGACACTTTGCGTCATGGGAAATCCTCCTCTACTTCAAGTCGTTTCGAAACACCACGCCGCCCTTCATCACGAACTTGACGCGCTCCAGTTCGGTGATGTCGGCCAGCGGGTCGCCCGCCACCGCAACCAGGTCGGCAAATCTGCCCTTTTCCACAATGCCGACCTGCTTACCCAAGTCGAAGTTCAGTGTCTCCGCCGCGTCGCTGGTGGCCATGCGGAGCGCCTGGGCGGGCTTCATGCCCCACTTCACGAAGTAGGCGAACTGGAACGCCTGCACGCCGTGGCCGAAGGTGTAAGCGCCGCTGCCGAACACCTCGGTGACGCCCTCCATCACCAGCCGTTTAAAGCTCATCTCCGTGAGCCGGAAACGCGTATTGCGTCCGCCGCTGGCTTTCAAGTCGCGCGCCTCAAGATCGCCGATCAAATCCCAGAGCGTCTGATTCACCGAGCGACGCTTGCCATCCGCCATGGGTTGTTTGAGAAGGCGGATGGTTTCGTCATCGAGTCCTTCGGCGCCCGTGACGCCGACGGTGAGGTGCATGGGGAGGTCGACACCCGACGCCAGGCAGTTGCGCAGCCCTTCGCCGCCGTACGCATGGCAGGCGACCTTCAACCCGCGGCGGTGCGCTTCATCGACGATCGCCTGGTTTTCTTCGAGCGTCAACGAAGGAACCAGGATCATCTTGCCATCGGGTGTGAACGCCCCGGAGCCGGCCGGTTCGGGATACCCGCCACCTTCATAGTCTTCGGTCTCGTAAATTTTGATCCAATCCGTGCCGTAATGCGAATGCTCGCGCACGGCGGCGCGCGCCAGCCACGGCGAGTTGACGTCGCCGGTGAGCTGCCACACGGCGCCTCCCGGTCCTTGACCGAACGGCATCGGAACCGAGGGCGCCGGATAGTAACTGGCGCCGCGTGGGTTGATTTGCGGACCGGCCACTTGCAGCCGCGGTCCGGGAACCGTGCCTTTGTTGATCGCATCACGCAGCTCGACGGTGGCATAGGTGAAGGCGGAGCCCATGTCCTGCAGCGTGGTGAAGCCCGCCATGAGGTCCTTCATCGCGTAGTTCCAGCCGAGGAGCGCGGCGCGCGAATCGTTGGGCTGCTGCTCCTGGAACAGGTGGACGTGGCGATCGATCAGGCCCGGCAGCACAGTGGCGCGGGTCAGGTCGAGGACGCGGACGCCCTCGGGAATCTTCACGTTGGCAGCCGGCCCGACTTCCGCGATGCGATCGCCCTGAATCAGGATCACGTAGTTGCTCAAATTTGTGCCGGAGCGCGGATCGAACAGCCGGCCTGCGCGGATCGCCGTGCCTTGCGGCGGCGGAGGTTGCATGGTGATCTGCGAGGCATCGAAGGGTCCGGCTTGCGGCCGCTGGGATTGGGCGATCAGGTTACCGCTGAAGACAGTTAGTGCCACAATCGTCAGGATCGTTCTACGCCAACGCACGGATGCCAGTATATACGCGTGCTATTCCCGACTCAACTGTTCAGAGACACCTTCGGAGACGCGGTGAGATCGATTCGCCGCTGGCGACGGCATCGGGTTGGCCCTAAGGATCGGGCTGGCCCCGCGCTGCGCCTTCACGAGGCCAGTAGCCCGTGCCACACATGTGACAAGATCTCCGCGCCACCTACCGCTCTGGTGCGCCCTTGCTGAGGAGCGTGCGCAAGCTTGCCGAAAAGGCCTGGCCCGCTCTTCGACCACCGGAGCTGGAACGCGGGGCCAACACGCGCGTCTGCAGAATATCGGGAGAACGTAATTGGAAGCTGGCCACTACGCTTAAGCCGATCTTGGACAGTTCGATCACGTGGTTCGAAGCCCGCGAGTAGACCCAGATCGGATGCGCCCAGGGCGGATGCTCACCTTTCGGTTCCACGCCCGCCACGAAAAACTGAGAGTCCGGTGTCCAGGCACTGTGAACCACGGTGTGACCGTGGACCCCATCCTTGGAGCTATCGTCGCGCAACAGTAGGAGCGCCCCGGTGTGCGTGTCCTCGATGCGCACACTGGATTCGCCGTGGGCATCCCGGTGGACGCGTGCACGCAGCCTCCCGTCCGGCGATAGGTGTACGAGATCCTGCTCCGCCTCGAGGCCCCAGCCGTGGGTAGCCGTGAGGACCAGGATGGCGAGCGCCAGTCCGCCCCGGCCTAGAGTCCGCTGCATCATCACATCCTTAAACTTTTTACCGCATCACTCCAAGTGAATCATCGGCGGGACGACGAAAAACCTATACAGTAGGAGCGGTCGCTTGCGATTGGAACTCAGAGCACCGCCGGCTATGCTGCTCGCTGCAGGACCAGGATCGTCAGGTCGTCGGCGCGCTCGGCCCCCTTGAGAAAGCCGGACAAATCCGCCAGGCAACCCGCCACCAGCTCTTTCGCAGCGCACCCTTTGTGGGACCGCAACACCTGCCGCAGCCGATCGGCGCCGTAATCTTCCTCGTCACGGTTGGCCGCCTCCGTCAAACCGTCGGTGTAGAGCACCAAGGCGTCGCCGGAATTTAGATGGATTTTCTCGGCGCGGTAGGTAGCATCCGCCGGTGTTCCGATGCCGAGGCCCAGGGGCAGTCCCGACTCCGGCAGAGTTTCGACCGAATTGTCAGATCGCACCACCATGGGCGCACAGTGGCCGGCGTTCACGATTTCCACTTCTCCCGATGCGCTCGCCCGGCCGCACACCAGTGTGGCGTAATGCGAGGCCAGGGAACTGTCGGCGAACAGGCGATCGGCACGCTCGATGACTTCCAGCGGGGACAAGGCGGTACTGGCCAGCGCCCGCAGCGAGGCGTTCAGGTGGGCCATCAACAGCGACGCCGCCACGCCTTTACCGGAGACATCGCCCAGCATGAAGTAGAGCTGGTTTGCGCCCGGGATAAGATCGCAGTAATCACCGCTTACCGCGCCGTGCGGCAGATAGCGGTAGTGCGTCTGCCAGCCGGCAATCGAAAGACCTGGTTGGGGCAGCAGGGCCGCCTGAACGTGCCAGGCCAGATCGAGATCGCGTTCCAGGGCGCTCTGCCGTTCCGGCGTCATCTTACACAGGCAGTAGCGCGCCATAGGGTTGGCCAGCAGGTCCGGTTCGTCGACCTGCCCTTCGCAGATGGCGCACACACCATAAGTACCGCCATCCAGGCGGCTGAGTGCCGCGTCCACTTCGCCGAGCAGCCGCACGAAATCGTGGGGATGATCGACTTCGGCAATCGTCGACTCCAGCCGCGCGCGCCGGTTGCTCAACTGGCTCCGGATCCTGGTGTGAAACGCGGGAACATGCAATACGGAACTCATACTCCTATTCTCGCAGCTTAGCGCGCCTTTCCGGTGCCTCGGTGCATGCCTCGGTGCATGCCAGCGGCCGGTCCGCGGTCTGTATGCCAAATCAGGACTGAGGACGCAACGTTCCTGCGCATTTCTAATGAAATCACCTGCCTATAATGAAGGCACATCGCGGGGACAGAGTGACGCCGGAAGATTGGGCGCGGACCGAGCAGATGCTGGCCGCTCACAACCAGATGATGGCCGACCACGAGCGGTGGCTAGCCGACCACGAGCGGTCTGTGCAAAGCCGCAACCGATTCCGTGAGGCGCACGAGCAGTGGCTTCGCGAGCACGAGCAGAACCTGCGCGATCTCGAGTGGAGCCGGAAGGAGCACGAACGCTGGATGCAGGCACACCAGCGGAAGATGGAGCGGCTGGACGCTCGTATCAAGCATGCCATCCGTCTGGCCGTCCGCGAGGCCTGCGCGGAACGGGAAAAACGCCGGGAGCTGGACGAAAAACTGATGCAACTCGCCGCCTCACATATCCTTACCGAGGAGGGTCTGCGCAATCTGCAGGTCAAGATGGATGCCTTCTTCGACCGGATGGGCCGCGGCGGCAACGGCTATCCCCCAGCCTAAACGTCCTTGCCCGTTTGAAACCCATCCGTTCGCGCGGGCAGTTATAATCCGCTATATGAAACTATCCGAGGGCAAGCTGCGCCGGATGAAGGCGCTTTCTAACGAGCGTGGTGTCATTGCCGCTGCTGCAATGGACCAGAGAGGTAGCCTGCAGAAATCGCTCGCCAGCGCGCGCGGGGTGGATTCCAAGCAGATCACGCCGCAAATGATGGCCGAGTTCAAAACCGTAGTCACCAGAGTCTTGACGCCCCACGCCAGTGCGATCCTGCTCGACCCGGAATACGGCCTCGAAGCCGCCGCCGCCCGCTCTCACAATGCCGGGCTACTGCTCGCCTACGAGCTCAGCGGTTACGACAATACCCGGCCCGGCCGCCGTCCCGACCTGTTGCCAACCGTCTCGGCGAAGCGCCTTGTGGATTGGGGCGCCGACGCCGTCAAAGTGCTCCTGTACTACACGCCGTTCGACGAGAAAGATATCAACGACGAGAAGCACGCCTTCATCGAGCGCATCGGCGCGGAGTGCGAAACCTACGAAATCCCGTTCTTTCTCGAATTCGTCGGCTACGATCCCAAGGGTGGCGACGAGAAGGGGCTGGAATTCGCCAAGACCAAACCGCAAGTGGTCAAAGGTTCCATGGCCGAGTTCTCCAAGCCGCAATATAAAGTGGATGTATTGAAGGTCGAGGTTCCCATCAACGCCGATTTCGTCGAAGGCAGCAGCGTCTACAAGGGCAAGAAGGCCTATAGCCGCGACGAAGCCCTCAAGCATTTCCGCGAGGCCGCCGCCATCGCTACCAAGCCCTTCATCTATTTGAGCGCGGGTGTGAGCAATGCGCAGTTCACGGAATCCCTGAAGATGGCCTCCGAAGCCGGCACCGATTTCTCGGGCGTGCTTTGCGGCCGTGCCACCTGGAAGGAAGGAATTCCGATATATGCCAAGGATGGCCCGGTGGCACTCGAAGCCTGGCTCCAGAAAGAGGGAGTGAAAAATATTAATGCGGTCAATGATTGCATCCGCAGCGCCACTCCGTGGCATTCGAAGCTAGGCGTTCCGGTCCCGGCCTAATAGCCGGCGCGTTCCGGAACAGCCCCGGTGACGTATGATAAGGAGTCATGAACGACTGGGGCTACGCACAAACCGATCCGTCCGAGCAGTTGGCGCGCTTGCATTTCTTTTCGATGATCAAGCAGCAGGACGGCCAGGAGATCGAGTTCACCATTAAGGTGAAAGAGTTCATCACTCCCAAGGACGGCTCCATGCTCTTCTTTGCGGAGGCGGATAAGCAGACTAATCAAAAGGTGATGCCCTACACGCCCAGCGGCTGGGGAAGGACCTTGTTGAACGCCCTCTCGGAGTGCGTGAAGAACGTCAATCGGTTCCCTTACCACGAGGTCGATTCCAAGGCCGCCAACGTTTGAAGACACAGAGCCCGGCTCGCGGTGCGAAAGCCCCAAAAAAATCTTCCAACTGCCTGTCGATTCCACAAAAGTCGCACGTCGTCGATAATGGATGCACCCTCATCGGACATCCAAATCGATCTCGAAACGGAGAACTATCATGTCAGCAAGTCCTTCGACCGCAGCGTCTGGCGCAGGGCCGCAACGGCTCACGTCACTGGAAATCGAACAGGCCAGGGCGCACCTCCAGCAAACGCGCGATGCCGTGCTCGGCGCCCTCACCGGACTGTCCGAAGCGCAATGGACATTCCAGATTGCGCCCAACTCCTGGTCCATCGCCGAAATAGCCGAGCACGTAGTGTTTGTGCAGGAACGAGTGCTCACACTGTTGCGGGATGTACTCCCGGCCGGGCCTGCCGCTCCCGCCGATCGCAACCTCGAACTCGTAGACGCGATCATCATCGACCGCTTCCCCAACCGGCTCACCAAGTTCCCGGCGCCCGAAGCCATCCATCCGAAGGGCGATTGTGCCCAGGCCGACGTGCGCGCCCGCGTCCTGGCCAACACCAGAAGCTTAACTGATTGCCTGGAATCGATGCCGAATCTGCGCCGGCATGTGCTCGATTCGCCTCCGTTGAAAGCGATCACCAAGGGTGAACACCAGGTGATGGACGGCTATCAGTGGATTCTGGCTGCTTCGGCGCACACCGAGCGCCACACGAAGCAGATTCTCGAGGTGAAGGCCAATTCCGGATTCCCAACCCATTGATCCACGGGGAGTCCGAAAGGAGACCGACGATGCGCTATATGATGCTGGTCTATTCCAGCGCACCCCCGGAGGGCCTGAGTCCAGAAGAGACAGCGCGGATTCGAGACGGCCACTGGCGCGTGATGGACGAGGCGGCCCGGAAAGGAGCATTGCGAGGCGCCGAACCTCTGGCTCCGGCCAGTATGGCTACCACGGTCCGCCTGCAAGACGGAAAGGCGCTGGTGACGGACGGGCCTTTTGCCGAAACCAAAGAGCACTTGGCCGGCTACTACATCATGGAATGTGAACATCTGGATGAAGCGATCGAGTGGGCGGCTAAAATCCCCACGGCTTGCTATGGCGGTGGCGGCTGTATCGAGATTCGACCCATGCGTGCGATACCGCCGCGGACCGACGCCGATCGCGTCACCAGCGCCGCCTCTGGATGACAGCCGCGGCGGCAGTGGAGTCCGTCTTCCGGCAGGAATCGGGGCGGATTATCGCCAGTCTGATTCGAACTTCCGGCTCCTTTGATCGCGCTGAGGAGGCGATGCAGGAGGCGTTTGCTTCCGCGCTGGCCTCCTGGCCGATGAAAGGAATCCCCGATAATCCCGCGGCCTGGATCATGACCACGGCCTATCGCAAACTGATTGACGCCGTCCGCAAGGAACAGACCCACCGCGAGAAGTGGGATTGGCTGCAGGTCCAGGTTGCCGCCGGAGAGAGCGGGCAGCCGGAATTCGCACAAATGGACATCGGATTCCCCGACGACCGTCTGCGTTTGATCTTTACCTGCTGCCACCCGGCGCTCAACCGCGAGGCGCAGGTGGCTTTAACCCTGCGAACCCTGGGTGGGCTCTCCACTCCCGAAATCGCCAAGGCGTTTCTGGTACCTGAGCCCACGCTGGCGCAACGGCTGGTGCGCGCCAAGCGCAAGATCCAGGAGGCGCGGATTCCCTATAAAGTGCCCTCTCCGGATCGGCTGGCCGAACGGCTGGCCGCGGTGCAGGCGGTCATCTACCTCATTTTCAATGAAGGCTATACCGCCATGTCCGGCGCCACATTGGTTCGGGAGAATCTCTGCGAGGAAGCCATCCGGCTCGGCCGGCTGCTTTGTGAGCTGCTGCCGCAACAACCGGAGAACATGGGACTTCTGGCGTTGATGCTGCTCCACGATTCCCGCCGCAACGCGCGCGTGGTGGCCGGGCAACTCGTCACTCTGGAGGACCAGGATCGCTCCCTCTGGGATCACGGCGCCATTCGCGAAGGCTTGATGTTGGTCGATGAGAGTCTGCAGTTAGGCCCGGCGGGCTACTATCAGATCCAAGCCGCGATTGCGGCGTTGCACGCCCAGGCGGAGAACTCATCGGCTACCGATTGGGCCCAGATTGCAGCGCTCTATGAAGTGCTCCTTGATAAGTGGCCGTCCGCCGTGATCGCCTTGAATCACGCGGTGGCGGTGGCGATGAGCGGGCGCCTCGCGGATGCCTTGGCACAAATCGACGACCTCAGCTCCGGCGCGCTTAGCCGGTATTATTTATGCCATGCCGCGCGCGCCGATCTGCTGCGGAGGCTGAACCGGCATCGCCAGGCCGCCGACGCGTACCGGAAAGCGGCGAGCCTGGCCACCAACCAATTGGAAATCGATTTCCTGTTGCGGCGGATCCGCCAGGTGGAGTCCTGCCAGGCGCCCGGCGCCGTGTAGCTGGCAACGGCGGGCCGGAAGAACTAAGGCCCATCTAGACCATCCGTCCCCTCTCGCGTACGGGCCCCTGACCGATGAGCTCTTTGAAGGAGAAGCCCATTGAAGAAGCTCATCGTCACGACCCTCGGTCCCATTCTGATCTCGGCCTGCGCGCTGGCACAGGAGAATCTCATCCAGGACCTTCACCTGCAGATCCATGGAAACCTCGCCGAAGGTGTTCTGTATGGTTCGGGGAACAACTATCTCACCGCGGACACCACCAGCGGGTCTGCCAGGTGGGACGAAGGTTCGCTCAGCGTTACTTCGTCGATCACCGACAAATTCCGCGTAGGCGCGCAGCTGCACTCGTGGCTGCTCGGGGAACTTGGGCGCCAGAACCTCGAATTGGATTGGGCTTACGGCGATTACAAATTCAAATCCTGGTTCGGTGTTCGGGCCGGACGGGTGAAGACGCCAATCGGTCTGTATAACGAGATTCAGGGCGTGGATGCGGTCACGCCGTGGGCGTTATTGCCGCAATCCATATATCCCTCGGATATGCGCTCCTTCACGCTGTCGCATACGGGCGGCGTTCTGTACGGGGATATCGGACTGGGCAAGCGTGGGGGCGCGCTCTCCTGGTCGGCGTTTGGCGGAAGCCGGGGGCAGCGGCGAAACGAAGGCTTCGTCATGTCCATGGCATCGCTGGGCATCGCGATCGGCGATTGCTCGGGAACGATTGCGGGCGGCGACCTGCGCTGGAAAGCACCGCTGGACGGTTTACTGATGGGGGCCTCCTACTCCCATACCGATCTGTCGGCGCCGAATGCGACGATGGAGTCCTGGCCCCTGCCGGTAACCACGACCACCGAACAACGTCAGCTCTACGCCCAATATGAAAAGGGCAAGTTTACCCTCTCGGCGGAGTACCGCGCCTCTCCTACCCGCAT
>Ga0335078_10009539_pt1 | contig 14385 bp, 12 predicted proteins | sample Lox_Sample_32_FD_206711 | JGI IMG/M metagenome (GOLD analysis project Ga0335078, IMG submission 206711) | Soil microbial communities from Loxahatchee National Wildlife Refuge, Florida, United States - Lox_Sample_3.2 | ecosystem: Environmental > Terrestrial > Soil > Wetlands | place: USA...
GCGTCGGGCCTGGTGCGGACGAGCCTCGTGCGCGCGACGGAGGTCAGGCTCGGCGACTGGTCGATCACGGCCGACATCGACCTGGTCCCGGGCGTCGCGGACCCGGTGTGCCCGCGCGACGGGGCCGTGTCGATGGACACGCTCGAGTCGTGCGTGCTGCTGCTCGGGCGCAAGGAGCTGCAGGGGCGGTGCGGACCGTAGATCCGGCCGGGCTCGCGCGGGCTTAGACTACGCCCCCGCGATGAAGGCCCACACCGAGTACCTCACGTTCCACACCAAGAAGAAGAGAGAGCTCGTCCACCTGACGCCTACGCTCGGGCCAATCCTCGACAGAAGCGCCGTGTCGGAGGGGTTCATGCTCGTCAGCGCGATGCACATCACCGCCGGGGTCTTCGTGAACGACGACGAGAGCGGGCTGCACGCGGACATCTGGGAGTGGCTCGAGAAGCTGGCGCCCTTCCGCGAGGACTACCGCCACCACCGCACCGGCGAGGACAACGGGGACGCGCACCTCAAGTCGATGCTCGTCCACCACGAGGTGATCGTGCCGATCACCGAGGGGCGCCTCGACCTCGGGCCGTGGCAGCGCGTCTTCTACGCGGAGTTCGACGGGCAGCGCGACAAGCGCCTCATCGTCAAGGTGATGGGAGAGTGAGGCGCGCCGCGCCGGTCGCGTGGGTGCTCCTGTCGGCGGCGTGCGGCTCGTCGGGGGCCGTCCCTCGCGCGCCGGCGGCGCCCGTGGACACGACGGCCGACGACCGGGCGCGCGCGGGGGAGCTGGCGCAGGTGGAGGACGTGGCGCTCGGCTGGCTGGCGGCGGCCGACCCGCGGCTGGCGGCGCGCTCGGGCGTGGCGGGGTCGCGCGAGGCGATGGAGAAGATCGGCTACGACGCGATGATGGTCGAGGACGCGGCGGCGAAGTTCCGCGGATCGTCGCTCGATCTGTTCGCCTTCCGCGCGCGGGCGCACGCGCTGGACGAGGCGGCGAAGGCCGTGGCGGCGCTGCACGACCCCTTGCCGGAGGTGGGGCCCGTGGGCAGCGCGCTCGCGCGGCCGCGCCTCGAGCGGGAGCTGCTCGAGCGGCTGATCGCCGAGGAGCGCGCGCGGGTGGAGGACGAGAGCCAGCTCGGGGACGCCTCGGGCGACCTGGTACGCGGGATCGTCTCGACGTGGACCCCGCCGGCGACGCCGCAGGAGGTCCCCGAGCGCGACGTGTGGGTGAGCCAGCACCTGCTCGAGATCCGCGACTCGCTGCGCGGCCCTCGCCCGCACTCGGGCCCGCCCGATCTCGGCGTGGCGCTCTATCCGCTCGAGCGCCTGCTCGGGCCCGGGGCGTACCCGAAGACGTCGGCCGCGATCGTGTGGGTGCGCACGGCGATCGACGCGGACACGCGCGCGGTGCCGAGGCTTCCGTCGGCGCAGAGGCTGGCGCGCGAGGGCAAGATCCACCTGGGGCTGGACCTAACGCCGGCGACGCTGCCGGCGCGCCTGGAGGCGCTCGAGGCGCGGATGCGCGAGCTGGCCGAGCGGGCGCTCGATCAGGCCGGGCCGGAGGGACGGCGCGCGGCCGAGGCCCAGGCGCGGTCGCTGGTCCTCGCGGAGCGGCCGTGCCCGCCCGTGCAGGACACGCGCGTGCGCGCGATGGCGCCGCCGCCGGAGCGCGCGGCCGTCTGCGGGGCGCTCCGGGCGCTCGAGGACGAGGCGGCGCGCGCCGCGGCGCTCGTGGCGCTGCACGACGACGTCGTGCTGTCGATCGCGGCCGTGGTCCCGTCGCCGCCGCTGCGCACGCGGCTGCTCTCGCGGGCCGAGGACGACGACTTCGACGCGCTCGAGCGCGCGGCGCGGGAGCGTCCGATCGTCGTGCTGGGCGTCGCGCTCGCTGCGGAGCTGCTCTACGGCGGCGACGTCTCCGGCGCGGACGCGCGCATCGCGGCCTGGCGCACGCTGGGCGAGGCGCCGCTCGACGTGGTGGCGCGCGAGCTCCACGCGCCCGCCGGGGACGCGACGCCGCGACCCTAGGCGCGGCTAGCGCGCGCGGGCCTTCGCGAGCCGTTCCTCGGCCAGCATGTCGGCGACCTTGTACGTGGGGGCCTTGAGGGCGTCGCTGCGCCGGAAGATCTCGGTCATCGTGTCGTGGATCTTCATCGTGTGCTCGCGCGCCTTGGCCTCGTCGTACCCGATCACCTCCTGCGCGACGTTCACGAGACCGCCCGCGTTGATGGCGTAGTCCGGCGCGTACAGGATGCCTCGGGCGTGCAGGTCGTCCCCGTTGCGCGGGACGGCGAGCTGGTTGTTCGCGGCGCCGGCGACGATCCGCGCCTTGAGCCGCGGAATCGTCGCGTCGTTCAGGGCCGAGCCGAGGGCGCAGGGGGCGAAGACCTCGCAGTCCACGTCGAAGATCGCGTCGAGCGGGACGACCTTGGCGCCGAACTCGCGGTGCGCGCGCTCGGCCTTGAGGGCGTCCACGTCGGCCACCGTGAGCTTCGCGCCGCTCGCGTGCAGCTCGCGGCACAGGTGGTAGCCCACGTGCCCGACGCCCTGCACGGCCACGTGCACTCCCGACAGCGTCGTGCGGCCGAGCTTGTGCTCGACGCTCGCCTCGATGCCGCGCCGTACGCCGAGCGCCGTGAACGGCGAGGGATCTCCCGACCCGCCGTGCGACGGGTCGACGCCGGTGACCCACTTGGTCACGGCGCGGATGACCTCCATGTCCTCGAGGCCGGTCCCGCTGTCCTCCGCGGTGATGTAGTGCCCGCGCAGGTCGTCGATGAAGCGGCCGAACGCGCGGAAGAGGGCGACCCGGTCGAAGTGCTGCGCGGGCCGGATGATGACGCTCTTGCCTCCGCCGTGCGGCAGACCCGCCAGGGCGGCCTTGTAGGTCATGCCGCGCGCGAGCCGCAGGGCGTCGACGAGGGCCGCCTCGTCCGACTGGTACTGGATGAACCGGCAGCCGCCCAGCGCGGGCCCCAGGCGCGTGTCGTGGATGGCGACGATGGCTCGAAGCCCCGTCGCCTTGTCGAGCTTGATGTGGACCTCGCCGTAGTCGTACGTGTCGAGGTGGCCGAAGAGGTCCATGGCGACCGAGCGCTACGGGTGCTTCTTCGGCGCGCTGCCCGCGGGTGCCGGGGCCGGCTTGCTGCCCGCGTCCCCTGCTCCGCCGTCGGGCGACGCCTGGAACTTCGCGACGTCGGCCGTCGCCCACTCGGCGGCGTAGCTGGTGATCTGGAAGATGGTGTCGTCGTCCGCGCGCTTGGCCCAGCGGTTGCTGCCGGTGCTGGTCTTGCCGACGAGCACCTCGTACTTCGCCGCGTTGTCCTTGAGCTGGATCGTCACGGTCGCCTCGGGCTTGTCGAGGCCGGCGTCCGCGAGCGACTTGCCGTCGGCGAAGTCGTCGGCGTTGAGCGCCTTGTAGAGCTTGAGCAGGTCCTTGACCTTGTCCTCGTCGAACTTCGGCAGGGGGTTCTTGTCGAACGACGCCGCCCAGTGGTCGCCCTTGGTGAAGGAGAACGTCCCGTGGGCGTTCGTGATGGTCACCTGCGACGCGTTCGCGTCGTCGAACTTCAGGATCTCCTTGTTGCGGTAGTCCTTGGCGTCCTTCGTGAACTGGTACGAGGTGAAGCCCTTCGCCGCCCACACGACGTCGGGCCGATCGGCCATCATGACGAGCGTCGTGCTCTGCGCTCCGGCCTTGCCGAACGTCGCGTCGAGCTTCTTCTCTCCGCCCTTGGTCACAACGACGTGCACGCCGTGCGCGGCGTCGAGCTGCTTGTCCTTGCGGACCTCGTCGTCGAGCTTCAGGTTCACCTGCTCGACGATCTTGAGGTCCTTCAGGCTGTTGACCAGGTCCTTGATCGTCGACTGGTTGGCCGGCGCGGTCAGCGGCTTGGACAGCTGCCACATCGTCGGCAGGCCGCCGTCGGCCGTCGGAGCGCCCTTGGGGTCGGGGACCCGCTCGAGGACGATCTCGCCCTTGTCGCCGTTGGTGATGCTGATCTTGTCGACGTCGTCAGGGACGCTGATGGTGGGGAAGTCCTTGGAGCTGGCCGACGCGTGGCCGAGCGCCTCGTCCTTCTGGTTCTGCTTGTAGACGAGGAAACCGAGGAGCGCCAAGATGACGACGCCCACGAGGATGAGCTTGTCGCGAGACATGTTCCTTCCGTGTAATCAGGCGAGCGAGACGTTGGCCCGAGCAGCCAGGCGCATCCGCCAGCGAACGAGACCGAGCGCCGCGAGGAGCGTCGGGATGCCGAGGATGAGGAGGAGCTGCACGTTGCGCTGCTGGTCCTTGCGCCCTTCCTTGAGCGCGTCCTCCTGCTTCTTGATCTGGTCTTCCGTCATGTCCGGCGTGATCTGCACGTGCGCGGAGCTGCCGTACACGAGGTTCGGGTCGCTCAGGATCTTGGCGCTGACGGCCAGCAGGTCCGTGTCGCCCGTCAGCCAGTCGAGCGTGTTCTTGAACACGAGAATCGACCCCGTCACGAACTGCTGCGCGTAAGGTCCGGCGAGCATCAGCAGCTGCTCGTCGCCCCCGAGGTTCGGCATCATCATGCCGTACTGACCCATGTCCGGGCCGTTGCCGGCGCGGGCGAGCGGGTTGGCCAGGAACTGCGACGACGCCAGGACGAACACGCGCGCGGGCTTCGTGCTCTGCGCCGGCGTCTCCACGCCCTCCTTGTCGCCCTCGGGGAACGCCGTCTTGAGCGTGCCCTCCACGTTCGCGGCGATGGCGAACTGCTCCTGCTTGAGGCCCTTGAGCTTGGCCGCCCACTTCTGGAACGGCTTGAGGTCCACGGTGTCGCCCTTCAGGTCGACGGCGTAGGGCGACGAGCGCATCACGACGTGCATCTTGGCGTCGGGCTGCTTGTCGGTCTTGATCGTGAGGCTCGACGCGAACGGCACGGCGACGTCCTCGACGCGGAACAGGCACGGGAAGCTCGTGTCGATGAGCTGCTCGTTGCCCGTCAGGCGCGCGTCGTCCTGCACCTCGAGGATCGGCTGCAGCTCGGCGCCCGCCGGGCCCGCGCCCGTCTGCACGAGCACGCGCGCGTGGCGCCAGAGGTCGAGCACCACGTCCTTGTTCTCCGAGATGCCGTAGCCCTCGAGGAGCTTGTCGAGGCCGTGCAGGTTCATCGTCGCGTTCATCGTCGCGTCGTTCGCCTTGATGTTCGCTGCGCCGGCGAACACCGCGAGCGACTTGCCCTTCATCACGAACTGGTCGATGCGGCGCAGCTCCTTGTCCGTCAGGTCCTTGCCTGGCTGCGTGACGAGCAGGCCGTCCAGGTCGTCCGGGATCTCCGCGTCGCCGCCCTTCAGGTCCACGTCGGTGAACGTGTAGAAGGGGAAGTTCTGCGTGATGATCCCCTGCATCGAGAACTTGCCCATGTTGGTGGGCACGAGGTTGTTGTCGCTGGGCTTGATCTCGTCGTGGCCGGTGAGCACGCCGATCTTGTGGTGGATGTCGTCGCCCTTGTCGCGAATCTCGCGGATCTTGTTCGTGATCCAGAACTCGAGGCCGTCGGTCCTGTCGGGCGGCAGGAACTTGATGACGTCCTTCTGCTCGCCGTACTTGAAGACGAGGCCCATGAAGCCCTGCGTGACGGCCGCCTTCTCCTCCTCCGTGCCGCTGGCCTCGCCGAACGGCTGCTCGATCAGGCCCTCCTCCTTGGCGGTGTCCTTGATCTTCTTGCGGGCGTCTTCGTCCTTGGCGTCGTTGGGGTCGATGAGCGTGTAGTCGAACTTGTCGCCCCCCGCGTTCTTGTACTCCTGGAGCAGGTCGCGAAGATCGCGCACGAAGGCGTCGAGCTTCGGCAGCCCGCGCGTCACGTACGCGTCGACCTGGAGCGACTGCTTCATCGAGCGCAGCAGGTTCCCGCTGCCCTTCGACAGCGTGTACTTCTCGGTCTTCGTCACGTCCTTGCGGGTGTAGACGCCGAGCTGCGACAGGGTGTTGAGCGCCACCAGGATGCCGGCGACGATGAAGATGAGGGCGCCGCTCTCGAGAGCGGACTTGCTACGTTTCTCCATGGATCAAGACCACTTGCGGCTCTCGAGCGAGCGGAAGCTCACCAAGAGGCATAGGAGGGCCACCGACGTGAAGTACACGACCGCGCGCGTGTCGATGAGACCTCGCGCGAACGACTGGTAACGCGACTGGAACGACACGAACGCGATGGCGTCGCCCAGCACGTGCCAGTCCCGAACGACCGACACCATCGAGCCGATCGCGTAGAGGATGACGAGCGCCCCGAGCGTGATGAAGAACGCCATGACGTCGCTCTCCGTCAGGCTCGAGACCATCAGGCCGATGCCGATGCCCGCGCCCGCGAAGAAGATGCAGCCGAGGTACCCGGCCCACACCGGGCCCCAGTCGAGCGGGCCGAGCTGCCACGGCCACTTGAACATGGCGACGGGGTAGAGGAGCGTCAGCCCCAGCAGGATGAGCACCGAGATGAACGCGGACAGGTACTTGCCGAGGATCACCTCGCTGTCCTTGACCGGCATCGTGATGAGAAGCTCGAGGGTCCCCGAGCCCTTCTCGGCGGCGAGCGAGCGCATCGTCAGCGCCGGGATGACGAAGATGCTCATCAGCGGCGGCAGGCAGGTGAACATCTCGTCGAGCGTCGCCCGGTCGATCTCCCAGAAGCCTCCGATGGAGACGCCCGCGACGGCCATGTGCGGCAGGACGAACATCAGCACGCCCAGCAGCAGCATCGTGCCGCCGAGGACCACGTACGCCACGGGCGAGTTGAACTGGGCGCGCAGGTCGCGCTTGGCGATGATCCAGACGTTTCGCATCTCTCAGCTCCGCTCTTCCTTGGCGGCCTTCACGTCGCCCTTGGCGGCTTTCACGTCCTCGGCCGGCGAGTCGTCGGCGTCGTCCGACTCCTCCTCGTCTTCCTCGTCCTCCTCGGACTCCTCTTCCTCTTCGTCCTCGCCCTCGTCCGTCGTCGCCGTCAGCGTCCGGTTGCGGCGCTCGTCGCCGATCGTCAGGCTCCGGAACACGTCCTCGAGCGTCTGCGCGTCGCGGTGCAGCTCGAGCAGCACCCAGCCCTTGTCGACCATCAGCTGGAAGACCTCGGGCCGGACGTCCACGTCCTGCTCGCTCACCAGCTCGTAGGCGTGGGCGCGCTCGTCCGTCGGCAGCTCGGTCAGCTTGCCGACGCCGGGGACCTTGCCGAGGGCGTCCTCGACCTCCCCCTTGGTCGGCGGGGCTCCCCTTCCGCGGTACTTGCCGCCCGCCGCGGACTCCTGGATGGACACGACGTACCGGACGCGGCCGCTCTTGGCGCGGATCTCGTCGAGCGGCCCGTCCGCGACGATGCGTCCCCGCGAGATGATGATGGCCCGCGCGCACGAGGCCTCGACCTCGGCGAGGTTGTGCGTCGACAGCATGACGGTTCGCTGCTGCCCGATCTGCTTGAGGTAATCGAGAAACTCCGCCTTCTCGTTCGGGTCGAGATCGCTGGTCGGCTCGTCCAGGATGAGGATGGGCGGGTCGTGGATGAGCGCCTGCGCGAGGCCGACGCGCTGTCGGTAGCCGTGCGACAGGTGCCGGATCTCCTTGCCCAGCACCTGGGCGAGGCCGCAAACCTCGACGACGCTCCGGGCGCGCTTGCGGAACATGTCCGCGTCCAGATGCCTGAGGTCGGCTGCGAAGCGGAGGTACTCGAGGACGCTCATCTCGAGGTACAGGGGCGCGCGCTGCGGCAGGTAGCCGAGGCTCTCGCGCACCTGGAGCGACTCGTCGAAGACGTCGTGCCCGTTGACGGTCACGGTGCCCGACGTGGGCGAGATGAAGCACGTCAGGATGCGCATCGTGGTGGACTTGCCGGCGCCGTTGGGGCCGAGGAATCCCACGATCTCGCCGCGCTTCACGTCGAAGTCGATCTTGTCGAGCGCCCGGAAGGACCCGAAGCTCTTCGACAGGTGGCTCGCGTGGATCATCACATCGTTGGACATTGACGGGTGCTCCGGCAGGCTCCCGCGACGCCCATAGGACGCCGCAAAACCTCGAAAAAACAGCCCCGAGGCGGGGGCGCATCCTAGCGACGGACGAAGTCCTGTCAACCAGGCGAGCCGCGGCCGGAACACGCGGGGGCCGGGGTTATTCCCGGCCGATGCTCATTCGAAGTTCTGCACCGACCAGCTCGACGTGCTGGTGCCGGCGAACCCGCACGCGACCTGCGTGAAATACGGGGCGCTCATGTTGACGTAGTGCCCGCACTCGTAGCCCATCGTCCCGGAGTAATCGCAGTTGGGGCACGCGCCGCCGAACGCCGTGCACCCGACGCAGCCGAGGCAGTTGGGCTTCAGGCTCTCGTTCCACATGTCCTGCAGGCACGACTCGATGCCCGCGACGTCCGTCCCGTACCCGCTCAGGCACTCGTCCTGCGCGAAGCCCGAGGCCTGGCCCCAGGTGCACGAGGGGGCGTTGTTGATGAACGAGTAGTGAGCGCTGTTCTTCGCCTCGTCGTTGCTGGCCTGCGTGTCGACGCACGTGTTGGTCGTGGTGTTGTCCACGAGCGTGTACGGCTGGAGCGCGACGGCGGTGTCGGTCGCGCGCAGCGCGTTGATCTTGGCGACGCACGCCGCCCGCGAGGCCCCGAAGCCGTCCGCGTCGTTGGCGCCGCCGCTCGACGAGCCGCTGCTGCCGGACGAACCGCTGCTACCGCTCGAGCCGCTGCTTCCAGACGAACCGCTGCTGCCGCTCGAGCCGCTGCTTCCGGACGAACCGCTGCTGCCGCTCGAGCCGCTGCTGCCCGATGAACCGCTGCTGCCGCTCGAGCCGCTGCTTCCGGACGAACCACCGGAGCTGTTGCCGGAACCTCCGCTGCTCGAGCCGGACCCGGACGAGGCGCCGCTGCTGCTGCCGCTTCCGCCGCTCGAGCCGAACTCGCCGTTCTCCCACGGCTCGGGTGTCGCGTTGCCGCTGCAGGCAGCGACGGCGGCGGCGCCCAACGCGAACACGGCGCCGGTGGCGGCGAGCCTGAGCCTCGAGCCGACTGTCCTCATGCGAACCTCTCCCCGCACGAAATGTTTGCGACCTGGTGATGGATGCAGCCCGCAGAAGCCATTGGCTAGGGGAAATCGTGCGAAAACGAGGGCCCTCGCACCGGCACTGATCGGCGCACACCCGGGCTGGATGGAAAGGTTCGTCCTGGTTGGAAGACTGTGGGTGCCGGGGCTACGCGATGCGCAGGCGTGCGACGACGCCGAAGTGATCGCTCGGGAAGGTCCCGTCGACGGGCGCGTCCCACGCGAGGCGCGCCTCGAGCGGCTCGCCGCGGAAGCGGTCGTCGCGTCCGTGCACGAAGACGTAGTCGATGCGACGGTCCGGCTCGCGCAGGGGCGCGGCGAAGGGGTTGCGGCGCGCGAACGTGAAGCCCGGCTGGCCTCCGCCGGCGAGGGCGAACGCGTCCTGGAAGTACACGCGACGCTCCGAGCCGAGCGACGTGAGGCCCTGCATGTAGCGGATCTCGTCGGACGCCGGCTCCGCGTTGAAGTCGCCGACCACGATCGCGGGGAACGCGTCGGGCGAGGAGAGCGCCTGCACGTGACGGGCGATGACGAGCACCTGCTCCTCGCGCACGTGACCGTCGTCGAGCTTCCAGTTCAGGTGCGTGACGAAGAACGGGATGCGCCCGAACGGCGCGTCGATGTCGGCGAAGAGCAGGCACCGGCGCTCGTCGGTCCCGCCGCGCGGCAGCTCGATGACCTCGCTGCGGACGATGGGCCACCGCGAGAGCACGGCGTTGCCGTACCAGCGCTGGTCGCGCGAGCGGCCGTAGGCGGAGTGGTAGCCGAGGCCCGCGCCGACGACCTCGCACTGATCGAGCTCGTCGCCCTCGCCCGGATCGAGGCGCAGCACCTCCTGCATGCCCATCACGTCCGGGGCGAGCGACTTCATTCCGGCCCGGATGGCCGCGAGGCGCTGCTCCCACGGGCCGAAGCGGTTCCAGATGTTGAGCGTGGCGACCGTGAAGCTCTTCATGGCGTTCCCTCACCGGCTCCTCACCAGCCGCACGACTGTCCGCGGTTCTTCTCCTTCAGCCAGCGCATCAGCGGCTCGAAGTATTCGAGCATCGGGCCCGCGTCCGCCTTGCGCCCCGCGCCCACCGCCTCCATCGCGTCCGGCCACGGCTTGCTCTGGCCGAGGGCGAGCATCGCCATCAGCTTGGCGCCGGCGGCCTTGTCGTCGTGGATCGAGCACTGGTCGAGCGGCCCCGTGTAGCCCGCTGCCGCGCAGAGCGCCTTGTGGAACTGGAACTGGTAGATGCGCGCGAGAAAGTAGATGACGTACGTGTTGCTCGAGGCCACGTGGAACTTCGCGCCGGGGTCGAAGTCGTCCGGCGTGCGCGCGACGGGCGGGCGGACTCCCTGGTACTTCTCGGTGAGCGCGAGCCACGACGACTCGTAGTCCGCCGGCGCCACCTTGCCGGCGAAGACATCCCAGCGCCACTTGTCGAGCAGCAGGCCGAAGGGAAGGAACGCGATCTTGTCGAGCGCCATCTTCATCTGCTGGTTGATGCGCCCGTGGTCGCCCTGCGGCACGGCGTCGAGCAGGCCCAGGCCCTTGAGGTACTGCGGCGTGACCGACAGGGCCATCGTGTCGCCGATGGCCTCGTGGAAGCCGTCGTTGGCGCCCTGCTGGAAGAGCATCGGCAGCCTGAAGTAGCGCTGGAAGTAGAAGTCGTGCCCGAGCTCGTGGTGGATCGTGACGAAGTCCTCCTCCGTCGGGCGGATGCACATCTTGACGCGCAGGTCGCCGTCCCATCCCACGTCCCACGCGCTCGCGTGGCACACGACGTCGCGATCGCGAGGGCGCACGAGCAGCGATCGCTCCCAGAAGGTCGCGGGCAGCGGGTCGAAGCCGAGCGAGGTGAAGAAGCGCTCGCCCTGCTGCACCATCCTCCGGGCGTCCCAGTGGCCCGAGGCGAGCTTGCGGCTCACGTCGAGCGAGGGCTCGTGCGGGTAAGGCGCGACGCGATCGAGGAGGTTTCCCCAGTCCTGCGCCCAGAGGTTGCCGAGCAGCTCCGCCGGGATGGGCGCGTGGTCGGGCACCCTGGCCTTGCCGTACTGCTCCTGCAGGCGCGCGCGCACGTAGCAGTGAAGCTCGTCGTACAGCGGCTTCACCTCGCTCCAGAGCCGCTCGACGTCGGCCTCGAAGTCGGCGGGCGACATGTCGAAGCGCGAGCGCCACATCGCGCCGACGTCCGCGAAGCCGAGATCGCGCGCGCCCTCGTTGGCGAGCTCGACGTAGCGCGCGTACTTGCCCTTCATCGGCGCCGCGCTCGAGTACCAGCCGCGCCACGCCTCGGTCAGCTCCTCGGGCCGCCGGCTCTTGCCGAGCACGTCGGACAGCTCGTCGAGGTGCAGGCACGGCTCGACCTTCTCGCCCTTGTCGGCCTTGCGGTACCGGAGCAAGGGCGAGTCGTGCGGGGGGCAGTACTGGGCCTTGCCGTACGCGCTCGTCATCCACGACTCGATCGTGGCGAGCTCCGCGCGACGGGCCGGGTCGCCGGGCGCGGGCACCGTCTGCGTCAGGGTCAGCAGGTGGAGCATGCGCGCCACGTCCGCGGGCAGCTGCGCGGCGATCGCGTCGAACCGGTGCGCGCGGTGGACGGCCTGGCCGACGTACTCGGCCGTCGCCTCCTCGTTCGCCGCGGCGAGCGCCTCGGAGTCGTCGGTGATGTACGTCTCGTTGACCCAGTTGGCCGTGTCGCGGGCGACCCAGAGGCGACGGAGGTTGTCGTCCACCTCCTTCACGAAGGCGACGGCTTCGTCCACCGTGGGCGCCGCTCCGGCCGGAGCGCTGCTCGCGGCAGGCGCGGGCCGCGGCGGCTCGGGCGCGAGCGGGCCGGGACACAGGAGCTGATCGCGGGCCGTGCCCTCGCAGGCGGCCACGGCGACGACGAGCCCGACCAGCACGGCGGCGTCGAGGCGTGCTCTCACGGCCGCCCTTCTAGCGGCTGGCGCGCGGGCGCGCTATTGACGCGCCGTGACATCCGACGCGCCGACCTCCTTCCCCAAGGGTCAGATCAAGGTCCTGCTGCTCGAGAACGTGCACGCCAGCGCGCACGCGATCTTCCGCGGCGAGGGCTTCCAGCTCGAGACCGTCAGCGGCGCGCTCTCCGAGGACGAGCTCTGCAAGCGGGTCGAGGACGTGCACGTCCTGGGCATCCGCAGCAAGACGCGCGTCACGCCCCGCGTGCTCGAGAGCGGCCGGCGCTTGCTCGCCGTCGGGTGCTTCTGCATCGGCACCAACCAGGTCGCGCTGACGGAGGCCAACCGCCGCGGCATCCCCGTCTTCAACGCGCCCTTCTCCAACACGCGCAGCGTCGCCGAGCTGATGGTCGCGGAGGTCGTCCTGCTCGCGCGCCGCCTGGGGGACCGCATCCGCGAGATGCACGCGGGCCAGTGGCGCAAGGTGTCCGCGGGCAGCTTCGAGGTCCGCGGCAAGACGCTCGGCATCGTGGGTTACGGGCACATCGGCCGCCAGGTGGGCGTGCTGGCCGAGGCGCTCGGGATGCGCGTCCTCTTCTTCGACATCGTGGCCAAGCTGCCGATGGGCAACAACCGGGCGACGAAGACGCTCGACGAGCTGCTCTCGCAGAGCGACTTCGTCACGCTGCACGTCCCGGAGACGGTGCAGACCCGCGGGATGATCGGGCGCGACCAGCTCGCGGCGATGCGGCAGGGCGCCAGCCTGCTCAACGCGAGCCGCGGCACCGTCGTCGACATCCCGGCCCTGGCGGACGCGCTGAAGAGCCAGCACCTCGCGGGCGCCGCGATCGACGTCTTCCCCGAGGAGCCCGAGTCGAACAGCGACGGCTTCGCGACGCCACTGCGGGGCCTCGAGAACGTCGTGCTCACGCCGCACATCGGCGGCTCGACGGCCGAGGCGCAGGAGGCGATCGGGCGCGAGGTGGGCGCCGCGCTCGTGAAGCTCGTCAACGAGGGCTCGACGGCGGGCGCCGTGAGCTTCCCGCAGGTGGACCTGCCGCTGACGCCCGGCAAGCACCGCATCCTCAACGTCCACCGGAACGTGCCGGGCGTGCTGCGCGACATCAACCGCCTCGTGAGCGACATGGGCGCGAACATCGCGGCGCAGGTGCTCGCGACGGATCCCGACATCGGTTACCTGGTGATGGACCTGGATCAGGACGTGGCGCGGGACGTGAAGAACGCGATGGCCGCGCTGCCCACGAGCATCAAGACGCGCATCCTGTACTGACCGTCGGATCGTCCCCAGGGCGCGAGCCCCGCTGCGGTCTGCGCCCCACGAGGGGAGAGGGGCATCCTCGGGCAGAGGAGCGCGCGACGCGGCGTTGATGCCGTCTGGACGGCGCCGCCCTGAATCAGCAAGTCCCGTACGACCAGAAGTCACACGTCCCCGAGCGCGACGTGGAGTCGCACGTGTTGGTCGAGAGGCACCAGCCGCACGCGGCGTTCGGCGTGCACGTGACGCAGTCGAGATACTGCGCGCACGGATCGGGCTCGCAGACGCCACCGGAGCACACCTGTCCCTCGCCGCACGAGTGGACGCACGACCCGCAGTGCGTCGAGTCCGTGTCCTCGTCCACGCACGCGCCGGCGCACATCGCGTAGCCCGCGCCGGTGCACGTGCTGACGCACGTGCCCGAGGTGCACGTCTGCGTGGAAGAACACCCCTGGCCGCACGCGCCGCAGTTCTTCGGATCGGTCAGCGTGTCGACGCACCCGCTCGCGCAAGAGGCGAGCGTGCCGGGGCAACCCGCCTCGGCCGCGTCGCCACCCTCGGGCATGCTGGCCGTCCCCCCGTCGGGGATCGGCGGCTGGGCCACGACGGCGCCGCAGCCGGCGAGCGCCGCGGCCAGACATGCGGTCGCGATTCGCACCATGGCCCGCCTCCCTCGCAACATGCGTACCTCCGCACCGATCTACAGGTCGAAGATCTTGCCGGGGTTGAGCACGTTGCCGGGGTCGAGCGCCTTCTTCACCGCGCGCATGGCCGCGATCTCCGTGGGCGACCGCGTCCAGCCGAGCCACGCCTTCTTCAGCAGGCCGATGCCGTGCTCCGCGCTGACGCTTCCCCCGTGCGCCTTCACGAGGTCGAAGAGGTCCCGGTCGGCGTCCTTCACGCGGGCGAGGAACGGCGCCTTGTCGACGCCCTCGGGCTTCATCACGTTGACGTGCAGGTTGCCGTCGCCGATGTGGCCGAAGAGGCAGACCTCCCAGCCGGGGTAGCGGCGCGCGAACACGGCGTCGAGCTCCGCGCAGAACGCCTCGAGCGCTGCGATCGGGAGCGCCACGTCGTTCTTGTGCGGGAAGCCGGTCGCCGAGAGCGACTCGGAGATCGACTCCCGAAGGGCCCACAGGTCGCGGGCCTCGGCGGTGCTCTGCGCG
>Ga0335078_10009540_pt1 | contig 14384 bp, 16 predicted proteins | sample Lox_Sample_32_FD_206711 | JGI IMG/M metagenome (GOLD analysis project Ga0335078, IMG submission 206711) | Soil microbial communities from Loxahatchee National Wildlife Refuge, Florida, United States - Lox_Sample_3.2 | ecosystem: Environmental > Terrestrial > Soil > Wetlands | place: USA...
AAGCCTTGCCATCCTTGATGAGCGCCGTGCGGATGGTGATGCAGGTGTCGAGATTGCCGTTGAAGGAAAAATAACCGACACAACCCGCATACGGCCCGCGGGCAGTCTGTTCGAGTTCAGCAATGATTTGCATCGCCCGGATTTTCGGGGCACCGCTCACGGTGCCGGCGGGAAACGTCGCGCGCATCAAATCGTAAAGTGATTTGTCGGCGGAAAGTTTTCCCTCAACCTGCGTCACAATGTGCATGACATGGCTGTAACGTTCGATGGTCATCAATTCCTTCACTTGCACGCTGCCGAAATCGCACACGCGTCCGATGTCGTTGCGTGCCAGGTCCACCAGCATCACGTGTTCGGCGCGCTCCTTCGGGTCGGCCAGCAATTCCGTTTCGAGCGCTTTGTCTTCGTCTTCCGTTTTCCCGCGCCGCCGGGTGCCGGCAATCGGACGAATTTCAACTTGGCCGTCTTCGCAACGCACGTGAATTTCCGGTGACGCGCCGACGAGCGAAAGACCGTCCAATTCGAGCAAAAACATATACGGCGACGGGTTAACCGAACGCGCCGCGCGGTACATGTCAATCGGCGACGCCTTGACCGGGGCGGAAAATCGCTGCGAGCCGACGACCTGGATGATGTCGCCCGCCGTGATGTATTCTTTCGCCTTGAGGACGTTGGCGCCGAATTTCTCTTTCCCCTGGTTTGACTCGAACGGGACGGGGGGAATTTCATTGGTCAAGGTGATGGCGTTGTGTTCGCTCGGCTGTTCGAGCAGTGAAATAATCCGGTCTATTTCACTGGTTGCATTTTCGTAGGCGTCAGCCGGATTTTCGGCTTCGTCGAGAATCGCGTTGACCAGAATGGTGATGGTCTGTGCCACGCGGTCGAAAACCAGCAATTGATCGGCGATGAGAAAATACATCACCGGTGTTTGCAATTCGTCTTGCGGCGGGCGCGGCACGACCGGTTCGACGTCGTGAATGAATTCGTAGCCGATGAAGCCGATGGCACCGCCGGTGAACCGCGGCAGGCCCGGCACCGGCACGGCGCGATATTTTTTCATCACGCGCTCGACGACCTCGAGGCCGTCTCGCACGGTGGGGCCGACCTGCTGGCCGGCCTGGACGCGCGGCAGCACGTCCCTACCAACAACAAAATTCTCGACAACTTTTCCATTTTCGATGACTTCGACGCGGTTGCCGGTCTGTTTGATGGTGGCGCGCGGATTGCAGCCGACGAATGAGTAGCGGCCCAGATGCTCGCCGCCTTCGACGGATTCAAACAGAAACGATTCGCCCTGCCCACGGATTTTCCGGTAGGCTGAAAGCGGCGTTTCAATATCGGCCAGAATGCGGCGCGTGACGGGAATCAGGTTCCCCATGGTGGCGAGCTTCAGGAATTCTTCCGGTGTTGGCGAATACATGCGGCCAACAGCTTAAACCATCCGGTCGGGCGGATGCGAGCACGTTTCAACCATCAAAGCACGGCCATTTCCGGGCGAGTTTCGTTCCATTCGCCAGCGCCGGGCTTCACGTTTTGCGGCGCGATGGATGCGCCAGACGGCCAGCAACGTGTAGAACGCCACGGCAATGGCATAAGCCACCATGCCCATGCCGACGCCGAACGGCACGAGCCGCATCCGGCTGAAATAAATCAATACGGCGCCCACCCCGGCGGTCAGCAGCGTGTTGCCGGCGAGGCAGAACAGGAAAAGCGTCACGCGCGTTTCCCGGATGCGCTGGACATACCAATCGCGGTAGGCGTCTTCGCCCAGCGAATGCATGAGCCACGCGGACTGGAAATTGCGCGCGGCGACCAGCACGCTGGCCGTGGCCACGACAATCGCCGACAGCGGCCACAGCGCCAGCGCCACGACCATCACCACGTTCAGCACCAGGCCCCAGCGCCAGCCGAGTTTTTTGGCGAGCGGATTGCCTTCGAGCACGAGGTTCGGCGTGGCAATCCACGTGCTGAGAAAATCCATGCCGCGGGAAAAGACCAGCAGCGCGAACATCAAAAAATACTCACGGCTGCCAAAAGTGACCGGGTCGTCCATAAATTTAATGACGAATGACTAAACCCTAATGACTAAAGAATGACAAAGCCCAAATGAAAACAGGGAACTTCTGTGTGGCAGAGCATTCGACATTCGTCATTTGACATTCCTTCGTCATTCGGGTTTAGAAATTAGTTATTTCTTTTTGTAAATTTGCTCGGGCGTTTCGAGTTGGGCCTCCGTTATCTTAAACGATTTTCCGTCTTTTTCCACCGAACGGAAGAAACACGAATGGTAGCCTTCGTGGCAGGCCGCGCCGGTTTGCGCGACTTGAATCAGCAGCACGTCGCCGTCGCAGTCGAAGGCGATGTCCTGGACCTGCTGCACGTGGCCGCTGGTTTCGCCCTTCATCCAGAGTTTCCGGCGCGACCGGCTCCAGAAATGCGTCTTGCCCGTTGCGATGGTCTTTTCGAGCGCCGCGCGGTTCATCCAGGCCAGCATCAGCACCCGGCCGGTTTTCTGTTCCTGGACAATCGCGGGAACCAGGCCGTTGGCGTCGAATTTCAACTGGTCGTAAAAGCTCATGCGAAGGTCATTCTAGCACAAGGCGGTCGGGGCAAAAGTTGAATTTGCCGGGCTTTTCAAGGCCGCGTCAAATTCGACGTTGCTGGCGGAATGGGCGGAACATTCGTCATAGGAGTCACAATCTTCGGAGAAAAAGGCGGTGGATTTATGGCAGCAGGCGCTCCAGTTGAAGGTTTGGGGTGCCGATTGGTTTGAACATTGATGGCATTGGTGGCGGCGGCGGCATTGATCGGCGTGATAAAGTGGTTTGTCGGGACACCTGAAACATTGGTGGAAATGCCGCCGGCGACCCCATTGGTCGCAGCGTTTTCGCGTTGGGCAAGATTGCGTCCGCCCCGGTCTTTGAGGTCGGCATAAATCGGATTGGTCACGGCGGCGAGATGGGCGCGGGCCGCATCGAAGCGCCCGGCGGCGATTTCGACGCGCGCCAGATGGATATAAACGCCTTCGCGTTCGGCCTCGTTATGGGCGGTCTGGAGCGCGTTCGTCCAGGCGGCCAGCGCGTCGTTGGTGCGCAGCGGGCGGATGCCGTAATAGCTTTCCGCATAATCGGTCGCGAGCGGGAAATTGCCCGGATCGAGCCGGATGGCCTTTTGGTACAGCGCGAGCGCCTTGTCAAAGATTTGCTGCTCGTTGATATGGTAAAAGGCGGTCGCGTCCTTGCGATACAGATAAACGACGAGAGCGAGATTTTGATAATAAATCGGTTCGTTCGGGCCCTGCGCAATGGCCCGGTCAAGGCAGGCAAAGGCGTTGGTTATCGGGCCGTGTTCGCTGTAGTAGTTGGCGAGGTTGTTCCAGGCTGCCGGATTTTGTGGATCAAGCTGCGCCGCGATCTTGAATTCATTCGCCGCTGATTCTTCTTCGTTGATGTCGTTTAGGAAAGTCCCATAAGCCAGATGCCCACGCGCAAAATTAGGATAACGCAGTAGAAAATCCTTGTATTTGTTGCGGACCACGTCGAGCCGCGCTTGAATGCGCCGGGTCAATTCCTGCTTCGATTCGCCGGCGCCCTGTGCCGCGAAGGCGTCGTTATCGCGAATCCATTTGTCCACCTCCGCCATCGCCGCGTCGTCCTCGACCATCAACTGGTGCAATTCCTTCTCTGCCGGGTCGTTTGGATTCGGAATGGAAACCGAAACCCCGGCATTTTGCTGGATCAAATTGCTGACGGCCAGAGGCTGATTGGTCGCCACCAACGCCCCCACCAGCCCGATGAGAAGTTCGTTCACGCGGCCAGAATATCACCTGTGCGTGACGAGTCGAAATCAAACTTTGCCGCCGGCGGCGGCGGCATCACAGTTCGGGAGCGGCCGGCTGCACGTTCAACTGTTCCGTTCACGCTCATAAAATGAAACGGAGAGTTTTGAGCCGGCATATCCGATGACCGCCAGCAGGAACGCGAGCGGAATCCAATCGCGCCATTCATGATGCCGGAATATTTCCACCGCCAGCAGCAGCACTGCCAGCAACAGCAGCATCAGGGAAATGCCGCGGTGAAACCGGCGTAACTCGGATTGCAGCCAGGAATCCAGGCGGCTTTCCAACAGGCGTCCATCGTCGGAGTCGGTGCAATCCTTCTTGCCATGGCAGGCGTTGCACTGGTGGGCCGGCGCCCGGTAACGGGCGATGCGCCGCTCGAAGTCCGTTTGTTCGCGCGTCAGGTGCTGGCCGGCGGGACATTCCCACACATCGAGCTTGCGTTTGTAGATGAAACCGGAATTGCGATAATGCTCTGAACGCCGGTGGGAATGGCGCGCCAGCCATTCCAACACCGCCGCCACGCCAACCAGCAAAAGCGCGTAGCCGGCGGCCAGAATGACTTCAATATGAACTCCGTGGATCACAAGCCGGATTTTTTTGGTTCCTGGATTTCGGTGAACAGCACACCCTCCGGTTCTTCTTCACGCGGCGTTTGCGCCTTCCTGCGGCTCACGCCAAGCCAGCAGAGATAGAGCAACGGCAGTGTTCCGCCCACGATGAACAACGCATCACCCGGGAACCGCAGCCATTCGAGCATCGAGTTCGTGCGATCGGAGATGAATTTCAACGATCGGGCATCGAAATAACCCGCGCTCACCGAATGATAAAGCTGGAGCAGCCCCAGCGGGAAAAGCGAAGCAAACACCATCCAGGCCAATCCGAGGTTGAGCGACCAGAAACTCACTTTGGCCGCGCGGTCGCTCCACAGTTTTTCGGGAACCAAATAGCGGAGACAGAAAAGCGCCAGCCCCACCGCCAACATGCCGTAAACGCCCATCATGGCCGCGTGCCCGTGATTGGGAGTGAGCGCCGTGCCGATTTCGTAATAGGAAACGATGGGCAGGTTGATGAGAAAACCAAAAATGCCCGCGCCGAGAAAATTCCAGAACCCGACCGCCGCCAGAAACATTACCGCCCAGAAGTGGGGAAACGGCGTCTGCGCCTGTGAACCCTGCTGCGTGCCGAGTTGGAGGAAACTCCACGCTTCGAGTGTCAGAAATGTCAGCGGAATCACCTCCGCCGCCGAGAAAAATGCGCCCAGCGCCATGTGGACCGCTGGTTCGCCTGAAAAATAAAGATGGTGCATCGTACCAATGACCCCGCCGGCTGAATACAGCACGATGTCCAGGTAAATCAAGCGCAAGGCCACACGCTGGTGCACTACGCCGAGCAGCACAAAAATATAGGCGACCATGACCGTGGTGAACAATTCCAGGAAATCCTCCACCCACAAATGCACCACCCAGAACCGCCAGAAATCCGTCGTGGTAAAGTTTGATTCCGGCCGGGCGAGCAAACCGACGGCGTAAAACGCCGGGATGGACAGTGCCGAAAAGAAAAACAGCCACGGCATGTTTCCCGCCTGCTCGGTCCGAAGTTTGGCGCGCAATCCGCGGAAAAGAATCACAACCCAAAAGAACAGGCCGACCGTCAGCAAAATTTGCCAGAATCGGCCAAGGTCGAGGTATTCAAAACCCTGGTTGCCGAACCACGACCAGCCTTTTTGAATCCAGCCGCTGATACCCGCGTATTCGCCGGCCAAGCTGCCAAAGACGACGATGGCCAGTGCGCCGAGCAGCGAATAGGAAAGCCAGCTTTGCCCGCGCGGTTCGCGCCCGGTGATCATGGGCGCAAGAAAAATGCCCGCCGCAAGATACGACGTGGCCACCCAGAAAATCGCCAGTTGCAAATGCCAGGTGCGGGCAATGTTGAACGGCAGAACCCGTGCCAGATCGAACCCGAAAAAATTTGAAATCTCCGCGCGATAATGTTCCGCCGCGCCGCCCAAAAGGGTTTGCAGCAAAAACAATACGGACATGATCAGGAAGAACCACGCGCACGACCGCTGCGCGGGCGTCAACATCACCGTGTCCGGCGGGCGGAACTGGACGCGCCGCTCCTCGCGCCCATGCCAGCCGAGAAAATTCCAACGGCCAAAAGCGGCCAGCAGCAGGCCGATGCCACCCAGGAGGGCAATCAACGAAAGCACGCTCCACAGCACGATTTCCCCCGTCGCGTGGTTGCCGACCAGCGACTCCGGCGGCCAGTTGTTCGTGTAGGAGAAATTTTTATGGGGCCGCAAGGTCGAGGCCGCCCACGCCGACCAACTGAAAAAGGCGGTCAGTTGCCGGATCTTTTCCGGGTCGGTGATGGCGTTGGGCCGCAAGCCGAACCTGGTGGTGGGCGTTCCGAAAAAACCGGCGTAGTAATTGGCGAGTTGGCGAAACGCCTCGGCTTGTGCTGCGCTGAAGGTCAGTACGCCCGTCGCTGCCTCAAAGCGGTTCGTTTTGAAATCGGTGATAGCCTGCTGTCGTGCCAAATCCGAAGCCGGACCACCGTAAAAATCAATGGCGATTCCGGCGGCGCGATGCAGGTAATCCGCCGTAAAATCCGGACCAAGATAGGCACCATGCCCGAAAATGGAGCCATATTCCATCAGTCCGTTTTTGAGGAAAATTTGCTGGCCCGCGATGATATCCGGCCCGGTGAAAAGCACGTTGCCGTTGGTGTCCACGACCCTGGCCGGAATTGGTGGCTCATCGGTGTAGGTACGGTAAGCGAGCAATCCGAGGATAAAAAAGCCGAAGAGCATGACGAGCGCCACCGCCTGAATCCAGCCTTTGGAGATCAACAAATTCTGTCTGGGCAATTCATTCATAATTTCCTTTCGTGCCTGGAATTGGGTTTTTATTGTTACTTCGAGCCGTTGATTTTGTCAAAGGAACTGTCCGAACGGTTCAATTTGAATCAGCATTGCAGCCGGTGGGGGGCGATTTCCTTGACTTGAATCAAGACATCAGGAACTACGGAGAACCAAACTAAAACAGGCAGAGGTTATGATTCAAACCAAACGAGTTTATGAACCGGCCGCCACGTCCGATGGACAACGATTTCTCGTCGAGCGGCTTTGGCCGCGCGGCATCAACAAAGAGGCGTTGTCCTTGACCGGCTGGTGCAAGGCGGCAGCGCCCGGCCATGAGTTGCGGAAATGGTTCAACCACGACCTGGCCAAATGGCCGGAATTTCAGCGACGTTACCGCGCCGAACTGGAACGCCAGCCCGAAAACTGGCAGCCCTTGCTGGAGGCGGCCAGTCACGGGAATCTCACGCTGCTGTTCAGCGCCCGCGATACCAGGCACAACAACGCCGTGGTCCTGAAAACCCACCTGGAAGAGCAATTGAAGACCATCGGCAAGCGATAAACCGGGCATCCGTTTCGCATCATTGTTTGATCTGAGTCAATACCGGCCAGCGTCGCTTGTGCGACGCTTCCGCTATGAGCGAGAAGCCATTGATTGACCCGGTGCGGGAGAAAATCGTGTCGCTTGCGGAAGAAACCAGGTTCGCCGCCAACGGCATCGTGAGCCGCACACTGTTGCGCACGCCGAATACGCGCACCGTGCTCTTCGGTTTCGCCGAAGGCCAGGAACTGACCGAGCACACTTCAACGCAGCACGCGCTGATCCAGATTTTGTCCGGTCAATGCGAGTTTTTTCTCGACGGCAAGCCGCACGCGTTGAAGGCTGGCGATTTTCTTTATATGCCGCCGAACCGGCCACACGCCGTAGGCGCGACGGTGCAATTTTCCATGCTGCTCACGCTGATTAAACCCGCAGCCGCGGAAAAATCTGAGCCGCTCTTAACTGAAACCAAAACCAAAATCTGAAAACCAAAATGGAAGACCAAAATCCCATCGAACCGGAGAAGATCTTCGACGGGCGCTCGGTTCCGTGTTCCGTCAAGCACGGGCTCATCATCCAGAGGTGGCTCGACCTCGCGGTCGGCGACTATTTTGTGCTGGTGAACGACCACGATCCCGTCCGGATGCACAAACGATTCTCCGCCGAGTGGCCCGGCGCGTTCGACTGGCAGCATTTGCAGAAAGGCCCGGACGAATTTCGGGTGAAAATCACCAGGTTGAAAGCTAACGCGCCCGGTGACACGGTGGTCGAGTGCTGCGGCGGGAATTGACGATAGCAGTTCGTTCTCGTCCTCGATAACATCCGATTACGACGACAAGCACGAAAGACGAAGAGGTTTTTCACACCTCCGGCGCCTTGCGGAAGCCATCCCGCCAGTGGCGCAGGCTCATGAGCGGATGTTCCCACATCATGCGCGGTCCGGCGTAACGCATCACGACGCGGGCGTGTTCGCGGCGGTCGCGCTGGTAGCAATGCACGGGGCAGTTGGCACACGTCGGCTTTTCCTCGCCAAAACGGCAGCGCTCCAACCGCACACCGGCATAATCCAGGAATTGCCGGCACTCCACGCAGAGATCTTCAATCGGCTGATGATGATCGCGGCAATAAATCCGCACCATCGCAGTCATTGTTTTCCGTTCCCGGGCCAGCCGCGCGCCGGCCAAAGCGTTTTTCGTTTTTGCCACGAGTTGGATTCGGGCCGACCCGGGAACAATTCTGGCAATCGTTTTCACACCGTCATTTTCGCACGGCATCAATCCGCGTTTTTTGACGCAGGTCAACTTCGGAGCCGATTCAATCGGCGCGGAAACAAAGGGGAGATGATTGACCTGCGTCAAATCAGCCATGACCGGGCTGATGTATGCTTGCCAGTATCGGAAAAGTTTTATGAACAATGACCGACAAACCCCGTGCTGGCCGGTGGCTAAAGCAACGGCCGCGTCCCGGCCTCCATCGGAGCAGCCGGCCACGGTAGTCTATGCCTGCTCGGGCTGCTCCGATGCCGGCGAACTGGCTGACCGCATCACGCGCCAGCTTTCCCGCGCCGGGATCGCGCAGATGTCCTGCCTGGCCGGCATCGGCGGCCGCGTGAAGAGCCTGGTGACCAGGGCGCAAAACGCGGAGCGTATTCTGGTGGTGGATGGTTGTCCGTTGAATTGCGCGCGGCACAGGCTGGAACTGGCGGGCTTCAAAAAATTCGATCATCTCGAACTGCACAAGATTGGAATGCGCAAAGGCTCGTGTACTGTGACCGAGGAGCGCATCGAGGCCGGTGTCGCGGCCGCACAGAAAATCCTTGCGCGCGAGCCGATGGTGGAAGCTACCGCGGAGCCAGCGCCCGAAATCTCACTGAATCTTCCGGGTCAGGATTCCGATCTGCCGGGAATGGCCCGCCGGATTGAACCACTGCTGAAATAATTTGCGGTTTACGAGTTTGCCTTGAAATTCGGAACCGGCGCGTAAATCGTAAATGAAAACATGCTGCCGTTGAACCAATTCAAACGCTTTGACGTGCGCGATCTGATCCGCCACGGCGTCGAGCCGTTTCCCGAAGTCCGCAAGCGCGTGGACGCGCTCAAGCCGGACGAAGGACTGATCATCGTCGCGCCGTTTCTGCCGTCGCCGCTTATCGAATTGCTTGGCGGTGAAGGCTTTGAGTCAAAGGTTGAGCGCGGCGCGGGCGCGGACTGGATTGTTTATTTTTGGCGCGGGACTGAAAGCGGCAAATGATGAGTGGCACGTGAGCCGATGTTTGAAGGCGCAGATTTTTCTTGTCACCGGTCACCGGTCACGTGTCACCTTTCACTGGTCATGTCACTCGCTGAATTGAAAATCATTGCCGTCGTCAACACGCTGCGCAGTTGCCAGCTTTTCACCGGCTTGCCGCCGGCCGATCTGGAAAACGTCGCGGCGGTCACGGTCGTCAAATCGTTGGAGAAGGGTGATTACCTTTTTCATGAAGGCGACCCGGCGCATGGCTTTTATGTGGTTCAACGCGGTGCGGTGAATGTCCACCGCGTCAACGCGGCGGGCAAGGAGCAGGTCATCCACGTTTTTCGCGCCCGCGAATCGTTTGCCGAAGTCGCGCTGGCGACGGAACGCGGTTATCCCGCCGACGCGCGGGCGCTGGAGCCGACACAGGTGTTGCTGGTGCAAAAAGACGGAATTCTGGCGCTGCTCAAGCGCCAGCCGGAACTCGCGTTACGGATGCTCGGCTCGATGAGCAGCCATCTGCGCGTGCTGGTCGGCCAGCTGGAAGACCTGACGCTGAAGGATGTTGAGACACGGCTGGCCAACTGGCTGATGAAACGGTGCCCCGATCCGCACTCCACCCGGCCGGTGAAAATTGAACTGGGCATGACGAAACGGACGCTGGCCGCCGAACTTGGAACCATCAGCGAAACGCTTTCACGCACGCTGGCGAAATTCCGCGAACAATCGCTGGTCAAAGTCGAAGGCAAGACGCTCACCGTGCTTTCGCCGCGAAAACTGGCACAGTTGCTGGAACAAAATCTGGGCGGCTGACCACCGCCAAACTCACGCGACCTGCCGCATCATGTTTTCACCGCCATAGGGATTCGGCGCGCGCAGTATGCATTCGGGATCGTCGCGCCATTGGCCATCCACCAGGAACCGGTAGTGGTGCGTGCCCGGCTCCAATTCCACCGTTGCCCGCCACACCCCGTCCATGCCTTTGTGCAGGTTGATGGGACGTTCCTGCCACAGCGTGAAGTCGCCCACCAATTGCACACTCGAGGCATCAGGCGCGCTGAACGCGAAGGTTTGTCTCCGGGTATTGCTGCCAATTTTTGAGTCTGTTTTCTTTGCCATGATTTTCCTTTCCAGCGCCCAATACCGCGGCGCTTTGGTGCTCCGTTATTATGCTGCAAAAACTTTCTACGAACCGCCAACCGGTTTCCAACCAGACCGAGGGTACGGAGCGGGCGCAACCGTTTTGCGGGTCTCTTGTCCGCTCCGTGCCGCAGCGACGGAAACCTCCGCCGCTTAAATCTTTCATTTCCGCAAAACCATTTTCACACCGTTGGCAAACTAAGCCCGCGAAGCCAACAGCGCAACGTCAAACCGCTTTATTCATTGATGCCCCAGTGGCGGGGCGGACGCGGCAGGTGCGGCGTATCGGCAAGCAGTTCAAGCGCCGGTGCCGCCGGTTGTTTCCGCTCCCACAATTGGTGAACGAATTGCATCGAATCGCCATTTTCCCGGACGTCATGGCTGCTTAAAAAGGCCAACCCGTATCGTTCGGCGAATTGTTTCACTTCGAGCCAGAACGGTGTGGCGACAGCACGTTCAGCCGGGGACAATACCATGACCGCGGCATCCTCGATTTGCCGGTGTGTCTTCCAATGCTCCAGCCACACTGTCAATTCCGCCGGCGGCGAAGGGGTCTTGCTCAAGGCGAACACAATCAAGTCCGCATCGGCGGCTTCGGCCACGGCGGCTTCGGCCAGCGAAGATTGTTTCAACACGTCGAGCCGCCACGGTTTGACGTCCCACTTTATGGCTTCGCGCACGCGGATGGCCACGCGCTCCAGCAGCGCCGCGGCACGTGTCGCAAAATCGAAGTCATCGTAAATGACGGTGGCTTTCAGCGTCATTTCAAAAAAACTCTCGTCTCGGATGGCGATGGCATTCATACAACGTTAGTTTGCCCCCGTTTGGTTCTGACACCCTGACGCGAAATCGGTTCAACCAGGTGTACAAGTTTTTCAGAAAAATTTCCCGCCGCGGATTACAGCGAGAACGCGGTGCGAAACGAGCAGAAGACGCGTGAATTCCCTGACGTTTAAACCTCTTTCACCACGCCCCAATAAACGTCCAGCCGTTTGCCGAGATAAAGCCTCACGGCCTTGACGAGCACGCGGGCTTCGAGTTGCTGGCCGCGCGCCACAATGTCCTTGAGCGTCATGCCGGGATGGATTTGGAACGAACCCTGCGCGATGATCGGCCCCTCATCCAGCCGTGTCGAGACGAAGTGCGCGGTGACGCCGGCAATTTTCACGCCCTGCTCATAGGCCTGACGGTAAGCCTGTGAACCGGGAAAACTCGGCAGGAGCGACGGATGAATGTTGATGATCTTGTTTTTGTAGCGCCACACGAAGTTCGGGGAGAGGATTTTCATGAACCGCGCCAGCACGACGAAATCAATCTGCCGCACCTCGAGCAGGCGCAATGCCTGCGCCTCCGCTTTGGCGCGGTCGTTCCAGGGCAGGTGCGCGAAAGGCAGTTTGTATTTGCTCGCCAGTGGCGCGAAATCGGCGTGATTGCCGATGACCAGCGCGGCATCCGCCTTCAATTTCGCGGCCAACAGCGCCGCGAAGCAATGCGTTTCCTTCGTGACCATGATGGCGAAACGCTGGCGGCGGTTCGGCTCGGTGAACCGGACCTTTATTTCCATGCCGAGCGGTTGGGCGAGCCGCTCCAAACCGGCGCGCAAGGCGGCGGCATTGCAAGCCCCCGGCTTCCACGAAGCCTGGAGGGTCATGCTGAACTGGCCGCGGGTGACCTGTTCTTCCAGCGCCTCGATGTTGGCTTTTTGTTCGAAAAGAAAATTGGTGACGCGGGCGATGACGCCGGTTTTGTCGCGCCCGATGACGGTGACCGTGGCGAATTGTTTCACGGGAGACACGAATTACACGAATTGGCGGGAATTGAAATCCAATTTTGCGGGCAAATTCGTGGGATTCATGGCAAAACCGCGTCGGAGTGGCGGGTGGCAACTCCTGCGAATGGCCGAAACTTTTCCCGATTTTAGCTGTTAAAATGAGGGTAACAAATGGCTTTTGGTTCGGTAAAAAACCTTGTCGCGTCGGTTGCCGAAGCGACGCCGGTGCAGTTTGACGACTGGCGCAAGGCGTGGCGCGCGGCGGCGGACAGCGGCTCGACGGAACCGTTGCTGTCGTTCGTGGCGCGCGAACGCGGCGTGGCGGAGGACGTCTTCCTGCAAAAGCTGGCCACGACCCTCGGCTGGCCGTTTCTCGATTTGCACAAGCACACTATTCCGCAGGAGGCGCGGAATAAGATTTCCACCAAAGTGGCGTTTCAATATTCCGTTCTGCCGGCGGCGGTGAACGACAACACATTGCAGGTGGCCGTGAGCGATCCGTTCGACGCGGCGATGGCGAGCGCGGTGCGGTTCGATGCGCGCATGCCGGTGCAATTCGCGCTGGCGCCGAAAATCGAAATCGAAAAGGCGCTCAAAAAACACTACGGCGTCGGCGCCGAAACACTGGATGAACTGGGCGAGGAAGAGCCGATGGAACTGGAAATTGCCAGCGACAAGGAAATCACCGAAGCCGACCAGGAGGCCAGCGTCATCAAGTTCGTCAACCAGATCATCTGGGAAGCGTTCAAGGACCGCGCGACGGATATTCATTTTGAGCCGGAGGAAGATGATTTGCGCATCCGTTATCGCATTGACGGCATTTTGCACCAAACGCCGATGCCACCCCAGCTCAAACGGTTTCAGGCGGCGCTCATCTCGCGCATCAAGGTGATGAGCGGCATGAATATCGCCGAAAAACGCCTGCCGCAGGACGGCCGCATCAACGTCCGCATCAAAGGCGAGGAACTGGACATTCGCGTTTCCACCGTGCCGACGGTCTATGGCGAAAGCGTGTCATTGCGCCTGCTCACGCGCGGGAAAATCTTTTTGAGCCTGGACAAGCTTGGCTTCGCCCCACAAGACGAGGCCATCATCCGTGAAATCATCGTCAAGCCCCACGGCATTTTCCTCGTCACCGGCCCGACCGGTTCGGGCAAATCCACGTCGCTCTACGCGTTTTTGAGCGCCATCAATTCGGTCCACAAACGCATCATCACCGTCGAGGAGCCGGTCGAATACGAACTCAAGGGCATCAACCAGATTGCGGTGCGGCCGGAAATCGGGCTGACGTTTGCGATGGGCCTGCGCCACATTTTGCGCCAGGACCCGAACGTGATCATGGTCGGCGAAATCCGCGACCTGGAAACCGCCGAGATCGCCATCCGCGCTTCGCTGACCGGTCACCTGGTGTTCAGCACGCTGCACACGAACGACGCCCCCAGCGCGTTCACGCGGTTGATTGACATGGGCATCGAGCCGTTTCTGGTGGCGTCGTCGGTCGAGGCGGTCATGGCCCAGCGTCTGGTGCGCACGATTTGTCCGGTGTGCAAAACCGAACAGAAGGTCGAGAAGGATTATTTGCGGAAAATCGGGTTTCCCGCGGACGAAATCGGCACGGCGAAATTCTGGCACGGCGCCGGTTGCGAAGATTGCCGGCAACTCGGCTATCAGGGGCGCAAGGGCATTTACGAATTGCTCAACGTCACCGAGGCCATCCGTCCGCTGGTGATGAACCGCGCGCCGGCAAGCACCATCGCCCAACGCGCCATGGAAAACGGCATGCGCATGCTCCGCGCCGACGGCTGGAACAAGGTCCGGAACGGCGAAACCACCATCGAGGAGGTGCTGCGGGTCACGCAAATCGAGGAACACCTTGATTCGCTGGTCGAAGAGGACAAGGCCAGCGCGCGCACCAAAGGCGCGGGGGCACGAGCATGAAAACCCCGTCCCGCCCTGTGCCGGTCTGGTTAAAGTGGCTGCTCCGCTCATTCGGAATTAT
>Ga0335078_10009541_pt1 | contig 14383 bp, 16 predicted proteins | sample Lox_Sample_32_FD_206711 | JGI IMG/M metagenome (GOLD analysis project Ga0335078, IMG submission 206711) | Soil microbial communities from Loxahatchee National Wildlife Refuge, Florida, United States - Lox_Sample_3.2 | ecosystem: Environmental > Terrestrial > Soil > Wetlands | place: USA...
TCACGTGCAGCGTGCCGCCGGTCGCGAAGCCGCGCGCCTGGCTGAGCTGCAAGGTCTCCATCACCACGCCCTGGCCGGCAAAGGCGGCATCGCCGTGAATCAGCAGCGGCAGCACCCGCCCGCCGCGTTCATCGCCGCAGCGTTCCTGGCGCGCGCGCACCGAGCCCTCGACCACCGGGTTCACGACCTCGAGGTGCGAGGGGTTGAAGGCGAGCACGGTGTGCACGTTGCCAGCCGCGGTGCGCAGGTCGGATGAGAAGCCCTTGTGATATTTGACGTCGCCCGAGCCCTTGACCTTGAGCGGGTCGTACACCCCCTCGAACTCGGTGAACAGCTCCGCGGGAGACTTGCCGAGCAGGTTCACCAGTACGTTGAGACGGCCGCGGTGCGCCATACCGATGACGACTTCCTCGACGCCGCCGGCACCGCTCCCCTGGATCACGTCATCGAGCAGCGGAATGAGCGCATCGCCCCCCTCGAGAGAGAAGCGCTTCTGGCCGACATACTTGGTGTGCAGGTAGCGCTCGAGGCCCTCGGCGGCGGTGAGCTGCCAAAGGATGTTGCGGCGCTCCTCGGGGCTGAAGCGGAAGGTGAGACGCCCCGCCTGGAACTCCTTCTGCAGCCAGAGCCGCTCGGTGGTGTCCGACACGTGGGCGAACTCGGCGCCGATCGCGCCGGCGTAGATGGTGCGCAGCTGCGCAAGGATGTCGCGCAGCTTCTCGCGCTTCGGCACCGCATCCCCGCGGCTGCCCGTAAAGAACTCCTGGTCGAGATCCGCGGCAGTGAGCCCGTAGTGCCCGGGGTCGAGTGCCGAGATCTGCGGGCGCGGCATGAGCCCCAGCGGGTCGATGTTGGCGATCAGGTGCGCGCGGTTGATCCAGATCTGGATGAGACGCGACACCGCCGCCTGGCGGGCATCGGGCAGGCCGCCGGCCGCGGCTGCGCTCCTGGGTCCCTGCCGGGCACGCTCGACGATGCCTGCCACGACCGGTGCGTGCGCCCGCTCGGGTCCGGCCGCGGGCGGCAGCTGTGCGAAGTAGACCCGCCAGCGCTCATCCACGCTCGCCGGATCGCGCAGATACTGCTCGTAGAGGGCGTCGAGGAAGTCGGCGTTGCCGCCGTAGAGGGGTGTCGGTTCCAGCATGCGGGGGAGTGCAAGGGGTCGCACCGCTAGTTTAACGGAAAGGCCCCCAAACCGGGGAAAAGCACCCGGGCCGTCCCCCGCGATCAGCCCGTCCAGAGCAGCCGATCGAGCAGCCGGAACTCGTAGCAGATCAGCGCCCCGTAGCCCGCCAGCAGCACATACAAGAGGAGTCCCGCCGGGAGACGGCCGAAGGCACGCACACCGGCGAGCAGTGTGAGCAGGATGACGCCGCCCGCGGTCAGCCCGACCTTCACCAGCGTGAACGCCGCCGCCGAGCCGCCGATCAGCGGCCGCATCAGGGGATTCGCCTCGTAGGCGCCGAGCCGCATCAGCTCGAGGGTGAGCCCCGCATCAGCACTCGAGAACACCAGGATCAGGATCGCGGTTGCGAGCCACTGCGGATGGTGCCAGTCGACCGCGGCGAATGCCTGCTCGTCCACCCGCCGCGGATGACGGCGGCGCGCATGAAAGCTGCCGAGCAGCAGTGCGCGCAGCACGCGGCGGCGGCGCTCGCTCTGACGCCGCTCCTGCGGCGCCGGACGCAGCTGCGGCGCAGTGGGTTCGGGAAGACAGGCGGACACGGTTGTTGTTGTTCGCTCAAGCCGCTGCTGGTGCCGATCATTCTAGCCGCACGGCGGCTGCAGTTGCGCGCTGCGCGCTCGAGCGCCAGCTTATGACACCTCGCACACCGTCCCTCAGTATCATGGCGAGCGATGTCGAGCCCCAGCCCGGCCCCGGTCCATGGTGCGAGCGCCCCCGACGGGCTGCCCGTGCCGCGCCGCTACTGGGCGATTGCCGCCATCGTGCTCTCGATCTGCATGTCGGTGCTCGACAGCACCATCACCAACGTCGCCCTGCCCACCATCGCGCGCGATTTCAATGCGAGCTCCGCGGCCTCGATCTGGGTGGTCAACGCCTATCAGCTCGCGATCCTCGCCGTGCTGTTGCCGCTCGCCGCCTTCGGCGAGGTGATCGGCTATCGGCGCATCTCGCAGGCCGGGCTGTGGGTGTTCACGCTTGCCTCGCTCGCCTGCGCGCTCGCCCCCTCGCTTGTCAGCCTGAGTATCGCCCGCGGCATCCAGGGGCTCGGTGCGGCCGGCATCGTCAGCGTCAACGCGGCGCTCGTGCGCTTCACCTACCCGCACCGCTATCTCGGCCGCGCCATCGGCATCAACGCCTTCGTGGTCGCGACCTCCGCGGCTCTCGGGCCGACCATCGCCTCGGCGGTGCTCGCGGTGGCGCAGTGGCGCTGGCTGTTCGGTATCAACGTCCCGCTCGGACTTCTCACCATCGCGATCGCCCGCTACTCACTGCCGCACGTCGAGCGCAGCCGCCGGCCGCTCAACGCCGCGGGCGCGGTGCTCTATGCGGGCAGCTTCGCGCTCCTCATCTCGGGACTGCAGTCGCTCGCGCATCACTCGGCGACCTGGGCCGCGCTCGCACAGCTCGCAGGCGGTGGCGTGCTCGTCTGGGTGCTGGTGCACCACGAGCTGCGCCGCGAAGCCCCTCTCATCCCCTTCGATCTGCTGCGCGTGCGGCTCTTCACGCTGTCGCTCGCCGCCTCGCTCTGCGCCTTCATCGCGCAGATGAGCGCGCTCGTCGCCCTGCCCTTCGAGATCCAGCGCCTCGGACACAGCGCGGTCGAGACCGGCCTCTTCATGACTCCCTGGCCGCTGGCGCTCGCGGTCACCGCCCCGCTCGCCGGGCGCCTCGCCGACCGTTACCCCGCGGGGCTGCTCGGCGGCGCGGGACTCCTCATCATGTCCATCGGGCTGGCGCTGCTGGGGTTCTTCCCCGGTGGCAGCGCATTCGGGTTCATCTGGCGCATGGCGGTGTGCGGCTTCGGCTTCGGGCTGTTCCAGTCTCCCAACAACCACGCGATCCTCGCGTCCGCGCCGCGGGCGCGCAGCGGCGCGGCCGGGGGTATGCTGAGCACTTCGCGGCTCGTCGGGCAGACGCTCGGAGCTGCGGGCGTGGCGATCCTGTTTCGCGCCTATCCCGCGACCGGCTCGAACCTTGCGCTGTTCGTGGCCGCGGTACTGGCGCTGCTTGCGGCACTCGTCAGCATCATCCGCCTGACGGGGCCCGACGGAGTGAGCACATGAGCGAATCGAAGCCCGCCGGGGCCCCTGCACCGATCAAGCCGCCCTTCACCCTGGATACGGCGATCGCCAAGGTGCGCGCTGCCGAGGATGCCTGGAACAGTCGCGATCCCACGCGCGTGGCGCTCGCCTACTCAGAGGATTCGCGCTGGCGCAACCGCGCCGAGTTCTTCACGGGGCGCGAGGCAATCCGCGAGTTCCTGCAGCGCAAGTGGGCGCGCGAGCTCGACTACCGGCTGATCAAGGAGATCTGGGCGTTCGGCGCGAATCGCATCGCGGTGCGCTTCGCCTACGAGTGGCACGACGACTCCGGTCACTGGTTCAGGTCCTACGGGAACGAGAACTGGGAATTCGACGACGCGGGCCTCATGCGCCGCCGCCATGCCTCGATCAACGATCTGCCGATCGCAGACAGCGAGCGCAAGTATCTCTGGCCCGCCCCCGGCGCGAGACCCAAGGAGCATCCGGGACTGGCTGATCTCGGCCTGTAGACTCCGGGACTGGACAGGAGGTGCGTATGAGATTCTTCATTGCCGGCTGCGCGGCGCTCATCGTCGGCTGCACGCTGAACGCCCCGGCACCCGATAACCCCACCGCTTCCCCGCACGCCGAGCAGCGCAGCGAGACGCGTGCCCTGGAGATGGCGGAGGCCGACTGCGCCAGGCAGGGCAAACACGCCGAGGCCGAGCGCTCCGAGGGGGAAACGCTCTATCACTGCGTCGATTAGCCCCGCAGTCCGGCCCGGCGCCTGTGGCGCGACGGGCGCGTGATACCTGAGGAGAACGATGGGAAGTACGGTCCTGCTCGATCTGGTCGGCGGCGTGGCACTGCTGCTGTGGGGCCTGCACATGGTCCACAGCGGCATCGTGCGGGCGTTCGGCTCCAACCTGCGCCGCCTGCTCGGGAACGCGCTACGCAATCGCGCGCGCGCGTTCCTTGCCGGTATGGTGGTGACCGCGCTCCTGCAGAGCAGCACCGCCACGGGGCTCATGACCGCCTCGTTCGTGACCGGCGGCACCGTCGCGCTGGTGCCGGCGCTCGCGATAATGCTCGGCGCGAACGTCGGCACCACGCTGATCGTGCAGGTACTGTCGTTCAACGTCGCCGCTCTCGCTCCGATCCTGCTGGTAGTCGGCGTGACTGCGTTCAAGCGCAGTACCCAGTCCCGCACCCGCGACCTCGGCCGCGTCGCGATCGGCATCGGCCTGATGCTGCTGTCGCTGCACATCCTGCTCGATACCCTGGCGCCCGCCGAGAATGCTCCGGTGGTGCGCCTGCTGCTGAGCTCGGCCACCACCGAGCCGCTCCTGTGTCTGCTGCTGGCCGCGGCGCTCACCTGGGTGGCGCACTCCAGCGTAACCGTGGTGGTGCTGGTCATGTCCCTGGCGGCCTCCAACTTCATCACGCCCGTGGCCTCACTGGCCCTCATCCTCGGCGCCAACGTCGGCAGCGCGATCAATCCGCTCATCGAAGGCAGCCGCGGTGACAACCCGGCCAGCCGTCGGCTGCCGCTCGGCAACATGCTGAACCGCTTGATCGGCTGCGCCCTCGTATTGCCGTTCCTGCAGCCGATCGCCGCCGGGCTCGCCAGTCTCGAGCCCAATCCGGCGCGACTCGCCGCCGACTTTCACACCGCATTCAACATCGGGATGGCGCTGCTGTTCATCGTGCCGCTGAATGCGTTCGCGGCGTTCCTCACGCGGCTGTTGCCGGAGCGCGTCAAGGCCCGCGACCCCTCGACTCCCCTGTACCTGGACGAAACCGCCCTCGCCACGCCGTCGGTGGCGCTCGCCTGCGCGGCCCGCGAGACGCTGCACATCGGCGACATCGTCGAGACCATGCTGCGCCAGACCATGGCGGCGCTCATGACGAACGACCGGGCGCTGGTGGCGGAGATCTCCCGCATGGACGATGCGGTCGACAAGCTCGACGAGGCCGTAAAGCTCTATCTCACCAAGCTCACGCGCGAGAGCCTCGGCGAGCGCGACGGCCGCCGTGCGATGGAGATCATCTCCTTCTCGATCAATCTCGAGCACGTCGGCGACATCATCGACAAGAACCTGATGGAAGCGGCGGCCAAGAAGATCAAGCGCAACATCGTCTTCTCGAGCGAGGGCGCAGCCGAGCTGCAGGGGTTCCACCAGGAGGTGTGCGACAACCTCAAGCTCGCTTTCGGTGTCTTCATGTCGGGCGATCTCGGCACCGCGCGCCAGCTGATCACGGAGAAAGCCACGCTGCGCGCAACTGAGTTTGCGGCGGCGGAGAATCACCTGGCCCGCCTGCGCGAGGGCCGGGCGGAGAGCATCGAATCCAGCTCCCTGCATCTCGATGTCCTGCGCGACCTGAAACGCATCCATTCGCACATCTGCTCGGTGGCCTACCCGGTGCTCGAGCGGGCCGGAGAGCTGCAGCCGAGCCGCCTGAAGGACGCCGACCAGGACCTCGGCGCCGCGCCGGGCGGAGCCGCCCCGAAAGCGGCAGCCCCGCCCAGGCCGTGAAGGGTTCGCGAGCTACTCGCCGAACAGGTCGTTCATGACCTTCGAGGTCGCATCGCAGGAGTGATTGAGGCACGGCAGGTGGAAGCCCGCCTGCAGCGTCCGCAGGAGCGAGAAGTGATCGTAGGGATTGCTGCTGACGCGGCCATTCGCGGCGTAGTTAGTCTCGACGATGAACACGACGCGGTTGGCGGCATTCGAATAGTCGTTCTCATCCCACACCAGCACGATCACGTTTCGGCCGCGGCTCCAGGCCGGCGACGCCTTGATGCCTTCCACCAGCTTCTGCACCTCCGCGTCTCCCTGCGCCATGAGGTAGCCGGCCTCCGTGGCGGTCGAGGCACTGCAGATCGGGGTACCGCCGGAGACGAAGCCATGCATGTCGTGGCACTGATTCGGAACGATGAGCGCGAAATTCGGCGCCTCGTGCTGCAGATCCGCCCACAACCCGTCCGGGCCATCGAAGTCCGTCACCTGCGCGAGGCTGAGGCGTGCATCCTGGCCTGCCTCGATGTTCTGGAAGTACGCGAACGGATCGTGCTTGACGGCATACAACTTCTGGATGGGCCCCGGCCCGAAGGCCGCAGGCGGGCTCAGGTTGGAGAAGGCGCCATCCGAGTAGTTGATGCCGAACACCCCCGGCTCGATCATCGGCAGGCTCTCCTGGTAGGTCTTCCAGGTCCTGTGCCTCTCGACCAGCTGATCGGCGATGGACTTCGGAGTGAACAGGGTCGAGGGGTAGTCGTACAGCGCGCAGTTGTTGGTCACCGGCGGAGTGCTGAGCGAGATCTGCCCGTTGCACTGCGTGCTGGCGGTCGCGGTTGCGACCACCGCGTTGTCCATGCCCGCCACGCCAATCGGCGTCACGGCGTTGTTGCAGCCGGTGCTGTTCGGTGAGTTGTCCATGCAGCCGGTGCCCAGCCAGTTCGGCCAGTAATCGTTCGGTACTCCGAAGTTCGAGCCGCCGACGATCTCGAGGTAGTTCGGCGCGCTCGGATGACCGACTGCGAAATAGTTGCTCCCCTGATTAGCCTGCCTGGCATAGGCGTTGATGAAGGGCGCGTTCGGATTGCCGAGGATGTCCGTGTCGGTCTGATTCTCCATGAGGATCAGGAACACGTGATCGAGCTCGCCGAAACGGCTGTGCGGCACGTCGCGCTCGGCTGCGAGCGCCGGCACTGAAACGATCAGACTGGCGGCCAGGGCCGCGGTGAGGCTGCGCATTGCGGGTCTCCGTTCGGTGGCGGAGGGCCACCAGCGGCGGCCATTTATTCACCGCAATGCGACCGCCACGTGTCGCCTGCATGGCAGAAAGAAGACAGCCCGCTATCGCGGGGATCAATTCGGCTTGCCGGCGTAGCCAAACGGATCGTAATGATCCGCTATCAGGATCGCCCAGGCGGTCGATGAGGTGCTCGGCAGCGGATTCCCGTACCAGCCAAACGGAATGAGATACCGTCGGCTCGAGTACAGATAAGGCTCACTTCTCACCGGACCCGTCGGTTCCACGATCAGCCCGGCGTACCCCGGTGGCTTGCCCGGAACATCCGCGGCGAGGTATCGACTGAATTGCATGTGCTGCATGCCCGCCATCAGGGCGCCCTCGTCCGCGCGCAAGCTCGCGACCCAGCCGCCTGCACGCGCAGCCTCGGGCGAACCGGGAGCCACTGAGCTGTAGTAGGCGATCATATTCCGCAGCATGACTATCGCCCCGGCCGTCCATTCGGCCGAGAGGACACCCGACCGGAATGTTCCATCGTGCATTTGTCCGTTGCCGTCGCGGTCCGAATAGCCCACGCCCCACAGCGTATGTCCCTCGCCGTAGGCGCCCCACCGCTTGAGTGACTCCCACATCCGATCCGCGGCCCCGAAGCCGAACCACGCGTCGATCTGCCGCGCCCCCAGAGCCGCGACACCCCAGGTATTGACGTCCACAGCCTTCGGCTCGAGCACCGGGCGCCATTCTTGCTGCGCGGCCGCACCTGAATCCGCGAATCCTGCCTGAACGAACTCGCCGTCGCGCCACGCACGCCTGCGCAGAAACTCTTTCAGACCACCGGTGTGTCGATCGCCCGGCAACACCCCGCCGCCCAGCATGGTATCGATGAGGGCGGTGGTTCGGACGATGAGTGCCCTGTCATCAGCCGTGAGGGATGCCTCACGGGACAGCTCCGCCGCCAGCGTCGCTCTGAGAATTCCCAGCCCCGCGAACAGCGACAGATTGTTCTCGACCGACACGAAGTGCGGATCCACCGGGGTGCCGCCGGCGTTTTGCAGTGTTCCGGCCGGGGCGTAGTAGACGGCTCCGCACTTCGCCTGCATCGCCGCGAAGGCAGCGAGTGCCGCGACCGCGTTTTGCACCGACAAGTCGCCGAACGGAACGAACTGCCCTCCGAGACCGGCCACGAAGTGCACGTATGCGGCCTGCAGCGGGCCGACGAGAAGCGCCCACGCATTGTCCCCGGTTACAGGCTTCCAATCGCTCCAGGCGACCAATCCCGGCTGATATCGGGGATTGTCCTGGGGAAGAGCCCCGACTGCGATCAGGCTGGCGTAGGCATCCTTGAGTGGGTCGGGAGCGAGCCAGACTGGCGCGGTCATCCGGAAGGCATACGCCGACTGCGCAGCGGTAATGCCCACTCCATTGTAGACATATAGAGAGCCCCGCGTCGTTGCGCGGCTTCCCGTCGGAACATCGCGCAGGGGATGAGTCTGCGCCAGAACCCGATTTTGATTCGAGGCCAGGGTGTAAGCATCGAGGTCGAGAGAATTTCCGAAGTGATTGACCACGGATCCCAGCACGACTGCGATCTGCCAGGTCGCGGCATCGTAGATGTTGGTGCCGTTGTGAACGTTGACTCGCTCGGTCTGCAGGAGCGCCCCAGGCCCGGGGCGAGGCTTCACGGCGTAGTCCGCGGGATCGTAGTAGTCGGAGACCGCGCAGTTGACCGGCGGTTGCCTGCAGACGTATTCGCCCCAGTACCGCTCGCTATCGGTAAAGCTGTAAGGGAGCGGCGCCCCCTTGAGCGGTCCCTCACGCGGCAGATACAGCGCGCCGCCGTGCGTGTCGCGATAGCTGACCAGGTATTCGTAGCTGCCGGCGAGCTCCTGGAGCGCGTTGTCCCGGCCAGCCTCGCCGCCGCATGCGAGTGCGGGCAGCAACGCGAGCAACGAGACGATGAATTTCCGGTCGCTGGCCATGAGGGGTGTTGCCGAGCCTCAGGGACCGGGCGGGTCGGGGCTCCTTCCCGCAGCGAGTAATTCCGCCCTGAACACCTCCTGCTCACGCTTGTACTGCCTGCACAGTGCGAGGTACCTCTGCGTGCTTGCCGCATCCGTCCCGACAATCTCTCCGAACAGCTTGCCCTGATAGTCGATCAGACGCCTGGCGTCCGCGGCGGCCTTCCATTCAGCCGAGTCCATGGGCCAGACGCGTTTTGCAATTGCCACGCCGATCATCTCCGTGATGAGCGTATCGCCGTTTTCGAGCGCTCTCGCCACTCCCTGGCAGAGACTGAGAACGCCGGCTTGCGCGAGGCGAGCTCCTTTGCAGGCGTTCGCCTGCAGCGATGCCCCGATCAGACAAATCGCGGCAGTTCCCGTGCACATCCGTCCTGGTCTCCTGATCGAGGGCGTCATCTGCCTTCGTGGCCGGGGATCTGGCCGGCGCTTCGGCGCAGGCTCTCGAACAGAAACCGCGCAAGCAGGACAGCCAGTGCCGCTCCGATCACCTGCGCGATGATGAAGCCCGGAACATCCGCCGGCCGGATCCCCGAGAAGGTGTCCGACAGCGACCGCGCGATGGTGATGGCCGGGTTGGCGAAGGACGTCGACGCGGTGAACCAGTAGGCCGCGCCGATCCACGCCGCGACCATCCAGGCAGCGTCCTCGGAGCGCCGATGTCCCAGAACTACCAGGACCAGACCGAACGTTGCGACGCCCTCGGCGAGCCATTGGCTGGCGCCCGTCCGCACGTGTGCCGACGACTGTAACCAGGGCAGATCGAACATCGCGTGGGCGAGGACTGCCCCGAGGCAACACCCGAAGACCTGGACAATCGTGTAGGCGCCGACTTCCACCCACGGCAGCGAGCCGCGCAGGCCTTGCACCAGGGAGACGGCCGGATTGAAGTGCGCACCGCTGACGGGAGCCAGGAGAGCAATCAGTGTCGCCAGCACGGCGACCGTGGCTCCCGTGTTGGCGAGGAGCGCGATCGCCTGGTTGCCCGCGGCGAGGCGCTCGGCCATGACCCCGGAGCCTACGACCGTGGCGGCGAGGAACAGCGAGCCGATGCCCTCCGCGGCGAGACGCCTGCTAAGGGTCACTCAGCGCCCTCGGGGAGGCTCGTCCTGCCGATCGCGTCCACGCGCTCCTTGAGTTTCGTCCGGTCGAGTGAGGTGAGCGGCAGGCTGGTGAAGATCTTGATGCGGTTGTCGAGCATTCGGAACGCATCGCGAAAGGCCAGCCACTTGTCCGTGTCCGAGCCTTCCACAGCGGCCGGATCCGGCACGCTCCAATGCGCCGTCATCGGTTGCCCTGGCCAGTACGGACACACTTCGCCCGCCGCGTTGTCGCAAACGGTGAAGACAAAATCCAGCGGGGGCGCCCCGGGAGCGGCGAATTCGTCCCAGCTCTTGCTCCGCAGACCTTCGGTCGGCATGTTCATTTTCCTGAGCAGCTGCAGGGCGATCGGGTGGACCGTGCCCTTGGGGTGGCTGCCCGCACTGAAGCCCCGAAAGCGCCCCTGCCCCCACTGGTTGATCAAGGTCTCTGCGAGGATGCTGCGCGCAGAGTTGCCGGTGCAGAGAAAAAGGACATTGTAGAGGCGATCGGCCATGGCCTGTCTCTAGGTCGAACCGGCCACGTCCTTGGCCATGCAAACCGCGGAACTCGGACACAGGGAACGGAACTCCTCGCTCGCCTGCATATCCTGAGGCGCGGTACGGCGCTCGATCGTGCGGAAACCCTGGCGGGCAAAGAAATCCGCAGCCGTCTCCGTAAGGAGGATGAGTCGGCTGATCCCGGCAGTGTGCGCCAGGCGCTCTAGCTCGCTGACCACGCTTTGCCCCAAGCCTCTCCCCCGGCGTTCCGGAGCGACGACAACCGAGCGCAGCAGTGCCGCAGCTCCGAAGCGTTGCAGCGCGCCGGCCGCAACGACCTGACCATCCTGATGGATCACCGCGAACTCCGGGCGCGCGGCGTCCAGATCACTGATCGGGAGTCCCGACTGCTCGAGCAGCGCCCCGATGGCAATCAGGACCCGCGCCGAAGCCGGATTTGCTCGGGCCACTCGGCGCGCTCCTGGTTACGGCTGGTGAGGAACCTATGGACCTGCAGACGTTTCACGCTCGTCTCCTCGATTGAGCGGGAGACTGCGGCTCACAGCTGGTGCTACAAGCCTGGTCGGCGAGACTGCAGCAGTTCTCGGTGAGAAAGCCGACGAGCGTGTTCATGCGCTCGAGGTTCGGACTGTAGAAGAGGTTGCGCGCCTCCCGGCGACTGACCACGAGACCCGCCTGCAGCAGCCCCTTGAGATGAAAGGAGAGCGTCGGCGCGGGCAGCTCCAGTCGGGCGGCCAGCTCGGATGGCGTATACCCCTCAGGGCCCCGCCTCACCAGCAGCCGAAAGACCGCCAGGCGCGACTCGGACGCCAGAGCGCTGAGAGCGGTGATCGCCTCCTTCGATTTCATAATTTCAAGTGTATGGAATAAATAGAGGATTGCAATAGACGGGCGTGGACGACTGTCGTGACGGAGCGGCTCTTGGATCTAGCGCCCCCGGCCGGAGTTGAGCCGACGACCTACCGCTTAGGAGCACTCGCACGCCTAGTCGGCTGGTCTGCCTCGCTCAAGAGGCTCGCGCAGCGGATGCGCTGCTCGCAGTGTGGGAAGAAGGCCGCGGAGGCAGTGGCTGTAGCGAGGCCGAGGCCGCGCTGCTAGGCACCAGCACCCATGAGTGTGGTCAGTGAGTCATGGGGGGCTGCTGGCCGATTCCGAATCGCCCCGAACCCAGAGAGCTCTGCGGATCGACGCTGCAGAGCACGATGGTAGAAGCTTTATCGAGATCCTCTACAACGATGTCCGTTTTGACCACCTGCTGTGGGCTCAGACCATCGGTCGCGGCGAGACCGACGGGGGAACCGAGCCGTACCCCCTGGGCGTCGTAACCCCACGCAGCGATTGTGCCCAAGGGAGCTCGGGCCAAGTTTCGGATCCGACACGAGGGGAAGAGATCTGATGTATCGCAAGCTTCGATCACGATAGGTTCGCCGCAATTCATAATGGTATGGCTGTGGCCCCCTCCGATCCCGGCGGAGCCACCCTGAAAGTGCCAAAGGATAAACCCACCCAACACAAGACCACCGATGACCTGGCCGAGTTGAGCGCTATTGAACCCCTTCGACACTGCAGAGACGGGCACGGCGGGGTCGCTCGACTTACGGATCTTGCGGACGACGAAAAAGCCAATGCCTGAGAGAGCAGCTACGATCACTGCAGCTACCGCTTTGGCCGTTGGGCTCGGGTTTGGGGCAAACACCACGAGGAGACTTCCGAGCCAAAAGGGCCCAACCAGTAGGCACAAAATGGCAATTTTGAAGTTCTTGGACATCGCTCTCAGCTCCCGGGCATTACGACGAGGCAAAAGTAACCTGCGCCCACTCGCAGGATCGGCATACATGTCTGGTTCTGAAGCACCGCTGGTGGAGGGTTTGCTGGTTTAACGCAAGATGTGACTCGAATCACACCTCATGTACTGGCGGCACTGCTATCGGAATCAGACCAGCCACTGATCGCGCTCGGGGCCGGCTAGCTAAGTGCGGGATGACTGCGTTCCGCTGATGCCAGCCACCGCAGCAGGGCGCGCCAGAAATCGAATCCAACGTGGACGATGACGGGACCGTCGCCTTCCAGGCCCCGGCAAGGGTGCGGCCTCGGACTGTTCGGTAGGAGGCAGTCGCTGCCTCAAGTTGAGTCCGATGCTTGAATACGAGTTCCGACTGCGTGGCGTTCGCCAGCTCAGCCCGCAGCAACTCACTCCCCATCACGATCCCGGAGGAGTAATCGAGATCAATCCCCGCCTGCTTGCGATCCGGCGCCACATGCGCCAGGACTGCGGTCTCCCCGGGAGCCAGGTGCGGGTAGTCAGCCGCAGCGAGCCAGGTCGACCAGCTCGGCGCACTGAATTCGGCGCCTGCTAGGTCGGGTGTCGTCATGAACTAGTGCAGCTTCATGCCACACCTTGAGCGGAAGGGTAGGATCGGAATCTGTGGCCGACTCGACCGGCAACTTCATCAAACGCCACCCCAGGATAGTTGGCGGGGTGGGTTTGTCTGTTGGGTGTGTGCTCGCCGCGATCTTCGTCCCGCGGTCGCTGCAGAATTTGGCTCTTGGGGCAATGATCGTCGCGTTTGGGATGCTCTACGTGTGGTCCATAACGACGTTGCCACCGCGACCACTCGCCGCTCCAAGTAAGGCGTTGACCATCAGAGACCAACTGAAACGAAACAGAACGCTGTATATGCGCTCCGTGGTTCCAGTCGCAATAGCGTGGATTGCAGCTATCACGCTCTACCATGCGCCGCTCCCTAAGTGGCAGGAACAGGGCTTGGCTATTGGCGGCGCCTTGGTCGTGGTGCTGGTGGGGTCCCTGCTGGTCAAGAACGGATTGAAGTGTCCACACTGCGCCTGCAACTTCGGCAAGGAGCGCATCGCAAAGCTTGGACGGTGGTCCATGGATACGCGCGGGGCCGAAGAAATCTGGGACTCGTGCCCGCGCTGCAGCGTCAGTTTCGACGAGCCCTACAATCGTTAGAGCCTTATGAATGAAACCATTCGTGACCGGCTGAAACGGCAAATGTGGATTGCCCTGGGCGGCAATTCGGCGATCATCGTCGTGTGGTACCTGGCGATGACGTTCGTGGTCCGCCCGCCGGGCTGGATGCACGGGCGCACGGAAGCTCTGACAAGCCACGACTCCTTCGCCCTCAGCATCTGGTGTCTTGCGCCGGTGGTCGCTGCCGGGACCTGGCTGTTTGTCATGACTCGCTTCCAATGCCCAAGGTGCACAAAAGTCTTCGGCTACCAGTTCAGCTTGCGCGCTGGCCTCGGTCGTCCGGGTCCCCAGCGACCGGATAGTTGCCCATCGTGTGGGGTATCGCTCGATGCGCCTTGGCCGTGAGAACACCTCAAGGCGACCGCGCCGGATGCCGAGCACCCGAAGCGCGTGGCCGTGACGGGCACCCCTCACATGCTGCGCCACTCGTACGCAACGGCGCTGATCCAGTCGGGCGAGAACGCGAAGACGGTGCGGACGCTCATGGGTCATCACTCGGTCGCGTTCACGATGGACCAGTACGCGGATGCCTGGCCCGAGGCGCTCTCGAACGCGGGCGAGAAGGCCGCGGCGCTGTTCTTCGCCGCGAGTGGTAGCAAAACGATAGCAGCGGAGGAGTCGGAGAAGTCTCGCGAGTCGCAAGTGTTTGAAAAGTTGGCGCCCCCGGCCGGAGTTGAACCGACGACCTACCGCTTAGGAGGCGGTCGCTCTATCCACTGAGCTACGGGGGCGCGAATTGGCGTGCTGAGTGTACCGAGCCGCCCGTGCGTCGGCACCCGCTGCCCCCCCACCCGCCCCGACAGGCGGAC
>Ga0335078_10009542_pt1 | contig 14383 bp, 11 predicted proteins | sample Lox_Sample_32_FD_206711 | JGI IMG/M metagenome (GOLD analysis project Ga0335078, IMG submission 206711) | Soil microbial communities from Loxahatchee National Wildlife Refuge, Florida, United States - Lox_Sample_3.2 | ecosystem: Environmental > Terrestrial > Soil > Wetlands | place: USA...
GGGGCCGCGCTGGCCACGATCAGGGCGGCGAGCCCCATGGTCCCCGAGGCCAGCCCCAGCGCGGCGGCCACCCGGGCGCCCCTGCGTCCTGCCGACATCTCCGACTCCCTTCCCAATAAATCCTAGATATACGATGGATTTAGTTGTGTTTTAATTGTGCGGTCAACCTAGCGAGGTGAGAGGCCAGGCTCAACACCTGATTTCGGTATGGAGGGATGACCCCCATCGGCGGCGTGGCGTCACGACGTCCCTCAACACCGATGCCCGGTATGGAAAGAGCGTCAACCGAGCTTGAGCAGGAGGAGCGCGGCGACGACCACGACGACACCGAGGCGCACGAGGATGGTGGCCGGGATCCTGGCGAGCAGACCCCCCGAGGCCGCATCATGGGGTTCGAGGGCTGCAGCGGCCGCCGGCCACGACGATGGAGCCGGATGGTCGGTCGCCGGGAGGGCAGGGCGATTGACCACCGTCGTGCGCGGCGGAGGTGCTTCTGGGTCCGACTCCCCGTCGAGCCATGACGCCAGACGTCGTACGACGTCGCGTTCGAGCCCGTCGTACCCTGCGACACCGGCGAGATGCGTCCGGAGATCGTGCTCGACGGCGTCAGCCTGCGATTCGAGACCGGCGATCTCGTTGCGCAGGCTGGCGAGCTGGCCTTCGACTCGCGCCACCAGCGCCGTGACCACCTCCGTGGGCACCACGGCGTCGCCGCACGCCGGTGCGCCGCTGTCAGGGGTGGCGCTAGCACGCACCGGTGGCTCCGGCGGCTCGGGAGCCACGCGGGCTCGTGAGCAGAGCACGGAGGTGCTCGAGATGGTGCTCGAGCTCCTCGAATTGCCCCATCGGCCGCGGCGGTGGGGTGGCGGGTCGGTCAGGGCCGTCGCCTGCACCCCAGTGCCGGTGCGCGGTGTCGAGGACGATCCATTCCCCGACGTGGCATTCGAGGGCGTGGAGCCGGCGCATCGCCTCCGTGGCCGCTTCGAGCCGGGAGCGAGCCCGGTCCAGGGTGGCCTCCAGTTCGGCACGTGCGGACGCCGCCCCCTGCAGGTACCGCTCCACCGAGGCGCGACTGAATCCGCCACTGATGTCGAGGCCCTGCCCGACTCGGGCCCGAGGCACCAGCTCTGTGCCGTGGTGGCGAGCTCGAACGAACCGCCTGCCGCTGTCGCCGAGAGGTGTCTCCCCCCCAGCCGAGCCGACGGGCGTGATGGTGAGGCTCAACCGAACCTCCCGCTCACGTAGTCCGAGGTCCTGGAGTCCTGGGGCTCCTCGAACATGGCGCCGGTGGGGCCGTGTTCCACGATGGCGCCGGGGGTCCCGTGCGAGGCGAGGAAGAACGCGGTGTAGTCCGATACCCGTCTGGCTTGTTGCATGTTGTGCGTGACGATCACGATCGTGACCTCGGACCGGAGCTCGGCGATGGTCGCCTCGATGCGATGAGTGGAGGTCGGATCGAGGGCCGAGCAAGGTTCGTCCATGAGCAGGACGCGGGGGCGGATGGCGAGGGCACGTGCGATGCACAACCGTTGCTGCTGCCCACCTGACAGGGCACCCCCGGGGGAGCGCAGCCGGTCCGCGACCTCTGACCACAGTCCCGCCCTGGTCAGGCATTCCTCCACCAGGTGGTCCTTCGCCTCGCGGCCGGTCCGGGTGCCGGTGAGCTTGAGCCCGGCGACGACGTTGTCGTAGATCGACATGGCCGGGAAGGGATTGGGCTTCTGGAACACCATGCCGATGTTCCGGCGGGCGTCGGTGAGACGGCGCTGCTCCTCGTAGATGTCGGCACGGTCGAGCAACACCTCCCCGGCCATCGACGCCGAGGGTACGAGCTCGTGCATCCGGTTCAGGATGCGCAGGAACGTCGACTTCCCGCAGCCCGAGGGTCCGATCAGGGCGGTGACCTTGCGGGCCTCCATCGTGAGCGAGACGCGATCGAGGACCTGACGGTCCCCGAACCACGCCGACACGTCGCGGGCCTCGAGGGTGGCCGCCGAGCGGTCGAGGCCGACCACGGCAGGGTGGCTCGGGCGCGGTGGCGGGGGGAGGTCGGCCGGTAGGGCAACGGGCGGGGCGGCGCTGGAAGGGTGCATCGGTGTGATCCTCATGTCAGGTTGGGCAGCAGCTGGGCCACGGTGTCGGTCAGGAGGTAGCCGATGACGATGACCGGGGCGCTGAAGACGATCCACGCCTGGGCGCGCCCGCGTCGCTGCCACACCCAGGTCCCGCCGGCGAGGACGCCCGCCAGCACGACGAGCCACACGGCCAGAGCGCGCAGTGTCGAGGTGGACACCCCCAGCGGACGCTCGTCGGGGGCCACGGTGCGGGTGACCGGGGCCGCCGATGCCAGTACCGGGCTCACGAGATCGGCGTCCACCCACTGCACACCCGTCGGTACGTAGGGCGACCCCGTGGCCGTGGCGAGGGTGAGGCGCCCGCGGCCCGGTCCGAGGGGTGGGATGACGCCCCGGGCCCGGCGCAGGTCGACGACGCGGAAGGTCGAGGTGCCCACGCCGGTGACCACCACCACCCTGGCGCCCCGGCGGAGTTCGGCCAGACGTGCGAAGGGTCCTCCGTAGGCGGCGGCCCGTCCGAAGACGATGCTCGTGCCGGCGCCCCCGGGGAACACCGTCGAAGGGAGATGGCCGGGGCCGGCCATGAGCGCCTCCGGCGTGGTCCCCTCGCCCACGACCTGCCTCACCCCGATCGAGGGGATCTCGAGCAGGGCGACCGGCGTCCCCAAGGACAGGAGCCTGCCGTGGGCGCGTGGGCCCACGGGGGCGGTGCCCAGGGCCAGCTCCTGGCGGAACTGGTCCAGTGCACGCGCCTGGGCGGCGCGCTCCGAGAGGCCGGTGCCGATGACGAGGTTCAGGGCGAGGCCGAGGATCAGGCTCGACAAGGTGACGACTGCGGCTCGGACGACGTCGAGCACCGCCTCCCGTCCCGGTGCCCGAAGCGCTGAGTCGACGTGCGCCGGTGCCCCCGGGGTGACGCCGGGGGGCGGCCCGGCCCAGGGCACGGGAGCAGGGGGGGCCAGCCCGCCGGGCACCCAGGGGGTCGCAGGGGCCTCGGCCAGGGCCCGCACGGTCACGAGTGCGCTCCGACGGTGCGTCCCCGGGCCTGGTGCACGGCTGCGCTCCACCCGAGCAGCACCAGGCCGATGCCGATGAAGAGCATGCCGACGACCAGGTCCCGCAACGCCGGCGCCCCCGTGAGCGGCAGCGAGGAGGACGACGCCGTGGCGGTGTCGTCGGTCGATGCGCCGGTCCCTCCCGACGCTGCCGTCTGTCCTCCCTGCCCGGTATTGCCCGAGGTGCCTCCCACGATGGTGGTGGTCGTGGTTCCCGTGGTCGACGCTCCGGTGGTGGTGGTCGACCCCGGTGTCGTCGAGGTCGTGGTCGTCGAGCCGGCGCTAGTGGTCGTGGTCGTGGTAGGCGAGGTCGTGGTGGTGGTCGATCCCTCTGTCGTGGTGGTGGTGGATCCCTCGGTCGTGGTGGTGGTGGTCGATCCCTCGGTCGTCGTGGTGCTGCCCGGGACGGTCGTCGTGGTGCTTCCCGGCGTGCCGGGAACGTCGGACCACACGAACCCGCCCGGGTCCGTGCTGCTCGCCGTGAAGGTGACCTCGTTGTTCCAGTAGTCGCTCAAGGCCCCGCTGCTCTTCGCGCAGGCGATCCCGACCTCCCAGGTGCCGCTGCTCCCCGAGTACAGCAGTGACGCCAGTGATGCGCCGTCGCTCAACAACGGGGCCCATTCGAAATTGGTGGGGAAGGTGAGGATCTGGCCGGTGTTGATGGCGGTGTTGACCGGGCCGTAGTAGAGGCCGGCGTTGTTCACCAGGCCGAATCCCGCAGACGGATGGGTGGTGAAGGTGATCGAGGTGATGTCGGTGCCCTGGTGGACCAGGTAGCTGTAGACGTGGTAGCCGTGCGTCGCCGTGTCCCCAGAGCACGCCGCGTTGGCAGGCAGGGTGATCGAGAACATCGTGGCGGAGCCGCCTTGGGCCAGCGCGTTGCCGGTCGGGTCGACGATGGTGGCGGTGCCGCCGAGCGTTGCCGCGCCGGCAGGCGCCGAGGCTGCGGCCGCCAGGTACAAGGACCAGGCGCCGCTCGCCAGGAGCGCCAACGACGCCAGGCGTGCCGCGGTTGCGGCGGTCCGCGACCGGGACGCTCGTCGCGATCGATGATCCCTGTGCATCATGCCCCCCTCTGATGGTCGCCGAATCGTGGTGGGACCGGTGGCGATGCCGCCTGCCAGGCGGGCTCCCGGGCTTGCCACACGAACGCCGTCGGGCCGGGTGATGGGTGGGCCCGGTGTGGCCGCCGGCGGAGCACGAGGTCCAGCCCCAGACCGATGAGCGCCAGCACCAGTCCACCGAACACCGCCACGCGCACGGCCCACCGCAGCGCCCCCACGGCAAAGACGCCGGTCCGCGCCGTGCTCAGCCGGGCGTGCTGTGTCGGCACCGGCGAGGCGATGCCGCCCGGCGTGGTCGAAGACGGCGTGGCCGTTGTCGGCGCCGGCCCGACCGGCGTGTCGGTGGCCGTGGGTGCCACGCCATCGGCCGACGACGGCGTGAGGTTGTGCGGGGCGCCGTCGGTCACGGTGGTCGGAGTGGACGGGGTCGGCGCGGTGGTCGTCGTCGAGGCCGTGGGTTGCGGCGGGTTGAGGATCACCGCCGCCGCCGCCAGCGCCTGCTGTGCCAGGGCGGTCGGCAACGGGACGTAGCCGGGGGGGAGATCGCCGGCCTGGACACCCGACACCTGACCTTGGGCGGCGGCATAGCGGAGGAAGGTGGCGTAGTTCTGCCGGTCGGTCGGCGCCAAGCTCTGCGGCGTCGCGGCCGCATAGGTCAGGATGGTCAAGGGGTAGGCACCAGGGTCCGAGGGGGACGGGTTGGGCACCACCACCCCCGGGACGGCACTGGGCACCATGGCCTGCTCGCCGCTCTCGATCGTCTGGGCATCGGCGGCGACGAACGTCCGGTTCGGTTCGTCGTCACCGGCGCGGCTCAGGCTGGCGGTCTGGAGCCCGAATTGGGCGGCGGACGCTGAATCGGTGATGGTGAGGACAAAACTGTCGCCGCTCTCCTGCGGTCCGTTGGCCCCCCAGGCCGCGTCGGGGGGCTGAGACTGGTTGAGCGTCGTCTTGGCGCCGTCGTTGGAGGTGGCGGCCGCCTGGGCGGCGGCGCTCATGGTGAGGGCGTACGGCGACCAGTCCTGGACGCACAGCGGACGGGCCGGTTCGGGCTTGGACCCGTTGGGCTCCACGGCGGCGGTGGGGTCGGTGTAGCAGTACGGATCGCTTTTGGGAAAGGTCTCGGGCGTGGGGGATCCGAAGGGCGTGGGGTTGACGCCGGGACTCGTGCTGTAGATGGGGTTGACCTTCATGGCGGCGTCGCCGGTGGGCTCCCCGGTCGACTGGCCGGCGAGCCAGGCCCGGGCCTCGGGATCGGAGAGGATCCAGTTCCACACCGCCAAGGCCGCGTCGGACGAGCTCTCCTCGACCACCAGCGAGGCGGCGTCCAACCCACCGGCGGTGTTGGAGAGGTCGGCGAACTCCGGGTTGTACTGCAGGAAGTCCGGATCGGTGATCAGGCTGGTGGGATTGTGCTGGACCCAGGAGTACGACGACGACTTGTCCGTGACGACATCGCGCAACTCCGCCTGGTACGACTCCGTCAGCAGCTTGGCCACCAGCAGTGGTGTCAGGTACACGTGCTGGACCCGCGTGCCGGCGATCGCCTCTTCGTCCTGATCGAGGCTGCCGTTCTCGAGCGCCGGCTGTCGGTCGATATTGAATCCCACCACCACCCCCGACAGCGTCAACGGTGCGTAGACGACCGGATCGGACGGGTCGGTGGTGGCCGGGTCGATGGGGTCGGAGAACACGGCCATGCCGGCGCTGCCGTAGGTGGGGTCGGTCACGTCTTGGCGCGCCTGGTCGTCGCTCATGAAGGAGTAGTTGTAGGGTGGGGTCCCGGGTTGGGCGCACAGGGCGGGTTGCCAGCTGGAGATGGCCGAGGTGGCGAGTTCGCTGCCCACGATCCGCTCCTCGTTGGCGCCGATCGGGCACGATCCGCCTACTGGCTTGAATTGCAGGGGGATGGCGATGCGGTTTGCCCACGCCTTCGGGTCGAGCGGCGAGGTCACCACGCCGGTGACACCCGTGAGCCCGCTCGGGTTCTCCTGTGCCATGGTGCCGCGCGGCACGATCACCAACCAGCAGTCGGGAATCGCGCTGGACCCGTCGACCTGTGCTTGCACCGACTGCCCGCATCCGAGACCCTGGGCCTCGAGGCCCGTGTCGACCTGGAACAGGACCTGCCCTTTGCCGTCGTCATAGGTCCGGGCAAAGTCGATCTCGTTGGTGTTGTCGTAGTTGAAATACCCATTCAGCCAGAACGGCGCAGGGTGCAGTGGATCGTTGTTCCAGTTGTAGTCGGCCTGCTGGTCGACGACCGTGCCGTCGACGGCGTCGAAGGGCTCGATGGCGTAGCCCGTGGAGGCGTCGGTCCAGCCCTTGGCCGACGAGTAATCGCTCCAGGTGGGCTGGGAGAGGACGCGTGTGTACTCGAATCCCGTTCCCTGGACGGGGTAGGCGCTCGAACCCGCACTGCTCTCGGCTCCGAACTCGCACTGGGAGGGGGAGGGGCCGGGATCCGACGCCGTGAGCGGGTCGGTCGGCGACGGCGTGCCCCAGCACTGGAAGATCTGCAGGTAGTTCTCGTTGTAGGTGCTGTCGAAGGCTTCCCCCGGCCCGCTGTCGGTGGGAACGGCGCCGGTCCAGGAGACCGAGATCGCCTGGTTCTCGAGGTCCTTGGTCTGGTTGACGGTGATGCGGAGATCGGCGAACGGGCCCCGCCCGTCGACCGTCACCGCCGAGGAGGTGGTGGGGAGCGAGGTGTCGGTGCCCTGGGAGCCGGCCAGGCTGGCTGTGGCCGAGGCACCCGGCTGGATCCCGGGCACAAAGAGGAGGATGGCGAGCGCGCCCAGCCCCGCCGTCGCCCACCCGGCGCGCCGCGCCGTCGCCGGGTCCGGGGCCCCGATCCGTCGGGTCATGGGCCGTGGCGTCGCGCCCGGCGCGCCACGAGCCCGGGTACGAGGATCACGAGCAACAGCCCGCCCAGCACGAACAGGACGATCGTCTGGGTCGACGACCACCCCCCCTTGCCGGGGAGGTCGACTGGGGTGGCGAACAGCGCCGTCTGGGAGGGATCGGACACGCCCGTTCCTCCTCCGGTGGTCGTGTCTGACCCGCACGAGCCACCCTGCCCGGAGCAGGCCGTCGTCGTCGAGGTGCCGGCCTCGGTCGTCGACGCGGAGGCGGACGGATCTGGCGCGCCGCCGGTGGGGGTGGAGACCCCGGGCCGGGCAGATGCCGCGGTGCCGACCGTCCGGGACGTGGCCGCGGAAGTCCGGCTCGTCGAGGCGGCCGCCTTGGAGGGTGCGCTCACCGGCGTCGGCGTCCGCGCTCCCCCCGTGGCGGTCGTGCACTGGGTGGGGCCCTGCTTGTCGCACGCCGGCGGCTGCGGGGCCGTCTGGGCCAGCAGGTTGACGCCGCTCGTCGTGAACGTGGGGTTGTGGCAGCTCTGGATGTTGATGTTCTGCACCACGGCACCGGGGATCCGGGCGATCTGGGTGAAACTCGCCTGGACCAGGTTGATGGGCATGGGGGAGTAGCCGAGCCCAGCCGACTGCTGCTGACCCTGGCACATGGCGTAGTAGGAGAACGCTGCCAGCGTCTTGCCCTTGTCGGGGGTGAACTGGCCCTGCGCCCTGATGGGCAGGATCAGGTAGCTGTAGGAGGACAGGGGGTAGGTGCGGGGATCGGTGTCGCTCCACACGTTCTGGAGGTTCTCGGTGAGGTAGACCGAGGGGTCGGTGTTGGCCGTCTCGATCTGGGCATCGAGGAGTGACACCGCCACGTTCTGCGGCGTGGGCTCCGTGTAGTAGCCGGCAGCGTTGAGCATCTGGGCGACGGGGAAGTGATCGTTCATGGCGTAGGAGTAGTTGACGTAGCCGATAGCCCCGGCGGCATACCCGGCCGACACGTAGCCGGCGACCCCCAGGTCGCCGGACTGGGCGATCATCCCGGAAACCGTCGGGTAGAACGACGTCGGCCCGCATGCCGGCTCCCGTCCCGTCGTGGCGCAGTACGCGTTCCAGATCGCCGGGTACTGGCTGATCATCCACTGCGAGAACTCGAAGCTGTCGCCGGCCCCATCGGAGCGGACCACGGGCACGATGGGTTCGTTGGGCAGCTTCAGGTCGGGGTTGTCGGCGGCGATCGCCGCGTTGTCCCAATTGGTGATCTGCCCGGTGAAGATCTTGGCGATGTTCTGCCCCGAAAGTCGAAGGTTGGTGACCCGCTGACCATCGATCATGAGGTTGTACATGAAGACCGTGCCTCCTGCCGTGATGGGCATGTAGGCATAGCTGCCGGCCACCGGGTTCTCTGGCGCCGATCCGTCGTCGGGCTTGGTCTGGAAGGCGATGTCGGAGGCGGCGAAGTCGACGGTGCCGTCGAGGAAGGACTGCCGGCCGGCGGTCGACCCCGTGCCCGCGTAGTTGACCCGCATCCCGTACTGCTGGACGTCGGCGATCCACTGGTCGATGGCGTTCTGCGACCACGTCGAGCCGGCACCGGAGATGGGGACGTAACTCGTGGCATCGCCGAAGGCGGAGCTGCCTCCCCTCACGAGGAGCGCGGCGCTTAGGGCGGCGACGAGGCCCAGCGCGCACAGCGCCTGCCCCCTGCGCCGCCGCACGCCGGTCATCGGACGCCACCCTGCGCCGCGTACCGGGCCACGTCACGGGCCGAGGCTCGTGCCGCCCGTCGTTGCTGGCGGGGGGACTGGCGGCCCGGGCCGTACCCGCCGATGATGCGGGCCACGGCGAACAGGGTCAGGATGACGAGCAGGAGCAGCGCGGCGCACCCGAAGCCCCGGGCGACGTAGCTCGGCTGGCCCGAGGCCACGAGCTCCAGGGCGAGCAGCGGGAGCGAGACCATGGGCCCGTGCACCGGGTCGAGATTGAGATAGCTGGTGAAGCCGGCGGTGAGCAGCACCGGCGACGCCTCGCCGATCCCCCGGGCCGTGGCAAGGATCACCGCCGTGGTCAGTCCCGAGCGCGCCGTGGGCAGCACGACGTGCCACACCGTCCGCCACGTCGGGGCCCCGAGGGCGTCCGAGGCCTCACGCAGGCTCTGGGGGACCAGTCGCAGGACGAGGTCCGACGTGCGGATCATGTACGGCAGCATCATGATGCTGAGCGCCAGTGCCGCCGCCAGGCCCGACTGCTGGTAGCCCAGGGTGAGGATCCAGGCGGCATAGATGAACAGGCCGGCCAGGATGGTCGGGAGCGCGGTCATCGCCTCGACGATGGTGCGTACCAGCCGGGCAAACCGGGTCCTGGACTGGTCGAGGTAGACGGCGCACACCAGCCCGAGGGGGACCGACAACACCAGGGCGATGCCGATCATCCACAGGGTCCCGACCACCGCATGGCCGGCGCCCCCGACGGTGAGCGGCGCTAGGGGGCCCGCCTTCGACATGTCCTGGGTGTAGAAGTTCGAGTGCACGAGGGCGCTCCGTCCTCGCCACAGGGTGAATCCGACCACGAGCGCCAGCACGCCGAACGCCACGAAGCCGAAAGCGCTGAGCAGGGTGGTCATGATGGCGTCACGCGTGGCGATGCGATCCTCGTGCAGCGACACCAGCACGGCGTGGACCACGACGAACACCACGAAGGCGACAACGACGAATCCGAGCGGCCCCGACAGGGCGGCGACGCGGCCGAACACCAACCATGCCACGCACAGCGCCGCGATCCCGGCACCGACGAGGTCGAATACCCTCGCCGGCCGGATGCCGCCGGTGCGCCGCCGGACCTGTCGTGCTGCCAGGCTGACGACCGGTGGCGGCCCCGTCCGCGGGGGATCCAGGAGCGCCATCACACCTCGCTCTGTGCCCCGGAGCGCGAACGGGAGATGATGGCCGACGCCACCAGGTTCACCACGAGGGTCAGGGCGAACAGCGTCAGCCCGGCGGCCATGAGCGCGGCGATCCCGAAGCTGTCGGCGTCACCGTGCTGCAGGGCGATGAGGCTCGAGATGGAATTGCCACCCGACTGCAGGATGTGCCAGTTGATCCCGTACGAGGACGAGATGATCAGGTAGACCACGATGGTCTCGCCGAGCGCCCTGCCGAGGCCGAGCATGGTGCCGCCGACGATGCCCCCCCGCCCGAACGGCAGCACGACCGAGGTGATCATGCCCCAGCGGCTGCCGCCGAGGGCATAGGCACCTTCGCGCTCGCCCAGCGGAGCCTGGGAGAAGGCCTCTCGCATGACCGAGCACTGGATGGGCATCACCATGAGCGACACGACCAGGCCCACGACGAAGATCGAGGCGCTGTAGGTGGTGGCGGTGCCCAGGGAGCTGTCAGTGGTGGCGCTGTGCACGTGGAAGAGCGGGAACCACCCGGCCCAGGTCGCCAACCAGCGGGCGACGCCCACCACGCGGCCCTCGAAGAATTCGAGGCCCCACAAGGCATAGACGACGCTCGGCACGGCTGCCATGAGATCGACCAGTGAGATCAGGACTCGGCGGACCTTCTCCGGCGCGATCTCAGAGATGAACAGCGCGAGCCCGAGGGAGATCGGCGTGGCGACAATCAGGGCGACCAGAGCGATGAGGACGGTCCCGCTCAGGACGCCGGCGACACCGAAATCGTGGATGTCGGGTTCCCACGCCTGGGTGGTGAGGAAGTGCAGCTTGGCCACGGCGAGAGCGGGAGCGGCCCGCACGGCGAGGAAGGTGCCGACGCACCCGATCACCCCCACCACGGCGATGGCCCCCAGCCGGGTGCCGGCGAAGAAGATCCGGTCGCCGGTGTTCCGGACGGGCGCGATGCGGCGAGGGGTCTGCGCCGGTCGTACCGGCGTGTCGAGCGCCATGGCGAGATCGGCCACCTGCGCTATCTCCCGGTGCCGGCCACGGCATGGCCGGTGACGGCCGCCCCGTGGCTCCCTTTGTCCGCCCGACGCCCCCGGGCCGAGCGCCGGGCGAGCATGAGGGCCACCGCGCCCAGAACGAGGGCGGCCACGATCAGGGCGATCGCCAGCTCCAGGCCGCTTCCGCCTGCGGCGGGGACGCCATCGGTCCCGGCGACGCTCCACACGAAGCCACTCGGATCACGCCTGGAGGCCCGGAACAGGATCCGGGTGTTCCAGTAAGAGGCGACCGTGCCCCGGGCGTCGACGCAGGCGATCCCCCCGTTCCACAGCGCGCTCATGGCCGATGGACCGAACAGCCGTGACGGTGTCAGGCGGGCCCAGCTGAGGTCGGTCGGCAAGTTCACGATCTGCGCCGTGTACTGCGCCGTGTTGAGGGCTCCCACGTACACCCCGCGCGTGAAGTAGCCGAGGCCCTGGTCGGGGATGCTCGTGAAGTGCACTGTTGTCGGCGCCACAGCGACCGGGACCAGGTAGCTGAAGACGTGGTAGCCATGGTGGGCGGTGTCCCCCGGACACCGGGCGCCGGCGGGCAGGGCGATGCCGTATGGCGTCGCCGAGCCGCCCGAGCGCAGGGCCACGGCCTGGCCCGGCAGGGTGATCTCGGCCGGCCCCGCGGGCACGGTGGCGGCCACGGCTGCCGTGGCAGCCAGGATCGTCACTCCGAGCAGAGCCCCGCCCGTGGCCGCGAGGACGCGGCCGGTCCTACGAACTCGCTGTTGCAGATGGCATCACCCTTCGCGTCGTACGCCGGCGCGTGATCCAGACACCGCCGCCGAGCACGGCCACACCTGTTAGGGGGAGGAGTAGGGCGATCGGCACCTCGGGGGTGGCAGCCGGTGGTCCGACGCTCCAGACGAAGCCATCGGGGTCTGCGGTGTTCGAGGTGAAGGTCACCTCGGTGTTCCAGTAGTCGCTCAGGACGCCCGAGCTGTTGGCGCAGGCCAAACCGGCCTCCCACACGCCGCTCGCACCCCCGCTGTACAGCAGCGAGGCCAGGGTGGCACCGTCGCTGAGTAGGGGCCCGAATTCGAGGTTCGTGGGGATCGAGATGATCTGGCCGGTGTTGATGGCCGTGTTGACAGCGCCGAAGTAGACACCAGTGTTGTTGACGAGCCCGAGTCCGGCCGAGGGGTGGGTTGTGAAGGTGATGCCCGTGACGACGGTGCCGGCTTGGACCAGGTAGCTGTAGACGTGGTAGCCACCGGTCGCGGTGTCGCCCGAGCAGGCGGCGTTGGCGGGCAGGGCGATCGAGAACTGCGTGGCCGAGCCCCCGGTCGTGATGGGGTCGGCCGACGGGTTGGTGATGGTGGCCGTGCCGTCGAGGGTGGCCGCCGCCGCCGGCCCGGCGCCAGCCACGCCTGCGGCGAGCACGGCTACGGCGGCGCCGAGCACGCCGAGGCCGCGGCGTCGGGTGGGCCCCATCAGCTGTTGCCCTCGGTGGTGGTGGAGCCGCACGTGCCCTCGGTGCCGGTGAGGCTGTCGAAGCCGAAGGTGTGGGCCGTGGTCTGGGCGGGGCTCGAGCACAGCGCCGAGCTCGTGCCCACGAACAGGCTCTCGATCGCCGCGTTGGCGAAGAAGCCGCTCACGTCGGCGGTGGGCACCACCGTGTAGAGGTCGTAGCCGTACTTGGAGTTCTGGTAGTAGGTCGTGTTGGGCGCCTCGTTGGGGGCCGTGCCGGTGTAGGGCTGGCCGAGCACGGTGCTCCCGTCGGTGATCGAGGCCAGGTTGACCCCGCCCCCGCGGGCCAGGTTGGAGCGGTCCACGGCCACCCCGTTGGCCTGGGACTCCCAGCTCCCCGAGGAGATGGGCACCACGGCGTCGGTGCCGGCGGCCAGGCCCGAGGCGAAGCTGTAGAAGCTGTTGCCGCTGTTCTGGGTGAGCGCCGCGCACCCCGCCGCCGAGGCCGCCGTCTGGGCGGTGGTGTCGGAGACCCCGATGGCGCTCTCGAGGTTCGAGCGCGGCGTCGAACCAGCGATGGGCAGGCAGGCGTCGACGGTGACGCCGTCGATGGTGGCCTGGCCCGTCGACGACGAGTACAGGTTGGCGAGCTGGGCGGTGGTGAGGCTCGAGATGGTGGTGCCGCCGTGGTCGTAGTAGAGCACCCCGAGGCCGTCACGGGCGTAGGGGATCCACGTCAAGGTGGTGCCGCCGCCCTTGGGACCCCTCGCCGCCCGGGCGAAGTCGACCTGGCCGGTCACGCTCACCGTGGCGTTGGTGCAGGACCCCGAGGTGTTCTCGAAGCCCACGTTGTTCACCGAGTCGAGCAGGGCCGCCACCCCGGCGGTGGTGCTCGAGGGCCGGTCGAAGCTCGGTCCCCCGGTCTTGGTGGTGATGCAGCCCGGCGAGGTCGTGGTCCCCCCGAAGGGCTGGGCGTCGAAGGAGGCCACGGTGTAGTTGTCGGTGGCCGCGCTCGAGTGCAGCGGCGTGTAGAAGGTGGTCGTGGCGCTCGAGTAGCCCGGCGCCGGCGAAGCCCCGGTGTAGGCGGCCCACAGGTCCTGGGTGACGTCGGCCCCCACCCCCACGAAGGCGGTGGTGGAGGCGGGATCGGCTCCGGCCGGGGCCGCGCTGGCCACGATCAGGGCGGCGAGCCCCATGGTCCCCGAGGCCAGCCCCAGCGCGGCGGCCACCCGGGCGCCCCTGCGTCCTGCCGACATCCCCCGCCCCCCTCTCGTTGCGATCGTCAAACCACATAATCACGATGGATTTACTCGAATACGGAGCTCAACATAGCCAGGCCTGGCAGCCTCCCTCAACACCCCGTTTCGGTAGGCATTGCTGGGGCTGATGCCCCGGCCGTCGTGGTGCCAAATAAATTTACTAGTATTCCGGTGGATTTAGTAGGGTTGGCCGATGGTCACAGTCCGTGATGCCCGCCGGAGTCGATGACAAGTGGTGAATCATCGGACCCGCGCGCCGCTGCGCATCACCGAGCGCATCGACTATGCCGTGCGCTCGGTGGTGCTCCTCGCCCAGAACGACCCGGCGTTCGTGACGGCGAGGACCGTCGCCGAGCACTACGGGATGAGTCTCAAGCTCGTGGGCGGGGTGATGTGGTCCCTGAGCGCTGCGGGGATCGTGGGTTCCCGGCCGGGCTGGCACGGCGGCTTTCGACTCGCCCGGCGTGCCGACCAGATTTCGCTTCGGTCGGTCATCACCGCCGCGGCCGGCGCAGAGCCGCCCCCCCCGTCGTCGCCGGCCCCGATGGGCCCGGCGAACGGTCGGGCTCCGGACCGAGACATCGTGGCCGGGTTCTGGGCCGCCCTCGACCGGTCCGTGCAGGAGGCCCTCGAGGTGCTGACCATCGCCGACCTCATCGGCGATGCCCCGGAGCACAGTTGGGAGTTTCACGCCGTCGCGCAGCTCCAATT
>Ga0335078_10009543_pt1 | contig 14383 bp, 10 predicted proteins | sample Lox_Sample_32_FD_206711 | JGI IMG/M metagenome (GOLD analysis project Ga0335078, IMG submission 206711) | Soil microbial communities from Loxahatchee National Wildlife Refuge, Florida, United States - Lox_Sample_3.2 | ecosystem: Environmental > Terrestrial > Soil > Wetlands | place: USA...
CCGATAGGCCGCTGCGAAACCGGGGGAACATGATCAAGGCATTTCCGAAGGATCGCCTGGAAAAGCGCCAAATGCTGCTCGACACCGTCGACGGCATTGCCGACACGTTGCGCGCGTCCGGCGCAGCGAGCGAAGAACTCGGCACGCTCGCGCCGGAAGCCGTCAACGCGCTGCGCGAGGCCGGCTTGTTCCGCCTCAAGCTCGCCGAGGAAATGGGAGGCGCTGAGGCCGATCCTGTAACCGAAATGATGGTGATCGAGCGGTTGGGCTATCACGATCTCGCCAGCGGCTGGTGCACCATGATCGGGGCCACGTCGATTGGATCGCTCGGATCATTTCTGCCGCAAGCCGGCATTGATCGGGTATTCGCCAACGGCCGCATCCCGACCGCGTCGTTCTCGTTCTTTCCCGGCGGCCGCGCCAAACCCGAAGGCGACGGCTACCGCGTGAATGGCCGCTGGCGCTTCAACAGCGGCATACTCCACGCCGAATGGTCGATCGGCGGAACGGTTGTCGAAACTGGCGAAGGCGACAACGGCGGCCCCCCGCAAGTCATCTTTACCGCGTTTCCCAAGAGCGAAATCACGCTCCACGACAATTGGGGCGACGTCGTCGGTCTGCGCGGCACCGGTTCCTGCGATTTCTCCGTGGAGAATTATTACCTGCCGAGGGAACTGACATTTGCCTGGGACCTTATGGGGTCGAAGCCGTTGCGCGGCGGGGCGGCGTACCTGTTTCCGCCATTCGCCTTCGTCGCCAAGGAGCATGGGCCCGTGGTCATCGGCGCCGCCCGGCGCGCGCTCGACGAATTGATCAAACTGGCGATGACGACACGCGGCACGTTTCGTTCGTCGAAGCTTGACGAACGGCAGGTCGTGCATCGGTTCATCGGTCAGGCTGATTTGAAACTACGGTCGGTGCGGGCGCTGCTGCACCAGCGCTATGAAGAACTTTATGAGATCGCCGGCACCGGGAAAATTCCGGACGCTGCGGCGATCGCCGACGTCCGGGCGGCTGCACTTTACGCGACCGACATCGCCATCGAGACGGTCACGCAGGTCTATCATTTCGCCGGCAATTCCGGTCTGCATCATCCCCACGTGATCGGCCGTCTGATGCGCGATGTGAACACCGCCGGTTTGCATCAGGTGATGAGCGACACGGCTTACGAAAATCACGGCAAGTTTCGTCTCGGCCTGCCAGCCGATCCGATGGCTTAAGACGCGAATTCATGGCGGAGCGGGGCTACGATTACGTTATTGTCGGCGCGGGTTCCGCGGGCTCGGTGCTGGCGAACCGGCTGTCGGTCAAGCGCGGAGCCAAAGTGCTGCTCCTCGAGGCGGGCGGCTCCGACAAATCGTTGTTCGTGCGCATGCCCGCGGGCATCGCGAGACTCGGCACGCCGCGGTTCGGCTGGATGTACGAGACAGCGCCACAAAAGGCGATGAACGGCCGGCGTATGTATCAGCCGCGCGGCCGGCTTTTGGGCGGATCGAGCTCCGTCAACGCCATGGTCTATATGCGCGGCCAGGCGGCGGATTACGACCATTGGCGGCAACTCGGCAATGCCGGCTGGAGTTACGCCGACGTGCTGCCGTTCTTCAAGAAGGCCGAGCGCAATGAGCGCCTGCACGACGAATTTCATGGCGGCGCCGGGCCGCTCAACGTCGCCGAGCGGCCCTACACCAATCCGCTGAGCTACGTCTTTGTTGAAGCGGCGCAGCAAGCCGGGATTCCGCTCAATCCGGATTTCAACGGCGCGGTGCAGCTGGGCTGCGGCCTGTTTCAGGTGACGCAGAAGAACGGCGAACGCTGCAGCGCGGCCGCGGCCTATCTGCGCCCGGCGGCGTCGCGCAAAAACTTGACCATTCTGACCAAGGCGCAGGCAACGCGCATCCTGATCGAGAACGGACGCGCCGTCGGCATCGAATACGTGCGTGGCGGCAAGCTGCAGACGGCTCGCGCCACGCAGGAAGTGGTGCTTGCCGGCGGCTCGATCAACTCGCCGCAGCTTTTGCTGCTCACCGGCATCGGCCCGGCACAGGAGCTTGGGGCGCTCGGCGTTCCGGTGAAGCTCGATCTTCCCGGTGTTGGCAAGAATTTGCAGGATCACCTCAACGTCAACATCCTGCAGTACGCGACGCCGGGCGTCACGCTCGACAGCAAAGGCCGCGGGCTTGGCACGATCATGCCGACGCTCGAATTCCTGTTCCGGCGCACCGGGCCCGGCACCAGCAACGTCGCCGAGGCGGGTGCGTTTATCGTCAGCGCGCTCGGCGCGGCAACGCCAGACATTCAGTACCACTTCATCCCGGCGCAAGTCTTCGATCACGCCCGCACCCAACTCGACGGCGACGGCATTACGTTGCACGGCTGCTGTTTGCGCCCGCAAAGCCGCGGCGAAATCCGCCTGGCTTCGCGCGATCCGCTGCAGCCGGCAGTGATCGACCCAAACTATCTTGCCTCGGATTACGATCTGAAAATCCTGATCGACAGCATCCGGCGCGGCCGCGAAATCTTGGCGGCGCCGGCGTTTAAACCTTTCCTTCGCGACGAGCGTTTTCCCGGCGCGGCGCAACAATCGGACGCCGAACTCACCGAATTCATCCGCGCCAGCGCGGAAACCGAGTACCATCCGGTCGGTACCTGCAAGATGGGCAGCGATCCGATGGCTGTGGTCGACGACAAGTTGCGTGTGCACGGCGTTAGGCGCTTGCGTGTCATCGACGCGTCGATCATGCCGACCATCGTTTCCGGCAACACCAACGCGCCGGTGATCATGATCGCCGAAAAAGGCGCAGAAATGATGCTCGCCGCCGCATGAGGCCGCTCGGGACCCGGCGTCAGTGCATGCCGATTTAGGCGTTCGCGCTACCGCGGCGTGATTGGTAGAGTGAATCCATAACGCGAGGGACCATGGATCTCATTCTCAGAAACGCACGCCGCATCGGCGCCGAGCATGAACTGACCGACATTGGCATCGCCGATGGGCGGATCGCGGCCATTGAACCCGGCCTTGCGGCCGACGGCGAAACCATCGATCTCGGTGGCCGGCTGGTGTCTCCTGGTTTCGTCGAGACCCACATTCATCTCGACAAGTCCTGCATCCTCGATCGCGTCAAGTCGGACAAGGGCGACCTCGAGGAGGCCATTGCCGAGGCCGCCAAGGCCAAGGCCGCTTTCACGCCGGAGGACGTTCACGTCCGCGCCGTGCGCACGCTGGAGAAGGCGATCCTGCAAGGCACTGTGCACATGCGCACCCATGTCGAGGTCGATCCGGGTGTCGGCTTGCGCGGGCTTGAAGGTGTGTTGCCGCTGATCGAGGAATACGCCTGGGCCATCGACTTGCAGCTGTGCGTGTTTCCGCAGGAAGGCTTGCTCAACAATCCCGGCACCGACCAGCTTCTGGTCGAGGGCCTCGAACGGGGTTGCCGCGTTATCGGTGGCGCGCCCTATGTCGACAGCGATCCGCCGGGCCAGATTGATCGCATCTTCGAACTGGCGCGCGACTACGACGTCGACATCGATATGCACCTCGATTTCGGCCCGACCGCGGACGGCATGACGCTCGATCACGTCTGCAAGCGTACGGAGGAATTTCAGTATGGCGGCCGCGTCGCGGTCGGCCACGTCACCAAGGCGACCAGCCTTCCGCTGCCCGCGTTTGAGGCGATGGCGAAGCGGCTCGCCGACGCTGGCGTCGCGCTGACCGTATTGCCTTCGACCGATCTTTATCTGATGGGGCGCCACCACAAGCACGATTATAATGTCACCCGCGGCGTGGTGCCGGCGCACAAGCTGCTGCAGCATGGCGTCAACTGCTCGCTGTCGAGCAACAACATTCTCAATCCGTTCACGCCGTTCGGCGACTGCTCGCAGATGCGGATGGCGAACCTCTATGCCAACATCTGTCAGGTTGGGAAACAGGCCGACATGCTTGAGTGCTTTAATATGGTGACGCAGCGGCCGGCTAAGATAATGCGGCTTGACGACTACGGGCTCACTGTCGGCAAGTCCGCCGACCTCGTGGTGCTCGACTCAGTGAGCCCGGAACTGGCAGTCGCCGAACTGACGCCGGTGCTCTATGCCTTCAAGCGCGGCCGCAAGACGGTGTCGCGGCAGCCGGCGACGCTGCATCGCCCGCAATGATCGTGCACGATCCCTACAACGCGTTCTGCCGTCACACCCATGTTGCGCTGAACGGCGCGCCCGATGGTCCGCTGCACGACCTGAACTTCGCCGTCAAAGACGTTTTTGACATCGCCGGCCATCGGACCGGCAACGGCAATCCGGTCTGGCTCGAGACCCACGCGCCGGCGTCGCGAACTGCATCCTCGGTCGAGCGACTGCTCGCGGCTGGCGCGCGGATGGTTGGCAAGACCCACACCGATGAGCTGGCCTACAGCCTCAACGGCGAGAACGTGCATTACGGCACGCCGATTAATCCAAAAGCGCCGGGGCGGATACCCGGCGGATCGTCGAGCGGATCGGCTGCGGCGGTTTCCGGCGGCCTTGTGGATTTCGCACTCGGCACCGATTGCGCCGGTTCGGTCAGGCTGCCGGCCAACTATTGCGGCATTTACGGCATACGCACAACGCACGGCCTCGTTCCGGCTGACGGCGTTGTCGATCTCGCTGCGAGCTTCGACACTGTCGGCTGGTTTGCGCGCGATCCTCAGACCATGCGGCGCGTCGGCGAGGTTTTGTTGCCGGTGTCCGATTTCAAACCGAAGCGTTTGTTGATTGCGCAAGACGCCTTCGCCTTTGCCGGATCCGAAGTCACTGATGCGCTGGCCGCCCCGGTGTCGCGCCTCAAGGAAGCTTTTGCGGATCATCGCGATGTTTCCGTCTATAGCGGCGATCCGGCGGCGTGGCCCAAAATATTCCGCATCCTGCAGGGCGATGAAATCCGCAAGCGGCATGCCGCCTGGATCGACACTCACGATCCGAACTTCGGTCCCGGCATTGCTGAGCGCTTCCGCTGGACCCGCACCATCGACGACGCCGAAGTGGAACGTATGCGGCCGCTGCGCGAGGACGCCGTCCGACACATGGACGCGCTTCTCGGCGACAACGCGTTGCTTTGCCTGCCAACGGCGCCGGGCGTGGCGCCGAAGCTTGCGACGCCGGTCGCGGAGCTCGAAGTATTTCGCGCGCGGGCGTTTGCGTTGTTGTGTATTGCCGGGCTGGCGCGCTTGCCGCAAATCTCATTGCCGCTCGGCACGATGGCGGGCTGCCCCCTCGGACTCTCGCTCATCGCGCAGCGCGGCGCTGATCGCGCTTTGATCGACTGGGTCGCCAAAGAACTAAAAATCGACGCGGAAGTCGTAAGGAGCTGAAGGGGCGTATTCGCCGGCATAGGCACGCCGCAGCAATTCCTTCTGCTTCACACCGGCAGAACGCGCCTCGACCATCTTGGCCGGAACGACAAACTTGCCGATCGGGTCGGCTTTGAACTGCGGTGACGTATGCATCCACTTCTTTGATTTTTTCCAATCGCCGAACACGTCCGCCTGCAACTCGACGCTATTGCCGTCGGGATCGACGTAATAAAACGACAAAGTCATGCCGTGATGGACCGCGACGTGCGGCTCGTAGCCGTACTTGTCACGCATCCGCCGCCAGGAATCAAGAAGGTCGTCGACCGACGCGTATTCGAAAGCGAGATGATGCAGACCCGCGAAGGTGCGAAACTGCGGATTGTCGCGAAACTGTGGACCGCCGGCCAGCGAAATCCGGTGATTGGCGCCGTCGTTGCTGAGAAAGGCGATGCCGGGCGCTTGAAACACCGGCTCGATGCCGACCACGGCGGCATACCAGTCGATCATCTCCTGCATCCTCGATGTTTTGAGGAGCGCATGATGAAAGATCGGGATTTTGATGGCCTTCGCGCTTTTGTTGGCAGTCGCCTTTTTGACGGCTTTTGCGCGTTTGACGGACTTTTTCTTTTTCACGAATTCCTCCCTAAAGGCTTCTGGCTATGAGCAGTTTCATGATTTCGTTGGTTCCGGCGTAAATGCGCAGCACTCGCGCGTCGCGATAAAGCCGCGATATCGGATATTCGTCCATGTAGCCGTAGCCGCCGAACAATTGCAGGCAGCGATCGACGATCTTGCCGACGAGATCGGTGAGCCAGTATTTCGCCATCGAAGCGGTGACAGTGTCGAGCTCGCCCTTGACGTGGCGTTCGATGCAATGATCGAGAAAGACCTTGGCGACAGTCGCTTCGCTCTTGCATTCGGCCAGCACGAACTGGGTGTTCTGGAAGTCGATGATCTTCTTGCCGAAGGCCTGGCGCTGCTTGACGTAATCGATGGTCAGGCCGAGGGCGCGCTCGATCATCGAGACCGCGTGGATCGAGACGATCAGCCGCTCCTGCGGCAGGTCCTTCATCAATTGATAAAAGCCCTGGCCTTCCTCGATGCCGAGCAGGCTTTCCGCCGGCAGCGATACGTCCTCGAAGAACAATTCCGACGTGTCGGCGGAGTCCATGCCGAGCTTCTTCAGCTTACGGCCGCGGCGGAAGCCGGATGCGTCGTCGGTTTCGACCACCATCAGCGAAATGCCCTTGGAGCCTTCCTTGGGATCGGTCTTGGCAACGACGATAATCAGATTGGCGTGCTGGCCGTTGGTGATGAAGGTCTTCGAGCCGTTGAGCACGTAACCGTTACCGGAGCGCTTTGCGGTCGTGCGCACGCCTTGCAGGTCGGAGCCGGTGCCGGGCTCGCTCATGGCGATGGCGCCGACCATTTCTCCAGTTGCCAGCTTCGGCAGCCAGCGCCGCTTCTGTTCCTCGGTGCCGTAGCGAAGGATATATGGCGCGACGATGCCGGAATGCAGCGTGGCGCCGAACGTATCGAAGCCGGCCAGCGCATACTCGCGATCGATGACCGCCTCATGGGCAAAGGTGCCGCCGGCGCCGCCATACTCTTCCGGCATGGACGCGCACAGGAGGCCCGCTTTGCCGGCCTTGGTCCACACCTCGCGCGGATAAGAATGCTCTTCGTGCCATTTCTCGAGATGCGGACCGAACTCGGCGGCGAGGAAGCGCCGCGCCTGCTCTTCGAGAAGAACGAGATCCTCCGTCATCCAGGCGGGACGCGGCAGATTGAGAATCTCATTCATTGTCGTTCACCCGGCACATCGACAAGAAATCATGCTCGCTGGCTTGGCAGCTCGCGATAAGACCATTAGCTCCCCGCCGGATCAAGGCGAGCGAAATGTGCGTTGCACAATGAGCGCAAATGCACTTAGCCGCGGAGAGAACCGCGTATTTGCTCGGCTGCTCTCGACGTTGGAGGTCCCTGGTTATCGCTGGTCTCTATATGGGAGGGAACAGCGGCTTTGCCCCGGCGGCGCCAGCCTTCGCGCGTCAGCCAATCGACCAAAGCGGGAGAAAAGCGCATCAACCGCCAATAAAAGTGTGCTGCCGGCGTGACCAAGACCAGCCCTTTGTTATTTCGAATGGCGCGAACAGCCTTGACCGCGGTCCGTTCGGGTGTCGCGCAAATCCACGCCGGCACTTTCACTGTTCGATCGGCCTTGTCGGTCTCGCAATCCTCCAATAGCGATGACCGCACGAAGCCTGGACAAAGTGCGGTGACGCCGAAATTCTCGCCGGAATATTCGGCGCGTAACGCGTTGGTAAAACCGACCAGACCGAATTTGCTGGTCTGATACGCGGTCGTCTTGCGCCAGGTGACCAGTCCGAAAATGCTGGAAACATTGAGGATATGAGCGTCCTCGGCCGCCAGCAGCATCGGCAGCAATTCGTGGACCAGCTGAATCGGCGCCATCAGATTGACGGCCATAATCCGGTGCCATTGATCGCCGGTCATCAGATGGGTTTGGCCGTAATAGGTGGTGCCGGCATTGTTGACGAGGATGTTCAGCCGTTTCCACGAGTTGCGCAGCTGCTCAACGGTGCCGCTGATTTGGGAAGGGTCGGCCAGATCGGCGACGGCAGTCGCCACCTTGACGCCAAGGCCTCGCGCCTCGTGCGCAGCGGCCGCGAGCGCGTCCGCCTTGATGTCGACGAGAAATAAATCCGCACCTTCCTTGGCCAGTTCCAAGGCGATTGCGCGGCCGATCCCCGACGCCGCGCCAGTCACCATCGCCTTCTTGCCGCGAATTATGCGCATGGAGACGAATACCGTTGTCGAAGGCCCTTAGCGATCGAAAGAGCGCCAGACTTACGATTGTGAGCAATGCAGCTCACTCATAAGACCATTTGCCAATGGATGGATCAAGGCGAGCGTCGGCCGCTTCTGAGGCATTTGACGCGACAACGCGGTTATCAGCAAAGTTCCATGTGCTTCACGGCTGATACCTACTTTGCTGAAGACCGTCCCGTCTGCTGCACCCTTGTCAGCAGAAATGCTTTTTGCGCCCCGAGGATGCCGAACATCGCCTTTTTGTCCTTGGCGGACAGCACGGAAAAGAACTCGCTAATCCAGCCTTCATTCGCCTTTGCCGCGGCGCGAAAGGCTTTTCGCCCTTTGGGCGTAAGCCGCACCAGAAGCGCGCGGCGGCTGTGAGGGTCGGCGGAACGTTCTACCAGGCCTTCGGCTTCCAACTCGTCGGTCAGGCCGGTGATGTTGCCAGTCGTGACCATGAGGCGATTTGAGATTTCTCCCATGCGCAAACCGGCATTATTCGAGTCCAGTTGAGCCATCAGGTCGAATCGGGAAAGGCTCATGTTGTAAGACGCGCGTAGCCGACGGCGCGCTTCGTTGGTCACAAGCTTGTGGACCGCCATCATCCGCAGCCAGAGCCGCAGATCTCCGTGGCCGCTTGCAGCACCCCGGGTCTCGAAATCGTCGAGGCGCAGCCTGAGGGCGCTGTTGTTGCGCGCGAGCGCCATGTCAATTCCACACTTCCCGGGCGATATCGACGACCAGCCGTAATTTCGCCTTCTCGTCGGCAGGCGTAAGCGGGCTACCGGTCAAATTGGTCGCGAATCCGCATTGCGGGCTTATGCCGAGTTGGTCGAGCGGCGCAGACTTGGCGGCTTCGTCGATTCTTTTCAAAACCGCCGCTCTGTCTTCCAACACGGCGGTCTTGCTTGAGATCAAGCCAAGGATGGCCCACTTGCCGCTGGGCAGCAGGCGCAACGGCGAAAAATCTCCGGCGCGCGGAGAATCGTATTCCAGGAAAAAAACGTCGATGCCCGGGATGTTGAAAAGCCGTTCTGCGACCCGCTGGTAACCTCCGGACGCAAGCCATCGGCCGCGATAATTGCCGCGGCACAGATGCATGCCGATGACCATCTCTCGCGGCTTGCCACGGACGGCGGCGGCAATCGCGTCGATATAGACCTCGATGAGCCGGTCGGGATCCTCTCCCAGGCTGCGAATTTGATCGTTGACGCGCGGGTCCTCCATCATCGCCAACGGCACTTCGTCGAGCTGAACAAAGGTGCAGCCCTGCGCATGCAGGTCGGCAAATTCTTCACGGTACACCGCCGCAAGATCCGCAAAGTATTCGCCGATATCGGGATAAGCGGATTGGTCGACACGCTCGCGGCCGCCCAGGAAATTCACATACGATGGAGCCGGCATCGTCACTTTGACGGTTCGATTCGTCAGAGTCTTGACGAATTCGAACTCGTTGGTCGTGATACCTTTGCTGCGAGTGAGTTTGCCGGCGGCATAAGGCCCGTACGCATGCACGCTGTCACCGGCGTCGTTTGAGAAGGTGAATGGCGTGATTTTCACGGTCATCCCGGCGACGCTTTTCACGAAATGACTGAAGAACGCGCCGCGCCGAAATTCGCCATCAGTCACGGCTTGCAGGCCGATGTCTTCCTGGAATTTGACTACGTCGCGGATCGCCCGATCCTCGATTTCGCGCAGCGCGCTCTCGCTCAGCTCGCCGCGGCGAAGCTTGTGACGCGCTTCTATGAGTTCTTGCGGCCGTAACAGGCTGCCGATGTGGTCGGCGCGAAAGGGCGGCTTGCCGTTCATGAGATCCTCACGCGATCGCAGCTGTTTGACTTGGCGATACCTTAGATATAAACATTTTAGTTGTAAATAATTGCGAAAGCCGCGGGACACCGTCGTGCTCGACGAAAGCGCCTATCCGGATGACTTCGCGCGCCGCGGCCTTCCGCCGGCTGAGCTGTGGCCGGTCATCGACCACGAGGCTCTGGCGCGCCTCAATTATCCGAAGCGGATGAATGCTGCGGTCGAGTTGCTCGATCGTGCCGTGGCCGAGGGGCTCGGACCGCGACCGTGCGTGCGCTCACCGCAGGCGACATGGACCTACGCCAAACTTCTCGAAACGGCCAACCGCGTTGCCAGTGTCCTGGTCAACGACATGGGACTTGTTCCCGGCAACCGTGTGCTGCTGCGTTCGGCCAACAATCCGATGCTCGCTGCGTGCTGGTTTGGCGTCCTCAAGGCGGGCGGCATTGCAGTCACGACCATGCCGCTTTTGCGCGCGCGCGAGCTTGCCCAAATCTGCAGCAAGACCGCAGCGCAGCTCGCGCTCTGTGACGCCCGGCTCGGCGCCGAACTCGAAGCGACCCTGCCGGCATGCCCGTCGCTCAGACAGGTCCGATACTTCAATTCAGACTCCTGCAGAGGTCTGGAGCGGCTGATGCAGGACCGGAGCGACGCCTTCGCAAACGTCGCACCCTCGCACGACGACGTTGCCCTGATTGCGTTCACCTCCGGCACCACCGGACCGCCGAAGGCCACCGTGCATTTTCATCGGGACGTGCTCGCCATCTGCGACACCTATCCGGCGGAAACGCTGCGCTCGAGCCCGGATGATATTTTCAGCGGCAGCGCGCCGCTCGGCTTTACTTATGGCCTGGGTTCGCTGCTGCTGTTCCCGATGCGCCGCGGCAGTTCCACTGTGCTGCTTGAGCAGGCCAGCCCGGAAATCATGCTGCAAGCCGTTCAGGATTTCGGCGTGACGACATTGTTGCTCGGTCCGACGATGTACCGCGGCATGTCGCCCCACACCGCGCGGTTCGACCTTTCGACGCTGCACACCTGCTGCTCGGCCGGCGAGCATTTGCCGGTCGCAGTTTTCGACGAGTGGCTGCGGCGCACCGGCATTCGTATCCTCGACTTCATGGGCTCGACGGAGATGCTGCACGCCTTCATCGGCGTGCCGCGCGGCGACATTCGTCCGGGATCAACCGGGATCGCCTTGCCCGGTTATCAGGTCATGGTCGTCGACGAGGCGATGAATCCATTGCCGCACGGAGCTGTCGGGCGGCTCGCGGTGCGCGGCCCGATCGGCTGCCGCTACCTCAACGATCCGGATCGGCAGAAGGCTTACGTGGTCAATGGATGGAACCTGACCGGCGACGCTTTTCACGCTGATGCCGACGGGTTCTTTTGGTATCATTCGCGTACCGACGACATGATCGTCAGCGCCGGCTACAACATCTCCGGGCAGGAAATCGAGGAAGTCTTGCTTGAGCACGCCAGCATCAGCGAATGCGCCGTCGTCGGCGTCGCCGACTCCGCTCGAGGGCAGATTGTCAAAGCTTTCGTGGTGCTGCGCGACGCTGGCAAAGCAAGTGACGATCTGTCACGTACGCTACAGGAATTTGTAAAGCGCTCCATCGCTCCCTACAAATATCCGCGCGCTATTGAATTCGTCGACGTGTTGCCGAAGACGCAAACCGGAAAGATCAACCGCGCCGAGCTTCGACTGCGTGGATGACGAGCGCAAGCACGCGAGCCTCCAATCGTCTTGGCGCAGACGTAATGTTTTCTCGTTGGTCTCAAGATCGGCCAACAGCCGCCGAAGCCCGGTCGCCTTTTGGGCGATCATCCCGCGATGCTGATCGAGGTCTATCGTCTATCGGTCATGATCGTGCAGCGCGGCGGGCCAGCGGGTATTCGGCGCTTTCGTACAATCGGCGGATGTCGTTGCTACCGTATCTTTGCTCGTCCACTTCGAGAAACGCGCCGACGAGACATTCCGGCGGCAGGTCCTCCATCGCGAATCGAATGGCTTCTGCCGCTTGTGCAAACCGCTTGTAACCGAACGGCTCACGCCTGGGCAGCCGCCTTCGCGTCGGGAACAACTCGGCTGCGGCGTCGTAATCGAAATCGGCCATCGGCCGTGCCTCGCGAACAAAGACTACATCGTCTGAATGCAGATCGGCAAACGATCATAACAATATAAGGTCCGAACGAACTTTTACCAGTCCAGTCACGCGACATTCCGAAACGCCTCGCTACCGCGCGACATTGTCTCACATTGTCACTTTTTGCCTCAGAAACGAGCAAGCCTGCGTCCTAAAGGGTACAGAACCGTACAGCATCGGCGCTTGGGCGAGTTTTCCTTGTAGGTTGAAAGAGACGCCCGCTCTCGAACTGCAAACGCGGTGTTCATGGAGCGGTAGAACGCGCAACGCGGCGGCTGCGCCGCTAATTCGTGACAATGCGTGTCAAACTCCTCGCGTCGTTTTGCAATAGTGTGCGATAGTGTCTTGGCCATGATGGATCACGCTGACTTCTCGGTCGTTGTGAAGAATCGAGCGCCGCTACCCAAACCGTGGCAGTGGGAGATCTATCGCGCGGGCAGAAACAGCGCGATCGAGCGCTCGAAAGCTTTTTTCAAGACTGCAACCGAGGCCAATCGCGCGGGAAAAGCAGCGCTGCGCCTGCTCTTGAGTGACTATCCCGAGTGAGGAACGCGGCTGATCGGTAAACGTCCTGGGCGTCGGGCTGGAAATTCAATCGCCGTTTGGCCTGATCGCCGCGCAACTTTATCTATTGACGACATTCAGGAATGCGTAGCGGTCGTTTTCCCGATGCCGTCGGCAACGTCGCCGGCCGGCTGCCGCGGCGCGCCCATTAAGGCAGGCTGGAACAACGCCGCCGATGTCAGCGTGCAGACAAGCGAGAGGGCCAGCAGTTTGCCCATGCTCGATATCCCCGGCTGATTGGAGAGCCACAGGCTGCCGAAGGCGGTGGCGGTCAGGAGCGTGCTGTAGAATACCGCCCGCGTCAGCACCGATTGCAGGAAATTGCTCTGACCGCGGCGCCATGCGGTCACGTAATAAATCTTGAACGCCACGCCGACGCCTAGCAGTACGGGTAGCGCGATGATGTTGGCATAGTTCAGCTGGAACTTCGCGAGCGCGCAGATCTCAAGTGTAACAAGGCCGGCGACGAGGAGAGGGACCAGCGTCACCAAAACATCGGTCAGCCGCCGCAGCACAATCCACAGCAATACGGCGATCGACAACAGCGCCAGCCCGGCAGCTTCTGCAAAGGCCTCGACAATGGTGTTGCCCCATTCGGTACTGCCGATGGCCTCTCCGGTGGCGCCCGGTTGAACCGCCTGCACCGCCCGGGCAAAGCGCCGGATGTTGGCATTGTCGTTTGCGTCTCCTTTGGGCCAGACTTCGATGCGCACTCGCCCGTCCGGCGCGACCCAATTGCGCACCAGGTCTGGCGGAAGCGATGCGCGCGTGATGCGCTCCGCCATCAGGCTCTGATCGACGTCGTCGAGATCAAGCTGCAGCGGATGAATAAAGGCGTCGGTGGCGCGGTCGCGTTGCGCAGCATCCGCTTGCGTGAGTTTGCCGAGCGCGTTTGCCAGGCGGCGTGCAGCCTCGGCGCCAGCACCGGTGTGCTGGTCGGCGGCATCCTGGAGAGCCTGTACGCCGCGTTCGAGCGCGGCGACGTTCTCGGCATCGCTCGGGGCGGGTTGTGGCTGGCTGCGCAAAGCCGGAGCAAGTGCCTTCTTAGCTGCTTCGATGATCCGCAGCTTTTGATCTTGGTTGGCGGGGACGAAGCTCTCGAGTCTCCAGGTCCTCGCCACCTCGGGCATCGCGACAAGCCGTGCAGCGACCGCGCTGGCGTCGTCCGCTCGAACGAGAACTCTTGCGGTGTTCAAAGGCACTTCCTTGCCCAGCCTGAACAACGCGGTCAGAGCGGGCGACGCCTGATTCTCCAGGGCGAGCGGGTCGAAATTGAATTGTAGCCGCGGCAGAGCTGGAAGACCGGCGAGAACAACCAGGACGGTGACAACGACGACTGCAGCCCGGTGGCGTTTGAGGAAGGCGTCGGCTGGCGCAAGCGCCGGCAAGGTGAGTTGCTTCGGCTCGATCGGAGGATGGATTGCGCGGATCAGCGCCGGCAAGAGCGTCAAGCTCGACAGATACGCAACCGCCATCCCAAACCCGGCAATAATGCCGAGCTGCGCCAATCCGCTGTAAGCCGTCGGCGTGAACGACAGAAATCCGGCAGCCGCGGCTCCGGCAGCGAGCGTGAGCGGGACGCCGACCCATTCGGCGGCGCCGACCAATGCACGTTCCAGATCCTCACGCTCGTTGCGTTCCTCCCGGTAGCGCACGGTGTATTGAAGCGCGAAATCTGCGCCTAGACCGACGAACAGGACCGCGAAT
>Ga0335078_10009544_pt1 | contig 14379 bp, 11 predicted proteins | sample Lox_Sample_32_FD_206711 | JGI IMG/M metagenome (GOLD analysis project Ga0335078, IMG submission 206711) | Soil microbial communities from Loxahatchee National Wildlife Refuge, Florida, United States - Lox_Sample_3.2 | ecosystem: Environmental > Terrestrial > Soil > Wetlands | place: USA...
CGATTCGAACCAGGTGGACTACGAGCCGTCCTGGTCCGACGACCCCTGCCTCGTGCGCCTGTCGGAGCGCGACCTCACGCGCCGAGACACCGTCTACCTCCACGCGTTCATTCTCGGTACCGCGGGGCAGTTGCTGCTGCCCCAGGCCGACCTGCTGGCCCAGGTGGTGGCCGGCCAGCTCCTGCGGGATCTGGGCGGGCGGCGTGACGCGCTGCCCACGGGCGAGCCGCGGATCCTCTGGATCAACCGCGCCCGCGGCAACGTCCTGGTGATGGCGCACCGGGACGGCCGGGCCACCTGGAAGGAACTCGCGGAGCCGCCCTACAGCGACACCGCGGCGTTGCACGAGCTGGCCGTGGCAGTCGCGCGCGCCGCCGACAGCGGCTCGCTCGCCACGTGGAGGCCGGACGCCGGGCCCGATTCGGTGGAGATCCGCCTCGCCTTCGACTCGAAGCCCGACCCGCGTTACGACCGGGGGATCGGTCTGGGGTTTCCGATCTTCGCCCAGCGGGCGCCGGCCGAGACGAGGCCCCGGCTGCTGATCCATCCCCCGCTCCACTATCCGGCCTGGCTGCGCGACCGGGGCGTCACGGGGCACGTGGTCCTGGAGGTGATCATCGACCAGACGGGGCACGCGGAGCCCGGCAGCGTCCATGACGTGTGGCCGCCGGGCGTGCCGCACCTCGAGGCCACCGAGCAGCCGGAGTACGACGCCTTTGTGCAGTCCGCCCGGACGGTGCTCGTGGGGGCGAGCTTCTCGCCGGGCCTCCTCGGGTCGTGCCCCGTCCGCGTGCGGGTGCGGATCCCGTTCAACTTCCAAATGAGCATCGACGAGTGAGGGCCGGCACACCGTGGATGGCGGCGCCGGGCGCATTGCTCATGGCCCCGGCATGACGACGTCCGCAACTGCGTGCCCCGGCCCGAGGGGACGCGTGGCCGGCGCTCTGGCCTGCGCGCTGCTGGCGGCGTGCGCGGCGAGCGGTTCGCAGCTGGGGCAGGTGGCCGGCCCGTCGCCCTCGTGGCAAGCGTGCGTGGCGAGGGTGCCCGCGGCGGCGCTCACGTTGCGCGAGACCGTCTACGTCCACGCGGAGGTTCCGGACTCGGGCGCGCGGGCCCTGCGGCCCGAGGCCGACACCCTCGCGCTGCGGGTCGGCGTCGAGGTGCGCGCGCTCCTCGGCGGCGACCCGCGCTCGCTCCCTGCGGGCGAGCCGGCCATCACCTGGGCCGACGCGCTCGACGGCCCGCTCCTGGTGACGGCGCACCGCGACGGCCGCGCGACGTGGCGGGACTCCCTGCCGCCCGGCTCCACGGATTCGGCGCCGTCGCAGCTCCTGGCGCGGGCCGTCGCCGCCGTGGAGCGGGAGGCGCCGATCGCCTGGCACGCGGGCGCCGGGCCCGACTCCATGCTCGTCCGGCTGTTCCTGGCGCGCTACTACGCGCGGGTGAGGGCGGGCCCCGGCGAAAGCGGCCGCGGCGCTCTGGTGTTCGTGCTCCGCGTCCCGCCGGTCACGAGGCCCGTGCTGGGGAACCACTTGCCGCTGGATGTCTCGGACCTTCCGCCGTACGAGCGCGTGAGCACGCACCTCGTGATGGAGGTCATCGTGGACGCGCGCGGGCGGCCGGAGCCCGAGAGCATCCGGGAGCTGCCTGCGTCGGACCCGGAAGGGGACGCCGGCGTGCCGCCGGAGGAGCACGCGGTGCTGGTGCGGGCCGCGCGCACGCTGCTGCTGAGCGCGTCCTTCGTGCCGGAGCGCGTCGGCGGCTGCCCGCTGCGCGTTCGGATCCAGGTGCCGTTCAACTTCAGGTTCCCGGCGCCCGTGCCTGCCCGGCCGGGCCGCGGCTAGGCGCGACCGGCCGTCTCGCCGCCGCGCACGCCTGAAACGCGAAGAGGCCGCGTCGGTGCTCCGACGCGGCCTCTCCCTCTCCGGCTCCGGGCCGGCTAGTCCTCCAGCACGTTCCCCGCCAGCTCCGGCGCCGCCGGCACGCCGGCCGGCTCGGCCGGCGGCAGCGGCGGCGGCTCGAAGCCCGCCGGCGGCTCCACGTCGATCTCGTGGTAGCGGTAGATGCCGGTGCCCGCCGGGATCAGGTGGCCGATGATGATGTTCTCCTTGAGCCCCAGCAGGTCGTCCCGTGCGCCCCGGATGGCCGCGTCGGTCAGCACGCGGGTCGTCTCCTGGAAGCTGGCGGCCGAGATGAACGACTGGGTGGTCAGGCTCGCCTTGGTGATGCCCAGCAGGAGCGGTTCGGCCGAGGCCGCGCGGCCTCCCTTGCGGGTCACCCGGGTGTTCGCGTCGCGGAAGACCACCTTGTCGACGTGCTCGCCCTCGAGGAACTCGGTGTCGCCCGGGTCCTGGATGCGCACCTTCTGCAGCATCTGCTTGACGATCACGCCGATGTGCTTGTCGTTGATCTTCACGCCCTGGAGGCGGTAGACCTCCTGGACCTCGTTGAGCAGGTACTCCTGCACCGCCCGCGGCCCCTTGATCGCCAGGATGTCGTGCGGGTTCACGGGGCCCTCGGTCAGGCGGTCGCCCGCGCGCACGCGGTCGCCCTCGTGGACGCGGAGGTGTTTGCCGGCCGGCACCTCGTACAGCAGGGGCTCGGCCGATTCGTCGCTCGCGACCGTGCCGTCTTTGAGGGTGCGGACGTGGTGCACGAGGATCTCGCGCTTGCCGCGCTTGATGTCGCCGAAGCGGACGATGCCGTCGATCTCGGAAATGGTGGCCGGGTCCTTGGGGCGCCGGGCCTCGAACAGCTCCGCCACCCGCGGCAGGCCGCCGGTGATGTCGCGCGTCTTGTACGCCTCGCGGCTGATCTTGGCGAGCGTCTGGCCGGCGGTGACCTCCTCGCCGTCCTCCACCGTCAGCTGCGAGCCCTCCGGCACGACGAAGTCGCGGACCTTCCTCTCCTTGCCGCCCTTCGTCTGCACCACCTCGATGTGCGGGTGCAGCTTCTTCTCGCGATCCTCGGTGATCACGCGCTGCCGCAGGCCGGTGAGCTCGTCGAACTCCTCGCGGATCGTCTCGTCCTCCACGATGTCGCGGAAGCGCACAGTGCCCGCCTGATCGCTGATGATCGGCGTGGTGTACGGGTCCCAGGTGAACAGCAGGGCGTCGCGCTTGACCTCGTCGCCGTCACTGACGGCGAGCGTCGCGCCGAGCGGGACCTGGAACCGCGAGCGCACGCGGGCGTCGTCGTCGAGCAGGATCAGCTCGCCGTCGTGCTTGGTGACGATCCGCTGGCCCTCGGCGGCCTCCACGAACTGGAGCCGGTCGCCGTAGGACACCCGGCCCTCGAGCTTGCTCTTGCGCGCGGTGACCTCGGCGATGCGTGCCGCGGTGCCGCCGATGTGGAACGTGCGCAGCGTGAGCTGGGTGCCCGGCTCGCCGATGGACTGCGCCGCCAGGATCCCCACGGCCTCGCCGATGTCCACCATGTCCATCGTCGCCAGGTTGCGGCCGTAGCACATCCGGCACAGCCCGCGCTTGGACTCGCAGGTCAGCACCGAGCGGATGCGCACGTCCTCGATCCCCGCATCGTCGATCGCCTGGGCCGTGGCCTCGTCGATCAGCTGGCCGGCGGCCACCAGCACCTTCGGGTCGCCGTGCTCGTCGAGCTCGTGCGGATCGAAGATGTCGTCCGCGGCCACGCAGCCCACGATGCGCTCGGACAGCGGCTCGACGATGTCCTCGCCCTCCTTCAGCGCCTGGACGTCCAGCCCCAGCACGGTGCCGCAATCCTCCTCGGTGATCGTCACGTCCTGCGCGACGTCCACGAGGCGCCGGGTGAGGTAGCCGGCGTCGGCCGTCTTCAGCGCGGTATCGGCCAGTCCCTTGCGGGCGCCGTGCGTGGAGATGAAGTACTCCAGCACCGACAGCCCCTCGCGGAAGTTCGAGCGGATGGGGCTCTCGATGATCTCGCCGATGCCGCCGGTGAGCTTCTTCTGCGGCTTGGCCATCAGGCCGCGCATGCCGGCCAGCTGGCGGATCTGGTCGCGCGAGCCGCGCGAGCCCGAGTCGAACATCATGAACACGGGGTTGAAGCCGCCCTTCGCCCCGCCCATCCCGCGCACCATCTCGTCGGCGATGTCGTTGTTGGCGTGCGTCCAGGCGTCGATCACCCGGTTGTAGCGCTCGCCGTTGGTGATCGAGCCGCTCTGGTACGCCTTCTGGAACCGCCCGATCCGCTCCTCCGCCGCCGTCAGCATGCGCTGCTTGGCCTCGGGGATCTGCAGGTCCTCGATGCCGATGGAGACGCCGCCCAGCGTGGCGAAGCCGAACCCCGCCGACTTCAGCCGGTCGAGGAACTCGACCGTGGGCGCCAGGCCCAGCTCACGGTAGGCCTGGAAGACGAGGTCGGAGAGGTTCTTCTTCCGCATCGTCTCGTTCTTGAACTGCAGCTCGCGCGGCAGCGTGCCGTTGAACAGCACGCGCCCCACGGTCGTGTTGACCCAGTGGCCGCGCTCCGCCGCGTCCACCCACCAGAAGCGGATGGGCGTGTGGTAGCGCACGCGCTGATGCAGCAGCGCCGTCTCGACCTCGGCCGTGTCGCCATAGGTCGGCACGCCCGGCTTCGTGAACGCCTCCGCGAAGTCGGCCGGCTCCTTGGTCAGGAAGTAGCAGCCCAGCACCATGTCCTGGCTGGGCTCCGCCACGGGCCGCCCGTCCGACGGCTTCAGGATGTTGTTGCTCGAGATCATCAGCAGCCGGCTCTCGAGCTGCGCCTCGAACGACAGCGGCACGTGCACGGCCATCTGGTCGCCGTCGAAGTCCGCGTTGAACGCCGCGCACACCAGCGGGTGGATGCGGATGGCCTTGCCCTCCACCAGCACCGGCTCGAACGCCTGGATGCCAAGGCGGTGCAGCGTCGGCGCGCGGTTCAGCAGCACCGGGTGGTCCTGGATGATCTCCTCCAGAATCTCGTACACCTCGGGGCTCTCGCGCTCGACGATCTTCTTGGCCCGCTTGACGGTCTCGGCGATGCCCTTCTCCACCAGCTTGTGGATGATGAACGGCTTGAAGAGCTCCACCGCCATCGTCTTGGGCAGGCCGCACTGGTGCAGCCGCAGCTCCGGGCCCACCACGATCACCGAGCGGCCGGAGTAGTCCACGCGCTTGCCGAGCAGGTTCTGCCGGAACCGGCCCTGCTTCCCCTTGAGCATGTCCGACAGCGACTTCAGCGGGCGCTTGCCCCGACCGCGGATCGCCTTGCTGCGGCGGCCGTTGTCGAACAGTGCGTCCACCGCCTCCTGCAGCATCCGCTTCTCGTTGCGGAGGATCACCTCCGGCGCGCGGTGCTGCATGAGCTTCTGCAGCCGGTTGTTGCGGTTGATCACCCGGCGGTACAGGTCGTTCAGGTCCGACGTGGCGAAGCGCCCGCCGTCGAGCGGCACCAGCGGCCGCAGGTCCGGCGGGATCACCGGGATCACGTCCAGGATCATCCAGGCCGGGTTGTTCCGCAGGTCGCCGACCTCGCCGGAGTTGCGGAACGCGTCCACCACCTTGAGGCGCTTGAGGAGCTGCTTCTTGCGGTGCTGGCTGGTCTCGGTGCCCACCTCCGCGCGCAGCCGCTCGGAGAGCTTGTCCACGTCCAGCCGCTCCAGCAGCGTGCGCAGCGCCGGCGCGCCGATGTCCGCCTTGAAGGCGGGGTCTCCCGCCTCGCGGGCCTTCTGGCGCAGCGCCAGGTACTCGTCCTCGTCCAGCAGCTGCTTCTCCTCCACGTCCTGCTGGCCCGGGTCGATCACCACGTAGTTCGTGTAGTAGATCACCCGCTCCAGGTTGCGGAGGGTGATGTCCAGCAGGTTCGCCATCGGGCTCGGCAGCGTCTTGAAGAACCAGATGTGCGCCACCGGCACGGCGAGCTCGATGTGCCCCATCCGCTCGCGCCGCACCTTGGAGAGCGTCACCTCGACGCCGCAGCGGTCGCAGATCACGCCGCGGTAGCGGATCCGCTTGTACTTGCCGCAGTGGCACTCCCAGTCCTTCACCGGCCCGAAGATGCGCTCGCAGAACAGGCCGTCGCGCTCCGGCTTGAAGGAGCGGTAGTTGATGGTCTCGGGCTTGGTGACTTCGCCCCACGACCACCAGGTGCGCTGGCCCTGCATCTCGAGCCGCTCGCGCTCCTTGGGGTCCTTCGGGCCGCGGATCTCCTCGGGGGAGGCGATCCGGACCTGGATGAAGTCGAAGCTCGACCCGGTGCGCTCGCGGGGGCTGCGGAAGTCGATCATCGGCTACTCCTCACCGTCTTCGGTGGTGCCGAGCATCACGCGGATGCCCAGGGCCTGCAATTCCTTCACGAGGACGTTGAACGACTCCGGGATGCCGGGCTCGGGGAGGTTCTGCCCCTTCACGATCGCCTCGTACACCCGGCTGCGGCCGTTCACGTCGTCGGACTTGACCGTCAGGATCTCCTGCAGCGTGTGCGCCGCGCCGTAGGCCTCGAGCGCCCACACCTCCATCTCGCCGAAGCGCTGCCCGCCGAACTGCGCCTTGCCGGCCAGTACGGCCCGATCGAGCGCGCGTGGATCTTGTCGTCCACCAGGTGCGACAGCTTCATCATGTAGATGGAGCCGACCGTCACCTCGCTCTGGAACGGCTGGCCGCTGCGGCCGTCCCGCAGCCGCGCCTTCCCCGTCGGCGTGAGTCCGGCGAGGACGTGCAGCTCGCGCACCGCGGCGTCGAAGTCGGCGTCCGTCTTGCCGCGGGCCATGGCCGCCAGCGCCGGGTGCCCCGCCGCCTCGAGGGCGGCGTCCGGCGTGCCGTGCTTGGCCAGCTGCGCCTCGATCGCCTTGAGCCCCTTCTTCAGCTCGCCCTTCTGGCCCTTCGTGAGCTCCTCGTCGGCGCCGAGCCGGTCCTGCACCTCCGCCTCGGCCTTCCACGCCGCCAGCTGGCGCTCCCCCAGCTCCCGCGCCGCCGCGACGACGAAATCCCGCACGGCGTGGAACAGGTCCCGCGTCTCCTGGCTCACGGCGCGCGACGCCAGCCAGCTGATGCGCACGGCGGTGAGGTCCGGCCGGTCGCCGTCGTGGCCGGCCTTGGGCAGCTCCGCCAGCAGCCGCCGCACCCGCTCCGGGCCGAGCTCGGGCGCCCGGGCCTTCAGGCCCAGCGCCTCTCCCGCCCACCGCACGCCGGCGAGGCGCAGCAGCAGGCCGATCTCGTTCTCGTTGGCGCCCTGGAAGACGGGCGTCTTGGCCGCGAACCCGAGCAGCGAGGCGCACCAGCCGAGGTGCGTCTCCAGGATCTGCCCCACGTTCATGCGGCTGGGCACGCCGAGCGGGTTGAGGACGATGTCCACCGGGCGGCCGTCGGGGAGGAAGGGCATGTCCTCCTCCGGCACGATCCGCGCGATGATGCCCTTGTTCCCGTGGCGGCCGGCCATCTTGTCGCCGACCGAGATCTTGCGCTTCTCGGCGATGTAGACCTTCACGAGCTGGATGACGCCGGGCGGCAGCTCGTCGGGCTGCAGGATGTTGTCGATCTGCCCCTCGGCCTTCTCCTCGAGCTTGGCGCGCTCGGCGGCGGCCGCGTCGATGATCTGGCGGATCCGCTCGTTGGCCGCCTTGGAGACGACGCGCAGGGTCTTGAGGTCCACGTCGGCGAGGTTGATCCCTTCCAGCACCGGCTTGGTCAGCTTGGTGCTGGCCGCGAGGTACTCCTCGACCGTGCCCGCCTTGAGGCACAGCGCGACCTCCTGCCCCAGCAGCTCGTGGAGCAGGTCCTCGTGCAGCGCCGCGGTGACGCGGGCCTTCTCCTCCGCCTCGAGCCGGCGCACGTCGCCGATCCGCTCGCCGCGGTCCTTCTCGACCACCTGGTCCTCGACGCGCGAGAAGATCTTCACGTCGATGACCACGCCCTCCATCCCCGGCGGCACCTTCAGGGAGGAGTCCTTCACGTCCTTGGCCTTCTCGCCGAAGATCGCCGTGAGGAGCTTCTCCTCCGGCGACAGCTCGGTCTCGCCCTTCGGCGTGATCTTGCCGACCAGGATGTCGCCCGGCTTGACGTGCGCCCCGATGCGGACGATGCCCCGCTCGTCGAGGTCCACGAGCGATTCCTCGGCGACGTTCGGGATCTCGCGGGTGATCTCCTCCTGGCCGCGCTTGGTGTCGCGGACGTGCAGCTCGAGCTCCTGGATGTGGATGGAGGAGTAGACGTCCTCCTTGACCAGGCGCTCCGAGAGCACGATGGCGTCCTCGAAGTTGTGCCCATACCACGGCATGAAGGCGACCAGCACGTTGGCGCCGAGCGCCAGCTCGCCGCGGTCGGTGCCCGCGCCGTCGGCGATCACCTGCCCCGCCGCGACGCGCTGGCCGAGCCGCACCACGGGCCGCTGGTTGATGGCCGTGTCCTGGTTGGTGCGCCAGAACTTCTTCAGGCGGTAGCGGTCGTGCTGCGTCAGCCGCGCCAGCGGGTGGTCGATGCGCTGCCCGTCCTCGGAGCCCGTGTCCACGATGATCTCGTCGGCCGTGACGCGCTTGATGACGCCCGCGCGGCGGGCCACCACGACGGCGCCGGAGTCCGCCGCCACCTTGGCCTCGAGCCCGGTGCCCACCAGCGGCGCCTGGGGCGCCAGCAGCGGCACGGACTGCCGCTGCATGTTCGAGCCCATCAGCGCGCGGTTGGCGTCGTCGTGCTCCAGGAACGGGATCAGCGCGGCGGCGATCGAGACCAGCTGCTCCGGCGCGACGTCCATGAAGTCCACCCGCTCGGGCGGGAGCATCGGGTAGTCGTCGCGCTTGCGGCACAGCACCATGGCGTCGCGGAAGCTGCCGTCGGGACTCAGGGCCGTGTTGGCCTGCGCGACGGCGAAGTCCTCCTCCTCCGACGCCGACAGCCAGCGGATCTCGCCGGTGACCTTCCCGTCCCGCACCACCCGGAGCGGGGTCTCGATGAAGCCGAGATCGTTGACGCGCGCGAAGGTCGAGAGGCTGGTGATGAGGCCGATGTTCGGGCCTTCCGGCGTCTCGATGGGGCACATCCGGCCGTACTGCGAGTAGTGCACGTCGCGGACCTCGAAGCCGGCGCGCTCGCGCGTCAGGCCGCCGGGCCCGAGCGCGCTGAGGCGGCGCTTGTGGGTGAGCTCCGCGAGCGGGTTGGTCTGGTCCATGAACTGCGACAGCTGCGAGCTGCCGAAGAAGGCCTGGATCACGGCGCTGACGGTGCGCGCGTTGACCAGGTCGTCGAGCGTGATCTTCTCCGGGTCGTTGTTGATGCTCATCCGCTCCTTGATGAGCCGCGCCATGCGCGAGAGCCCCACGGAGAGCTGGTTGGCGATCAGCTCGCCGACCGAGCGCACCCGGCGGTTGCCGAGGTGGTCGATGTCGTCGGTGTGGCCGCGCCCCTCGTGCAGCTCGATGAGGTAGCGGATGATGGCGATGAAGTCGTCCTGGGTGAGGACGGTGTGCCCCGGCGGCAGGCTGAGGCCCAGCCGCTGGTTGATCTTGTAGCGGCCGACCCGCCCGAGGTCGTAGCGCTTGGGCGAGAAGAACAGCCGCTCCAGCGCGGAGCGCGCCGTCTCGACGTTGGGCGCCTCGCCGGGGCGGAGCAGCGAGTAGATCTGCGCCAGGGCCTCGGCCTCGTTCGCGGTCGGGTCCTTGGCGAGCGTGTTCTTGATCAGCGGCGACTCGCCGCGCCCGCTGGGCAGGAAGACGTCCACCCGGGTGACGCCCGCCTTGCGCAGCTTCTTGCGCAGCGCGTCGGAGATGTCCTTCCCGCGTTCGGCCAGGACCTCGCCGGTGGCCGGGTCGGCGACGTCGAACGCCAGGAGCTGCTTCTGCTCGCGCTCCCGCTGGGACTGCGGCAGCTCCTCGTCGTCGCGGAGGTTCTGCTGCGTGTAGCCGGCGAACACGGAGACGCTGCTCACGCCCGCGCGCCGCAGCGCGTGCAGGGTCTCGAGCGTCAGCTCGTCCCCCTCCTTCGCGAGCGGCTCCCCCTTCGGCTCCTCGGGGTTCGGGACGTCGGCCGCCAGCAGGGTGCCCAGGATCTCGCGGCGCTGGCTGCGCGCCTGGAGGTTCCCGGTGATGTCGAGCTCCTTCTTGGCGAAGAACAGCCCGAGGATCTCCGAGTTGGACGAGTAGCCGAACGCCCGCAGCAGCGCCGTCGCCGGGAACTTCTTCTTCTTGTCGATGTGCACGTACACCACGTCGTGGATGTCGAGCGTGAACTCGACCCACGAGCCGCGGAAGGGGATGATGCGCGCCGAGAACAGGCGCTGCCCGTTGGGATGGGTGGTCTCCTCGAACACGACCCCCGGCGAGCGGTGCAGCTGCGACACGATCACCCGCTCCGCGCCGTTGATCACGAACGTGCCCAGCGGCGTGAGCAGCGGGAGCTCCCCGAGATAGACCTCCTTCTCGAGGATGTTCTTGGGCCGGCGGACGCCGCCGACCTCCTCCATGATCAGCAGCCGCAGCGTCGCCTTGAGCGGCGCGGAGTACGTCATGTCGCGCTCGATGCACTCCTCGACGGAGTACTTCGGCTCGCCGATGGCGTATTTCACGAACTCCAACGAGTAGTTCTCGTTGACGTCGGTGATCGGGAACAGGTCGCGGAAGACCCGGTCCAGACCGACGTCCTCCCGCTCGGGGGCGCCATCCTGGGCGAGCAGCGCTTCGAACGCGCGCGTCTGGATGTCGAGGAGGTGGGGCATGTGCATCCCCTCCTCCAGCTTGCCGAACGAGATCTCGGGCAGCGTGTCAGGCATCGCGATTCCTTCGGGCAGCGCAAAAGGCCCCGGGTGCGAGGGGCATCAACCTTCGGTACCGAACGACGGACGTAATCGTCTGCCTACTTCAACTCGACCGTGGCGCCCTGCTCTTCCAGCTTGGCCTTGATGCCCTGGGCTTCGGCCTTGTTCACGCCCTCCTTCACCGTGCTGGGCGCGCCGTCCACCAGGTCCTTGGCCTCCTTGAGGCCGAGCGACGTGACCTCGCGGACCACCTTGATGACCTGGATCTTCTTCGCGCCCGCGTCCTTGAGGAGGACGGTGAACTCGGTCTGCTCCTCCTCCGCGGGGGCCGCGGCGGCGCCGCCGGCGCCGGGCGCGGCGGCCACCGGAGCCGCGGCGACGGTCACGTTGAACTTGGTCTTGAACGCCTCGATCAGGTCGGCCAGCTCCACCACCGACATGCGGCCGATCGCCTCGAGAATGTCGTCCTTCGACAGGGTCGTGGTTGCCATGGATGTGCGTCCCTCTCCAGTGGTCAGGCAGCAGTATCGCGCTGCGAGCGAAGCGCCTCCACGGCGCCGACGAACGTGGTCAACAGCCCGGTCAGGGCCCCGGCGAAGCCCGCCAGCGGCGCCTGCAGCGCGCCGGCCAGCTGACCCAGGAGCACCTCGCGCGGCGGCAGCAGCGCCAGCCGCTTGACCTGCTCCGGGGTCACGTCCTGTCCATCCACCACCGCCGCCTTCACCGTCGGCTTCTGGAACTCCTTGGCGAAGTCGCTGAGGACCTTCGCCGCCGCCGCCGCGTCCGCGGCCGTGAGGGCCAGGGCCGTCGGGCCGGCGAAGTGCGCGTCCAGGCCGGCGATCCGCGACTGCTGCAGCGCGCGCAGGGCCAGCGTGTTCTTGACGACGAGGTACTCGACGCCGGCGCGCCGCAGCCGCCGCCGCAGCTCGGTGGCGTGGTGCACGTTGAGGCCGGCGTAGTCGGTCACGTAGATGCTGCGCGCGCCCTGCAGCTTGGCGGCCAGGGCGTCCACGGCGCTCTGCTTCTCGGTGCGGTTCATCGGTACAACCCCGGATCGACCCGGACGCCGGGGCCCATCGTGCTCGACAGCGCCACCGTCCGGATGTAGGTGCCCTTGGCCGCCGAGGGCTTCGCGCGCACGATCGTGTCCATGAAGGCGGTGAAGTTCGCCTCGAGCTGCTCGAGGCTGAACGACACCTTGCCGATCGGCGCGTGCACGTTGCCCGTCTTGTCCACGCGGAACTCGATCTTGCCGGCCTTGATGTCCCGCACCGCCTTGGTGACGTCCATGGTGACGGTGCCGGCCTTCGGGTTCGGCATCAGGCCGCGGGGGCCGAGGATCCGGCCGAGGGGGCCGAGCTGGCCCATGACGTCGGGCGTCGCCACGATGGCGTCCACGTCGAGCCAGCCTTCCTTGATCTTGGCGATGTACTCGACGCCCACGAAGTCGGCGCCCGCCTGCTCCGCCTCGCGCACCTTGTCCCCCTGCGCGAGCACGAGCACGCGGATCTTCTTCCCCGTGCCGTGGGGCAGCACCACGGTCCCGCGGACGATCTGGTCCGCGTGGCGGGGGTCCACGCCCAGCCGCAGGGCCACGTCCACCGTCTCGTCGAACTTCGCGTAGGCGGACTGCTTGACGTGCTCCAGCGCCTCGCGCGGCTGGAAGCGGGCCGCCTGGTCGAAGCGCCCCACCGCCTGGCGGAACTTCTTGCCCCGGGTGGCCATCAGTCCACCACCTCGATGCCCATGGACCGCGCCGTGCCGGCCACCATCGCCATCGCCTGCTCGACGGTGTTGGCGTTGAGGTCCGGCATCTTGAGCTCCGCGATCTTCTTCACCTGCGCGCGCGTCACCTTGCCGACCTTGTCGCGGTTCGGCGCCGCCGACCCCTTCTCGATCCCCAGCTCCTTGAGCAGCAGGATCGCCGCCGGCGGCGTCTTGGTGATGAACGTGAACGACCGGTCGGCATAGATCGTCACCACGACCGGGATGATCATCCCCGGCTGGCTCGCCGTCCTGGCGTTGAACTGCTTGCAGAACTCCATGATGTTGATGCCATGCGGGCCCAGCGCCGAGCCGACCGGCGGCGCCGGGGTCGCCGCTCCCGCCGACACCTGGAGCTTGACGACCGCTTGGACCTTCTTGGGTGGCATGCGTCCCTCACCTCGTGCGCTGCGGCCTGTCAGCCGGCCGCGAGCTGCCGCGATGACCCGCGCGGTCGCGGGAACGGTGGCTGGCGGTTCGCGGTGGGCGGTACCGCCCACCCCGCCAACCGCTCACCGTCACCAGCCTTCAGTGCGCCCGGAGCTGCAGATAGTCCAGCTCCACGCTGGTCGGCCGCCCGAACAGGCTCACCGACACGCGCACCTTGCCCTTGTCCGGCAGGACTTCCTCGACCGCACCGCTGAAGTCCGAGAACGGCCCCTCGATGATCTCGACCACCTGCCCCACGAGGAACGGGATCTCCTCCTTGGGCTCGTTCTCCGGCACGGCCTCGGCCACCCCGAGCAGGCGGTTGACCTCCTCCTGCCGCAACGGCATCGGATCCCGGCCCGTGCCCACGAACTTGATCACGCCCTGGAGGTTGTTGATCACGTGGAGGGTCTCCTGGTTGGCGACCATCTCCACGAGCACGTACCCCGGGTACAGCTTCCGCTCGACGTTGACCTTCTTGCCGTTCTTGATCTCCACCACGTCCTGCACCGGCACCAGCGCCTGGCGGATCGGCTTCTCCTCCGCCGGCCGCCCGTCCTCCTGGATGCGCCGGTCGATCAGCGAGCGCACCTTGTTCTCGTGCCCCGCCGTCGTCTGGATGGCGTACCACCGATGGTCCATCGCGGTTCCCTGGGTCATCCGAACCACCGCGGCAGCCAGCTCGTGAAGATCAGCTGCAGGACGACGTCCATCAGCCCGATGAGCATCGCGACGATGATCACGAACAGGATGATGACGCCCGTCATGCTCTTCAGCTGCTGCCGGTCGGGCCAGGTGACCTTCTTGACCTCGGCCTGGACCTCGCCCACGTAGGCGGCCGTGCTGCGCATCGCGCCCCGCACCTGCTCGCGCCACACGATCGCGGCCGCCATCACCGCGAGGAGGGCGACGACGGTGGCGAGCACGAGCGGGGTCACTTCGTCTCCTTGTGCAGCGTGTGCTTGTCGCAGCGCGGGCAGTACTTCCGCCACTCGACCCGCTCGGGATGCTTCCGGCGGTTCTTGGTGGTGAAGTAGTTCCGCTCCTTGCAATCGCCGCAGGCCAGGATGATCTTCTCGCGCGCCATGGTGATGCCTGTCTCTCGTCTCTGGACGCCGCCGCGGCGCCCCGTGGCCACACCCTACAGCCTACCCCCCAGACCCGCTTCTGCCTCTCAAGCTCGCGACCGGGATTGAACCGGTGACCTCATCCTTACCAAGGATGCGCTCTACCGACTGAGCTACGCGAGCGAGCGGGCGACGGGACTCGAACCCGCGACCCTCAGCTTGGAAGGCTGACGCTCTACCAACTGAGCTACGCCCGCAGTGGTGGGGGAAGGATTCGAACCTTCGTAGGCCGAAGCCGGCAGATTTACAGTCTGCTCCCTTTAGCCACTCGGGCACCCCACCCGACGCCGCCTCCCGCTCCTCCCTGTGGCCGCTGAACAGACCACCCCGCGTAGGGTGCCGCGGGGTGGGATGTCGAGCCATGGCCTGCGTCGTT
>Ga0335078_10009545_pt1 | contig 14379 bp, 10 predicted proteins | sample Lox_Sample_32_FD_206711 | JGI IMG/M metagenome (GOLD analysis project Ga0335078, IMG submission 206711) | Soil microbial communities from Loxahatchee National Wildlife Refuge, Florida, United States - Lox_Sample_3.2 | ecosystem: Environmental > Terrestrial > Soil > Wetlands | place: USA...
CAGGCACATGCCCAGCGCCTCGGTGAGGCACGCCATCGTCGAAGCCGTGCCCATCACCGCGCAAGTGCCGGCGGTGGTGGCGAGGTTGCCTTCGACCTGGGAAATCTCTTCATCGCTGACCTTGCCGGCGCGGTATTGCGCCCAGAAGCGGCGGCAGTCGGTGCAGGCGCCTAGGCGTTCGCCGCGATAGCGCCCGGTCATCATCGGGCCGGCAACCAGCGATATCGCGGGGCGGCCGGCGGATACCGCGCCCATCAGTTGCGCCGGCACCGTCTTGTCGCAGCCGCCCATCAGCACCACGGCGTCCATCGGCTGCGCGCGCACCATCTCCTCGGTGTCCATCGCCATCAGGTTGCGAAATTTCAGGCTGGTCGGATTAAGGAACACTTCGCCGAGCGAGACGGTGGGGAATTCGATCGGCAGCGCCCCGGCGGCGGTGACGCCGCGCTTCACCGCCTCCAGCATTTCCGGGAAATGGCGGTGACAGTTGTTGAATCCGGACGGCGTGTAGGCGATGCCGACCACCGGCTTCTCCAGCATGGCACGCGAATAGCCCATCGACTGAGCGAAGGAACGGCGCAGATAAAGCGAGAAGTCGCGATCACCATAATTGGTGAGGCCGTGGGCGATGCCGACGGGGTCGTTGCTCATGCGGCCATTTCTTGCAGCCGCGTAAGGCCGGACGCAAGCCGTATGACGACAGGATGTGCGGTAACGCGCTGCCACGGCGCGGGGAAGCGCCGCGCAAGCCATGGGATCGCGACCTCGCGACAATAGGCCATCACCACGGCGAGAGTGATGAGCCAGCTGAGCAGATGATAGCGGGCGACATTGCCGACATAGAAGAATGCGACCGCGTGCTGCGCCAGCGCCGCCCCGGCAAGCAGCCGTAGCCAGCGATCGAAGCGTTTGCCGCGCGCCGCGACATAAACGACAATGACGACGCCGGCGAGATTGAGCGGAATAGTCCAATACGACTCGGCAGGCCCCGACAGCCATTTGGCAAACTGTCCGAGGATGCGGGCAAGCCCGCTAAAATCCAGGTGCAGCAATTGCCAAAATGCCTCCAGATAGGCCGAGGGCGGCATGACCAACAGATTGGCGTCGCGGGCGTTCGAACTCAGCAGCACGAAGACATCGCCGAAATACCAGTTGTGCAATGGCATCACGAAAAACGGCAGGAAGCCGATGCACAGCCCGGCAAGCCGCGGCCATTGCCATTGCCAGAGCGCGGCGATTCCCGCGCCCGCGAGCAAGACCCCCGCCGCCGGCGCCACCACCGGCCGCATGAAGATGGAAAGCGCAAGCAGCAGCGCACCGAAGAACCCGGAGGCGAAGCTGGCGCGCGGTCCCGCGCGCGGTGTGCCGACGATCGGCAGAACGCCGGCGATAAAGAAGGTGTAGGCCGCCGGATCGGCAAAGCCGCGCGCCGCCCATTTCTGGTACTGCACGAAGCTCGTGCCGAAGACGACTCCGACCGGCACGGCGACGAAGAGAATGATGAGCGCCAGCGCCCAACCCTCATCGAGGAAGCGGCGAAAGAGCGCGAGCACGAGGAACGGAAACGCCAGAATCAGCGATAGATAGCCGAGATAGCTTTCGCCGAACACGATGTGCTCGAGCGCACGGAAGTAGCGCAGGCCCGGACCGCCATAGTAGAACACGCTCTCGCCGCCGCGCAGGACTTCATAAAAATCACCGGCGAGCAAATGGCGCAGGATCTGCCGGCCAATGCCGTCGTAAAACAATCCGTCATCGCCGCCGTCGAACGGCCGCACACCGCCGAGGAATGAGGCGTCGTCGATCGCGATGACGAGGACAGCAAGGCCAATCAGCAGCAAGGCGAGCAACGCCGGCCGCCAGCGCACGCGCAACAGGATGGCGATCACCGCGATCACGGCGAGCGCGATCACGGCGGCCTGCGCGCCGCGCAGCAGTTGCACGCGCCAGGGCGGCTTGAGATCCATTGCCAACGTGGCGGAAGCGACGGCGAGGCCGAACACGCGCCGGCCGGCATCGGCCGTCTCGATCGCACGGCAGCCCGCGGCCGGCAGCGGTGCGAAGCGCTCGCCCTCGCCTTCCCACAGCACGTCGCCGCGCCAGCACAGCTCGCCGCCGACGTAAGCCGCCGGCAGACGGATCATCTCGAACCAGGGCATCGCGATACGCCAGCGCGCAAAACCGGCGAAGACCCGGCGGTCGCGGTCGTCGCGATGCACATCGGGCGCGGTCGTGTACCAGTTGTAGGCAAGCTCGTTGATGAAGCCGAGGCGCAGCCACACCGGGTCGCTAAAATCGAGCGCAGTCACCGAGCGCGAGGCGTCGGCTTTGCGCCAAATACCGTCGGCAGAAAACGCGTAGCTGCGTTGCGGCCCATCGCCGTCCTGCCAGCAGCCTTTCGTGCTCGGCCGGCAACGCACCTCCGGCGGATAGCGCGTGTCGAATTCCTGCGCCATGCGTGCATAGACGTCGGCCGGCAGACCGCGTCGCAAGGCCTCGCCTTGCGCCCCCGGCAGGAACACGTTGTGGCCCTCCTCGATGAGCGGCGGCGCGAGCCACATCCGTGCGACGAGCGCAAGCGCGACGACGCCGAGGGCGGCGAGCCAGGCTTTGCGCTCGGCGCGCACCTCGCCGCTAAGGATGACGACTGCGGCGACCGCAAGCGGCGCATAGACGGCGATGTCATTGACCGGCAGGCCGACGGCGACGACGACGAGGACCAGCGCGGCAAGCTTGCGCCATCCGTCGCCGACCGGCGCTTGGCGCGTTGACATCATGGCGGCCCCGGGCCCTCGCGGCAGAACGCCCTTGCCTAGCATGTCGATTTGGCCCAAATCCATGCCGCGCCCGCGAAATCGAGCGTTCTTACAGGGGCTTGAGGGTGATCCGCCTGGGCATTGTCGGCGTCAATTACGGCCGCGTTGTGCAGGTGCCGGCGTTCCGCGCCGATCCGCGCTGCGAGGTGGTGGCGTTCGCCGGCAGCGATGCGGCGCGCACCCAGGCGCTGGCACGCGAGGCTGGCGTCGCCAAAGGCTACGGCGATTGGCGCGCGCTGGTCGAGGACAAGGATGTGCAGGCGGTGGCTGTTGCCACGCTGCCGAGCCTGCAGGTTGAGGTCGCGCTGCGCGCGCTAGAATTGGGAAAGCCGGTGTTCGCCGAAAAGCCGATGGCCAACAACCTCGCCGGCGCCGAAGCGATGGTGCGGCAGGCGGCGCGCTCGGGCGTGCCGACGCTGATCGACTTCAATTTCCATCAGGTGTTGAGCTGGCAGCGCGCCAAGGCGATGCTCGACGCCGGCGCGATCGGCGCGCTGCGTCACGTCGCTGTGCATTGGCAGGTGGAGAACTTCTCCATCCAGCAGCGCATGCGCAATTGGAAGACTTTGGGCGGCGACGACGGCGGCGGCGTGCTCGGCAATTTTATCTCGCACTGCATGCATTATCTCGAATGGTTCTGCGGCCCGATCGCCGGTCTCTCGGCGCGCATCGGCGGCTTGCCGGGCGACGACGATCTGGAGACGACGGCGGCGATGGCTATCGAATTCAAATCGGGGCCGCTGGCGAGCTTGAGCATGAGTTGCGCGTCCTATCGCGGCAGCGGCCATCGTCTCGAGTTCTTCGGCGAGGACGGCACGCTGGTGCTCACAAATACCGGCGCCGACTACATGCGCGGCTTCGAGCTCCTGTATGCCAAGCGGCCAAGCGCGTTCGAGCGCATTGCGGTCAGCGATCCTCTCGATGCACGCTATCCCGACGGGCGCATCGCGCCGGTGTCGCGGCTGGCGAAGCTCTGGTTCGATGCCATCGAGCATGGCGGCACGCCGACGCCCGGCTTTGCCGAAGGCTATCGCGTGCAGCGGCTGCTGGACGCGGCGCGCCGCTCGCACAAAAGCGGCATGTGGGTGGACGTGTCGGCCGACGCGCTGGAGAAGGCGTCGTGAGCAACGGAAGAATCGCACGCCTCGCCTCTCCCCTCCCCCCACGAACTCTTGCGAGCGGTGGGGAGGGGTCGGGGGTGGGGGGCCATTGCGATGGCGTGACACCCCCCACCCCGGTTCGCATCGCTAATGCGACGCGAACCGACCCTCCCCACCGCTTCGCGGAGGGAGGGTTGGAGAAGGCTCCATGACCGCCGCGAAAGTTCTAGTGACTGGCGGCGCAGGCTTCGTCGGCTCCGCGCTGGTGAAGGCGCTGGTGCGCGCCGGCCACGCCGTGCGCGTCTTCGACGACAATTCGCGCGGGTCGCCGCGCCGGCTCGCCGAGGTCGCGAGCGACATCGAGTTTGTCGTCGGCGATATCCGCGACGCGGCGGCGGTTGCGGCGGCGGCGCGCAATATGGACGAGGTGCTTCACCTCGCCTTCGTCAACGGCACCGAATTCTTCTACAAGGCACCCGACCTCGTGCTCGATGTCGGCGTGCGCGGCATGCTCAACGTGCTCGACGCCTGCCGCTCGCACAACATCGGCCGATTGATCCTCGCCTCGAGCTCCGAGGTCTACCAGACCCCGCCGAAGATCCCGACCGACGAAAGCGCGCCGCTCGTCGTGCCCGACGTGCACAACCCGCGCTATTCCTACGGCGCCGGCAAGCTGATCAGCGAAGTGCTGGCGGTGAATGTCGGCCGCAGATATTTCGAGCGCGTGTTGATCTTCCGTCCGCACAATGTCTACGGGCCCGACATGGGCTTCGAGCACGTGATCCCGCAATTCGCGCTGCGCATCGACGAGGCGCGCCGGCGCCAGGCTACCGGCCGGCTGCGCTTCGCCATCCAGGGCACGGGCACGCAGACACGCAGCTTTTGTTTCGTCGACGACCTCGTCGCCGGCGTGCTGGTGATGCGCGACAAGGGCGAGCACCTCGGCGTCTATCACGTCGGCACCGCCGAGGAGGTCAGCATCGCCGAGCTTGCGCGCCGCATCGCCGCTTATGCCGGGCGCGAGATCGAGCTGGTCGCCGGGGCGCCGGCGCCGGGCGGCACGGAGTGCCGCTGTCCGGATATTTCGAAATTGGAAAAACTCGGCTACAAGCCGCGCGTACTGCTCGACGAGGGCCTGAAGCCCACGCTCGATTGGTACTGGCGCCACGCCGATTTGGTACCGAAGGAGAGTTGATTGTTGCGTCCCAGCAAAGTTGCGCGCGCCGCCGGCACCGGCGCCAGCGTCCCCCTCGAATGCTGCCAAGTGTGCGGTCACGCGCCGCTCGAGGACGTGCTCTCGCTCGGCTACATGCCGCCGGTCAACCAGATGGTGCGGATCGGGGAGGTGCCGCGGCAGCAGCCGTGGTTCCCGACCAACCTGCTCTATTGCAGCCGGTGCGACCTGGTGCAGCTCGGGCTGGTGGTCGATCCGACGATCATCTTCCCGCCGGAATATCCCTACACCAGCGGCACCACGAAATTGCTGCGCGACAATTTCGCCGACCTCTATCGCGAATCCGCGGCGATGCTCGGACTGAGCGCGCGCGATCTCATCGTCGACATCGGCTCCAACGACGGCACGCTGTTGTCGAATTTCAAGGCCGGCGGCCACCGCGTCCTCGGCATCGAGCCGACCGACGTCGGCGACTTCGCTAATGCGCGCGGCATCCAGACCGTCAAACGTTATTTCGGGACCGACACCGCGCGCGAAGTCAAGCGCGACTACGGGCCGGCGCGCGTGGTTACCGCCGCCAATTGTTTCGCCCACATGGAGGACGTGCACGCTATCGTCGAGGGCATCGCCGACATGTTGGCGCCGGACGGCGTGTTCATTTCCGAGTCGCACTATCTGATCGGCCTGCTCGATACTCTGCAATACGACACGGTCTATCACGAACATCTGCGCTACTACTCGCTGACGAGCCTTCGGCACCTTCTCGGGATGCATGATCTCGACGTCTTTCACGTGCGGCCAATCCCCAGCCACGGCGGCTCGATCCGCGTCTATGCCGCGCGCCGCGGCGTGCGCAAAATCGAGGACAGCGTCGCGCGCATGCTGGCAGGCGAACCGCACGGCGAGGCGATGCGCCAACGGCTCGCCGCGTTCGCGCGCGAGGTGGTGCTGTCGAAGCTGCGCCTGATGGCGCTGCTGCGCGAGGTGAAAGAGAGCGGCGGCCGCATCGCCGGCATCAGCGCGCCGTCGCGCGCCTCGACGCTGGTCAATTATGTCGGGCTCGATCAGGGCATCGTCGACTACGTCTGCGAGATCCCCGGCTCGCTGAAGATCGGCAAATACCTGCCGGGCACGCAGATCCCGGTGGTGGACGAGGCGCGCCTGTTCGAAGATCAGCCGGACGCCGCGATCATCTTTTCCTGGCACATCGCCGACGAGCTCGCGCCCAAGCTGAGGGCGAAGGGGTTCCGCGGGCAACTGATCACGCCGCTGCCGCGGCCGCGCGTGTTATGATGGAACCATGACCGCCGCCGCGCAGGACAAAGCCAAGGAGATCGCCTTCTTCGACGCGCACGCGGCGGCCGACGAATACGACGTGTTCACCCCGCAGGCCAACGTCCGCTTGATCGAAGCCTTCGTGCGCCTGAGCGCACTGCCGCGCGGGGCTCGCGTCGCCGACCTCGGCTGCGGCTCGGGCGTGTTTACCGAACTGCTGCGGCGCACGGGTTATGCGAGCGTCGGTCTCGACATCAGCCCCAAGTTGGTGGCGCTCGGCCGCAGCAAATATCCGGGGCTCGAGTTGATCGAAGGCGATGCCGAAAACCTGCCGTTTGCAAGCGGCAGCCTTGACGGCGTGCTGCTGAGCGGACTGGTGCACCATTTTCCCGACCCGCGCCGCTTGGCCACGGAGACACGCCGCGTGCTCAAAACGGGCGGGCGCTTCGTCGCATTTGACCCCAACCGCATAAACCCCTTCATGTGGCTCTATCGCGATCGTAACTCGCCATTTTATAGTTCCGTCGGCGTGACCGAGAACGAGCGGCCGATCCTGGCCCGGCGAGTGGCGCAAATATTTCGTGACGAGGGTTTTCGCGTGCAAACTGATTATCTGGCCGGTCTCGCCTACCGCTACGTCGCCTCGCAGCGCACGCGCGCGCTGCTGCCGATCTACAATTTCATCGACAACGTCGTCTTCAATCTGGCAGTCATGAAGCCGCTGCGCCCCTTCGTGCTGACCAGCGGAGAAAAATTGTGACCGTACGCCCCGGTATTGCCAGCCCCGGAGCGGCGACCACCGTCGACAACGCCGACGTTACCGTCGTCGGCGGCGCCGGCCATGTCGGCATTCCCCTAGTACTGGCGCTGGTGGAAGCCGGGTTCCGGGTCAACGTCAACGATCTCAATCGCGGGGCCATCGACACGCTGCAAAGCGGGCGCCTGCCGTTCATGGAGCAGGGCGCCGAGAGCGTGCTCGGCAAGGCGCTGAGCAACAAGCGATTGGTGTTCACCGCCTCCTCCGACCGCATCTCCACCGGCGGGCCGGTGATCGTGACTATCGGCACGCCGATCGACGAATTCTTCAACCCGGTGCGCCGCGTGGTGCAGGAATGCATCGACGGCCTGCTGCCGCGGCTTGCCGACGGACAATTGCTGATGCTGCGTTCGACCGTCTTTCCCGGCACCACGGCCTGGCTCGACTCCTATCTGCAGAGCAAGGGCCGCAAGCTGAAAGTGGCCTTCTGTCCCGAGCGGGTCGTGCAGGGCTACGGGCTCAAGGAGCTCGCCGCCATGCCGCAGATCGTCAGCGGCTGCACGCCGGAGGCCGAACGCGAGGCGGCGGCGCTGTTTGCGCGTATCACGCCGGAAGTCGTCACGGTCAGCCCGATCGAGGCCGAGTTCGCCAAGCTGTTCAGCAACGCCTACCGGTATATCGAATTCGCCGCCGCCAACGAATTCTACCTGGTCGCCAAGTCGGCCGGCGTCGACTATCAGCGCGTGCTCAAGGCGATGAAGCACAATTACCCGCGGCTCAACGGTCTGCCGGGTCCGGGCTACACCGCCGGTCCTTGTCTGATGAAGGACACCATGCAGCTTGCCGCCTTCGCCGGCAACCGCTTCGCGCTCGGCCATGACGCATTGCTCATCAACGAAGGCTTTGTGCTGCAGATCATCGAGCACCTCTCGCGGCGCTACGACCTGACCAAGATGACGGTCGGCTTGCTCGGCATGGCGTTCAAAGCCGAGAGCGACGATATCCGCGCTTCGCTGAGCTACAAGTTCAAGAAGACACTGGCGGGCCTGACGCGCGCGGTGCTGACCACCGATCCGTTCGTCACCACCGATCCGGAGCTCAAGCCGCTCGATGAGGTGATCGCCGCAAGCGATCTCCTGATCCTGTGCGCGCCGCACGCCGTCTACCGCACCGCCGATTTCAAGGGCAAACCGGTGTTCGACGTCTGGGGCCAGCTCGAAGGCGCGAACGTCCTCCGATGAGCGCCGCAGCGCCTGCCCGCCTCGACATCGTCATCCCGGTCTACAACGAAGGCGCCAACATCCTGCGCGCCTTGCAATCGATCGCACGCGGAGTGCAAACCACGAAGCGCGTGCTCATCTGCTACGACCGCGAGGACGACGACACCCTGCCGGCGATCCGCGACAACCGCGCGGCGCTCGGCGAACTCGCCATCGATTTCGTGCGCAACCGCGGCCGCGGCGCGCATGGCGCCGTGCTCTCCGGCTTCGCGGCGAGCAGCGCGCCCTATGTGCTGATATTCCCGGCCGACGACGACTACAATGCCGGCATCGTCGACGCGATGGTCGCCAAGGCCGAGCGCGGCTGCGACATCGTCTGCGCCAGCCGCTTCATGCCGGGCGGCAGCATGGTCGGCTGTCCGTTGCTGAAGGCGACCTTGGTGCGGATCGCCAGTTTCACGCTTTACCATCTCGCCCGTTTGCCGTCGCACGATTCGACCAATGGCTTCCGCCTGTTCTCGCGGCGCGTCATCGATCGGATCGTCATCGAATCCGACCGCGGCTTCAGCTACAGCATCGAATTGCTGGTGAAGTGCCATCGGCTCGGCTGGGCGATCGGCGAAGTGCCGGCGCAATGGAAAGAGCGCGCGCACGGCGCCAGCCGCTTCCAGGTCATCAAATGGCTGCCGGCCTATCTGCGCTGGTACGCCTACGCCTTCGCCACCACCTGGCTCAGGCGGCCGGCGACAACCGTGCCGGGCAAGCCGTCGGCCTGACCGCTTAAATCGGGCATGAGGCCGCGGCAAGGCCGGTGCTGCATTTGATAAAGGTCAAGGTCCTCGATAACGGCTGCGGGAATCTCGGCTCGACAAACGCCCTGGAACTCTTCTAATAAAAAGCAGCCGCGGGGCGAAATCGGCGGAAAGACGTCGCATGAATTACAACGGGTTTTTTGCTACGGCGCTGGAAAAATTGCGGGAGGAGCGCCGTTACCGGGTGTTCGCCGATCTCGAACGCATCGCCGGCCGTTTTCCGCACGCCATCTGGCATTCGCCCCACGGCCCGCGCGAGGTCGTGATCTGGTGCTCCAACGACTATCTGGGCATGGCCCAGCACCCCAAGGTGATCGGCGCCATGGTCGACGTCGCCGCCCGCATGGGCACCGGCGCCGGCGGCACCCGCAACATCGCCGGCACCAATCATCCGCTGGTCGAGCTCGAGCGCGAGCTCGCCGACCTGCACGGCAAGCCGGCGGCCCTCCTGTTCACCTCCGGTTACGTGTCCAACCAAACCGGCATCGCCACCATTGCGCGGTTACTGCCAAATTGCCTGCTCCTGTCGGACGCGCTCAACCACAATTCCATGATCGAAGGCGTGCGTCAGTCGGGCGGCGAGAAAAAGATCTGGCGGCATAACGATGTCGGGCATCTCGAGGAGCTGCTCAAGGCCGCCGATCGCGAGCGGCCGAAGCTAGTCGTGTTCGAGAGCCTCTATTCCATGGACGGCGATGTCGCGCCGGTGCATGCGATCTACGACCTCGCCGAGCGTTACAATGCCATGACCTATTGCGACGAGGTGCATGCGGTCGGCATGTACGGCCCGCGTGGCGGCGGCATTTGCGAGCGTGACGGCGCCATGGCGCGCGTCGACGTGATCGAGGGCACGCTGGCCAAAGCCTTCGGCTGCCTCGGCGGTTATATCGCCGGCTCGACGGCGATGGTCGACGCCGTGCGCTCCTACGCGCCCGGTTTCATCTTCACCACCGCGCTGCCGCCGGCGATCTGCGCCGCGGCCACCGCCGCCATCCGGCATCTAAAAGCCTCGAGCTGGGAGCGCGAGCGGCATCAGGACCGCGCCGCGCGCGTCAAAGCCGTGCTCAACGCCGCCGGTCTGCCGGTGATGCCGAGCTCAACCCATATCGTGCCGGTGCTGGTCGGCGATCCGGAGAAGTGCAAGCAGGCCTCGGACCTGCTGCTTGCCGAGCACGGCATCTATATCCAGCCGATCAATTATCCGACCGTGCCGCGCGGCATGGAGCGCTTGCGTATCACGCCCTCGCCCTATCATGACGATGTGCTGATCGATGCCCTCGCGGAAGCGCTGGTCGAGGTGTGGGAGCGGCTCGGCTTGAAGCGCGGCGACCGCGCGCTGGCGGCGGAGTAATTCCGTTCGCCCGCTCGCGTGCGGCTTTTGCGGCGCGGGAGGGCGCCCTTTTAGGCCGTCATCTCCGATGCACTCCCCGCCGAAGCGTGGCCGTTGTGCATCCCGCCGCCGAGCACGATGCGCACCAGATCGGCGGCATTGCGCGCGCCGGTCTTATCCATGATACGCGCGCGGTGTACCTCGACCGTGCGCGGGCTGATGCCAAGGTAGCGCCCCACCTCCTTGTTGGAAGCGCCGCCGGCAATCCGCGCCAGCACCTCGCGCTCGCGCGGCGTGAGCAGAGCTTGGCCCGGAAAGTCCGTGCTCGAGCGAATGTCGTCCGGCCGCGCGACACCCCGAGCCATCACGGCGATGGCGTTGCCCACACGCGCCACCAACAGACGCGCGTCGAGCGGTTTCACCACGTAGTCGAAGGCACCGCACTTGACCGCTTCTATCGCTTGCGCGACATCGCCGTCGCCTGAGATCATGAAAATCGGCGCCGGAAAATGCGGCGCATCGAGCTCCTTGAGCACCGCGACGCCGGATTTTCCGGGCAAGTGCAAATCGAGCAACACCGCCGCCGGCGGGGTGGCGCGCGCCACGGCGAGGAACGGCTCGGCATTCGCAAACAGCCCGACCCGGTAGCCGGCGAGCGTGAACACGACCGAAAGCGCCTCGCGCATGCTGGCATCGTCGTCGACGACGAACAGATCGCTGCTGGTCCAAATTGGCGCGGGCATATGCGTCCTCTTGCAAGCGCCGGTGTGCAAAGCATCCGCAGTTTGCCTCATAGGTTCCAACGATTGTGTTAAAAACTCAAGGTATCTCAATATGTTATGGGGGTATCGGAGGATGGCAAAGCTGTACCCGAGTGTGGAGCGAGGCGACTTTTTTCTAAAAATACGTATTCCCACTGAGCCGAATCGGCTGCGCGCCGTCAGCCCGAGCGCGCCTCGGCGCGGATCAGGTCAGCGGCTTTCTCGCCGATCATGATGCACGGCGCATTGGTGTTGCCGCCGATCAGCGTTGGCATGACCGAGGCGTCGACGACCCGCAGCCCGACCACACCACGCAGCTTCAACGTTGGGTCGACGACCGCCGCATCGTCGACGCCCATCCGGCAAGTGCCGACCGGATGGTAGACCGTGTCCACGCGTTGGCGCAGCACGGCGCGGATGTCGTCGTCGTCGCGCACGTCGGCGGTGAACAAATCGCGCCGGCGCAGTGACGCCAGCGCCGGAGCATCGAGCAGACGGCGCGTCACTTTGAAGCCGCTAACCATGCCTTCGAGGTCGTCCGGGTGCTCGAGAAAATTCGGATCGATGAGCGGTGCGGCGAACGGGTCGGCGCTGGCAAGCGTCACGGTGCCCCGGCTCTTCGGCCGCAGCAGGCAGACGTGACATGAGAATCCGTGGCCGGCACGCAGGCGCCGCGCATGATCTTCGACCAAGGCGACCACGAAGTGCAGCTGGATGTCGGGGATGGCCAAGTCGGGACGCGTCTTCAGGAATCCGCCGGCCTCGGCGAAATTGGTCGCCAGCATGCCGCGGCGTTCGCGCAGGTAGCGGTGCAGCTCACGCAGCAGGCGGAGCAACCCCGTGGCCGATAAGCCAAGCAGGTCGCGGCTGGATGCCCGATATGCGAAGATGAAATCGGGATGGTCTTGCAGGTTGCGGCCGACCCCCGGCAAGTGCGCAATAGGCTCGATGCCGAACTTGCGCAATTCGTTGCCGTCGCCGATGCCGGACAGCATCAGGATCTGCGGCGATTGGAAGGCGCCGGCGCTCAAAATGACTTCGCGCCGCGCGCGCAGGATTTTGCGCCGGCCATCTTGACGATACTCAGCGCCGACGGCCCGCTTGCCCTCGATCAATATGCGCACTACGCGCGCCCGGCATTCGAGGCGGAGATTCGGCCGCTTGCCGAGATGCGGATGGATATAGGCGCGCGCGGCGCTGCAGCGTTCGCCATCCTTCTGCGTCACCTGGTAAAGGCCAAGGCCCTCCTGCTCGGCCCCGTTGAAATCCTCGCGCAGCGGGAAACCGGCCTCGCGCGCCGCCTGCAGGAAAATGGTGTGGAAGGCATTATCGGTGCGCAGCCGGGAGACAGTGAGGGGTCCATCGCGCCCGTGCCATTCGCCGCCGAAGTCTTCGTTGCATTCGGACCTCTTGAAATAGGTGAGCACCTCGGCAAACGACCAGCCGCGATTGCCGAGCGCGGCCCAATCGTCGTAGTCCGCAGGATGGCCGCGGGTATAGACCATTGCGTTGAGCGCCGACGATCCGCCGAGCGTCCGGCCGCGCGGCTGATAGCCGCGTCGGCCGTTAAGTCCGCGTTGCGGCACGGTCGCGAAGGCCCAGTTGTTGATGCCGGTCGGAATCATCAACACGCCAGCGAGCGGCGTGTTGACGATCCAGCTGTCGCCGCTGCCGCCGGCTTCGAGAAGGCCGACCGTGACGCCGGCATCCTCGCTCAGCCGGCTCGCGACCGCGCAGCCGGCAGAACCTCCACCCAAGACGAGATAGTCGAGCTCATCCATCGCGTACGTTCAAATGATCCAGCGCAGCAGCCGCATAGCCCGATCGAACATCGGGCCGTAGGGAGGCATCAAGATATCAAGAGCGGTCAGCCGCGACTGATAGAAGATCGGCTTCTCTTTGCTGAACGTGCGGAAGCCCCATTCGCCATGGTAGCTGCCCCAGCCAGAGGCGCCGACACCGCCGAACGGCTGATGTTCCTGCGCGATATGCGTGAGACAATCGTTCACGGTGACGCCGCCCGATACGGTGTTACGGAGCACCTCTTCGCGCGCGCCATGATCGGTGCCGAACCAATAGAGCGCGAGCGGCCGCTCTCGGTCGTTGACGAAGGCAATCGCCTCCTCGATCCGCTCGTATGGAATAACGGGCAGAATCGGCCCGAAAATCTCTTCGCGGCGGATCAGCATGTCGTCGCGGGTCGAAAGCACCACACAGGGCGGTAGCTTTCGCACCGATTTCCACGCCTCGGCGCTGCCGGCTCTGCCTTCAATGCGCGCGCCCTTTGCCGCGGCATCGGCGAGGAACCGCTGCAGGCGCTCGTAGTGGACCGCATCGACGATCGCGCTGTAATCGGGGTTGTCCGGGTCGGAGCCGTAGAGCGCTGCAACCGCGGCGAAGAAAAGCTCGACGAATTGCTCCTGCAGATGGCCGGGGCAAAGGACATAATCCGGCGCAATACAGGTCTGCCCAGCATTGAGCAGTTTGCCGAACGCGATGCGCCGCGCGGCGAGCGCGAGTTCGGCGGAGCGGTCGACGATCGCCGGCGACTTGCCGCCGAGCTCGAGCGTGACCGGCGTCAGGTTCTTCGCCGCGCTCGCGGCGACCAGCCGCCCGACTGCCGCCGATCCGGTGAACAGCAGATGGTCGAAAGGCAGCGTTGCGAAACGTTCGGAAACCGCCGGGCCGCCTTCGACCACGAGCATCTCCGTAGCCGCAAAATATTCGCTCACCGCTTTGTTCAGGCAAGCCGCAAAACGCGGCGCCCGCTCGCTCGGCTTGATCATGACCAGATTGCCGGCGGCCAACGCCGCGACGACGGGGCTCAGGCTCAGCATCAGCGGGTAATTCCACGGGGCAATGACGCCGACAACGCCGAGCGGCTGCGGCAAGAGTCGATTCCATCCCGGCCAAAAATGCAGATCCGTCGCAACACGCCGGCGAGCCATCCAGCGCGCGACATGGCGATATGCGTGCTTGATGGCCGCTTCGACGGTCACCTCCTCGGCAAAGCGCGTCTCGTGCGCGGAGCGATGGCCGAAGTCGCCGGCGATGGCGGCCTCAAATTCCGTGCGATAGCGATCGAGCAATGCGCCGAGCCGTTTGAGACGGTCGCGGCGGAGCGCGAGCGGCAC
>Ga0335078_10009546_pt1 | contig 14376 bp, 14 predicted proteins | sample Lox_Sample_32_FD_206711 | JGI IMG/M metagenome (GOLD analysis project Ga0335078, IMG submission 206711) | Soil microbial communities from Loxahatchee National Wildlife Refuge, Florida, United States - Lox_Sample_3.2 | ecosystem: Environmental > Terrestrial > Soil > Wetlands | place: USA...
TCAAGTTCGCCGGGATGGCTTCTACGCATTCCCACAGCACCAGCCCCCCGCAGCCGATCGCCGGCCACCGTGGTTGCCGCCGATGGTAGGACGTGAGTACTTTGAGTCCGATCACCGACACCGCTCACCGCGCCAGGTACGGCTATCGGTGCGACGATGAAGCGGTCACGCGCGTCAACAAACCGCGGCCCCGTTACGCCTGAAGGATTACTCCGGCGACGGCCGGCGGCGCTGCTGCTCGGTCACGCATGGAGCCACCGGTCCACCGGTCCACCGGGGCGGCGGGCCGTCGCATCTCGTCCTACTCGGAGGAGATCGGAGCTATCGTGTCGGCGACGGGTCGACCACGAGAGCGACAGCGCCGGTCGCTTGCTGGCAGCGCCAGTCAGGTGATGGCAAGCACCTTCGCGATCCGATGGTCCGCAGCGGCGTCGCGCCCGAGTCATCCCAACGCACAACTCTGGGGTGATCGGCGGTCGCGGTCGCAGACCGGACGACGCGGTGAGTCTCGAGATTGGGGGCGTGCATGGCAGTGGCCGGCACGAGTCCCAAGGTTGCGCTTGTCGCCCTGAGCCGGGTCCGGGCCGAGGTGCGCAGCGCCGGCCAATTGCATATGGGCGGTGTTGGCCTCGACGCACCCGCGGCGCGGCCGGCTCGCCCGGGCAACTGGTTCCCAGCTTTGATTGTTGGGTGATGTGGTGGTGGGATCAGGTCGTGCTCGGTGTCGAGTGTCGAGTTGGGGCGTTCCCGAGGAGCGCGGCGCGGTCACTGGGGCGGCAGGCCTGCAGTTGTCTGTTCCATCTGGCGGCGTAGCCATTGATGGGCGGGATCGTGTGTCGCGCGTGGGTGCCAGGTCATCACTTCGGCGAGTGGGGGCGTGGGCAAGGGCGGGTCAAATAGGCGAAGCTCGGCGGATTCTTCGAAGAGGCGAGCGAGTCGCTCTTGCAGCAAGGTGACTTGATTGGTGCCGCGGAGCATGTGGATGCCGAGGAGAAAGCTGTCGAGGAGTGTGGCTGGGCTTGAGGTTGGGTCGCCGTCATAGAGCGATTTGTCAGCGATCGAGGCTTTGTCTCCGATGCGGTAGCCGAGGTAGGGCAAGCGCTGCAGGCGCGCCAGCGTCAGTGAAGCGCCGACATTTGGATTTCCGCGCCAGACCACTGCGACGAAACGATCCCGAAGCAGCGTCTGGACAGGCATTGCGACTCGTTGCCCGAGATCATCGGGGACGATGGCCAGGTCGATCTCGCCTTGCTCCAACAACAATCCGGGGTCAGAGTGGCCGGTCGTGCGTATCTGAAGTTGCACGTTCGGGGCCTCGCGCGTTAGTGCTTGCATCAACGGCCGGATTACGACAAGAACCGCATAGTCCGATGCCGCTATACGGAAGGTCCTGACGTCGGAGCCGGGGTCGAAGTCGCGAGCGGTCCCGATCGTCACCTCGATCCTGGCGAGGATTTCCGCGATGGGGGCGAGGAGGCTCTCCGCAAGCGGGGTCGGCCGCATGTCTCGCCCCGTCCTGATAAGCAATGGATCGTCGAACAGGCGTCGCAGTCGCCCGAGCGCGGCGCTCATCGTCGGCTGACTGACCAAGAGTCGCTGTCCCGCTCGGGTTACGCTGCGTTCCCGCAGGAGGGCGTCGAGCGCGACGAGCAGATTGAGGTCCACGTCGGAAAGTGCGCGGCGCATGTTCGGATCAAGACGTGATGTTGATGACGCTGCTATCGACGAGAACGATGATGCTCATTCAAAAGAACAATTTGCGCTATGGCGAGCGTACCACTACAGTCCCCGGTTGATTGTGCACAACCCGAGGAAATGTGGACAAACGTGCGGGCGGGGATTGGAGGAAACACGATCCGCATAGCCCCTCTGGCAGGGACGCTCCAGGGCTCAATCGCCGGCCCCTCGCGGCGACTGCGCTTTGGGTCAGACTGACAGGCGTCGGCGAGCCGTTCGCGTACTCGAAACCCCCGGGACAGGTGGATAGGTGGTGCGCAGCCGATGAGCAGGAGCGTGCGACTGCGCGTGGTCAGGGATCTCAGGTTGGGTACTTCGGAGTTCCCGCGGGCATTTCGTGGTCCGCAATAGCTATGTAGTTCGAACGAGGAGAAGAGATGACGATGGTTGGTCGCGCTTGTCGGTATGCGTTGCTCGTTCCAGCGTTGCTGGTCGTTGGCTGGCTGGCACCGAGCGGAGCTTCCGCTCAGCTGGTTGCCTGGCAGATCAGCAATCCGGTGCTCGTCGGGGTTCAGGCCCCCACGTGGGGGCTATCAGGTCCGTTCACCAACCCCGACACCGTGTGCGTGGTCTACAACAACTCTCAGGTCGACCCACGGACCGGAAACGTCAGGCTCATCACGTTCTCGCACGGCGGTTGCCAGGCGCCGTCACCCGGTGCCACCCCGACCAACGATCAGTCGATCCTCAACGTCTACACACGACACATCCAGTACGGCGGCACCTTCAACCACGGCGAACTCATCGCTCTGGCGTACACGCCACAAGGAACAGCCTTCGTCTGGACACAGGCCGACGGAGTCATGCAGATCGGCGGCCCGTACAGCCTAGACCCCAATGGTCCGCGTGTCTGCGACTCCGACTACGGCTCGACCAATGGATACGAGTGCTGGGCCACGGGCGCGACCTCCCCGCTCGCGCCGCCCATCGCGAGAGGCTCCCGGGCTCCCGCCCCCCAAGGCACGCCGGCGCCGAAGAAGCTCGTCAGCTGGACACTTGACATCGACTGGACAGGCGGGATTCTCAAGGCCTCCTATCCCAATCCGGACAAGGTGAGGGTCATCTACGACCCGTCGGCGGTGAACAGCACGACCGGCGAGGTCCAGGTCCTCGGGGTTCAGCACCTGCTGAGCGACGGGAAGTGGTCGCCCGTTTCGGCGATGCCACCGAGTTCAAGCTCGACATTTACGACGACCAGCCCCCAGCGACTCGGTGACGTCTCGTTCCTCGATGCCGCCGCTAGCTCTGAAATGTCACCCGCCGGTCTCACAGCTGGGCCGACCTACGTCGCGTTCGCGTCGCAGTCTTCGTTCGTCGGGATCTACGACCAGCTAACCGGCGGCCCCTACGCGTTCGGCTCCTACACAGCCGACCCCAGTGGCCCCATCGCGTGCGACGCAAGCTGCGGACTGGGCGGGCACTGGGGCGCGCACGCGAAGGCGCATCAGCGCCGAGCGAGCAGCCACCATGTCGCCCGACAGCGCGACCGCAAAGGCCACATGGGCGAGTTGCGGATCGGCTAGCGTCGGACGCAAGCACGGTGCTCATCCGGTTCTCCTTGGACGAGGCTCGCGGTCTTTGAATCCCAGTCCAAGGAGTTCCGGATGAAGGCCGGCGCGAGGTGTAAGGATCTACTCCTTCGGGCAGCCGACGGGCTGGGATGGGCGGTGGCTGATCGTTATCCTGCGCGTTCCCGAAGAGAGACGTGCTGTTCGCCACCAGCTCCGGTCTCGCCTGGCATGGGCCGGACTCGGATCTTTGGGCGGCGGCATATGGCTGACCCCGCACGTCGGGCGCGAGGCCGAACTGACCGCGGCGATCGAAGACGAGCCCCACGTCGACGCACGCTCTTTCGTCGCGCAGATCGGTGCGATGGGGGATCCACACGAACTGGTTGCTGAAGCCTGGGACCTGGAGAACGTCCGAGACCAGTACCACGCGTTCATCGAGGACTTCGTCCGCCTGCGCCCGTCAAGACCCGAGGTGTGCTTCCGCCAGCAGACCATGCTCGTTCATGCGTGGCGCCGGTTCCCGTTCCTCGACCCCGATCTGCCGGCCAGCCTGCTGCCGACGGACTGGCCGCGGAACCGGGCGCACGCGCTCTTCAGGGACCGCCACGAGCGGTGGGCGCCAGCCGCACGCGCCTACTTCGACCAGCTGGAACGGAACTACGGGCTGGACTCACGCGCGGCCTAAGTTCGACCCGACCCAACCCAACCCGGCGCCCGTCGGCCCGATCGGTGTCGACCCGCGGTGGCGAAACCGTGCAAGCGGAAAGCGACTGATAGGCACGGCAGCAAAATCGGCGAGCAGGGCAGTATGTCTGCGCGCTCACGCCCTGCTGAGATCCGCCCCGGGGCGGCGTCGAATGCGCTTGGGCAAGGAATCGCGACGCGGCGATCGTCGTACCCTCGGTCAGGATCGGCGCCGAGTAGGGGCCGTTACCGGATGGTGGTGCTGCTGGCGGCGCTTGACTCAGACGGCGGTGCTGGGGAGCAGCAGCCGGCTGGGATAGCCGGGCCGGTCTTCAAGATGTGCCGGTCCCCGTGCTGCGGTGGCCCCTCCACCAAGCCCGGCAGGATGGCCGTTCCCTCGCCGTTACCCCAGCCTCAGCCGAAGACCCGGGGCAGAGCCCTCGATCGGACTCGAACGGCGATTCTGCCGCGTCAGTGCCAATGCAGCGCTTCGAGGGCATGGAAGATGCGCTGGCACGCAGCGTAGTCCGAGCGTGCAACGCGTGATGAGCCAAACTCGGCGCCTGACGACTGTAATGGAATTTGTGACCGCCGGGCGAGAGGAGAGGTCCCGGCGGCCACACTCGACGCGCGGAGGAGGTAGCGCGCCGCTACGGGCCGACGATGAAGCGGTGTTGCCCGCTGCCGACCGTGTAGATGGCTTATCAGCCGTCGGTCCGATGCCCTCGACGGTCCCAACGTTCGGCGGCCGCTCCGGGGCTTCCGCGGTCGCGGCCTCGCGCAACCGAGGAGCAGCCCAACGGTCCTGTGAAATGCCGCCATGACATTCGTGTCACGGAGCTTGTCCCACGCAGTCATCCGGAAACTCCTCGAGCGGCGCGCTGAACGTCGCTCCGGCGTTGCTAACCAGTACGCGCGATGGCGCACCGATCTCTGCGGCGAGGGCGCGGCAGCCTCAGGCGTCGAGAGATCCGAGCTCCTCCGCCGCGGTGGCCATCGCATCGACGCGCGTGAGGAGATCGTGACCGCGAAGCCGGCAGACCCGAACCCGCGAGCGATGTCCAAACCGATCCCTCGCGACCCGCCAGTCACGAGCGCGCCGTTCCCTTGCAACGCGAAACGGCGGCTCATGGCCGGTGGCGTGCGTGCCACTCGGCCATCGCGGTGATGAGCTCGAGGCGCGTCTTCGGGGGCCGCGACGGGTCAAATGCTCGGTAGGCGGCGATGATGTTTGCAACGATCCGCTCGGTCTCGCCCCAGCCTGAGAAGGCCGAGAGGTCGATGTCGTCGGCCGCCTGGGCTTCATCCATGCCGGCATCGAAGCGCTCGCGCGCCTCCGCGCGCACGTAATCGAGGTAGCGACGCAGGTCGCAGAGACCGGAGGCATCGGTCACGGGCCCGTGTCCGGGCACGAGCACGGCGGCGCCGAGCTCAAGGATCCGGTCGCACGCGGTGATCCAGTTGTCGTAGTCGGCCCAGACGATCGGGGTTCCCTGGTTGAAAAGCAGGTCGCCCGTGAACACGAGGTCGGCGTCGGGGACGTGGACGATCGTGTCGCCCCCAGTGTGGGCGGGGCCGAGCTCTACCAGGCTCACGGTCCTGTCGCCGACCGCCAGGTCCAGCCGCCCCTCGAACGTGCGCGAGGGGAGTCGTACCGTGACGTCGGCGACCTGGAACGCACCGAACGCCGCCTGGACGAACGCGCGCACATGAGGGGGCAGCTCCGCCTGCTTGATGGCGTGCAGACCCGCCGGCGACAACTCGCCCATCTCATCGGCAGTGACCTGCGAGGAGTAGATCTCCGCGCTCTGCGGCAACAGCTCGTTGCCGAAACAGTGATCGGGGTTCGCGTGCGTGTTCATGGCCGCGTCGATCGGGTGATCAGCGGTAACCGGCGCCATCGCGTCGAGCATCTCGCGGGTCAGGCGCAGGTCGTACAGCGTGTCGATCAGGAGCGACGTGCCACCGGCCGTCACGAGCCCGGCGTTGCTCCAGCCCCAACCGCCGTCGGGCTGCAGGTAGGCGTACAGCCCGTCGCCGAGCTCGTGCAGACCCTTCGTATAGGCAACGTGCACCCCGGTCAACCCTCCAGCATCCTCACGTCCGCCGAGCCACACAATACCAGATCTACACCGAATCACGTGACGGTCGTTACTCGATGTGGTAGTGTGCGTGCGGATGCTCTTCGACTTCGGTCAACCGAACGACGGCATCATTCAGACCGCCTTCGTGGTCGAGGACCTGGACGCCGCGGTCGAGCAGTTCTCCGCCCGCTTGGGGGTGCGTCCCTGGACGACCCTTCGCGCCGTCGGTCCACAGGGCTCCGTCTACCGAGGGGAGCCCGCGCAAGCGTCGTTCCATGTCGGATTCGGGTGCTCGGGGCACATGCTCTACGAGCTGATCCAGCCCGCCGACGACCTCCCCTCGGTCTACCGCGACGTGGTCGACCAGCGCGGCTACGGCTTTCACCATTTCGGCTGCGCCACACCGGCGTTCGATCAGGCGGTTGCGACGATGGTCGCCCAGGGATACGAGGCCGTCGGCACGGTCGAAGTCCCCGGCGTTCGTCTCGCCTACTTCGACACCCGCGATACGCTGCCCGGAATGATCGAGCTGATCGACGCCAGCGAAGAGATCAACGCCTCCTTCACGGCCATCTGGAAGGCGTCGATCGGCCCGGGTGACGCCCCCGCGCCGCCGCCGCCGGCTCCGCCCTCCGTCCCGGCTTCGTAACCGATCACCTGGCGTGAGCGCGCATAAACCGGTCGGGCGCGTGGCCATCGTCGGCGCCGGCACGATCGGCGCCAGCTGGGCGACTCACTACCTCGCGCGCGGCTTCGACGTCGTCGCCACCGACCCGGCGCCCGGCGCCGAGACCGCCCTCCGCGCCTATGTAGACGCGGCCTGGGACGCGGCGGCCACGCTCGGGCTGTCGGAGGGCGCCTCAGCCGGTCGCCTGGAATTCACCGCCGACCTGCGGGAGGCGCTCGCCGGCGCCGAGTTCGTGCAGGAGAACGCGCCCGAGCGACCGGAGCTCAAGGCCGGACTGTTCGCCGAGATAGACGACGCCATACCGAGCGACACGATCATCGCTTCGAGCTCGTCGGGAATCACCATGAGCGAGATCCAGGCCCAGTGCCGTCATCCGGAGCGGACCGTCATCGGCCACCCGTTGAACCCTCCGCACATCATCCCGCTGGTCGAGGTCGTCGCGGGGGCCGCCACGACGCCGCAGACGATCGCAGAGACGATCTCGTTCTATGCCTCGGCCGGTAAGCGGCCGATCCATGTCAAGAAGGAGCTGCCAGGTCACGTCGTCAACCGCATCCAGTCCGCCCTGTACCGCGAGATCGTCTACCTGATCGAGGAGGACGTGCTCGGCGTTGCCGACGCCGATGACGCCGTCTCGTGGGGCCCGGGCCTCAGATGGGGCGTCATGGGACCCAATCTCCTCTGGCATCTCGGCGGAGGCCAGGGCGGGATCGAGCAGTTCATGGCCAATCTGATGGATCCGATGGCGGCCGCCTGGTCGACGCTGGGTGACCCGGAGCTGACCCCCGAGCTCAAGCAGAAGATCGTCGACGGCGTGCTGGAGGAGGCCCGCGGTCGCTCGATCGACGAGCTGGCCGCGCGGCGCGACGCGATGCTGCTCGCCCTGCAAAACATACGCTCCCAGCACGACGAATCCTGACGGCCGCCCGCCTCGCACGGAAAGCGACATCTTCTGTGACGGTCGTTACGCGATTAGGTAACATGTCACCGGGATGGCTATGCATATTGGCCACGTCGCACTCCGACTGACGGACGCGGATCGTTACGCGCAGTTCGCCCGCGACGTCCTCGGATTGCGCGAGACGGATCGCACCGCGACGGCGATCCTGCTCTCGGCGAGTGAGAAGCACCACGAACTCGAGCTCGTCCACGGGGCCGAGGACGGCCTGGACCACATCGGGCTCGAGGTGGAGTCGACGGAGACGCTGCGGGCCGTGCAGGTCGCGGTCGAGCGCGCCGGCATCACCCACCACCCGGTGCCGAAGGACCACGCCACCGGACTCGGGGACGCCATCCGTTTCATCGGACCGGGGGAAATCGCGTACGAGGTGTACACCGGCATGTCCCGCGATCCGGTATCCATCGGCCGATATACACATCGACCCGTGCGGCGCTTCGGTCACCTGACCTTCGCCTCGGCTGAGTACCGCGCCGTCGAGATGTTCTGCATCGAAGTCCTCGGCTTCCGGGTGTCCGACCGGTTGGGCCGGGCGACATGGCTGCGTTGCGATGCCGATCATCATGGCCTCGCGATCGCCCCGGGACCCGAGGGGACCGTCTTGCACCATCACGCCTGGCAGACGCAGGACCTCGGGACATTGGGTTCCTACTGTGACGGGCTCATCGGCCACGGACTTACCCTGAAGTGGGGGCCGGTCCGGCATGGTCCCGGCTTCAACCTCGCCACATATCTACCTGACCCCGCCGGTGGCTTACTCGAGGTGTATGCCGATCTGCTCCAGATCGCCGACGACGCCGGTTACGTTCCCCACGACTGGACCAACGAGCCGAATGCGCTCAACCTCTGGGGCCCGGCGGCGCCCGACGATTTCCTGAAATTCGGTCTCTCCACACTCGGGTTCGCGACCGCTGCGGGGACCGCGGCCTGACGACCCGGCGACGATCGAGTAGATCCCGCCCCGCCCCAACCGAGACCCGCGCCAGGACCGGGGCGCTAGCCCACCGCCATCAGGCGACCCATCTCGGCCAGGTCATCCACCTCAACGAGGTGCCCCATCTTCGTGATCTTCGTGTGGAGATAGGTGACACTCTCCGGCGTCGGATCCGGGACCAGCGGCAGGCAGCCGACGACCTCGAGCCCATACCCTTCAAGGCCCGCGCGCTTGGCCGGATTGTTTGTCAGGAGGCGCAGGCGGGTGATCCCGAGGTCGGCCAGAATCTGCATGCCGATCCCATAGTCACGCCGGTCGGCGGGGTGACCCAGGTGAAGGTTGGCCTCGACGGTGTCGAGCCCGGCGTCCTGCAGCTCGTACGCGCGGAGCTTTTCGAGCAACCCGATCCCCCGTCCCTCGTGCCCTCTGAGGTAGACCACGGCACCGACCCCAACCTCGGCGATCCGCTCCAGGGCGAGGCGGAGCTGCCGTCCGCAGTCACATCGGCGCGACCCGAAGACATCCCCCGTCAGGCACTCGGAGTGCATCCTCACCAGCGGCGCGTCGACCGATCTCAGGTCGCCGCACACGAGCGCCACGTGCTCACGTCCCTCTAAGTGGTCGCGGAACCCGATCGCCCTGAACTCCCCGGCGTCCAGCGGCAAGCGTGCGTTGCTCACGCGCAGGACCAGCCGCTCGGACCGACGCCGGTGGGCGATCAGGTCGGTGATCGCGAGCACGGGCAGTCGGTGGCGGCCGGCGAACTCCAAGAGCTCGGGTAGGCGCGCCATCGTCCCGTCGTCGGAGGCGATCTCGCAGATCATGGCTGCCGGCGAGAGACCGGCCATGAGCGCGAGGTCGACCGACGCCTCGGTGTGCCCGGCGCGCTTGAGCACGCCGCCGCGCTGATACCCCAGTGGGAAGACGTGGCCGGGTTGGGCCAGGCTGCGTGGATCGGTGCTCGCGTCCGCGAGCGCGCGAATCGTCAGCGCACGATCGGCGGCGGAGATGCCGGTCGACCCGCCGCGGTGATCGACACTCACGTGGAAGGCCGTGCCATGCGCATCGTCGTTGCGCCGGACCATCGGAGGGATGCCCAAAGCCTCGAGACGCTCCGACAACATCGGCACGCAGATCAGACCACGACCATGCATCGCCATGAAGTTCACCGCGGACGGCGTGACATGCTCGGCCGCCATCACGAGGTCGCCCTCGTTTTCCCGGTCCTTGGAGTCGACGACCACGACCATCTCCCCTCGGGCGATGGCACCGACCGCGTCCTCCACGCTGGCCATGCGGCCGACGCCCCGGTGGCCCGGAAGCGGCCGCGCGATCGCCTCGGGGATCACGCCGCGTCCCCCTGTGCGCCGGCGAACTCGCCGATCGCCGCGACGGCGTCAGCGCGCTCGTGGAACAACAGATGCCCAGTGCCCGGGAACGTCCGGAGCGAGGTCTGCGGGATCCCCCGCTGCCAGTCCTCGGCGTGACCAGCGGGGTTGATTTTGTCGTCCTCGCCCCACAGCAGCAGCGTCGGCGCGCTGATCTGCGGCAGGATGCCGGCTAGCTCCGGGTCGTGCGGACCGGGCATGACCCGCATCACCGCTTGCAGCTCGCGGTCGCGGGCGGCCTCGAACGCCGGATCCGGCCCCGACGGAAAGCGCCCGTCGAAGATCGAGGGATCATTGGTCAGGGCAGCCACTCGCGCGGCCGGGCTCAGCGCCAGCAGGTTGGCGCCACGGTGCTCCGGCACGTCCATTCCATACGGTGCCCCCAGCACCAGCACGCTGACACGGTCCGGGAAGCGTGCCGCCACGGTCGCGGCGAGCCAGCCTCCCAGCGAATGCCCCACGAGCACCGTCCGCTCGATTCCCAGCGCGTCGAGCACGTCACGAACGTGCGCGGCCAACTCGTCCCGGCCGTTGACCGGCGGATCGAGCTCGGTCGATCCGTATCCGGGGGCCAGCGGCGCGAACACCCGAAACTCATCCGCCAGCGGCTCCAAGCACTCGAATCCCTCGATGATGCCCCCGCCGTGCAGGAAGACTAGGGGTGCGCCTGCGCCGTCCGTCAGGATCTCCGTGGGCCGGCCCTTCACCTCAACCAAGCCGCTCTCCAGGGTCATCCGTTTTTCCTCTCGCCCACGGCCGTGATCAACGACCGCCGCCGGCGACCGCCGTGCCGACATCGAGCGGCTCGAGGTAGTCGAGGATCGTGTCGGCCTGGTCCAGGAACGTCGGCGGGACCTTGTAGGTCTGGCCGAGCTCATCCGCCGGCTCATCGACGGTCCACAGTGCGGGCTTCGACCAGGCGTACTCGAACAGGGCGCCACCGGGAGTGCGGTTGTAGAGCGATACGAAGTAGGTGCGATCGCGGGGGCCGATCCACTCCTCGTTGTAGCCGAGCGAGGAGAGGTGCTGCTTGAGTGTCATCTGCACCTCGGCGTCGGGGATGTCCCAGGCGCAGTGGTGGACGGTGCCCTCCCCCAGCGAGCGCGTACCCGGCTCGCTCTCGCGGTCCTCGACCAGCTCCACGAAGCCGACCCGGTGGGGTTCGGCGCCCAGGCGCCAGCGCCCCCCGGCTGACTCCACGCCGTCCGCGACCGCCCCCACCCCGGTCTCCAGGTAGGCGATCATGGCATTGGGATCGGAGACGTTGATGGTGACCCCATGATTGCCCAGGATGGCGCGGTCGGCCGGAACTCCGCTCTTCTCCCAGGCCCGACTCGGATCGCCGTAGTCGTCCGCCACCAGGCCGTACGGAATGCCGCAGGGGTGCGCGAAGTGGATGCGCTCGGTCCCATAGCGCTCGACCGCCGTGGCGTCGAGTCCGCGGGCGCGCAGCCGATCCATCCAGAAGCCCACCGCTTCGCGCGGGATCGACAGGTTCAGGCGCGAGATCTGGTCGGTGCCGAGGCGCCCGGTGAAGCCCTCCTGACGCACGGGGAAGCTCGTCAGCACGCTCCCGGCGTCACCTTGCGCGTTGCCGTAGTACAGGTGATAGATCGGGATCGTGCCTTCGAACAGCCCCGTCTGCTTGAGCAGGCGCAGCCCGAGCACGCCCGTGTGGAAGTCAAAGTCCTCCTGGGCGGGCCCCACGCAATAGGTGTAGTGGTGGATTCCTCGTATCGCTGAGGACAACGTGTTTCTCCTCCTCGTTGGGGCAGGCCGCCGTGTGCCCGGGGAACCCAGGGATCAGGCCCTGGTGGCCGCTGCCTCCACCTCGCGCACAGCGGGGATGATCTCGCTGATGAAGCCCTCGAGCGTCGTGGCGGACTCCTCGTTGGTCATGTCCCCGAACGGCAGCATCAGCATGAAGTAGTTCGCGATCCCGCGGTGTGCCTGCTCGACGTAGTAGTCGCGCACCCGCTCGACGCTTCCGGCGATCAGCAGCTCCGACTCGATCGGGTCCCGCGACATCATCGCCTTGGCCAGCGGGTTGTCCCAGTCGGGCATCTCGGTCTGCAAATGCGCCGGGACATTGCCGTGCATCCGCTGCAGCGTCTCGCCATAAGCGCTCCACGCGCGGCGCGCGATCGTCTCCGCCTGCTCGTCCGTCTCCGCGATCACGACGCCCTGACACTGCGCGATCCAGGGCTCGTCGACATGCGGGTTCTGGTGTCCTGGCTGCTCTCGGCTCTGCGCTCGCAACTCGTCATACCGGGCGCGCATCTCGGGCGTCATCGTCGTCGGGAAGATGAAGTTGTGCCCTCCCCTCCCCGCCGTCTCCACATTTCCCGCCGTCCAGAGCGGCGGATACGGGTGCTGAACGGGCTCGAAGGGAAGCTTGAGCTCCACGAAGTCGTAGAACGCCGAGTCCTCGCTGGACATGATCCCGGTCTCCCACGCCCTGAGCAGCATCTGGAGGATCTCCTTGCTTCGTGCGGACGCCTCCTCCGGCGAATGCCCGAACTGCAGGTGCTCCCATGGCGTGATGCCCTTCCCCACGCCGAGCTCGAGGCGACCGTCCGAGAGCACATCCAGCATCGCCAGGTCCTCGAATGCGCGAACCGGATGATGCAGCGGCAGACAGACGACCGTGGGAATCAGCTTCAACCGCGTCGTCTCGCGCGCGAGCGCGGCCAGGAACACCGCCGCGGTCGGAGCGCACGAGAGCTCGTGCCCGTGGTGCTCGGCGAGGTGGAACGCGTAGAAGCCACCCTCCTCCGAGCGCTTGATGAACGCGATGCGCGCTTCGAAGATCTGCCTCGCCGACTTCCCACCGCGGACCTCGATGTGATCAAAGGTGGCGAACTGGATAGCCATCGGCCAAGGCTACCACAGCTTGCGCGCAATGCCCGACGAGCGTAACGACATTTGCAATGTATCGACCCACGCGCGCTAGAGTGACTGCGTGGCGGGTACCGCGCACAGAACGTCAGGCCGGCGCGCCGGTGGCGAATACGTCGGTCGCGGTAACGGCGGCCGCACACCCGAACGGCTGCCTCGAACCCAGCTGGGAACGACGCCCCAGCATCTGCTCATGACGCTGCTCGGCGACTACTGGTTCGAGCGCAGCGAACACCTGCCCTCGGCCGCCCTGGTCGATCTCCTGGCCGAATTCGCCATCAGCGAGCCGAGCGCGAGAGCGGCGCTGAACCGGCTGGCCAAGCGCGGGCTTCTCGTCTCCTCGAAAGCGGGCCGGAACACGTACTACGGCGTGAGTCCCCGTGCGGTTCCGCTTATACGCGAGACGTTGAAGCGGCTCGTCGCCTTCGGCGCCCGGGAGACCAGATCGTGGGACGGCGCGTGGACGATCGTGGCCTTCTCGGTGCCGGAAGTCCATCGCGATGTGCGTCACTCGATTCGCACGACTCTGCGCTGGCTCGGGTTCGCCGCCCTGTACGACGGGCTCTGGTGCTCGCCGTGGCTGGAGCAGGACGCGGCGCTCGCGATGCTGTCCGATCTCGGGGTCCGTTCCGCGACCGTCATGCGAGCGCGGATAGATCCGCGCAGCGCCGTGCAAGCGGGCTCGGCGTGGGACCTGGAGGCACTCAAGCAGCAGTATCTCGAGTTCGACGAGGAGTTCTCACCGATGCTCGACGACGTGCGCCGAGGGACGCTCACGGCATCCGAAGCCCTGATCGCGCGCACGACGGTAATGGACAGCTGGCGCAGGTTCCTCGGCGTCGAGCCGTTCCTGCCCGCCGACCTGCTTCCGTCCGACTGGCCGCGGGCCTCGATGCGCGAGCTCTTCCTCGAGCTCTACGACAACCTCGCTCCGGTGGCCAGGGCCCGGTGCCAGCAGATCGTCGCCAAGCACTCGCCTGAGCTGGCCACCCTCGTGACGCATCACGCCGTGGTCGAGCCGGCCGTCTGAGGCGCGGAGTCGGGCTTCGCGCTCACGGCCGCGATCCGCACAAGTCAGAAGTCAGAGGGCGGTCCGGCCGGCATCGACGGCGATCGTGGCGCCGGTCAGGTAGCTGGCGCGGTCAGAGGCGAGAAACAGCGCCACCTCGGCGATCTCGTCGCCGGCGGCCAGGCGACCGAGAAGCGTCGTAGCTCCCACCTGTTGCGCCATCTCCTCCCCCATGGCTGCGATAACGCTTTCGGTGCGGACCGGTCCGGAAGCGATGGTGTTCACCCGCACCCCCGCCGCACCGAACTCCGCGGCCCACGTCCGCGTCAGCGAATTCAATGCCGCCTTCGTGGCGCTATACACCGACAAACCCGGTATGGCAATGCTGGCGGCAAAAGTCGAGACGTTGATGATGCTGCCCGATCCACGAGCGACCATCCCGGGCGCCAACTCCTGGACCAGGACGAACGGCGCCCGGACGTTGG
>Ga0335078_10009547_pt1 | contig 14376 bp, 11 predicted proteins | sample Lox_Sample_32_FD_206711 | JGI IMG/M metagenome (GOLD analysis project Ga0335078, IMG submission 206711) | Soil microbial communities from Loxahatchee National Wildlife Refuge, Florida, United States - Lox_Sample_3.2 | ecosystem: Environmental > Terrestrial > Soil > Wetlands | place: USA...
CCCATCAGCCGCTCGTCGATATTGCGCGCGGCTTTCTTGCCGTAGCCCATCGCATTCGAGAGGTTCGACGCGCCGCTGACCACGTCGCCGCCGGCAAAAAACCGCGGCCGGCTGGTCTCCATCGAGTAGCGGTCCACGTCGATCGTGTTGTGCGCACTGATCTTCAGGCCCGAGGCTTGCAGCAGGTCCATGTCCACCGATTCGCCAACCGCAAGGATCACGCTGTCGCACTCGTAGCGCTGGATCTCGTCCGTTGGTACCGGCTTGCGGCGCCCCGAGGAATCGTACTCGCCCAGCCTCGTCTTGACCACCTCGAGCGCCTTCACCCGCCCGTCCGGCGTCCCGATGATCCGGTGCGGCGCCGCCAGGAACAGGATCTTGGCGCCTTCTTCCTCCGCCGCCCGCGTTTCTTCTTCAATCGCGGGCATATCCTTCCGCTCGCGGCGATACAGGATGAGCGCCTCCGCGCCCATCCGCAGAGCGGTGCGCGCCGAATCGATCGCCGCATTCCCGCCGCCGATCACCGTGACCTTGCGGCCGAGGGCGATTTCCTCCTGCCGCGCCACCGCTTCCAGGAACGGCAGCGCGGGCCACACGCCCTTTAATTCGGTGCCTGGCAGGTACACCCACGATTCCTTCCAGGTTCCGAAGGAGAGGAAGACCGCGTCGAACCGGTCGTCGAGCTCGCTCAGCGGCAGGTCGAAGCCCACTCGCGTATCGAAGACGAACTTGACGCCCATCCGTTCGATGAGTTGCAGCTCCTTGCGCAGCACTTCTTTCGGCAGCCGGTACTCCGGCAGCACGTACCGCAGCATGCCGCCCGCTTCCGCTTTGCTCTCGAAGACCGTGACTTCGTGACCCAGCATCGCCAGGTAATATGCCGCGGTGAGGCCGGCCGGTCCCGCGCCGGCGACCGCGATCTTGCGTCCGCTCGGCTGCATGCGCCGCGCTACCACGCGCGCATTCAGCTCCTCGTACCGTCCCGAGGCGAACACCGTGTCGGCGATCAGCCGGTGCACGTCGCGCATGTTCACGGCTTCGTCCAGCGTCTGGCGCCGGCAGCGGTTATCGCACGGATGCTGGCACACCCGCCCGGTGGACGCCGGCAGCGGGTTATCGATTACGACCGATTCGTACGCCTCCTCCAGCTTGCCTTCCTTGAAGAGCTGCAGGAATCGCGGAATGTTCATGTGCAGCGGGCAGCTGTTTTCGCAAGGCGAAAGCACCAGCTCTTCGCAGACACCCGCGCGGCAGCGCCGGGCCACAATGTGGTCTTCGAATTCGTGCCGGAAGTGGCGCAGCGCGGTGAGCACCGGGTTCGGCGCCGATTGGCCCAGCCCGCATAAGGAGCAGTCGCGAATCATCCGGCCCAGTTCCTCGAGCACATCGAAATGCTCGTGCGTGGCCACGCCCCGCGTGAACGAATTCAGAATCTTCAGCGCCTTATCCAGCCCCACGCGGCACGGCACGCACTTGCCGCAGGATTCGGAGTGCGTGAATTCGATGAAGAACCGCGCCACGTCCACCATGCAGTTGTCTTCATCCATCACCACCATGCCACCCGACCCCATGATGGAGCCGATCTGCGCCAGGCTTTCGTAATCCACCGTGGTGTCGAACATCTCCTGCGGAATGCAGCCGCCCGACGGGCCGCCGGTCTGCACCGCCTTGATCGCCTTCCCGCCGATGCCTCCCTCGCCGATGTCATAGACCAGCGTCTTGAGCGGCGTGCCCAGCGGCAACTCCACCAGGCCCGAGTTGGCGACCTTGCCCACCAGCGAAAATACCTTGGTGCCCGCGCTCTTGGTGCTGCCGGTTTCGGTGAACCAGGCGGCGCCTTTGGTAACGATGGGCGCGATGTTATACCAGGTCTCGACGTTGTTGATGTTGGTCGGCTTGCCCCACAGTCCCTTTTGCGCCGGGAATGGAGGACGCGGACGCGGGCGCCCGGCCATGCCCTCGAGCGAGGCAATCAACGCCGTCTCCTCGCCGCAGACAAATGCTCCCGCGCCTTCCACCAGCGACATGTCGAACTGAAACCCCCGGCCCAGAATGTTCTCGCCCAGGAGCCCGTACTCCCGCGCCTGTTCGATGGCCCGCTCCAGCCGGTGCACCGCCAGCGGATATTCAGCGCGCACGTACACGATGCCCTCGGGAGCGCCCATCACGTAGGCGCCGATGATCATGCCTTCGATCATCGAGTGCGGGTCGCTTTCGATTTCGTTGCGGTTCATGTAAGCGCCGGGGTCGCCTTCGTCCGCGTTGCAGACGATGTATTTCTGGCTGACCTTGGTTTTGGCCAGGAACTCCCATTTGTTGCCGGTCAGATATCCCGCGCCGCCGCGCCCGCGCAGCTTCGACGCCTTGATCTGTTCGATTACGGCTTCCGGGTGCCCTTCGATCAGGACCTTATATAAAGCCTGGTAGCCGCCGACGGCCATGTACTCTTCGAGGTCGTCGGGATCGATGAAGCCGCAGTTCCGGGTGACGATTTTCTTTTGGCCGCGGAAGAAGGGGACCTCGTCCCAGTTGCGCAACTCCGGCCACGCGCTGCCGTATTTGATGTGCGCGGTGATGTGGTCCCATTCCTCGATCTTGCAGTAGACCAGATCCGGGGTCACATTTCCGGTAGCCGCGTCGTGCAGGATGCGCGTCACATCGCTTGCCTGCACCCTGTGCAGCACCACGAGCGGCCGCCCCGGCAGGCGCACCGAGACCAGCGGCTCCTCCGAACAAGGCCCGAGGCAGCCCACGCTGGCCAGCGACACATCCGCACCGGTGCGGTCGATCTGCTCGGCGAAGGCGTGATATAGGCCCTCGGCGCCGTTGCCGCGCCCGCAGGTGCCCATCCCGACCGCGATGCGCATACGCGGCGGCACCAGCTTCGCCAGCCCGCGCTCGCGGACTTCGCTGAAAGCGTTGATATCCAGAATCCGCGTCATCGGTCATGCCCCTCGGCGACGGCCGCCACTTCGCGCGTCAGCGTCCGCTCATTCACATGGCCGCAGATGCGATGATCCACTTCCACCACCGGCGCTAAAGCGCATTGCCCGAAGCAAGCCACCGTGCGCACGGTGAACTTCCCGTCCGGCGATGTCGGAGATTCCTCTTCACCACCGTTGATTCCCAGGTCCAGCTTGACGCTCTCCAGCAGGCTGCGCGAGCCCCGCGTGTGGCACGCCGTTCCGCGGCAGATGCAGATCGTGTGTTCGCCTTGCGGACGCAGGTTGAACAGCGCATAGAATGTTGCCACGCTGTAGATGCGCGCGAACGGGATCTTCATCGCCGCCGCGATGTAGCGCAAGGTCGCTTCCGGGAGGTACTTCTGCGGATGGCGGTTCTGGACGGCTTCCAGTATGGCCAACAGCGCCCCGGGACGGCCGCCGCGGCTCGCAATCACCTGGTCGATGAATGCTTCCATGATTCTAAAATAACACCTATACATCTGAAATAGAATGGGCTAGAGCTCGAAAAGGGCCGGATGACGCTCCCCCGTGGACGCGTGCAGCGATTCGCGCTGCTTTGAGGGTGCAGGGGCGGCGACGCTCACGCCACCGGCCCCGGCCTCCTATTCGCTGACGCTCAACTCTGACCAGCCAGGCAGTGTGGCCGGCCGGTTGTTCAGGAAGACGATGCGGCGGGTTTTGGGGAAAGGGAGGTTGCTGTCGAGGGCGCGGTTGTAAATCACATACTGGCGAAGGATATCGCGGTAATCGGCGTTGTTGGTGTCAAGCCAGGCGCTCTTGGCGGGCAGGCCGGCGCCCCAGCCGAGCGAGAGCAAGCAGGCGCCTTTTTCCCGCGCCTCGGCCAGACGCTGCTCGAGCGCCTGCAGGCTCTGGTCCAGCAGACCCATCCCGGCCCAGGATGCGTACTGGCGCTGCAAAGTGAGCAGGCCGGCGGCGTAAACGTTGGCGGCTTCGAAAAAACGCGCGCGGTCCAGCGATTCCGGCCAGCGCATAGTGCGGCGCACTTCGGGCTGGAGCAGAAAGCGATTCTCGTCCCACCGGCCCTCAAACACCGTCCCGGGCGCGGCCATTTCGGCGAATGCCGGCGTGCTATCGTCGGGACGCGCGCCGTCAGCGGCCCCGCGCGGGCTCTGCTTCCATGCCAGAACAAGGTTGCCGCCGCGGGGCTGCAGCGTGGAGGTGCGCAGGAGGTAGACCTTGAACGCATCGTTGCCGATGGTGGCGGAATCTCCTGCGCTGACGAAGCGCATGCGATTGGAACCGCTCGGCCCGAGCGCCTGTTCCTCAACGCTTTCCGCAGGACGGCGTGGAGGCCGCTCGGCCTTCACCTTGTCGGCAAGCTCCTGCAACATGCCGTCCCGCCAATGGGCAAACAGCATGCCGGTGCGGAGCGCTCCCTTGATCGCGGCGCCGGGCAGGTAGGGCCCGGAGGCGCCCGCGGCGAATGTCGGGATATGCAGGCTCTCTCCTGCGGCGCGGTTCCAGTAAGCCGAATAGGCGGCGTTTTCGAAGGGGATGCGGCGGCCGGCGAAATTCTGCGCGAAGCCTCCCCAGGAAGCGAAATCGAGTTTGTCGGCCTTCTTGAGCTGCGCCAGGTATCCATCGAGGCGCGGCCCCTTGGCGAGCAGCCGGAAGATGCGCCACTGGTCGAGCACGTTGACGTGGTCCTTCCACACCATGTAATCGATCGGGCTCAGCTTGCGGCCGTCGCCGACCAACAGCGGCGTCAGACATGTGAGGCGATAGCGCATCAACTCACCTCGGGCAGCGGAACGGAAACCGCGAAGCCGGCGCGAAACACGGGGTGGGGGAAGCCGCCCGGCGCAACGTCGGGCGCAGCGCCGAGCGGCGCGGCGGGAGCGTAGATCACCGATCCTTCTCCCACCATCTGCAGGGTCTTCTTCAACTCGCCGGAGCCGGCCGGGCTGTCGATGCGGCCGCCGCGTTCAACCAGCCAGTAGTTGCCGCGCGACCAATCCACCGCATCCTGCTCGGAGGGCGTGAACAGCGAGAGCAGCCAATGGGCCTTCGGGCCGGAGGCGACTACCGGCGCTTCCTGCGGCAAGGCCTCGGGCACCGGCTCCTCTTCGGCGGCCTCTTCAGCGACTTCAACAGGCTCTTCCAGTTCGAGCACGCCGATGGCGGTTTCGGTGCGGCTGCCAGAGAGCAGGCTGGCCGAGTCGTCCACCGCGGCGCCGTCGCCAGGTTGTGCCGGAGCGTTCTCCGCAGGCGCGGCGGGGGGGGGCTCCGGGTGTCCGCTCCCTGTGGTCGCGGCTCCGAGATCAGTCTCGTTGGGCGCCGACGGGAGGGGATCCGGCGGCCGGCCGGCGGAAGCGTCTGGCCCGCTAACCTTCTCCCCGGCCGTCGCGGCTGGCGGTCGAAGGGTATCGACGGCCGCATCGAAGGCGGGACCATCAGGGGGAAAGATCAAGTCCGGCAGACCGCCTTCGGTGAATTCGGGCGCTTCGGACCGGCCCCAGCCGCGCGAGCGTTCGCCGCCGAAGCCGCTGTCGGCGAGCAGGCGGAAGGCGGCTTTCACCGGGTCGCACCAGACTTGCCAGGCGGTCTGATCGTGAAATGCAGCCACCAGCCAAAGGCCGGCCCCGGCGCGAAACTCGATGCAGGATACCGAATGGCGTTCGGCGGCCCCGCTCAGCCGGTCGACGGCGGCGCCCCAGCGGACCGAAGTGCGGAACGGCCCGGGGCGATCGAGCGGCACCAGGCACTCGCTGGGGCCATCCACGCTCCAGGCGTTCTCATCGGGCCTCCCGCCCGCCACCAGAGATTGCACCACCGCCAGCGGCACGAAGCGCGCGCTTTTCCAGCGCACGCGCGCGCCCATCAGCGCGGGCGATTGCGGCGGCCAGATGGTTCGCGGCGGCACGACGAATCCGATCTCATCGAGAAAAGGGAAACAGGAACTGAAGGAGACGGCTGGTTCGGCGCCGCGCGCGGTGGCGTCGAGCCACGCTTCGAGCCTGCCCAAACGCGCCATGGCGCCGGTCACCGCGGCATAAACGGAATCGCTGTGGTAGATCGGGTCAACCCGGTTGCGCGCGCCCGAATCGGGCCCGATGCGCCACGGCCCGGCCGGCCGCAGCCTGACGACCAGCCCAGGAGTCATGACTCCTCACGAAGGAAGGAGAAGGCCGAATCGGCGACCGCCGTCTGGATGGCTTTCAGACCGGCGCCCGCCGCAATTTCTTTTTCTGCCGCGCCCTTGGCGTAATATTCGCGGCCTCGCCACACCAGGCGCAACTTGCTGAAGGAAACGCGGCCGCTGCCGCGCGAGCCGCCACCGCCCAAGGCATCGTCTTCGAGCAGCCGCAAGCCTTCGAGCACGCGCAGAAACAGTGGAGCGTCTTCCTCGCAAAGCACGTCCATGACGACCCGCGCGTGGAACCGCGCTCCCGCGGGCACGCGCTCGATGGTGCGCGGATTCGCCTGCGAGGTAAGGCGGTCGATGGCGTTCTCGTTCTTGACTTCGGTGAGCTCGTCGTCGAGATTCTCGCGCATCTGCGGCGTGATGCTTTCGACGTCGAGCGGGGCGTCGAACACGGCGAGCCGGGCGGGCGTAGCCTGCGTGGTCTCGAGCGTCTCGCCTTGCACGCGCTCCATGCGCCCGGGGCTGCGCCCGAACAGCAGGCAGATATCGTCATCGGCGCGGTCGCTCTGGTGGATGCGAACTTCCTGGCCCTTGCGGCGGGAAAGGTACACCAACTCGGCGGGGACAGCCATTCCGGAACTCTGCTCGAGCAGCGAGCGGATCTTGCCGCGCAACGAGCTGCCCGGCACATAGGGCCGGCCGAACGCGTCCTTCGCCACCGGGTTATCGGACCCGCCGATCTCCAGCGAACCTTTGCCGGCACCGACGTGCAGGCCGGTTTCGCAGGTCATTTCAGCATCCAGAATCAGCTTGCCGATGAGTTTCAGCTCGGTTTGGGGGGTATGTGCGCTCATGCTTTACTCGTTGTAGGCCACGATGGCCTCGAAAAGGTCCTTGAACCGTTCGTAACCCTTGGTATCGTTCTTGCGCGTGACCTGGAGCAGAAGCTTCTCCAACTGATCCAGGCTGCGCAGGCCGTGGCGCGCGATGGTATACGCCAGGCGCGCGCGCAACATGACGAACTCGTGCTGGCGGCCGCTTTCCGGTGCGCGGACGGCGCGCCGCACGGCGCCATAAAGGCGGCGTAACTGGCTCTTGGTGCCCGAATCCATGTCGCGCATGCGGCTGACCACGGAGTGCGCCTGGTTATCCAGGTACAAGCTGTCGTGAATGAGCTTCTCGAGGTCGATTTCGGGCGGAGCCTCGAACCGGCCGCGATCGGGACCGCGGCGCTCGCCGCGCTCTCCCCGGTCACCGCGATCGGGCCGAGGGCCGCGATCGCCCTGCGGCGGGCGCCCTTCGCGCGGAGGACGGCCCTCCCGATTCCGCTGCTCGTTCTCTTGTGTCATGTGCTAAACCTCGGTCACCAATCTGGCCCATTCAAGGGCCACCAGTCCGGCGGGCCGCAGCTTCACATCGGCCGATTTCCGTCCCGTCATTTCATTGATCAGGTGGGTGCGCAGCTTCTGGAATTCGCGGTCGCGCGTGCCGCTGAGGATGCGGTTGAAGCGCCGCTGAAAACGCCAGGTGCGCTGCGTCTCGCCCTGGCCGGCGGTCCCATCGGCATATGCTTCGTGGCGGTAGAAACTGCGCAACTGGTACAGAAACTGGCGCGACATGCGAAAATCGTGGACCAGGCGGGTGACCGTGTCTTTCAGGTCGGCCGCGTCCGCCAGGTGGCGCCATTCCAAAATGCGTCCCAGCAGGTAAATGCAATCCTTGTCAGCCGATTTGGCCAGGGCCAGATTGCGCCCCGCGTCCTCATAGACAGCCGCCAGCGGATAGCTGGACTCCGGCGCCAGGGCAATCGCCATCGAGATGGTCTTGCCTTCGGGGCCCGGATACTCCTTCAAATTCTCTTCGGTGAAGCGGTGGAACAGGCGCTGCACCTCGCGCGCCAGCGCGATCAGCGCATCCCACGCGCCGTATACCGCGAAATCGTCGCCGCCGCAATAGAGGATGCTGACCTTGCGCCAGAACTCCGGCATGGAGCACAGGACCTCCATCTCGCCGGCGAAGAACTGCTTATAGAGAACGGAAAGCGGCACGTGTTCTTCGATTGAGTTCACGCGGCGCAGGCGCAGGCCGAAGTTATCGACATCGCCGCGCAGCACGCCCCAGATGGCGCGGCCCTGCGAGCGCCGCGCAAGTGTTTGTACCGTGGCGGCCTGTTTGCCGTCGTCGCTGGGCGCCGCGTGGCGCGCCAGCAGGATCGCATCGGGGGAAAGATTGGCGGTCAGGCTCCAGGTGTGCTTCGCGCCCTCGATCAGCGCTTTGCCGGGCGATTCGGGAGACCAGCCGGCCTGCTTGGCTTCGCGCACCCTGGCTCCTAACTCCTTGGCGAAGTAAGCGTCGGCCGCGGCATTCGGATCGCTGCTGAAGGGCCGGAACGCGCTGGCGCCCAGATCGGCCAGCGGCCGGAAACGCTGGCGGTCCAGGTCCTCATTCAACCGGCGGCGGATCACCGCCCAGTCGCCCAGATTGTCGGTTACGGCCCAAATGAGCTTGACGCGGCCGGAGCTGAGTTCCGCCATCTGCTGCGCCGCCGCGAGGAGGAAGCTTTCCGCCGTCTCCCGCGCCTCGCCGGGCAGCACCAGCAGGAACTGGCCGCCGCCGCTCGATCCCAAAAGGATGCGCGCCAGGCCCAGTTCGGCGAGCAACGCTCGCGGCAAAACCTCGCCGATCAATGTGATCCACTGCGACCGCCCGACCAGCAAATCCTCGCCCGCGGAACGCGCGGGACGCGACTCGGCGGCCGAGGCCGAGAGAAACGCTTCCGTGCCTAGAATTTTGCCTTGGAGCAGGATTTGTTCGGCCATGAAAAGCGCTCTAAGCCTTGAGAAACACTAACTGTAGCACAGATACTTGAGAGCGTCGGCCGACTTGTCTCACTGTGGTTTTATGTTTCGCATTCGTGTTTTGGCGGCGCTTGCCGTACTCGCCGCTGCCGCCAGCGCGCAGATGGTGCGCCCCCCCAACAGCGGAGTCGCGCGGCCGCGAACCGCCGCCCGCAGCGCGCAACCGCGCCTTTCCGATGCACAGCTCGAAGCGAAGATTCGCGCCAGGCTGGCCCAGTCGAAGAAGATCTCGGCGGATCATTTCCAGGTCCATGTGCAAGGGGGCGTGGCCACGATCGAGGGTAAGACGGGAGTGATGCAGCACAAAGGAAGCGCGACGCGCATGGCCAAGACCGCCGGCGCGCTGGGGGTCAATAACCGGATCCAACTGAGCGACGCGGCCAAGCAAAAAGCTGCGGCTAACCTGGAAACAGGCAGGCGCCGCGCACAGATCAAGCGCGGCGATGCGCGCAGCGATCTGCGCAGCGACCCGCACCAGCCCCATTGAACGCAAACCAAACGGCGCCGGGGACGGCTTGCGAAAATGCGCTGATCTTTCACTCGAACCGAAGGCAAGCCGCGCGAGTTTCGGCAATTGTGGCGGGCGGGTCGAAATTAGTCAAGGTATCGATATTCCCGCACATTCGCGATGACGCAGCGCTACTTCTTCTGCGCTCGCAGCCAGTTCTCCAGGACTTTCGCTTCATCGGCAGACATGGCGGGGGCCGCTTTCTTCACCATGATGAGAAACCAGTCGACCTCCTGCGGCTTGACGGGGTGGCCGATGTTGCGTTCGGCATCATTACCTTCACCGGGGCGGATGGAGTTGGCGATGGTTTCGCCTTTTTCGTCGAGAAACGCAAAAAACGGCAGGCCGGCATCCTTTCCGCCGGCATGGGCCATTACCTCATCGCCCTCCGGATTGTTCAGCGATTTCCGGGCGCCCTGTTCCTGCACGGTGAGGTGGGCAACGACGAAGTACTTGTCTATGACCGGTTTGATTTCGGGCGTTTCGAGAAACTGATCGAGCTTCTTGCACCAGCCGCACCAGGAAGCATGAAAGATGAGGAAGATGCTCTTGTGCTGCGCTGCGGCCGCGGCGCCGGCCGATTCCAATACGGCAGAAGCCGGCGGCGGCGTTTCTGCGGCAAGCAATAGCAGGCCGGCGAGGCAGCCGAGGGTCAGACGCGACAGAGCGGTGCGCACTATGGCTCAATTATAAGGAATCGAGCCGTTGGGGGGCTGAGCGAGGCCGCGAGGCCGCGTCTGGCTGCGGCGGCGAAGTGTGATTGAATAAGGACTGGCAGTTTCCGTTGACCCAGAAACCTGCGCGCATCCTCGTGGTCCGGCTCGGCGCGATGGGCGATATCGTCCACGCTTTGCCTGCCGTGGCTTCCCTGAAGAAGAGCTTTCCCGGTTCACACCTCACTTGGGCCATCGAACCGCAATGGGCTGCCCTGATCGAGGGCAATCCCTTCGTGGATCGCGTGACGCTCCTCGACCGGTCCACAGCCGCCGGGCTGCTGGCCTCGTGGCGTGAGCTGCGCGCCGAGCCGGTCGATTTTGCGGTGGATTTTCAGGGGCTGATCAAATCCGCCGTGGTCGCCGCAATTGCGCGGCCCGGACGCATTTACGGATGGGACCGCGGCCAACTGCGGGAGGCCGCAGCAGGTGTTTTCTACACGGACCGCGCTTCGAGCGCTGCCGCGCACGTGGTGGATCGGAATCTCGACCTGGCCGCGGCGGCCGGCGCGACCGTGTCTGCCCGCGTTTTTCCTATTCCCGCCGGGCGGTCCGAAGGCGCCTTGCCCGGGGGTTCTTTCGTACTCGCCTCGCCCATGGCCGGATGGCGCGCCAAGCAGTGGCCGCTCGAAGAGTACCTTGCGTTGGCTGAGCTACTCAGGCGCAACCGCGGCGCTCGGTTGGTGCTCAATGTTCCATCGAACTTCACGCCCACCGGCGCGCTGGAAAATGCGGAGGGTGTCTGGCTGCACGCGAGCGGGATCGCCGGCTTGATCGATGCCACGCGCCGCGCCGCCGCCGTGGTTGGCGTGGACAGTGGCCCCATGCACCTGGCCGCGGCCCTGGGCAAGCCGGGCGTCGCTCTTTTTGGCCCGACCGACCCGGCGCGCAACGGGCCTTACGGCGGTTCGCTCCGCGTGTTGCGCTGGAACGGCGCCGTCACTACTTACAAGCGCCGGGACGACTTCGATGAGAGCATGCGCCGGATCACGCCCGCCGAGGTATTTGAATCACTGCGCGCCGCGACCGGCTGCGCCCACGATTCGAGCGGGTGTGTGACCGGATGATGCAATTTCCCAAGCGTTACGCCGATTTCGTGGCGCGGCTGCGCGTGCCTTCCGGGTTTCTCATTGTGCTGGTGTTCGCCTGGTGGTCGCGGCCTGCGACGTGGTCGATTGCCTGGGGCGTCCCGGTCTCAGTGGCGGGTCTGTTGCTGCGCGGCTGGGCGGCAGGGTGCCTGGATAAGAACCGGCAACTCGCTACCGGCGGGCCGTATGCGTATACGCGCAACCCGCTCTACCTGGGCACGCTCCTGGCCGCCGCCGGAATCTCGGCCGCTGCGCGCAGCCCTTGGCTGGCGCTGCTGTTCGCCGGCGTCTTCGTGCTCATCTATCTACCGGTCATTCAGCTCGAAGAGCAGCATCTGCGCCACCTGTTTCCGGAATACGCATCCTATGCGGCGCGAGTGGGGCCGCTGTGGCCGCGGCTTACCCCCGCCGCCGGGCTGGCTGCCTCGCGATTCCGCTTTCGCTTATACCTGCAGAATCAGGAGTATCAAGCGTTCGCCGGATTCGCCCTGGGGTTGGTTTACCTGATTTGGCGGCTGCCGCGCTGAGCAGGCTTCGCCGATTTACCGCCAGGCCCAGGAAAGGGCCGGAAAAAACTGAATCCTTGCGCGCCCGCAATGTATCCAAACTCACAAAAGCTGCCGGTAGGGGTCGAAAGGCCCGGCGGGGAATGCCGGCGGCAGTTAGGGCGCATGACCGCTCGGAGGGGGTCGGTCATGCGCCGCGTTTTTCGAATTAGCGGCGGCCCGGCAGGGTGCATTCGACGGTGACACCGTCGGCATCGCTGACGATCTTGCCTTCCTTGCTCGCCGGAACAGCGCGCATCTGGGTGCGCCCGGCCAGCGCCGAAGGGGACTGCGAAACGACGAACGGGGTCAGGGCACCCGGCCTGGCGGCAGCGATCTGTTGCGGCAATTGCGACAGGGTCTGAGCGATCGCGGCGCGCTGCTGTTCCCATGCCTGCTTCAATTCTTCTTCCGGAACGCGCAGCGAGACGTCGAGGGTCTTGCCGGTGACGCGGCTTTCGATGTCGGCCTGGCTCTGCCCCTTTTGCTGGCTCTTGGCCATCATTTGGAGCATCGTGATTGTGCCCAGCAGTTTCTGCGCATCCGCGGCGGTGCGCATATGGATCTGCGACGCCATCTCGAGGTCGTGATTCATAGCCAAGCCGAATTCGAAGCTCTCCACCGCTTCGAAACCCTGCGGCGCTCCCTTGGCAGCCGAAAGGCCGTCCAGGTGCGCGGCTTCCGCCCAAATCCAATAGCGTTTGCGCAGCTCGCCGGCGGCAGCGATCAGGTCTCGATCGGGCGTCATCTTCGATCCGTGGCGGTCAATCGCCAACTCCACGCCGTTGCGATCCCCCGCGAGGATTGTCGATGAATCCACCACGGCGAGCAACTGCTGCCGCCTGGCATCCATCGGGATAAGGGGCACGTTGTGGTAGCGGCCGATGGCGGCCGGAAGGTGCGATGTGTCGAAATGGCCGTGCAGAATCGCGAGCATGGGCGCTCTGCTCTCCACCGAAGAGCCGGCGATCCACACTTCGTCCAGATCCTTGAGCGGATCGAAGCCGGTCAGCGGCATTGGCTGCATCATGAAGCCGCCCGAGGCGGTCTTCATTTGCCCGATCACCGTTTTGCCCCAGTCCGAATCCACGATCGCGCGCACCTGAACGCCGATCAGAATCTTCGTGTTGGGCGGGACGTATTCCGGCATGGATGAATCGGCGGCAAGCAGGGCCTGAGCCGAGAGCAAAAGGGCAGCCAGCGCAGTCGAACGCAGCACGAGAGTTTCTCCTTTTAACCAGCATGGCCCGGAAGGGGAGAGATCGCCAGATGTCTTGGGATAGTAATCGCCTGTTGACAAATTGGGACTGCACACAGGCCATGCCGGCCCGCGTCTGGGGTCTTCGCCGCCGCTCAGGGCAAGGGCCGGGCTTATGCCGTGCAGCCTGCGATTCCGGAGAGTGGCGTCTATTCGTGGCGCAGCGCGCGCATCGGGTCGATCGAAGCGGCCCGCCGGGCCGGAAGGAACGCTGCCGCCAGAGCCGCTGCGATCAGCACGGCGCCGGTGCCGCCAAAGGCCAGCGGGTCGATTGCCTCGATGCCGAACAGCAGCGAATGGACCGCGCGCGCCGCTGCCCACGCCAGGGGAAAGCCGACGATCAACCCGGCGGCCACCAGGAAGAGCGCATCGCGCAGCACGATGCCGATCACGTTCGCGCGCCGCGCTCCCAGCGCCATGCGAATGCCGATCTCACCCACCCTCCGCGCCATGCCGTACGACATCACGCCATAAAGGCCCACCGCGGCCAGCAACAGCGCCAGCACACCGAAGAATCCTCCCAGCGTGGCCAGCAGGCGGGTTTCGAAAATGGAATCGTCGATCCGCTGGCGGAGGGTGGCCCATTCAGTCACCACGATAGCCGCACCGATCCGCGGCAACTCGCGCAGGACGACGGTCCGCACGGCAGCCGGCGGCAGAGCGGTCCGTATCAGGATGTCGGGTGGCGCCCCCAGGCTGCTGCTCTGCGCGAGGGGCAGGTATACACGGGGTGTGATCTTGTCCTGGACGCCCTTCTCCCGGATGTCGCGCACCACGCCAACGATGCTGGTGCGCTCACCGCCTTCGGGCTTGTTGTCGTCGAAGCTCAACCATCGGCTTTCCGGATGGGTTTCGCCGGGCAGGAATGCGCGCACGAAGGCCTCGTTCACCACTGCCACTTTGGGCGCACCTTCCTGATCGTTGCGGTCGAAGTCGCGGCCCTTGAGTTCGGCGCCGATGGTCGCGAAATAGCCCGGCGCCACCCAGGTCTCGTCCACATCCACCGGGGCTGCCGCTGTGCGCTCCGATCCCGGCACGCGGATGCTGGCGTCCGAACTGGCTCCGATGTCGAGCAGGCCGGGAAAAGCGCAACTCACCGACGAAATGCCCGGGACCTCGGCCAGTGTTTTGATCAGCCGCTCGCTTGTCTCGCGCATGTTGCCCTTCCACAGGCGCGGGAAATCCAGGCTGAATGCGATCACGCTTTGATTGCGGAAGCCCAGGTCGACCAAGCGCATGGCGACCAGGCTGTGTCCGAACAAGCCGGCCAGGGCAACCAGCACCACGCTGAACGCCACCTGCGCCGCCACCAGCGAACGCCGCAGCGCGGGCCG